>Ga0075364_10000047_pt1 | contig 43094 bp, 34 predicted proteins | sample EndMetdeltDD1764_FD_71517 | JGI IMG/M metagenome (GOLD analysis project Ga0075364, IMG submission 71517) | Populus endosphere microbial communities from Tennessee, USA - Endosphere MetaG P. deltoides DD176-4 | ecosystem: Host-associated > Plants > Roots > Endosphere | place: USA: Tennessee... | reverse complement strand
GCATCTGAAAGCGCTCGAAAACGAAGCCATCCATATTTTCCGCGAGGTTGCGGCCGAGTTCGAAAACCCGGTCATGCTTTATTCCATCGGCAAGGATTCCTCTGTCCTGCTGCATCTGGCGCGAAAGGCGTTTTTCCCCGGCCGCGTGCCCTTCCCGCTTCTGCATGTCGATACGACATGGAAGTTCAAGGAAATGATCGAATTCAGAGACCGTATCGCAGATGAGTACGATCTCGATCTCGTCGTACACACCAACAAGCGCGGTGCGGAAGAAGGTATCACACCGTTCACGCACGGCTCCGCCTTTTATACGGACGTGATGAAGACCGAAGCCTTGAAACAGGCGCTGGATGCCGGCGGTTACGATGCCGCTTTCGGCGGCGCACGCCGCGACGAAGAGGCGAGCCGCGCCAAGGAACGTATCTATTCCTTCCGCACACCAGACCATAAATGGGACCCGCGCAACCAGCGACCGGAATTGTGGAACGTCTATAATGGCATGATCCGCAAGGGCGAAAGCGTGCGTGCCTTCCCGCTGTCCAACTGGACCGAGGTCGATATCTGGCGTTACATTCAGGCCGAAGACATTCCGCTCGTGCCGCTCTATTACGCCGCAGAACGCCCTTATGTGGAGCGTGACGGCATGATGATCCTCGCCGAAGACCCGCGCCTCGAATTACTGCCCGGCGAAGAGGTAAAACACGGCTCGATCCGTTTTCGCACGCTTGGCTGCTTTCCGCTGACCGGTGCTATTCGCTCCACCGCCTCCAATCTCGATGAAGTTATCGCAGAACTGGAAATCGCCACCGTTTCCGAACGGCAGGGCCGCGCCATCGACCGCGACCAGTCCGGTTCCATGGAAAAGAAGAAGCGCGAAGGATATTTTTGAGATGAGCGCAACAGCCGCATCCACTTCCGCCACCATTCTGCCCTTTGCGGAATCCGCCGCCCGCGTCAACCGCGACGCACGGCCCCTGCGCCTGATCACCTGCGGCTCGGTCGATGACGGCAAGTCGACGCTGATCGGCCGCCTGCTTTGGGACACCAAGGCCGTCAAGGAAGACCAGGCGGCAACGCTTGCCCGAGACAGTGGCCAACAGAACGACCTCGGCCTGCCCGATTTTGCGTTGCTGCTCGATGGTCTTCAGGCCGAGCGCGAACAGGGCATCACCATCGACGTTGCCTATCGTTATTTCTCGACCGACCGGCGCTCGTTCATCGTCGCCGATACGCCCGGCCATGAACAATATACCCGCAACATGGCGACCGGCGCCTCTACCGCCGATCTGGCAGTCCTTCTGGCCGATGCCCGCGCCGGACTTCTGGAACAGACGCGCCGTCATGCCACCATCGCGTCGCTGATGGGCATTCGCCAGTTCGTGCTGGCGGTCAACAAGTTCGACCTCGTGAACTACGACCGCGAGATTTTTGATCGCATCAGCCACGAATTCCGCGAATTCGCCCTGTCACTCGGCGTGCGCCAGATCACCGCAATCCCGATGTCGGCATTGAAGGGTGAGAACGTCGTTTCTCCCGCCTCCGACGCCATGCCGTGGTATGAAGGCCCAACGCTGATCGAGGCGCTGGAACTGGCGACGGCACGCTCCACCCAGGCTGGCGGTTTCCGCATGCCGGTTCAGCGTGTCGTGCGCCCCGGCGAAAGCTTTCGCGGCTATCAAGGCACAGTCGCCGGCGGCGCCATCAAGCCGGGCGACAGCGTCGTCATCCTGCCATCCGGCACGGTTGCCAATGTCAGCCAGATCGTCACCTTCGACCTCGTGCGCAATGCGGCCGTTGCCGGCGATGCAATCACGCTCGTGTTAGACCGGCAGGTAGATGTGGCACGTGGCGACCTGATCGTTTCGATCGACGCACAGCCGCTGACCGGCACCGCCTTCGATGCCCAGCTTGTGGCCCTTCAGCAAGGCGGCATCGAGCCCGGCAAACGGTATTGGCTGAAAAGCGGATCGCGCCGCCAGCGCGTTTCGATCGAACCGCTATCGCAACTCGACCTCGCGTCCGGCCAGTGGCGTCCGCATGCTTCGACACTGGCCATGAACGCCATCGGCAAAGTGCGGCTGGCGTTCGAGGAAACCGCAGTTTTCGACGCCTATGAACAGAACCGCGCCACCGGTGCTTTCATCCTGATCGATCCGGACACCCTCAACACCGTGGCCGGCGGCATGATTACCGGCAAACGCGCCAATCTGGGTGGGATCAAGCGGGAAGGCGATCGTGTGGTTCTGTCGCTGCCGGCAGACCTTGCCGAACAGCTGATGGCAAGCGACCTGTTCGCCAGCCGCCGCGACGAAGCCGAGATCAAGCGGATGACAGCAGCCGATGCGGCAGTTCTGTGGAAGAACGCCGGCAGCGATATCTGATCATCTTCCAACCAAAAACGGTGCCATGCTTCACATGGCACCGTGCAACCAGTGATGAAGCACCACGCTCAGTCCTTCAGAGTTTCGGTGCGAATGCCGAGCTTTGTTTTTACGGCACGTACCTTCTCCCTCACCGCGAAAGCTCGGGTTACCGCAGTTCGTTTCTCGGGCAGCTTGCTGTCAGCCCCTTTGGGCCGCATTGGTGTGGAAAACATGCGTTCAACGGCATGAAACCCAAGCGCACGATAAGCTTCCATCTGCTCCTCAGAGAAGAACTGATCACCGGTCGATTCATGTGGAAAGGACGGATAACGCCGTTCGTAATCGAGAACGTAATCCGGTTCGTCCCCCGTCACCAAAGCTTTGACGTAGACCAGAACCCCTTTTTCCTTGCCGTCTCCGTAATCGATTTCCCCGATGGCGAAATGATCGGCATGGACGGGGTCGGTTTCTGCGACCTGCGTTCCCTTGGCAGTATTGCCTGCATTTACTTCTCTCCGCTTTGCGGCAGCGGCCTGCATGCCGGTGAAGTCGAGGTTAATGCGGAAGCCAAGATCGATACGAGCAAAACGCTGGACATCGACGAGCGCGCCGAAATACATCGCGGGATCGGCTTCAGCATCGATGATCAGGATAACCCGGCACCTGCGTCGCAACAGTTGATAGAGACCGAGATTGTCCACGTGACCGCCATCGGTGACATAAATCTTCGAGCTGTCGGTGCGCAGAAGACCAAAGGCCTCGGCGATCAGATAGGCCCGGAAAAAGTCGTGCCATGGCAGATTGGTCGGAAGGTCATTGATCTTTCGTCGGCAATATTTCGGATTTGATAGCCAATAACCAAGCCGTACATTGAGAAGAGCGAAGGTCAAGCTGAGCGCGTTGATATTGGCCCGCCCCATATTGGAGGTGAAGGCAGCACCGGAGATGGCTGTAGCCGCTGCAAGGCTGAGATTGCTGTCGATGGCTTCCATACATCCGGTACAAGTGTATCGTGTGCTGTCGCTACCGATGTAATCCCGTGAAAAATGGAAAAATTCGGCATTGCGGCCACGCTTCACCGGGTCAGGAGAGGCCTTAGTATGCGAGACTTCTTCTTCTTCCGTTTCTGATTGCTCCGTCGGTTTTTTGTCACACTTACTGTCTTGGCGAAAAGCGGCGACATTACATGTCGAGCCTACGCTCACTGAGACATTATCCTCCGATTTCTGTTTTCCCTCCGCGACACGTGCATTGAGCGTAGCGTTGACGAGAAGATAAGGTGCGTATTCGGTCAAAGCCGTCAACAACATCGGCTTTGTATCGGCATCGCGCGTTGCCCCAAGGCGGAAGGCGACACTTAGCCGATCGCGATAAAGACCATGCAGCGAGTTGGCATTTGGCGAAAAAAGAAAGGCTGCAAGGATGACTACAAGGCTCGCAAGCACGTAGTTCCACAACACGATCAACTCCGACATTGACCCTACCGATGGCCTTGCATCGTAACCTGCCGCAAACTGATGCCGCGTAGCGACTGCCGCAATCACGACAAATGCCAGGAAAAAAACGAACGCTACAAAAGCGACAATCTCCCTGCGACCTAACCTGCCAAGACGCCGCAGGAACAATCGAACGACCGCGTGCCCGTCCTTGGTGAAAGCAAGCACTCGGATATGCCGAAGTATGAGCACCAGTAACGCAATCGCCAACACGTAAAGAACACATAACTTGCTGACAAAATTAGCGTCGAGAGCGCTGTGCGACATCTGGGGCATGATATAGGTGAGGTTGAAGCCCAATGCTGCCAAAGTGCCACTCAACCAGAAAACAAAATCTGCAAGGAACGGTGAAAAATTGACGATCGGTCTCGCGACAATGCCCCACAGGCACAAACCGAGATAGGCACTATAAATCAGGAACGGCACGATCAGACCGGACAAGACTAACAGTAGCCGCGACGCAACCACCTTGATGACAGCGCCTATTCCCGGACTGAGAAGGGCTTTCTGAATCACACCGACCAATGTCGAGCGAATTGTCGCCGTTGCCCCAACCAATGCCACCAGCACGGCATATAGAGATGGCAGAGTAATATTGGCTGCCTCGCTTTGCTGAAGTTTGTCCAGCAAATAGTGCAGGATCGGCCCCTGCAGTTCAAAGGCAAAAGCAGCAGCGAGAAGCATGGCTAGTGTTTGCGCGGCCAAAGTTCCTCGCTTGGGAAGTGCATCGAGACCGCTTCGCTGTATCTTGTCACGCTCGAGACAGGAGCGCCAAACACCCCAGCCTATAAGGTAGGCAAACAAAAGCAATCCCAGCATCTTGCTCAAGGCAAATGTCTGAAGGAACTCAGGAAAGTCCGTAACCTGTCGCGAGCAATACCATGCCAGAATATCGACAAAAACGCTGCGATCGAGATGTACCTCCGTCGGATTGGCGGCAATGGTGATCGCGGCCAGCGGCACGATCAAAACGAGGATCAGAAACAGGTTGACCGCAAGCCCTCGGGCAATCACTGCAAGAGATAAAATAACGTCGGAAATTCCGTGTGGGATCAGGAACTTGCTGTGATCGCGAAGGTGGCTGATCGCCTCATTGTCTTTAACTACTTGCCTTAACTCAGTTTTTTTATCTTTTTTGGCGCTATATGGAAAAAAATATTCGGGCTTTCCATCGGCTTCCCTTGGTTGCTCCTCCGCATGTCGCGTCATCGAAGCCACCATTCCGGTGCCGATATATCCCCCACCGGAAACGGTGGAGAGATAATCCGTCCGCTTGATCAGGCCGAATGCATCAAGTGCTTGCAGCGCGCCAAGACAAAAGGAAGCGGATCGGATACCGCCACCTGAGAGACCCACGCCAAAAAAACAATCCTCATCACCGAGCGTGTCCCCATCTGTGAACCACGCCTTTCGCCGGTTATAGATTGCCTTTCTTTCCGCTTCTATGACTTCATCCAGCTCGATCGGCCCATGCATGTCACATGTGTCGTCCGCGGCGTTACGCGCATTCTTGTCGTTCATGGCTGGCCCCCACCCGCTTGTGTAACGACAAGATTATTGCAACTATAAATTACAATTCAACAGGAATTTCTACTCTCTTATTTTGTTGAATGGCCGATATTGCTTATGATCCACGTGATCGTGTCGTGCCCCGTACTTTCAACTCGAAACCGAGATCGATGGCGGTGTTTGGCGACTTCTCTCCATTGAGCTGGCGGACCAGAACATCGGTGGCGCGATAGCCCATTTCATAACGTGGTATGCGCACCGTCGTTAGTGGCGGCTCGGCGCAGGCGGCAAAATTGATGTCGTTGTATCCACAAATGCCAAAATCCTCCGGCACGCTTAAGCCGAGGCGCTGGCATTCGAAAAATGCACCGAGAGCGAGATCATCATTGAGGCAAAAAACGGCATCCACATCAGGATGATGCTCGACGATATCGCGCAGCATGCGGCATCCCAGCGGCACCGAGGTCGGTTCCGGCAGCATCACCACAAGGTCTGGATCATAGAGACCCGCATCCTCCAGCGTGACGCGATACCCTTCCAGCCTTCGCTGTACGCGCAGATCAACGCCCGCGCCAAGAATGGCGACGCGACGATAGCCGCAATCCAGAAGATGTCGCGTCGCAACTTTGGCGGCCTGACAATGATCCGAGCCGACAACGGCACCAAGCGCCGTCAGATTGATATCGATCATATGGACGACAGGACATTTGGCACCGAGGACGAGATCGACAATGACCTGCTGGTTCTGCCCGCCGGCAACCAGAATACCCGCCGGCTGCTGCGACAGGAACAATTCCAGCTGTCGCTTTTCCTTTTCCGGATCGTGCCATGCATTGGCATACTGGATACGCAGGTCAGTATCCTGCAAACGTGCTTCTATACCGTGAATGATATTCAAGACAGCGAGGCTACTGACCTCCGGGATCAGCGCGCAGACGATGCCGTTGTGGTGACTCGCCAAAGCCCGTGCGGCGTAATCGGGCACATATCCCGTCTCATTGACGATCCGCAGAATACGCTCGCGCAATTCCTCCGAAACACGATGCGGCTCGCGTAGTGCCCTCGACACGGTAATCGCACTGACGCCGGCCTTTTTTGCCACGTCGAGCAAAGTCGTGCGCTCGCCCCGGATACGCTTCTGGCGCATATGATCGCCCCCTATTTCACAGGCCACAGGCACCGTCCACAAGGACTGCCCGCAACTCGATCTGCCTAAGATTCCCCTGATCTTTCAGCGGTCCGAGCTTGCTCCGTACCGGAGACTGGCTTCATTTTCGGTTATGCAGGTGGCTTTATGCATTTGATTGATCGCAAATGTAGCCCAGGATCAGAACAAGTGACAGATTTTTATCCCCCGACGCATTTCGATCACAATAGCCCCGCAAGATGGCAACCTCGTCTAACCGGGTTTTAACCAACAGGGGGTGAGCCATGGCGATTATCAGTATTCAGTCCAAACTGATTGAAGCGATCGATTATGACGAAGACGAGCGGAACCTCACCATATTTCTTTATAACGGCGAGCGTCGGGCTTATTCGGGCGTATCAAAAGGCCAGATTGTCGGCCTTACCGTCGCCGAATCTCCCGGCAATTATTACATGACCGAAATTCGTGGAAAATATCCCGCGCTTTGAGCGTCGGGCTGCGCAAGCACGAAAGGATGCCGACAGCTTCCGGGCGACATCCTATCGCTGATTTCACAGCTGTGTCAGGACATCAGCGTGTAGGCGCTGACGATAATGACTGCCCACAGATACAAGGAGATCTGCAGCGACAGAAGATATCCTGAAACGTGTTCTTGCATGGTGATTTCCTCCCTGTTTTTTCCAAACCGCCTCCCGAGCGGCTTAATTTCCTAACGATTTCATTGCCTGAAAGTTGCCTCGCAAAGACCACAAATGCGGTTCCTCCAGAAAATCGCCTCGCTTTGAGACGTTTTCACCCGCACTGCAGACACATACTTAACATAATTCTAATCGACCGATTGGCGTTTTCGGCTCCATCCGTTCAAAATTGTTTCATTGGCATGCGGCGGCGCAGCAACCGGAGACTTTTCAGACCGCCGGGAAATTCCATTTTCCGCAGCGATCAGGTTGCGGGCGTTGCAACATATTCCGCGGATGCGAACATGCTTTTGTCGAATTTACGTTTATTAGAAACATCTGACGTAATGATTGGACAATGTCATCGGTGATGCCGATGTTTTCGGCGTGTATCGATCCCGGACATTGATAGTGAGGTGAGTGAGATGGCTTCATCCGGAAGTCGGAGCACACGCGTTGCGTCCGCACTGACGCAAACCCGCAAGGCTTTTTACGGGATTGCCGGCTTAAGCGCCGTGACCAATATCCTGATGCTGACCGGCCCGCTTTTCATGATGCAGGTCTATGACCGGGTTCTGACCAGCCGCAGTGTGCCGACCCTTGTTGCACTCACCCTGCTTGCACTTGGCATCTATGCGTTTCTCGGCGTTCTCGAAATGATGCGTTCGAAAATTCTGCTGCAGATCGGCAGGCGCATCGATGAGGAATTGAGCGACCCGACCTTCAACACGGTTCTGGCGCTGCCGCTCAACATGGCCAAGGGCGATGCCGTTTCGCAGCCTTTGCGTGATCTCGATCAGATCCGTGGTTTCATGAGCGGTTCCGGCCCGATCGCCATCTGCGATCTGCCATGGATGCCGCTTTACATCGTCATTCTTTATATCTTCCATCCCTATTTCGGATATGCGGCCATTGCCGGTGCCGCCTTTCTGATGGCGCTCACATTTTCCAGCGAATTCCTGCTGCGCGGGCCAACGCGAAAACTGTCTCAACTCGTGTCTCACCGCTGGGAACTTGTGGAAGCCGGCAAACGTAACGCCGAGCCGTTGCATGCCATGGGCATGCGCACCGCCTATGCCGCCCGCTTCGACGAAGTGAACCGCCGTTATGTCGAGGGCCAAACGGTAACCAGCGACCTGACGGCCAGCTTTTCCGCTGTCTCGAAAATTTTCCGCATGGCGCTGCAATCGGCCATACTGGCGCTTGGCGCCTGGCTGGTGATCCAGCAACTGGCGTCGCCCGGCGCCATCATCGCCTCTTCCATTCTGACATCGAAGGCGCTGGCTCCCATCGAGATGGTGATCGGGCAATGGCGCAGTTTCATCAACGCCCGCCAGTCGCGTCGCCGGCTGGAGGAGATGTTGGAACGCTTCGGCGAGGCGCGCAGCCCGATGCCGCTACCCGCCCCAAAACGCTCACTTTCGGTGAGCAGCCTTGCCGTCATTCCGCCCGGCAGTAGCAAACCGATCATCCACGATGTCTCGCTCAGCCTGGTTGCCGGCCAGGGGCTTGGCATCATCGGCCCCAGCGGCTCGGGAAAATCGACACTTTCCAGAGCACTCGTCGGCATCTGGCAGGCGGCGCGCGGCAGCATCCGCCTCGATGGCGCAGCGCTGAACCAATGGGACCCGGAAGCGCTCGGCCCTTCGATCGGTTATCTGCCACAGGGTGTGGACCTGTTCGACGGCAGCATTGCCGAAAACATCAGCCGCTTTTCGCCTGACGCCAATCCGAACATGATCATCGATGCGGCAAAACTGGCTGGCGTGCACGATCTCATCCTCTCCATGCCGGAGGGTTATGACACCGCCATCGGCAATCATGGCGCCATCCTTTCCAGCGGCCAGCGCCAGCGCATCGGTCTTGCCCGCGCGCTTTACGGCAAACCGTTCCTGATCGTGCTGGACGAGCCGAATGCCAATCTGGATTCCGAAGGTGAAATGGCTTTGACCGGGGCCATATCAGCCGTGCGGGCTGCAGGTTCGATCATTATCGTTGTCGCTCACCGCCCGAACGCGCTGCAGGCACTGGACCATGTGCTCGTCATGAACAGCGGAGCGATGGTTGCATTCGGCCCACGAGACGAGGTGCTGCGCAAAACCACACGGCAGATGGAGGCTCGGGTGGCGGAGACCCGGCCAATGCAGGAACCGATCTTGCCCGAAAGCGAAACCGCAGACGAACCAGCGACCCAGAAAGTCGGCACAAGGATCGCGATATGAAACTGGACCTCAAATCGCTTAAGCCGAAACTTCAAGAGCGGCTACAATTTCTCGACCGGTTCAAGCTGGAGGAAGGGCCACAAACACCGGCAGCGCAAGCTATCCGAAAGTATCTTCTCGCCTCGGGTGTCACCATTGGTGCTCTTGTGATCGGTGCCGGAGGCTGGGCGGCGACGGCCAACCTTTCAAGTGCTGTGATCGGTTCAGGCACAATCGTCGTGGAAGGTTCGGCCAAGCGCATCCAGCACCGTGAGGGTGGTATTATCGGCCAGATCCGTGTGACCGACGGCAGCCGTGTGCAGGCCGGCGAGTTGCTGATCCGACTGGATGACACCATTACCCGCGCCAATCTTTCGGTTGTGACGAAGCAAATGGACCAGTTCGCGGCACGCCGCATGCGGCTGATTGCCGAACGTGACGAGCAGACACAGCTGAAGGTACCGGACGAATTGGCGGACCGTCAGTCTGACCCGGCCGTTGCCGAGTATATTTCGGCAGAGACCGCGCTGTTCAAGGCACGCCGGGAAACGATGGATGGGCAGAAAGGACGGCTTCGCCAGCAGATCGGCCAGATCGAGCAGGAGCGGACCGGGCTGGAAGTTCGGCGCGACGCCAAGAACGAGGAGCTTTCCTGGGTTGCCGAGGAGCTGAGGCGCATTTCCAGCCTCAGCGAACAGGGTCTCGTGCAGTTTACCCGACTTTCCGAACTGCAACGCACCAAGGCGCAGCTGGATGGTGAGCGCGGACAGCTTATTGCCGAGATCGCACGCGCCGCGACCCGTATTTCCGAAACCGAGTTGCAGATCCTGCAACTGGATCAGGACCGACGCGCCGAAGTGCTGACCGAGATGCGCGATATCGACAACAAGCTGGCGGAACTGGCCGAACAGCGCATTGCAGCCGAAGACCAGTTGCGACGGATCGATATCACGGCGCCGCAAACGGGCATCGTGCACGAACTGGCCGTGCATACGATTGGTGGCGTGATTTCTCCCGGTGAAACTGTAATGCAGATCGTGCCGACCGACGACAAGCTGGTGATCGACACAAAAATCCGCCCCGCCGATATCGATCAGGTGCGCAGCGGCCAGAAAGCGGGCTTGCGCTTTTCCGCCTTCAACCAGCGCACCACGCCCGAAATCGACGGCATCGTCGAAACCGTTTCGGCCGACCTCAATCATAACCAGCAGACTGGCGAAAGCTGGTATTCGGCGCGCATCGTCATTCCGCAGGAGGAGCGAAACAAGCTGGGTAACCTGACGCTGGTGGCCGGCATGCCGGTAGAAACCTTTGTCCAGTCCGGCGAACGGTCGGCGCTTTCCTACCTGGTGAAACCGTTGACGGACCAGGTGGCGCGTGCGATGCGGGAAAACTGAGGCGTTTACCGCAACAAAAGCGTGACAAAAAAGTTCGATCCACGAAGTTTTTTCGCAGGCGCGGGAAAGCCTCTCGCGGAGCATGTTGGAAATCTGCTAGGCCGCTTGCGAAATATCGCATTTGCAGGGTGGCAGAACGGCTGCCCGATCAAACAGGGGCCACCAGAACCATGAACTATCGCTTTGCCGCGCTGGCTGTCGTCGCAGTCGCGCTTTCCGCATGCACCACCGCCGCTCCTTTGAAGTCGGACCCGATCAAGGCACGCTGGGTCGGCCAGTCCGCCGGCAAGTTTTTCGCTGCCTACGGCCCGCAATATAGCGACGTGGCCAACGGTTCCTCGACGGTTTACAACTGGCGTGGCGGTTACAAGCGCATCAAGATGGAAAACGGCAAGAGCGCCAGCGTCAGCTGCGCAGCGACCCTCACGGTTTCGTCTGACTACAACATCCGCGACATTCGTATTGTTGCAGACCGCCCCGGCTCTACGGGCCCGAGCTATTGCGAAGAACTGCTGGTTCCGGCCGCAGGCTGATCCCGCTTTCACTTCATGACATGCGACAGGCGGCCCTTGGCCGCCTGTCTGCGTTTTAGAACCCCATAGCAACGGCACGTGTCCGATGCACACCTTGCGGGGTGAAGGAAAATTCGCCGGCCAGCCCCAGAAGGTCGGCAGCGAGATGCAGCGTCGACAACCACATTTCAGTGCCTTGAAGGCTTGGCCCCTGCCCGTCTGCAAACGCGAAGCCCTTGCCGGTTTCCCATCTTTCCGGTGCCCGAAGAATAACGGCTTCTGCAATCGCCTCCGCTTGAGCGCGTGAAAAATCGGTCTGCTTCAGGCACAGCCAGAGCGGATGAATGGTATCGAGCAGATTGCAGGCATTGTAGGCCTCGCCCGAAAAACCGCCGTGATTGCGGTAATTGGTGATGACCGAATTGATGGCGGCTTCCGGCAGCGGCACCGGCACACCGAACTGCGCATAGGAACCGCGCGTCAGGCGATAAAAGCCGTTGACCGGCTGCAACAGCCCCTGCTCTGCCGTCGGCTTGCCCCAGAGACCGGTGGAACGATCCACATGAGTGGCTAGCCAGCCGAACAACGCTTCCTTGTTGCGGCCGGTCTGGAAATAACGCGCGTTGAAATAAAGCGCGGTTGCCACGGCATCGATACGGTCGCCGCAGCGCCATGCCCGGTTGCCCCAGGGAAGTCCCTCCAACCAGTCGCACAGGGCGCCGGGTTCGAGCTCGACGCCTGCAATTGGCCGGAGCGGACGAGAGCCCAGAATTTCCAATGCGTAGCCGACCGCAAGAACGTGATAGAGAGCTAAAGAATCCTCGCGGATATCCTTGTTTCGATCCGGCATATTATACGGATCAGGGAAAAAGCCGGTTTCTGGATCCTGCAGGGCCTGCAGCCGCGCGACAAGATCCTGCGCCTCTTCTCCCTGAGGCGGATGGCCAAAGCCGGCAGCAATTTCGATTGCGTCGCACTCGTGCCGAACTGCCGCCCGCACTTCACCATCAGCACTTGCGGAGAGGTAGCCGTCGGGCGTGCGATAATGTTCGAGAACATCGCGCCATTCGGCGGCAGCCATATCACCGATGCGTTTCAGGGCACTTTCTACCTCAGACCGTTTCGATTTCGGTGAAACGGCTTTCTCACCGCGGCGACGCACGACCTTGGCCGGCACGCCTGCGGCAATGCCCAGTTCCGGAATATCCTTGGTGACGACGGCGCCGGCGGCGATGACCGCCCCTCGCCCGATTGTCACGCCATCGAGAATGACGGCATTGGCACCAATCCAGACATCGTCGCCGATAGTGATGCCGAGCGTGATATGTGGCTGATCGTTGATCGGCGTATCGGGATCGTCAAAACCATGATTGAAGCCGACGATGGAGACAAGCGAAGCGATGCGCACGCCATCGCCGCAGCGGATTTTTCCCGACAGGCAGGCATAAGCATTGACCGAGCAATTCCTGCCAAGCTCGACATCGCCGCGCACCAGCGCATGACCGGCGATCCATGAACGCTCGCCGACCACAAGCCGAGAGGTGAAGATGCGCGCATCGCTGCCGATATAGGCGCTTGCCGCAATTTCGGCACCGGCACTTGTCGCAAGTGCTGTTTTCAGCTGTTTTTGCTCGTCGCTGTCGAGATCACCGGGCTTTCTCTCCCAGGTCATGAATTCCAGCCGGTCGCGTCTTGCCTTGTCGGCATCCATCATCGTCTCTCCTCCCGTCTCATGTCGTCATATAAATCAAGGAACACGACCATGATTTTTCCATGACAGCCAAATCCCCGACCGCTTTTCCTATGCTTATCCGGCGAAGTTGACGATCATCAGCTCACCTGAATATTGAAGTTCGCGCAAACTTATCATACAAGTGAAATGATGAAACGGACCGGAGCGGGAATTTCTTCTGTTTTCGGTTGTCGATGAGGAATTTGGCGTGGCCGTGCAAACCAAGGAACGCAGCAAGAACTCCGGGTCACTGGTGTTTCAGGTCGGAGAAAGCCTTCGTCAGGCGATCTCCAGCGGTCAGTATGCGCCCGGAGACAAGCTTCCGAGTGAGGCCGAGCTGACCGAAGCGCACAAGGTGAGCCGCACGGTGATCCGTGAAGCTGTCGCTGCGATGAAATCGGACGGACTGGTGGAAGTGCGCCAGGGCGCCGGCATATTTGTGCTGGAACCGGCCTCGCTGCTGGTGACTAGCCGCAGGATCGACAAGGCGCGCGTGTCATCCGATCTTGAAGTTCTGGAAGTGCGTGCTCCGCTGGAGATCGAAGCGGCAGGCCTTGCCGCCGCACGCCGTTCCCCGGCACAGGAAGAAGCGATTTTCCAATGTCACCGGCAGATACTGGCCTGCATCGAGCGCAATGAGTCGATCCGCGAAGCCGATCTCGCCCTGCATTTTGCCATTGCCGATGCGACCAACAACCCATTGTTCCGCCAGCATCTGGAATTTCACGGCGGCGCGGTCATTCCGCAGTCACGCCCGGTGCCGGACCCTGAACCTGCCGAGCAGACCGCCTATCGCAAGCTGATCCATCAGGAGCATGAAGCGATTGCCATGGCGATTGCCGATCGTGACGAAGAGGCCGCCCGCAACGCTATGCGCGACCACCTGCGCGGCAGCCAGATCCGTTACCGCGACCTCCTGCGCAATTCACGCGCCAGCTCTGGCTGATGTGCAAAAAAGCCTGCCTTTCGGAAAAGGCAGGCTCGATAACAATCCAAATCTGTAAAGCTCGGGCGGGAAACATCCCGCCCTTATGCTTTATTCGGGATCACGTCCCCAGACTTCGATCTGGGTCAGCGCCGGATAATCCGACGGATCGTCGGCCTTGATCAGGGCATGCAGCTTCACCCACTCTACCGTCTGTTCCTTGATCGGGAAAACCTGTGCGGAACCGGTCTTGATCAACGGAAATGTGTGGGTTTCGCCGGTCGACAGGGTAACGCTTGCCTGCTTCCACCACGCATCGTGCGGAAAATCGGCGCGCAGATAAAGAACGATTTCGTCGATCTTGACCGGACGGCCGAACTCGACCGTCAGAGCGGCTTCGGGATCCTTGTTGATGCCCCAGCTGGTATAAGGCCAGTGACCGTGATCATCGTTCGCCTTCTCGCCATCGATGGCGTTGCGGGCAAAGAACTGCGACTCGCCGCGCGTTTCGACATTGGCATGAACGTGCGGAAACAACGTCTTGTTGGCGTGATCGTCCCAAGGATTGAGGGCGAGGTTGCGACGCTGCGTCACCTCTTCCGGGCGTGCTTTCCGGGCATGCAGACGATGGCGCTCGCCGGTGAAGGAACGCGGAGAATAAGGAGCACGCTTGATTTCGAAAGGAATGTCGAGTGCGTAAGCCGTGTCGGCCAGATAAACCAGCGTCGGGCTCATCGCGTCATCAAGCGACAGAACGATATGCCCGGCTTCTGACGCCTCGACGACAACCTGATCGCCACTTTCATAAACGCCTGGAAAAATCAGGAATGCTTCATTTTCATTCGAAGCCTCGGCCTTAACGGCACCGGCTTGATCAATTACTTTCAATGTCAGTTTCATTATCTTCCTCCTCAGGCGATCCGCAACGTCAGGCGTTTTTCGGCAGGTGACACACGTAGCCGATAAAGTGTTGAAGGCCATGAGATTTTTAAGCGGGTGTCATTGATTTCAATCGCTTCGACAAAAATGTCGCAGCTACCTTCGACCTCGATCGAGCCCAGCTGACCGATGCTGATCGTGTTGCCATCGATTTTCGGCTCGTCTCGCACCATCAACGACAGCACGGCCGGCAGATCGCCGTCATGAATGTCGGAGATCTCAACCCCATGGCCACGATTGAGCGCGACCGTGCGGCGATAGCTGCGTAGCTTTGCTTCGGTCGGGTAGGCCGGGGCGATATCGAGCGAGATTTCGGCCCTCTCCGGCGTGAACACCGCCTGCATGTCGCGTGCGGCGAAATCCGCACCATCGCATTGCATCACCGTACCGAAGGTCGGCAGGTTGTGAAACGCCGACTGCATAGTCCAGATCTGGTAGCGATCCTTCGAAAAGGTTTTCGCCGTATAGGTCTCGACACCGACATCGATCAGAAACGGCTGACCGTTTTTGTACAGCGTGACGCTGCCGACATCATTGTGATTATGGCTTTCGCCGTTGTTGCCGCCCTTTACCGCCAGCGCAAATTTATCGTCGCGGGCGATATGCAGACCGATGCCGGGATAGGATGCGTCTGCGATTTGCGGCGCTGTATTCAATAAAGGCGAAATGGGCGTGAGCAGTTCCAGCACGCGGTACCAGAGGTTCCATTCCTCCGGCAGATGCGGAGCGTTGGAGGTGGCGCGGTCGCGCGCTGCGAAATCCGCCAGTTTCTGCGACCCCACAGCCTTGCCGAACAGATATTCGCGAGCGCTGCACGGATCGATGACGGCAGCAGAATCGGCGAAATTGAAATAGAAATGCGCGTCCACATGCATGTTGACGATATATTCCGCCATGTTGCGGATTTTCGGTGCGGACCAGGGTGAGGCCATGGAGCCGGGCGCAACACTATCGAGAATGCGCATCGCCCCGAACATGCAAAGTGCTGCGTGCCGGTAATAGACGACACCCTCTTCGCAGGCGCCATCCTCGGCGTAATCCTTGATGAAGGCATCGAGGCTGCCAAGTGCCTTTTCCGCCACATGGGCACGCAACGCCTGATCGGTATTAAGGCTGAAGGTGGAGAGAAGAACGTTCTGGGTGATCCAGGCCGTCCAGTTGTTCATCCGTTCAGACCCATTGCCCATCCACCAGAAATGGGTGGTGAGATAAGGCTCCAGAATTCTGCGACGAACTTCGTACTGGATACGCTCTGCGATGACCGGACTGATCGTATCGAGCCGGGTCCCCATCAGAGCGACGAGAGTTGAAAGAAGCGCGCCGGTTTCAGCAGCAAACAGGTCGATGACCGGACGATCCGAAATCGGTAACGCATAACGCTTACCGCCGCGCTCATAGGAGTTGTGAGCCGGCAGCTGCCAGCCACTTTCCTCACAGATCAGCCAGATGCCATCGACAATCGCGGACAGGAAACGCCCATCGTTCTGCAGCAATTCACCGAGAACCAGATCATTCAGCATACGTCGACGCGAAAAATACAGAGCTTCGAAATCGGCCCTGTTGCCGTTCACCGAATACTGCAGGTAGTCCTTAGCGGAAATGACGGACCAGTTGCGACAAAGCGCCGCTTCGGCATCGGCCAGAACAAGCGTTTTCACCTTGTCGCCGACATTTTCCCAGGCCTTGCGGTCATCGATGGTTGCGCCGGGAAGAAAGGTCGCCAAATCCGCCGGCAGCTGCTTTGCGACCTCGCCGAACATACTCTTATCCCTTCGCATAGACATCGCGATCCCTGTGATTTGATCCGCCCTATCATATGTATTTTTGCTTTTCCAGATAATTCATATGATGGGTTTATAAGTTGTTTGACCAATGTCGTGGATATGATATGTCGATTGTGGGAGGAGGCATGGAAGTCAGATCAAACTGACAGCGTGCATCCGCGGGTAAGCGTTCATTAGGCGCCTATCTGTGGCATTTTCTTTGGAGGAGATTTATGGTCAATACTACTACTGCCGCAGGCGAGATGCCGGTTTCGGTCAGGCGCCGCAAGGTGGTGTCCAAACGTCGCCGCAAGGTGCAGGACGCGCTTGTTGCCTATTCCTTCATTGCTCCCAACTTTCTGGGCTTTGCTGTTTTCACGCTGGGGCCGATCCTGTTTGCCTTCGTGCTGGCATTCATGCACTGGGACGGCAGCAATGAAATGACCTTTGCCGGTCTCGCCAATTTCTGGCGCCTGTTCGAGGACAAGGCATTCATCGATGCCTTCTGGAACACCATTATCTATACGGTGGTTTCGGTTCCTGTGACGCTGGTCTGCGCGCTCGGCCTTGCCATTCTTTTGAACCAAAAAATTCTCGGTCGCGATTTTTTCCGCACCGCCATGTTTTTCCCCTATGTCGCCTCGCTAGTTGCCGTCGCCGTCGTCTGGAACATGATCTTCAACCCTGAAATGGGTCCAGTGAACATGATCCTCTACACGCTCGGCCTCGACCCGAAGAACATGCCGGGCTGGGCTGCCGATCGCCATTGGGCGATGGTCACGGTCATCATGTTCGGCGTGTGGAAGAGCATGGGCTATTTCATGGTCATCTATCTGGCCGGCTTGCAGGGCATCAATTCCGAGCTCTACGAGGCCGCCGATCTCGATGGCGCCAATTCCTGGCAGAAGTTCCTTTATGTGACGGTGCCGCAACTCGGCCCGACGACATTTTTCGTCACCGTCATGCTGACCATCCAGTCATTCAAGGTCTTCGACCAGATTTACATGATCACGCAGGGCGGACCTGGCACCTCGACGCTCGTCCTCGTTTATCACATCTACAACGAGGCCTTCATTTCCTGGGATCTCGGTTATTCCAGCATGATCGCACTCGTCCTGTTCTTCCTCGTGCTGGCCGTCACCGTCGTCCAGTTCCGCCGCCAGAAGGAGGACTGAGCCATGCGCATTGCCGGCCAGAAAGTCACCGGGAAACTGATCGCCATCTATGTGACGGTTGTCCTGATTACACTCGTGATGCTGCTTCCCTTCGCCTGGATGCTGTCGGCTTCGCTGAAACTCAGCAGCGAAGTCTTCGTCTTCCCGATTGAATGGATCCCGTCCAAACCGCAATGGCAGAACTACGTCGATATCTGGACGAAGATTCCGCTGGCGCTGTTCATCTACAACACATCCAAGCTGACGATCATCGTCACGCTGTTGCAGCTGTTCACCTCAAGCTTTGCGGCCTATGCCTTCGCCAAGCTCGAGTTCCCATACAAGAACGCGCTTTTCCTCGGTTACATCGCCACCATCGCCATGCCATGGCAGGTTTACATGGTGCCGCAGTTCCTGCTGATGCGCGAATTCGGTCTCAACAACACCCACCTGGCGCTGATCTGCCTTCAGGCATTTACTGCCTTTGGCGTGTTCCTGATGCGCCAGTTCTACATGTCGATCCCCACCGAGCTTTGCGAGGCGGCCCGCATCGACGGCATGAACGAATACCAGATCTGGGCCAAGATCATCCTGCCGCTGTCAAAACCGGCACTCTCGACGCTGACAATCTTCACCTTCGTTTCGACATGGAACGACTTTCTCGGGCCGATGATCTACCTGACCAAGACCGAGCTGAAGACCATCCAGATCGGGCTTCGCATGTTCATCAGCCAGTATTCAGCCGAATACGGGCTGATCATGGCCGCCTCTGTGGTGGCGTTGATACCGGTCCTGATCGTCTTCCTGTCGCTGCAGCGCTTCTTCGTTGAAGGCGTCGCATCCTCCGGTCTGAAGGGTTAAGTTCATGAATGCCGTAACATCAATCGCCACGCCGCCGATTACCGATGAAGAGGTCAAGGCCGCGCTCGATATCGCCGTTGTGCAGATCCGTCGCAACTTGCCGGAGTTCACCTACGCAGCGCAAAACCATTCGAGCGTGAACAATTTCTACCCCGCAGTTGCCAACGACCAGTGGACCGCAGGTTTCTGGCCGGGCGAGATCTGGCTTGCTTACGAACACACCGGTGACAAGGTGTTTCAGTATGCAGCGCAGATCCAGGTACAGAGTTTTCTGCACCGGATCGAAAACCGCATCGAAACCGATCATCACGACATGGGTTTCCTCTACTCCCCTTCCTGCATTGCCGCGTGGAAACTGGTGGGAGACGAGGACGGTCGCAAGGCAGCACTTCTGGCCGCAGATCAGCTGATCGAGCGTTTCCAACCGATCGGGCAGTTCATCCAGGCCTGGGGCCGCAAGGGCAACCCGAACGAGTATCGCTATATCATCGATTGCCTGCTGAACCTGCCGCTGCTCTATTGGGCAACGGAACAGACAGGTGACCAGAAATACCGGGATATTGCGCTCGTGCATGCCCGCACGACGCTTGCCAATTCGGTACGTCCCGACAACTCCACCTACCACACGTTCTACATGGACCCCGAAACCGGTGCGCCGGTTCGCGGCGTCACCAAGCAGGGCTATAGCGACGACAGTTTCTGGGCGCGCGGTCAGGCCTGGGGTGTGGCCGGCATGGCATTTTCCTATCGTTACGAGCGTATCGACGAATATCGAGATACATTCGATCGCCTGCTCGCCTTCTATCTTGAAAAACTGCCGGCAGACATGGTTCCCTATTGGGACATGGTGTTTACCGATGGCAACGAAGAACCGCGCGATACGTCGGCGGCATCCATCGTTGCCTGCGGTTTGCTGGAAATGGCCGATCTCGTCGGTGGCGAGGCGGCTGAACGTTACCGCGATCTCGCGCGCCGCATGATCAAGAGCCTTGCCGATCAATACGCCGTGAAGGACCCCGAGGTTTCCAACGGGCTTGTCCTGCACGGCACCTATTCCAAAAAATCCCCCTACAACACCTGCCGCGGCGAAGGCGTCGACGAGTGCGTGTCCTGGGGCGACTATTATTACATGGAAGCCCTGACGCGCCTGTCGCGTTCATGGTCTTCCTACTGGTGAGAGAACAAACCGATGGCCAGCATTTCACTGAAGAAATTGAACAAGACCTACGGTGCACTGACCGTTGTCCATGACATCGATCTGGAGATTGCCGACAAGGAATTCATCATTCTCGTCGGACCGTCCGGTTGCGGAAAGTCTACGACGCTGCGCATGATCGCCGGTCTGGAGGAAATCTCCGGCGGCGAACTGATCATCGGTGGCGACGTGGTCAACGACGTACCGTCGAAAGACCGCGACATCGCCATGGTGTTCCAGAACTATGCGCTCTACCCGCATATGACTGTCTACAAGAACATGGCGTTCGGCCTGCAGCTGAGAAAGGCTTCGCGCGAAGTCATCGACCAGAAGGTTCAGGAAGCAGCAAAAATCCTCGATATCACGCATCTCCTGAACCGCAAGCCGAAGGCACTTTCCGGTGGCCAGCGGCAGCGCGTGGCGCTTGGCCGCGCCATGGTGCGCAACCCGGAAGTGTTCCTGCTCGACGAGCCGCTTTCCAACCTCGACGCCAAACTGCGTGGCACGATGCGCGCCGAGATCACCAAGCTGCACAAGCGCCTGAACTCGACCTTCATCTACGTCACCCACGACCAGATCGAAGCCATGACCATGGCCGACCGTATCGTGGTTATGGCCGACGGTCATATTCAGCAGGTCGATACCCCGCAGAACCTTTATGACCGCCCGATCAACATGTTCGTGGCCGGCTTTATCGGTGCACCACAGATGAACATGCTGGTGTCCAAGCTCGAAAAGCGCGGCGACGGTTATGTCGCGATCTTCGACGGTCGCGAGCTGCCGATCCCGGCAAACTTCGACAAGGCTCGCATCGCGCCTTACGAAGGCAAGGAGGTCGTTATTGGCCTGCGCCCGGAAAACTTCCACGAACTGGCACCGGTCGACATCAATCCCGACAACATCGCCCCCTTCGAAGCCGTAGTCGATCTGGCGGAACCGATGGGTTCGGAAATCCATCTCAACATCACCGCCGGCAACAAGGCCATGACGGTTCGTGTCTCGCCTCGTTTCAAGGCGGGGATTGGCGAAACCGCCAAGCTGGTCGCCGACACGACCAACATGCAGCTGTTCGATAAGGAAACGGAACGGTCGATCCTCTACTGAGGACGTCGTTCCTGGAGGAAGGCCATGCAGTGGCTGCGGGACATGTGGACGAAGGAGGGGCCGGGCATTCCGAAGAATGCGCCGAAAAGGACCGGTCTTGCCCTCTTCGGCCAGATATTTGCCCGTGAATGGTGGGAAATGGTCAAGCTGAACATCCTGTTCATACTGACCGCCCTTCTCATCATCCCCCTGCCCGCAGCACTTGCAGCAGCGGCCTTCGTCTGCCTCGCCTTTGTCGAGGACCGCAACAGCTATCTGCTGCAGGATTTTGTGGATGCATTACGCCGTTATTTCTGGCGTGCCACACTGTGGGGCGTTCTGTTTGGCTGTGTCATAGGCCTCGGTATCTACGCCATCGGAACCTATGCATCGGCTGCCCGGACCAGCTTGTGGATGGCAGCGCCATTCACGCTTGCGCTGGTCGCCTCCGTCTTCATCACCATCATGGCGTGCCATTTTCTGGTATTGATGGTGATGCGTGACATGCCGGCCAAAACGCTGCTGCGGCTGGCAGCCATCGCCTCGATCATCAGGCCGCTGCCAGTGATTGCGGCACTGCTTTTCGTGGCGGCCCTGTGGCTTGCCCATATCGCATTTTATCCCGTGTCGGTGTTCATGCCGGCCGTACTCAATTTTTCTCTCGGCATGTTTGCCATCGTTTTTGCCGCCCACCGTGCAGCGACGATGGTGCTTGCCCTTTCTATTGCGCCAAAACCGGCCTCAGAAACTGAGGCGACTGACGCAAAACATATCTGATCCAGAAACAATCCCGGGAAGGAGACACAGGATGAATTTGGAAATTTTGGGGAGAGGCATGAAGCTTGCTTTGGCGGGTCTTGCCTTGGCTGCATCGACCTCTGGTGCCGCACTGGCACAATCCGGCGATGAGGTTACCCTGCGCTGGGCCTTGTGGGACTGGGATAAGGTGGCATATTACAAGCCGCTGATCGAAGCCTATCAGGCCAAGAATCCCAATGTGAAGTTCGAGCATATCGACCTTGGTTCGCAGGATTATCAGCAGATGATCGCGACCCAGTTGGCTGGCGGTTCGAAGGATATCGACATCGTCACTGTCAAGGACGTGCCGAACTACACGAACCTGATCCGCGCCGGCTCCATCATGGACCTTTCGGGCTACATGAAGGAAGCCAATATCGACCCTGCTTCCTTTGGCGGTCTGGCCGAAGAAATGACGGTCGACGGCAAGCTCTACTCGCTGCCGTTCCGCTCGGATTTCTGGGTTGTCTATTATAACAAGGACATTTTCGACAAGGCTGGCGTTGCCTATCCGACCAACGACATGACCTGGGCCCAGTTCGATGAAACGGCTCAGAAACTGGCTGGCGGCATGGGCGCCAACAGGACTTATGGTGCGCTTCTGCACACTTGGCGCTCCACCGTTCAGCTCGCCGGTATTCAGGATGGCCAGCACACATTGGCCGGCCCGGACTATGCGTTCCTGAAGCCCTGGTACGAACGCGCACTGAAACTCCAGCAGGATGGCGTCGTTCCGTCCTATGCCACGTTGAAGACCTCCAACACCCACTATTCGGGTCCGTTCTTCAACGGCACTGTCGGCATGCTGCCGATGGGCACGTGGTTCGTGGGTACGCAGATCGCCAAGGTTGCTTCGGGTGAATCGAAGAGCAAGAACTGGGGTATTGCCAAGTTGCCGCATCCGGAAGGTGTTGCTGCAGGCACGACCGCTGCGCAGATTTCCGGCCTGTCCGTGAACAGCAATTCCAACCACAAGGAAGAGGTTCTCGACTTCATCAAGTTCGTGACCAGCAGCGAAGGTGCATCGATCATCGCTTCGACCGGCACGATCCCCACCGTGCGTACGCCTGAAGTGACGGCCAAGATCGCCTCGCTGCCTGGCTTCCCGCAGGATGAGACCAGCACCGGCGCTCTGGAACCCGGCAAGTCCTACCTGGAAATGGCGGTAACGCCGAATGCGGCGCGTATCGAGGTCATCCTCAACCGTGCGCATGACTCGCTGATGACCGACAACATTTCGATCGACGACGGTCTGAAGGAAATGACCGACGGCGTGAAGGCCATCAAGTAACGCTTCCTGACCCCGCGGAGATCAAAATTTCCGCGGGGTTTTCTTTTGTCTGAATACATGTCCGCATAGATGGAAGACCGATGATTTACGATCCCGCACGCGCCAATCCCCTCCATAGCAACCCGCTTCTGAGCCGCGACGATCTCGCGAAAGCGGTCATGGATCTTTTCAATCCGCTGCTTCCATATTTCTCGGAGGGTGGGGCGCGTGTGCGGCTGAGCGCGACAGGCGCGCATTTCGACCGTGCCGCTGCCGATCTTGAGGGATTTGCCCGCCCGCTCTGGGGTATCGTGCCCTTGGCGGCCGGCGGTTACGACTTTCCCCATTGGGAGCTCTATCGCCGTGGACTTGCCAACGGCACTGATCCCAATCATCCGGAATATTGGGGTAATGTTTCCCGCACCGACCAGCGTCAGGTGGAACTGGCTGCCATCGGTTTTGCCATTGCCATGGTGCCACAGTTCATCTGGGAACCGCTGAGCGACGATCAGAAGAAGACGGTCGCGGCCTATCTGATTTCGGCCCGGAACAAGGAATTTGTCGACAATAACTGGAAATTTTTCCGTGTGCTGATCGATCTTGGGCTGACGCATGCCGGTATCGATTTCGACAGGTCCTTGACGGAAAAATATCTCGATGAAGTGGAAGCTTTCCGCCTTGGCGAAGGCTGGTATCGTGATGGGCCGGTCCAACGGGTCGACCACTATGTGCCATTTGCCTTGCATTTCTACGCGCTGATCTACTCTGTCATAGCCAAACACGACACGAAGCGCGCAGACGCCTATCGTGAACGTGCCCACATCTTTGCCAAGGATATTCGCCACTGGTTCGGCCCGGATGGAGCAGGCCTCGCTTTCGGCCGCAGCCAGACCTACCGGTTTGCCTGTGGCGGCATTTGGGGTGCACTGGCCTTTGCCGGCGTCGAAGCTCTGCCATGGAGCGAGATCAAGGGCTATTACATGCGCCATATCCGCTGGTGGTCTGAACTTCCGATTGCCGAGCGCGACGGTGTTTTGTCGATCGGCTACGGTTACCCGAACCTGATGATGAGCGAGAGCTATAACTCGGCTGGCTCGCCTTACTGGGCGCTCAAATTTTTCCTTCCCCTCGGGCTTCCCGCAGAGCATCCGTTCTGGGCCGCGAAAGAGACCCCTTCCCTCTCCTTTGCCGACCCTGTGCCGCTGAAAGAAGCCGGCATGGTGGCGATGCATACGCCGGGCAATACGGTTGTCCTTGCCTCCGGCCAGCAGCATGACAAAATGCTCGGCGCCAACGAGAAATATTCGAAATTCGTCTACTCCACCCGGTACGGCTTCAATATCGAGATCAATGACCGCCATTTCGTTGCTGCGAGCTTGGATGGCATGCTGGGCCTCTCGGATGACGGTGTGCATTTCCGTATGCGGGAAGTCTTGGAAGAAGCACTGATCGCTGGCGACAAACTCTATTCGCGTTGGAAGCCCTGGGACGATGTGACGGTCGAAACATGGTTGGTGCCGATGGCTCCCTGGCATATCCGTATCCACCGCATTCAGACCCCACGTGCCTTGGAGACCAGCGAAGGCGGGTTTGCCATTCCGCGCGCAGATTTTAACGTCGATACGAGCATTCAGGAGGCAGGGCGTACCGTTTGGCACGGTCAAAGCGATCTCAGTGCGATTGTCGATCTGTCGTCGGATATTAAGCGAACCGGTCACGCCATCAGCGCAATAGCGAATGCCAATCTCATTCACGCCAAGACGCTTGTGCCACAGCTGAGAGGAGAGATTGCCGCCGGGACGACGGTGCTTGCGGCAGCGGTGGTGGCGCTTCCCAATGGCGATGTGAAGCCCGATCTTCTGGAAACTACGCCCACCTGCCCTGATCTGGCTGAACTGGAGACGCTGTTCAGCACTTCCGGCGAACGGGTCGCAGCTTTCGATCTGTAATAGACGCGGTGCCACAGGCATCTTCCAGCACATCGTCATCACACATATCCCGCCCGTTTCGACAGCATCTGTTGAGCGGGCGCGATTGTTTTGTGTGAGATGGCAATTGTTTGACTTTGAGCGGCCCTGAGCGAGAGTTTGGCCTTCTGGTGCTGACGCACACCACGACTGTCCTCAGAAGCCTCTACTGCTCCGTTCTGAGTTGCCAGCTGCGTCATTACCAGCCTCTCGACCATCGGCCTCACATCGAACTTACCGGACTTCGCCGAGGATGCGAGATTGCGAAGATAACCGCTCGGTGAAGCGATCTCTTCACCCTTCTCATAGAGGCAGGCGAGGGTAACGGCAGTCTCGACGGTACCGATTGTGCTGCAGGCAAAGTCTAGGAGCTGACGGTTGATGGAGAGCATGGAGCAAAGAACAGGCTGAACCGACATCAGGTCCTGTACGGTTCTGAGATTACCGCTTGCGCTGAGGATTGCAGCATTAGGGCATGCCCGGTTGACCAGATCCAGTGACAGCAGCTTTTGTGCGTGCTTCTCGCTCGACGTCGCTTTTGTCTCGCGCGGATCAATAACAGAGATGTTTGAATCGAATCTGGATTCTGGTTTGGATTCTATGTGCCGCTCATTTTGAGAGGTGTTGCCGCTCGTATTTTGAGAATTTGCGAATTTTTTCAATGAATTGACGATTTCTGCATGGACGCGCGACAAAATCGACAAATGCGCTTCGAGCTGGTTGAGTTCAGCCTTGCGAGGAAGAGCCGAAACAAGCTCAGCCAGACGGATTTTGAGGGACGCCCAATCACCGGGAACGTCTTCCACCTCGACCACGATCAACAGCTTGCCGATATCGCGACGATGAAGAGAGATTTCTTCACGCAGGAGATGGACTTGTTGACGCTCTCTTTCGACCTTTTCGGCAAGCGCAAAGATCTCTTCCGAACGCACGAGCAAGGGCTGCAGAGAGAAACCAAAGGCCTGGGTGATATCCCCTGCCCTGCCGCGACGGGCATAGCGTTTACCGTTCGGGCTGTCCTTGCGCGTCAAAAGACCGGCTTCGACCAGCGATGCCAGATGACGACGGATGGTCTGTTCGGCCATGCCATGGCTTCTGAGAGACAGCGCCTGATTGGACGGGAAGACAACGAGACCGTTTGCCACGGAAATCTCGGCCTTGGGGTAGAAGCTCAGGAGAGCATTAAGAAGCGCGAGCGCACGGTCAGACAGGCCGAGAAGCGGCTTTGCCTGGCAGAGTGCGCGATAGAGTTCCCATTTGTCGATGGATTTGTCGCATACCTTTTCAGTGTCGACGATTTGATCCGTCAACATGGCAAGCGTCATCGACCGCCGCCCAAAGGGCGTCGTCAGATATCCACTGTTCATGACTTTCACCTTGTGACAGGCAAAAGAAATTCGCTCGCCGAAACGACGCTGTGCTTGACACTGATTCTAGGAAGTGCGATTCTCGAGTTGCTGAGACTACGAGGAAAGCTTCCGTGACGGTGACGTTCGGGGGCTTTTCTTTTGCGTTCTTGTCCCTCTCCTACATGTTCGGGTTGATCAACTGTCTCAGTCGTGACGCAGTGCTGACGACTTGAGATATTCCTGATGCAGATCCTGCAGACGTGCTGCGACGAAATCTGCAAATTCGGGTGCGACCTTCTCATCGAAGAGAAGATTGGTGCGGCTGCCGGATCGTTCTATTACGGCCAGTTTGACACCACTGGTCGCCTTGATCGGTTCCGGTTTGTCTTTCTCCACCGTCACCGAAAGCGCGGTCATCACCTTGACGAAACGGCTGTCGGAATCCGACTGAAGGAATTGCGGGTTCTGCAGAAGTGCAGACAGAGCCGCCGATTCAGGCATTGCAGAAAGACGTTCGGTCAAGGCAATCCAGCGAGGACGGCCAGCCTTGGGAGCTGGACCGATCGCTTCGATCAATGACCGTGGCAGTCCATGGGCAACCGACATGAGGCGTGACAGCTGTGTCTTTTCCATGCCGAGTGCCGACATGATGATACGGCGATCAAAGCCCTTCTCCTCCAGAGCCAGGGCAAACAGACCACGCTCGATATAGCTGAGATCGGCACGGGCAGAATTTTCCTGCCCCTGAATGACGACAAGTTCTTCATCCGACAGGTTCTGGACAACTGCCTTGACAGGACGACCGAGTGCACGAAGAACACGGACACGACGATGGCCGAAAGCGATCTGGTAGTGATCAGCTTTTGTCGGGTGCGGGCGAACGAGAATGGGGCTCTTTTGACCAGACTCACGAATGGCATCCGTCAGACGCTGGTAATCTTCGCCATTGTCAGGCAGACGATCGTTGACGAACGAGCCTTCGATTTTCTCGGCAGGAATTTCAACAACGGCAGACCCGGCGGCAACAAGTGCACGAGCCTGATCCGCCGCATTGGCGATCTGTCCAAGGCTACGGCCCATGGCACCGACAGCGCCTGAGCGGATATGCTGCAGTTTTGTATCCGCGTGCGTATCGACGTGTTGATGAGTGTCGGTAGAAGAGTTGCCAGCTGGCAACTCGTGATCCCGACGCGACAACATGGCTTTTAACGTATCTTTGCGGCTCATACTGCCCTACCCCAGGCCTGACGGATCAGACCTTCAATCTCACTGTTCACGCCATCCAGAGATTCCATGGCGCGATCATAGGTGTTCTTCGAAAAGTTCTCGCGGCCGACTTCATAAAGCGTCTGCTTCGAAAGACCGGCATCGGAGATCGCTGTGGATTTCAGCATCGTGTTGGTGAGCACACGCTCGCGGAACAGCGAACGCATGAAACCAACCATCTGTGTCTGTGGACCGTCAGACGGTTCATATCGGGTCACGACATAACGGATGAAATCGTAATCGAGATCACCACCCGACTCCTGAACGACACCCAGAAGATCCGAGGTCATCAACAGGAACTGGCACATCGACATGACGTCAAGCATCTGTGGATGCGCCGTGATGATCAGGCCGGTCGATGCGCAAAGCGCGCCAAGAGTGAGGAAGCCCAGCTGTGGCGGGCAATCGAGTACGATGACATCATAGTCATCGGCAACAGTTCCAAGAGCGGAAGCAACACGGCCGAAGAATGGTTCGGCACCGCGCTCGGCCAAGGCACGAGGTGTGTCGTGTTCGTATTCCATCAGCTCAAGATTGCCGGGAACGAGATCGAGGCCCGGAATGTAACTCTTGCGAATAATGTCCTTCAGCGGACGGCGCTGATCGTCATAACGAATGGCCGCATACATCGTCTCATTGCTGGCGATGTCATATTCCGGCTGGTAGCCGTGCAGGGCCGTCAGCGATGCCTGAGGGTCAAGATCGACCGCCAGCACACGATAGCCCTGAAAGGCGAGATACTGCGCCAGGTGGGCTGCTGTTGTGGTCTTGCCGCTGCCACCCTTGAAGTTGACGACAGCCATAACCTGGCAATGTTCGTCATCACGGCGGCGCTGCACATACCGCTTGTTGCCCTTGGCGTTCTCATCGAGAACGGCACGGATTTCGTTGATCTGATCGAGTGTATAATAACGGCGTCCGCCGGCATTGATGGTCGGCTGCGGGCCTTTTCCATTCAAGGAAAGCTGGCGAAGGTATGCATCGGCAATGCCGATGAGCTTGGCGGATTCCACCGAGGAAAACGAGCGGAGCATCTTCTGGGCGACTGGCGGGAAGAGCGCAGCACGCATTGCCTGTAGCTCTTCGGATAGTGCAGCGCCATCACCAGCGATGACTTCCGTCATCGGGCGCTTGCGTGTCTGCGGTTCCGTTGGCTGACTACGTGTCTTTGCCATAACTACGATAAATCTCCAGAGTGTCGGAATATTCCGTAGCGAACCATGGCCCGAGTCGCTCTGAGTCGCAAGGGGTTTAAAGTTAACGAGAGGTTAACGGCACTTGCTCCACGATTCGTTCAAGATCAGCCCTCCGGGTGCACGAGGCGAGTTGCCATATGGCAACCTTCTGGAGATCATCTCTCAGGACATCGTCAACGTCGTTCACAGATGCCAATTGCTATTACGTGGCATAGGAATATGTTTCGTCACGGCACAATCTGGATGAATTTGTAATGGCGATGTCCACCGATTCTCAAGCGGAACCTTTTGGTGATTTTGTCGATCTGAGATCGGTGCCGCATGTGCGCACCTTTCATCACCATCCGTTCGTGGAACGTCTGCGTCGTGCAGTGCACTTTGATTTCATCGCCGTCAGCGGACTGGATATCGACCGGTTTCGGTTTGGTCATGGTCGATCAATCGATACCAATCTTCCTCCGGGATATATCGACGTCTATGCGGCGGAGCGACTTTATGAAAATGACCCATTGGTCGCGGCATCCTCCAATGCGGAGGACGTCGTATGTGACGCGGATATTTTTATCTCCCATCCGCCCAGCGAACGTCTTCGCCAATTGTTGGTGAGCTTTGGTATTTTGAACCGGACGCTTTTTCCGCTGCGCCGTGGCGCACACCTGTATGCCGGCATCACCTTCTCACGGACGGTGCCGTTTGACGCCGACGAGATCGACTTCCTGAAGCGTATCTGCGAAGCGACCCATGTGGCGATTACCAAGCCATTGATGGATCGTTTTGCCGCGGACACGATGAAACTGTCTTCCGGCGAGCTGATCTGCCTGAGACTTGCCAGCCATGGTTTGACGAGTGAGCGAGTTGCCGCCGAAAGCGGTTATCGAGTCGAGACGGTCAACACCTATATCAAAAGCGCGACCAAGAAGGTGGGGGCGGCCAACCGCACCGAAGCCATTGCCGAAGCGATCAGACGGCGGCTGATCGATTGAGTTTTCCGAGGCGAGGATGGTTTCGTTGCCATCTGGCAACCGGGCCAAAGCTGTGGCGTTGAGCGAATAAAGATGCGGTAACTGACTGCAATTTTGTGCAAAAGATGGGTGTCGTGGGCGCACCTCTGGTGCTTCTCCTGACATTGCTGTATCATCCGCGGAATGGAATTGGTGACTCTCTACCCGTTTTGGTTCTGACCAAATTGGTGGCGCGATAGATGAGTCGATGTGCTGAAACTGACGGGTGCGTACGGTTTCATTTGTCAGAAAATTCCTATAAAAATCAAAGTGATACTTTAGCTGGTAATTTAAGAAAATTCGCCTGATTTCTGGCCGGGTTGGCCATGATGAATACGTTCATGAGAGGGACGTTTTCCCCTCTGTTCTATCGGTGAAACAGCCCACCGGCACAATCTGTGTTTATAGCCGGACTTGCCTATCGCGTCTGCGGCTGGAATCGATTAGCCATAAGGCATGCGGTACGATCTCGCGAACCTCCCTTTTAGCGATCTGCTGGAGCCGGTGTCGGCTGCCTCGGCAGTGTTGGCTCGACTGGATGAACGGGTGTCCAGGTCTGCAGAGGGCGGTGGCTGGCTCGCTCGCTCCCACTTTTTCGATGCCTGCGCCTCGCTCTGGGTGGATGGGGAACTGGTCCATGTCGAGGATCTGGTTCTGCATGATGCAGGCATGGGTGTCCGAAGACCTACCCATGAACTGACCATCGCGCAGGATATCCTGCGTACACGGCGGCGGATTATGGCGAATGTGCCGGACTGGGCGCTCGGCGATGACGGGATGCGCCTGCTACGTCGTGGCGGCGATTTTGATGAAATGCAGCTTGAGACAAAGTCGTTTTCGCCACCTTCGGATCTGTTTGACGATGAGGGAGGCGATGATCCGCTGGCGTCTGAATTGGCGGCCATGGATCGGGTTCTTGCCCGGAGCGAGGCCGTGTTGGCGGCAGTTAGGGAGCCATCGATCCCTTCCGTTTCGTCCGAGCGGGAAGAGCTCATCTATGAGCCCGATTGGGACGAGAACGAACGGCTGGCCGAATGGCGGCAGGTTTTGAAACAGGCTGACAGCTTGCCGCCTGTGGTGAGGGCGACGGTTCTATTGGACGCCTGGAATGTGTTGCAGGTGCTTCAGCATGCACCTTGGCTGGGCCGGTTATTGGCCGTCTCTGCCTTGCGGCAATCGGGATTGGCGGCGAACTATTTGCTACCCATAAATGCCGGCTTGAAGCAGGTGCCACGGCAAAAGCGTATGCATCGGCACCGCGATGTGCGGCTGATGGCATTGATCGAAGCCATGCGTGAGGCCGCTGAACTTGGTCTCAAGGAGCATGATCGCCTGCTGCTGGCCCGTCAGCAGATGCAGCATAGACTGGTGGGGCGGCGCAGTTCATCCAAGCTTCCGCAACTCATCGAGCTGCTGCTGTCGAGGCCGGTCGTTTCGACCAGCATGATGGTCGACACCTTGTCGGTGACGCCGCAGGGCGCATTGAAGATGGCCGGCGAACTGAACCTTCGTGAGCTGACGGGCCGGGGTCGTTTTCGCGCCTGGGGCATTCTGTGAAGGCGAGCACGGCAGCAAGGCAGTGAATTAGTCGCGTCTCAAGCTTGCCGAAGGTCAAGGACAAATCGGCGAACTTGCCTCACATGAGGCTATGAACGCCGATTGCCCCCGAGTTGCCAGCTGGCAACTTCACCATATCAGGTCACCTTTGATGCGCGACGGATGGATGAAACGACATCCGGCCGATGTGCGGATCCGTGTGCAATGACGACGGATGTTATCGTGATCGGCGGAGGTATGGCCGGACTATGCGCAGCCATTGCAGCGCGCCGGGAAGGGGCGGTTGTTCGTCTGGTGGAGGCCGCGCCGCATGCCATGCGGGGAGGAAATCTGCGCCACGCACGCAATATCCGTATCCCGCATGAGGCTCCTCACTACCTGTCTCCCGGTGTCTATGGGTGCAGTGAATTCGCAAGAGAGATGCGCGAAATTTCCGGTGGCGGAGGTGATCCCGAATTGATCGACGCGGTTTCCGCTCAGGCGGGGGAACTTGCCACATGGCTGCCGGAACAGGGCGTGGTTTTCCAGACCAGGCACATTCCATTTTCCCGCAGGACTGCGTTTTTTCTGGGAGGCGGTAAGGCCGTCACCAATGCCCTTTACGCCAGGGCAGAAAAGCTGGGTGTCGACATTGAATACGATGCCGCGGTTCATGGCTTCGACATTCTCAAACCACCGGCACGTGCCGTGGTGTTGTGTTGCGGCGGCGGGCAGGCGAGTGCATCGCAGCGTTTCATCAATCGCGGCACGCCCTTTAATACCGGTTTCCTGATGGAAAACCTGATCCGTTCGGGAGCGGCAACCACCGGCGATGCAACGGTCGCCCATCTGGTGGCCATCGATGCGCGGTCACCTGCGCATGATGGCGGCATCGTGACCCGGATCGACGGTATGCAATTCGGCATGGTGGTGGATCGGGCGGGGCAGCGTTTCGTCGAGGAAGAGACCATAACAGGCTCTCGGCGTTACCCGATCTGGGGCAAGACAATTGCCGATTTGCCCGTGCCGCAGGCGACGCTGGTGGTCGATGCCGATGGCATGCAGTCCATGCCGGTTCTGGCTTTCTCGCCGCTTCGCGCCGAGACGCTTGCGGATATGGCAGTCATCATCGGTGTCGATCCATCCGCTCTTGCGAAGTCTGCAGGTGATTGCGGGAGGGTGAGGCGAGGGCCATTTTTTTCTTACCCCATCACTCCGGGCATCACCTTTTCCTGCCTCGGCCTTCAGGTGGATCGGTCGGCCCGTGTCAAAATGCGGGACGGTGCCGTGCTGCAAAACGTCTTCGCCGCCGGTGCCACCATGGCCGCGGGCGTCCTGCGTACAGGTTATCTCTCTGGAACCGCGCTGACGATCAGTGCCGTGTTTGGCCGGATTGCCGGACAGGAGGCAGCGCGCCATGCACACGGATGAAGATACATTTGCCGAAGCAAGGCGCATGCTGACCATCTGCAATGTCTGCGATTATTGCAGCGGCTTCTGCGAAATGTTCCGGGCTGCCGGTCGCCGGAATATTCTGACGGATCCCGATCTCGCCTATCTTGCCCACTTGTGCCATGACTGCGGAAATTGCCTGGATGCATGCCAATACGCGCCGCCGCATGTCTTTGATATCGATCCGCCCAAAGTTTTGGCGGAGGTTCGCTCGACGTTCTGGCCAGCCACAAGATCATGGTTTGCGCTGGCCTTCGTGCCGTTGGCTCCCTTGCTGACAATGTTGTTTGTACCAGCGGAAATCCTGTTTTCCCGGCATCGGGGCGAGGGCGCTTTTTATGCTGTTCTTCCCTGGTCGATTCTGTGCCTCGGGGCAGGCCTCACACTTCTCTGGTCGCTGGTCGCGCTTTGCCTTGGGGTTTTCCGCTTCTGGCGTAACACCGGTGGTGGCGATCCGCGCGGCGCCTTTGCAGCGGCATTCCTTGATATCGTCAGCATGCGCAATCTGGAGGGCGGAGGCATAGATTGCGACCACAGCGGTTTGCGGCGTTGGGGACACCAGGTTCTGGTTACGGGTTTCGGACTGTGTCTGGCCTCGACATCGGTCGCCACACTTTATCATCACAGCTTTGGTTATCAGGCGCCCTATCCTTATCTGAGCCTGCCGGTGGTTCTTGGTAATATCGGCGGTCTGCTGATGTTGGCCGGTTGCGGATGTCTGTGGTGGAGCAAGATCCAGCGAAACCGCAAACGCCAGATTTCAGCGATCGATGATTATGGACTGCTGGCTCTTCTGGTCATGGTTACGGCAACCGGGTTTGCACTGATGATCTGGCGGGAAACGATCTTGATGGGCATGTTGCTCGCCGTGCATTTCGGCACTGTGCTCAGCCTCTTTCTTTTCATCTCATCCGGCAAACTGGCACACGGCGCCTATCGGGCAGCAGCCTTGCTGCGCGCAGCCATGGAGCGTCGCGAAGGCTGATCCCGTTGGCATTTTTTTTTCCAAAATTTAGCGATCAAGAAAATCCTGCCATTGCCGCTCGCCCGACAAGCAGTCAGGCTTAGGCTCGCCCGCGATACGGTGAACCATCGGAGAGGGAGGCGTTATGTTACTGACCTCCATCACCATCTTCCGGCGCACGGCAATGGCGAAATCCTCTATTCTGTGAACCGGAAGAACGAAAGAGCCGGGGCCTCCGGCAACGCAGTCGGAATAATAGCGATCCAGTCCGCCTGCCGCTCCGGATGGGCGCAGCATGATCGCCAGCCCATTGATGACGATACCGGCTTCCACCGCCTTGTCGCGGACGGGCAATACTGGAACACCGATATTGTTCGGTCCGTCGCCCGAGACATCAATGACCTGTCGCATGCCGCGATAATTGTTGGAGATGATCGATGCCGCGCCATAGCTGATTGCGGCAGAGATGGATGTCCGGCGCTGTGTTGCGACAGGCCGCGCCGCCACTTTGTCCGCAAAAGCCTTGGCGTCTTCCGCCGTCTCGATGATTTGCCAGTCGATCACCGAGGCTTCGTCTACCTCGCCGGCCCATTCGTAATAACTGATGGCGACGCGCCCGAGCATGCCGCCTTTGACTGCATTGATGAACTCGGGATGCGAGAGGGCCTCCACATAGCCTTGTCGCTGAATCCGCACCTCCTCGTAGTCCATCGAGCGGGACACATCGACGGCTAGAGCCAGTTCGACATCAACCTCGCCGCCTGTTGCAGCCATGATCGTTGGAGAGGCGGAAAGCCCCATTAGCACCGCGTATGTGACCAGCATTTCAACTCCGCCACTGCGTTAATCTATTAGAAGAGTAACACAGAAGACAGGCGGCGCTAATATTCGCTGTTCCGGTCGTTTCAACAAACGGTGATCGTCAAAGTTCGATCATCGTCTGCTGATGCCGTTACCGCGATTATTGTCTGGCCTCTTCATGCGGTGGACGGCCAAGGCCATGCTTGAGAGCTTCCAGCAGGCAATCCGAGATTGCCTTTCGCAGAGCGTAAGTGTTGTTGCTGGTGCGCTTGTGGTCGAGCGACTGCGCCGCATCGACAAGGCTCAATCCCTGGTGAACCACAATCTGGTGTGCACGCTGGAAAGCCCAGGACTCAATTGTACTACTTTGCTCGTTCAAAGCAGCCTCGCTAAATCATCTAGCCAATATTCATGCGAATCATTTCGCATCTGGAAATTAACGCGGATGTATTCACTGCGAAACGCATTATAAAAATATTACCAAAAATGGCGTTTTTATTTGTTTAATGAAAACAATGATGTACAATTTATAATGGGCAATAATTGTGGTGGCCGCGTTGCCTTTAAAAGATGATCAGGGGTCTATATCTCGTAAAAATACGCTGATCCGAACTATATCTTTTCTTTTTTTCGTATAGTCCTTTCCAGGTTTCCCGCTTTCGTGAGAACAGCCGATGCAGCTGGCTGCACCGGCCTGTTTCTACTTTTTCACGATGACCCAGACGGCGTGAATGATGCCGGGAACGTAACCACAGAGCGTAAGCAGAATATTCAGCCAGAAATGCAGACCGAGGCCGACCTGAAGGAAAACACCGACGGGCGGCAGGAAAATAGCGATGAGAATGCGGATAACGTCCAAGACCCAGGTCCTTTGCTGCAATAATTCTGGGTCAACAACGCGCAAGACTGATTTTGGTTCATCGCGGCGGGCTACCTAGCCTCTTATTTTTTCAGCGCATCTTCCTGTTTGCGCCCGGCCCGCGGGCGATATCGCGGGATGGTCCAGCCATAAAAAAGTGCACCGCCGCGCAGCGCGAAAGCTGCTGCAAAACCAACAGCGGCGCTGCCATATAGCGGCAGGTCCAACACATGATGGCCAAGGACGAAGGCACCGGCACCGGCGAGGGCCGCGGTAATATAGATTTCCGGGCGCAAAAGAACGGAAGGTTCATCTGCCAGAATATCGCGCAGTACACCGCCGCAAGTGGCTGTCAGCATGCCGGTGACGATGGCAATGATCGGCGAACCTGTCGCCTCAATACCGATGAACGCACCCATGACGCTATAGGCCGCAAGGCCGATGGCATCGAGCCACAGCAGCAGTTTATAACGCCATTCGACGAAATGGGCTGTAAAAAAGACCAGAATGGCGGTGGCGACGCAGACGAGAATATAATCGGGTTGTTTGACCCAGAAAACCGGAAGTCTGCCGAGAACGAGATCACGCAGCGTCCCACCGCCGACACCGGTCACGGCCGCGAAAAACAGGAAGCCCATGATATCCAGCTGCTTGCGCGATGCGGCAAGCGCGCCGGTGGCGGCAAAAACGACGACACCCGCGTAGTCGAAAAGGGTCAGCACGTCGCTCTCCTTGTTGGCCGGTCGCCCGGCGCGTGTTTGGTGGTCTGCTTTATGCGGAGGCAGGTTCGGAAACAAGCAGTCTGCATGTCGCATAGGCATATTGCCTGCAAACTGTCCAAAACGAAAAACGACCGGAGGCGTTGGCCGTCCGGTCGTCTGATGATCCTGTTCTGATCCCGGCATGAGCCGGAGACCGGAAAATTACTTCGGCAGCTGGCTGGCTACCTGCTTGATTGCATTGGAGACAGTTTCGCAGAACTGTTTTTCGGTAATATTCTGTGCCTTGGCCGTGGCCGCGATTTCCTGGTTTACGCCCATGGCGGCAACGGTGCCTGCTTCGCCGGTCTTTTCCGCTTCGTCACCCTTTGCGGTGTCGGTCGGGGCCGGGATGAGCGCGATCAACTTGGCCTGCACGGTTGCAGCTTCGCCATCGATATGGCCTTCGTTCTGGCAATATTTCAGAACACCGAGCTGATTGCGGGCCGAGTTATAGGCCATTTCCATCTGCTCATTGGTTGCCTGTGCAAATGCCGGTGAAGCCAGTCCGAATGCAACAAGACCGGTCAAAACGATTTTTTTCATCTGTGTTTCCTCAAAACCCCTGGTCCGGCTGTTCGCTTGGGACAACCGGCAGTGGCTCAACTAGAGTGCTGATTGGATTCGGCTAGGTTGTGCCGGTGTTTTTCTGGAGACGGCGAGAACCAGCGGGTCACGCGTCGTCCCAGCCCGTCCAGATATGTCAGCACCACGGGTACGAACACCAATGTCAGCAGGGTCGAGGAAATCAGGCCGCCGATGACCGCATGCGCCATCGGTGCACGCTGCTCGCCACCTTCACCCAGCCCCAATGCCATCGGCAGCATGCCAAAGATCATGGCGAGCGTGGTCATGATGATCGGTCGCAGGCGCACCGCGCCGGCATCGGCCAAGCTCTGGCGCAGGGTCTTGCCCTCGCGCACGCCGAGATTGGAATAATCCACCAGCAGGATGGCATTCTTGGTGACGAGGCCCATCAGCATGATGAAGCCGATCATTGAAAACATGTTGAGCGTCGAGCCGGTGAACAAAAGCCCGAGCAACACGCCGATCAAAGACAGCGGCAAGGTCATCATGATCGCAATCGGCTGAATGAACGAGCCGAATTGCGAGGCAAGTATGATGTAGATGAAGATGACGGCCAGCACGAGCGATTGCACGGCATAACCCATGCTCTCAGCAAGGTTTTCGGCATCGCCACCGAAGGAGATGCGGTAACCGACCGGGACATCCATCTTGGCGATGGCGGCGTTCAGGTCGGTGGTGATGTCGCCGAGCGCCCGGCCTTCGACATTGCTGGAAATGCGTACTTCGCGGGAAAGATCCTTGCGGGTAATGGCATCCGGCGCGGTGCTTTCCACCACGTCGGCTACCTGATCGAGCAGGACGGTGATCGGCTTTCCGTCATCATCGGTACGGCCGGTAGAGATGGTGAGGTTACGCAACTGGGCAGCATCGCGACGACCGGTCGCCGGCAGCCGCAGCGTCACGTCGTAGGATTCTCCATCCGGCGCATTCCAGACCGAAATGGCATCACCCGCCACCAGCGGCCGTAAGGTATCGCCGATGGTGGATATCGAGACCCCGAGATCGCTTGCCGCTTCACGGCGTACGCGCACCGCCAATGTCGGCCGCACGTTTTCTATCGAGGATTCCACTTCCGTCGCGCCCGGAATGGCGGCAAGCGCCGTGGTGATCTGATCGGAGATACGCCGCAGTTCCTCATCACCATCGCCAAGGATCGACAGCTGCAGCGGTTTCGATGCGCCGCCCATGCCTGAGGACTGGCCAACGGAGATTTCCAGACCGGCGATGCGGGCAAGCCGCTGGCGAATTGGCTCTATGCTGGCGGCGGTCCTGATCGACCGGTCTGCACTCGGCACAAGTTGAACGGCGACACTCGCCTGATTGAAGCCACGCGCACCACCTGAATTGATGGTGGAATAGGTGGCGTCGACATAAGGGAATTCACGCAATGCCTTTTCGACCTGTGTGACTTTTGCAGCCATATAATCGAGCGAGGAGCCCTGTGCGGCTTCCAGCGATACGCTGACTTCGCCTTGGTCTGCAGGCGGCAGGAATTCGGCGCCGATGCGCGGGATTAGAGCCAGGCTGCCGACAAACATGGCGACCACGATGGCAATCGTGGTTTTGCGATGGTCGAATGTCCAGTGGATGAGCGAGCGATAACGCCCCGCCAGGCCCTCGAACCAGTGATCGAACCGTTCGACCGCGCGACCGAGAAAACCGCGCTTGGCACCCTTCTGGCTCTGCGGATCGTACCAGACACTCGATAGCATCGGGTCGAGCGTGAAGGAAACGAACAGCGAGATCATGACCGCGGCGGCAACCGTCACGCCGAATTGCAGGAAGAAGCGTCCGATCAGGCCGCCCATGAAAGCGACGGGCAGGAACACCGCGACGATGCAGAGCGTGGTTGCGAGAACGGCGAGGCCGATCTCGTTGGTGCCGTCGAGGGCGGCCCTGACATGATCTTTACCCATCTGCAGATGTCTGGTGATGTTTTCACGCACCACAATGGCGTCGTCGATGAGAATGCCGATGGACAGAGACAGCGCCATCAGCGTCATCGTATTGAGCGTGAAGCCGAGCGCATAAATGACCGCGAATGTGCCGATAACCGAGATCGGCAGCGTCAGGCCGGTAATCACCGTGGAACGCCAGGAGTTGAGAAAGACGAAAACGATCAGAACGGTCAGAACCCCGCCTTCGATCAGCGTGCGCTGCACTTCCGAAACCTGCGAGGCAATGGCGCGGGAATTATCGCGGGTAATGGTGAGCTCGACATTTTCCTTGGCAAGCTCGGTATTGAGCGTGGCGATCTCCTTGCGCAGCGCTGCAGCCACTTCAACCGTATTGGCTCCCTGCACCTTGACGATATCGAGACCTAGAGAGGGCACCCCCTGATATGTGGCGCGGCTCGTCACCTCGGCACCGGTATCGAGAATGGATGCGACATCGGAAAGGTAGACCGGATAACCACCACTCTGCGCCACGATGATACTGTTGAAGCCCGCGGCGTCGGGAATGCGGCCTTCCACGGTCACGATGCGCTGGTTGATGCCTGAGATCAGCGTGCCTGCGGCGCGGTCCTGATTTTCGCGGCGAATTGCATCCATGATCGTCGAAACGCCGACGCTGTAAGCCTCCAGCCGGTCGGGATCGACAACAACGAGAACCTGGCGTTCGCTGCCGCCGACCAGTGAAATCTGGCCGACACCACCGATAACGTTCAGCCGGTTGGTGATGACCCGGTTGGCCAGCGTGGTGATTTCGGACAGCGTGCGGGTGGGGGAGGAGGCGGCAATCGAAAGGATCGGCTGGTCATCCGGGTTGAAGCGGGTCACCTGCGGGGTATCGACCTCATCCGGGAATGAGGCCTCCAGACGCGCCACGCGGTCGCGCACTTCTTGCGCCGCAACCTGGCTATCCACATCCAGCTCGAACTGCACCACGACGATCGAGCGGCCCTCGTAGGATTCGGAGGTGATCGTGTCTATGCCGCCAATCGTGTTCAGCGAGGATTCGATCGGCCGTGAAACTTCGCTTTCGACCGATGCCGGTGAAGCACCGGTATAGGTGGTTGCGACCACGACGATGGGGAGATCTGTTTCCGGGAATTGGTCGACGCCAAGCCGGCTATAGGAAAACAGGCCAACCACGAGGATGGTCACCATCATCATGGTGGCGAAAACGGGATGACCGACACTGATACGGGTGAGGAACATCTTACAGCCCCTCTATGCTGACATTGGTACCCGCGACCAGATCAGGCAGCGGCGCGGTGACGATGGTTTCGCCTTCTTCGACACCTGAAACCTGCACGAGGTTGCGGTCCGTCCAGCTGATGCCAAGCGTGACAGGCTGGCGGCGCAGTGTATCGCCATCGACCTTCAGAACAAACGTGCCCTCCGCATCATGGCGGATCGAGGCGGCCGGCAGTGCAACCACGTCCTTCTGCGCATCCACCTGAAGAATGCCGGTGGTGAACATGCCGCCGCGCAAAAGGCCCTCGTTATTGTCTATGGCAACGAACACGCGCACGGCGCGTGACCCGGCAACAGCGGTCGGCGAAATGCGCATCACCTTGCCGGCAAATGTGCGGCCGGCAAAACCTTCGACCGAAAGTTCAACCGGCTGTTCCGGCCGCACGAGTGGAATACGGCTGGTCGGCACGCCAGCATCGACTTCCATACGGCTGAGATCGACAATCGTCATCAGTTCGGTATTGAGCGGCACTGTCTGTCCCTGTTCGACGGGACGGGCGGCAACGACACCATCGAATTCCGCCCTCAGTTCGGCATAGGCAAGCGACCGCTCTGAATCGGCGACCTCAGCCTGCTTCGAGCGCAGTTGTGCGCGAAGGTTCAACAGATTGGCGCGGGCTTCAAGACGGGTCGCATCCGATGCCGCTCCTCGTTCACCAAGCGCCGTGTTTCTTTCCAGCACGGATTCGGCGAGCTCGACCTGTGCGGTAAGCGCATCGATCTCCGCCTTGCGCGCGGTAACTGCAGAGGCAAGCGCCTCGGTATCGAACCGCACCAGAAGATCACCGGCCTTGACCACATCGCCGATCTGCACCGGCATCTCGATAATGGTGGAGGAAACGCGCGATGTGAGTGTCGAGCGACGGATTGGCGTCAGCGAGCCTGCAATGCGCACCTCGGTCGCGATATCCTGACGGACTGTCTTGCTGACATCGACCGACGCAAGCTCCAGCGGTCCTTCCGGTTTCGGCTGTTGCGCGATCGCGCCTTCGGCCGTGGCAAGCAGCGCAAGACCGAGGACGGCCGCCGTTGCATGTATCCGGCGCGAAATGCTTCTGGTCGTCATGGTTCGTGCCTTTCAGGATATCTGCTGGGTTACTGTGCCGAAAACATTAGGCGTGATTGGATCGCAAATCGGCAAGGTGGCGGCTTTGCGGATTGCCTGTGCCATTTCCTGCGCGACCTGCTCGCTGGTGAATGTCTGGCCGTGTTCGATCACGGCAATGCTGATCGTCTCGTCGATCATCCGCATTGCAGCAGCAACGGTCGCGGCACACAGACGCACGTCGAAATCCCGTTTCGAGCGGTCCAGGCGGTCGGCAATAAGTTCGATCATGTCCTGCTCCACCCGGTGACAGGAAAACAGCCATACCGCCCGCAGCGCCGGCTCGGTCGCCATGTGCGTGATCAGCAGCACCACCAGAAGCCCATCGGCGATGTCTTCCTGCGTGGCGTCATCGAGCTTGCAGCATTCATGAAGATGGGCCTCGAGCGAGATGGTGCGAGGCCATTGCCGCAGCTTTTGGTGGAACCGCAGTGCCGTAGACAAAAACAGCGGTTCGACGCAGGCTTCCTTCGAGGCGAAATAACGCCAGATCGTTCGTTCGGAGAGGCCGGATGCTTCGGCGATCTCTGCGCCGCTCGTGGCCGCCAGACCATGTTCAACGAAAAGCCGTGCGGCATGGCGCGCAACCATCAATCGGGCATCGTCGCGACGGGCGCTCATCCCTGCTCCTCAAAGCTTAAATCTATATGGCGTTATCTGGCATACTTGTTGTCAGTTAATGACATATTTGTGGCGAGAGTGCTCTTTGAGGTTGCCGCGTTTGACGAGTGTAAGGCCAAGGCGGTTGCAGCGCAGCTTACACCCAAAAATGGTTTTCGGCTGATTGGCCGTTTTCCCAGCGTTTCCAGTGCATTCGGCCGAGGCTACGGTATTGGGGTTTGATTTGAACCAAATACCAGAATTTGAATAAAATTACTGATATCGCACATAGTTTTGGTGTTTGAGGGAGGTGTATAGTGCTGGATGTTTTCTATGAGCGAGCAGGACTTTTCTTCCAAAAATCAATTTACGCTGGAACGCGAAATTCCACTTCACTTTAATGAGCTGTTTTTCTCGCGAACCGACGGTCGAGGGAAAATACAGGCCGGAAATGATGTCTTCCAACGCATAAGCGGTTATCACTGGCAGGAACTGCTGGGAAAGCCCCATAACATCGTCCGGCATCCCGATATGCCGCGCGCTGTTTTCCGTTTGTTGTGGGATCGTCTTCGACAGAACAAGCCTACCGGCGCTTTCGTCAAAAATCGTGCCAAGGATGGCCGTTACTACTGGGTATATGCGATCATTACCCCTATCGACGGTGGTTACTTGTCCGTGCGGATGAAGCCAAGCAGCGCATTCCTGGCCATCGTGTCGAAGGAATATGCCGATCTGCTGGCCGTGGAGCACAGCGAGGCCCTGTCGCCACCGGAAAGCGCCGAACGCCTTCTGCAACGGCTGGCTGCGTTGGGTTTCCCGTCATATGATGCATTCATGGGTGCGAGCCTCACAGCTGAACTGGCAAGCAGGTCAAGCCATCTCGGTCGCATCACTCATCCGGCTGTCGTGCTTTACGGCCAGCTGATGTCGGCATCGAAACTGCTGCTGGAAGCAGCTGCGACCATTGCAGACGGTTACCAGCGTTACCGTTTCGTGCCGCTGAACCTGACGGTGCAGGCGAGCCGCCTTGGTGAAACCGGTAAAGCCATCAGCACGATCTCCAACAATTACGAGGAATTGTCGGGTCAAATCCGGGTTGGGCTCAAGCAATTCACGAAGGCGACCGAACGGGTTTCGCAGGCCATACACGAGGGAGCATTTCTGCTCGCTACATCCGAAATACAGGGCGAGATCGTCTCGCTTTTCGACCGTGAAACACCGGTTGCCCATTTCGACCACGCCGCAGAGGCGCAGTTGTTGAAGGATCAGCGAAACCGCTATCGTCGGGATGCGGTAAGCACCGTTCTGGACGTTAGAGTCCGTCCGAGAATTCATGATAACCGTGCGATGCGTCTGGTCAGTGTCATGATGGATGCGGCATAGAGGAAGGCTTCGGCGGACTTTATCGTCGCCTCCGGGTCTTTCCACAG
>Ga0075364_10000046_pt1 | contig 43174 bp, 47 predicted proteins | sample EndMetdeltDD1764_FD_71517 | JGI IMG/M metagenome (GOLD analysis project Ga0075364, IMG submission 71517) | Populus endosphere microbial communities from Tennessee, USA - Endosphere MetaG P. deltoides DD176-4 | ecosystem: Host-associated > Plants > Roots > Endosphere | place: USA: Tennessee... | reverse complement strand
TGGTTTTGGTATAGTTGGTCGTCTTTGTACCGGGGAAATACATGAACATGCAAGTGCCACACGTCTTGGTTGCCGGCAGGCTCGTTGTGCTGACGCGTCGAAGTCCCATCGCAGCCGTAAGTGGCACGAATCGCGACAGCCACCTTTTGGACGGCTTTGTATACTTCGGCAAGCAGCCCTTCGGGGATATCGTAAATATTCTCGTAGTGCTCGTTTGGCACCACCAGTACATGGCCAGGGTTGTTGACCCACCATTTAGGAGCGATCTTGGCCGTCACGAATTCATTTTGGTACACGATGTCATCTTTGGTCGCAAACTCATCCTCATGGCCACTCATAAGAGCACAGAAAGGGCAGGAGTAATCGTTCGGTTCGTGATTGAATTCGTTCGTCATACTAGCCGATTGTATCACTTTAAAAGCGCTACGATAGTAAAAACCATGCCCAAAAGTCCGCTCCACGCCATAGCAGCAAACGAATTGACAAGTATAGCCAGGTCGTACCCGTAAATGCCCGGAGCGACAAATAGAAGTACTATCGAAACGATAAGCGCCAGCCAGCATAAGCCCGCCATGACAGCCAATAGGCCAGGCTTGCCCTGCTTTGCTATGTCACGCCTAACGATGACGGCCATGCCAGAAAGCGCGCCCGCGATAATCAGCGCCAAACCTCCAACAGGGTAGATAAAACCGAACGATCCATACCCAGTTACCGTCAGCCCGATGCCAAAAAGCATCAGTAAGATTGGTAGTAAATCTTGTGCCATTCTTTTTCGGCTGTTGGCCTTCTTTTCTTGGTCTGTTTGCATTACCTATCGCTCCAACTACTTTTATATTTTTCGCTTTGCAAAAGCACTTCGATATCCGCCCTGATTTCTTTGACATCATCTTCGCTAAGCGGCATGAACGTATCGTAAAAGCCCGTCTCGCGGTGAGGCAGCTGCACGGCGTCGCCATATTTTTGAATCGTAGCCGTCGTTGCTCGGCCATAAATTTGCGTATGAAGCGAAGGGCCCTCTGGTTTAAACACGCCCCAATTGCCCATGTCCTGGTAGTTCACGATACCGATAGGCACGCCACGCCGCGTCATGGCAGATTTCAGCGCTTCGCCCGCTACCATAGTGAGTTTCATGTACTCGACGGCGAGGCGAGGAGGCAACTGCGTGCGATCCCGAAAATGCTCTTTTGGAAAAACATACAAATGGCCACCCTCGGCCCGATCGACAAACGGCCGCGACGCCGCCTGGATATAAAAATCATCGGTTTCGTAGATAGGAATCTGTTGTTTCATGGTAGTTACCGCAATTATAGCAAACAAAAAAGACTTCTGGAGAAGTCTTCGTTTACGCACTTGGCTGAAGATTGAGTTCGTTAATCGAACTTTTCTCAATGACTATGCTGAAATCAATATTGACGAAATCCGAGCTCTAATGGAGCGTAGTACTATGAACATGCGGCGTCTATTGCTTTAAGTAGGTTAGCCATTTCGGTGGGAATTTCATCTACACCGTGAGATGAGACAAGTTTTGTATCGCTAATATTCACCAGGCCCTGTTGAGATAGATGTTGGTTAATTTTTGATATCATTTCTTTGGCCGCAATTAACTTAATCCGGCCATCAATATCAGTCCATTGGTCATTCAGTTCCTTCTGAGCCTCTCTTGTAATCGTTGTCGTGTCTTTACTCGAGCGATTTCTCCTATTCTCATCTAGGCGCTGCCCGATGATTCGCGCCAGGGTGTCTTCTTTCAATTCCTCTGAAGCTTTCAGTAGAATATCGTCAATCTCGTCGACAGAGGAGCCTGTTATTCGTGAAATAACCTGGGTGTTTATAAAATAACTTTCAAGTTCCTTGCGACGCCACACGTGAGCTTGGATATTTGCGTCAGAAAATTTCTTCTCCAAATCAACACATTGTTCTTCCGTTTGGTAATCTCTGTCAAGGATGACATACATGCTCTTCGTATTCGATAACATCTTCTCATTAAGTAGCTGAAAAGGTATGACATTTTTATTCTCAGATTTCCCATCAAGCGGTATAACAGTGATGTTCAGCTCTTTTTCAAGATGACTCAGATTGAGAATCGCACATGCTTTGCGTAATAATTTCATGTCTTTGCCCTCAACGAAGAGAACGACCTTGGATTTCAGCGCGCGAACTAGCCGAAGATTGAACGACGTGCCCACAGACCGTGTCAATCCATCTAGCATAAATTCATCTTTCATTCTTAGGCCACGTTTTCGTGTCTTATCGACCATTACAATGTTCCCAGGAGACGTCTCGGCAATAATTTCCGGAGAATGGGTTGCCATAATAACCTGCTTGCCGGAACCCTCAAGCAATCTCACTAATCTGCGCTGGAGATCAGAGTGAAGATAGACCTCTGGTTCGTCGAGTATTATAACGCTCGAATTCCTTGATCTATACATATGAAGTAGGATCTGTAGCCATATCTGGATGCCATCCCCCGACCAGACAAGCTCTTTCTCGCCACTACTATCAACTTCGCGGTAATACACGTCTAACAGCTGCGCCTTCTCTCCGAGTCTGACTGTAGGCTCTGATATTTCAATTTCGTTCATCCAGTCAGCAGCATAGTCACTAAAATCTGTGAATTCACCGTTATCTTTCAAGATTTTGAGCTGATTTCTAAGGTGTCTACTACTGAGCCTAGACGATACATTCAACCTGACGTACTTCTCTCCCAAGAGCTGCTCGGTGTGCTCGATCGGGCTCAAGACTGGTATGACACCAAGTTGCTCGAATTCTTGACAAACTTTATTGATGTTTGGCAGCTGGACGTAGTTACTATCCTTAATAGTCATAAGATAGAAGAAAGGATCTTCTTCCGATTCATTTGGCGGCCATACAGCAACAAGGCGGGCTTTGTCATCCCAATCCAGAACCATTCTAGTCGTATCATCAGAGAAATTATGATGGATGCTTTCTTGCAGAGCAGGATACTCATCCAGGCTAAATTCATAGGCGCTAACGCCCATATTCTGATCCATTCTCTTGACTGTAGGTTTTCGTTTTCTTGCTTGTCGAATAAAAATATCCGCTATTCTTAGAGCCGTCAAGACAGTACTTTTTCCTGCGTTATTGGGACCGACCAGAAAGGTAGCGTCCTCAAAAAATACCCTAAAATCCTTGAATGTTCTGAAGTTTGTCAGATGCAAACTGCTAAGTTTCTTTGCCATTTCTTATCTTATGTTAACATATGGTTAAATTTTTGAGCTTACGTGTCAAATAGGAGTAATGAATCAAATGCAGCCAGTCCCCGTTCTCCAAGAAAAATAACACATCATTGATGATGTGTTATTTTTCTTGGCAGGGGCATGAGGAATCGAACCTCAATCTACGGTTTTGGAGACCGCTATACTAACCGTTGTACTATGCCCCTTCACGGTTCGTAGCCAATTATACCATGTCTACCTCTGAATGCGAACACAGAAAATACAACGCGAAAAGTCACCGTAACCATGTATGCTAGAAGTATGGATAGGGAAGACTTACTTGAATTGGTGCGAAAGCTCCCGCCGCTCGACGAGCGTGAAACAGTAGATATACAAGACGCGTTAGCGTGGATTGCTAGCGGCAAGCCGTTATACCGGATACAAAAACCCGATGTGCCGCCAAAGCATTTGGTGAGCTACTTTGCCGTTGTCGACCCCATAAGCAAAAAGATGCTTTTGCAAGACCATCTTTTAGCCAAGCTTTGGCTGCCACCAGGTGGGCATGTCGACCCAGATGAAGACCCGGCCGACGCCGTTCGTAGGGAGTGTGAGGAAGAACTAGGCATTACCGCCGAGTTCCTAGGCAAACCAAACCCGCACTTCATTACCGTCACCACGACCAACGGCCAAGGCGAGCATACCGACGTGTCGCTCTGGTACGTACTGACGGCAAGCGAGTCGACCCAACTGACGATCGAGGACGATAAGTTCGCCGATGTCCGTTGGTGGGGAATCGACGACATTTTACATGCGCCACTCGCACGGTTCGACCCAGAGCTGCATCGGTTTATTACGAAAATTCAACCCCTGGTCGAAGGCTAGCATGGCGCCCGAAGACATTGCTCGCTTGCGCCTGTCCGCCCAGCATATTAGCCAGGCCGATTTTACCAATGCTCATGACGTCGTCGCCTGGATGGGTGCCATGCAAGCCCAAGATTACGGCGGCGCTTTGTGGTCGGTAGCCCTTCGTACGCCTACCCTTACTCGCAGCGACGTAGAAAAAGCCATTACCAACCAGCAAATCGTCCGCACATGGCCTATGCGCGGCACGCTGCATTTCGTTGCCGCCGAAGACGTACGCTGGATGGTAGGGCTCCTCGCGCCGCGAAGTATCGCGGCATCAGCGTCGCGCATGCGCGGGCTTGGCCTTGACGATGCCGTCATAAGCAAAAGCCGTGAAATTATTACTTCGGCACTTTCTGGCGGCAAATGCCTGACCCGCAGCGCGCTTTGTGCCGAACTCGACCAGCGCGGCATCGTCACGACCGGGCAACGCGGCCTTCATTTGCTGCATTATTTTGCCGAGCTGGGCCTTATTTGTTTTGGGCCGCACGAGGGCAAGCAACCGACCCACGTGCTGCTGGATGAATGGCTGCCACCTACGCCGGATAAGCCGCGAGAAGAAGCCCTAGGCGAGCTAGCCAAACGGTTCTTTACCAGTCACGGCCCTGCATCCCTTAAAGATTTCGCCGGTTGGGGTTCGATGAAGATAAGTGATGCCAAACTTGGCCTGGAGCTTGCAAAAGAAAACCTAGAAAGCGTCGAGTCGGGTGACACCACTTACTGGATGGGCCGTGATATCAAGCTGGCACCTAATGCTACCTTTTTGTTGCCAGGTTTTGACGAATACATGCTTGGCTATAAAAATCGCTCCGCGGCACTACATGAGCTGCACGCGAACAAGATCGTACCTGGTAACAACGGCATGTTCCTACCAACCCTCGTCATTGACGGGCAAGTAGTAGGCACCTGGAAGCGTACGGTCCGCACGGCTAAGCAGCAGCTTTCTATTCAGCCGTTCGAGTCGCTGACGCAAAAAGAGATAGGCAGTATTGGCGCCGCGGCCAAACGCTACGAGCAGTACTGTGACCTGCCCACGAGCTGGGATACTACAGCTTGACGATATCGTCTTTTTTGTTGTCTTTTATCGAGCTGGCTATAGCAGCGGCAATGACGAGCAGGCCGATCAGCCCGACGTACATTTCCGGGATTTCGTAAAACAGGCCGATCAGGAGCGTGATTGCTAGCGCGGCAATGACATAGTGCGCCGCATGTTCAAGATACTTGTACGTGTGCAGCACTTTGCGATGCACGATATAAAGAGTAAGCGAGCGCACCCACAGCGCGCCGATACCCAGGCCGACAGCAATCAGTACGACGTCTTTCGTGACGGCAAAAGCACCGATAACGCCGTCAAAGCTAAAGCTCGCGTCCAGAACTTCTAGGTAGAGGAATGACGCAAAGCCCGCCGCCGCCCCAGCTTGCAGCATCTTGCCAGCCTTCTTTTCGGCCTTTTCGTGCTGGCGCGTAAACAGTTCGGACAAGCCGTGAATAACCACGTAGACAAAAATCCCCATAAGACCGGCGCTCAGCGTTTCGCGCGGGTGGTGATTGGCCGGGAAAAAGGTGATGAAGGCGAGCAAAAGCGCGCTCACGAACACATACAAGCCTCGGCGATTAATCGCCTGCATGGGGCGTTCGATAGATTGCAGCCATCGTATCTCGCGCGAGCTGTCAAAGAAGAAGTGAAGCGCCAGCGTGAACAAGAACATGCCACCGAATGCCGCGATGCTTGGGTGCGCATGATGAAGTGCCTCGGCATATTTATCTGGCTCCTGAAGGGCTAAATGGATTACCTCACCCCAACCAAGGCCTGCCGTAAACATGACGATAAGGATAGGGAACACGATACGCATGCCAAAGACAGCCACCAAGATACCTACCGTCATGAACATACGCTGCCAAAACGGGCTCATTTTGGATAGGGTACGAGCATTGATGATAGCGTTGTCAAAGCTGAATGTCAGCTCGATGATCATAAGCGTCGCGGCAATCAGCATCGCCTCGGGGCCCATGAAATACAGCACGAGGGCGAGGCTAAGAACAGTAATGACTCCAGAGGTAATAAAAACGCGAGGTGACGCGTGACGATGTAGTTTTTCAGGCATAAACCTAGTATATAGCAAAAGATCCCCGGGTGGGGATCTTTTAGTGGGAGTCGGTTAAAATTAGCGACCTAGGAGTTCCGAGAGGAGTCCACGGCGGCTAGCAACGTAGTAACCGATCGAGGCGATCAGCGAACCGATGCCTAGCGTGCTGCCAATAATTTCGGCAGGGCCGGTGTGCGGCAATTCGGCAGGCGGCTGACAAGCAACGTCACCGACTGGCTTGTACTTGTCTTTGTCCTTTTCTTCGACGGTAATGGTCTTACCGGTGTTTTGGTCACAAACCTGCACCTTGTTCGGTGGGGTAACGGTGAACGGCTGCTTACAGCTGTCGGCCGTAACGGTCTTTTCTTCGCCCTTTACGTCAACGGTTACGTAGGCTTGTACGCTGTACGCCGCAGGCTTGTCTTGGGCATAGGTGTCGCCGTCGAGGTTGGCAACTTCGCTGCCGCTCGCGTCGCGGATGACATAGCTAACCTTTTTGAACGTTGCGTTCGTAACGGTGTAGCTAGTAGAAAACTTGAAGTGCGTGCGGTCGATCTTGTCGACGGTCAGCGCGTTACATATATATTCAGGCGTTGGCGGTGGAGTCTCGATAGTAACGTTTGCCTGGCACTTCGGACCGCTGACGGTCTTGGTTTGGCCGTTTACCTTTACGGTAACGGTCAGTTTAGCTACGTACGTACCTGGCTTGGTGTAAGTATGATTCTGTGTAGCTGCAGTAGTCGTCTTAGTGCTGCCGTCGCCAAAGTCGTACGTGTAACTAACGATACTGGCACCGTTCTTTGCGCTGGCACTTGCCGTAAATTTGCGCTCGGTGCGGCTGATCTTATCAGCCGTCAGTGCGTTACATGTATACACTGGCTTTGGTTTTGGGTGGGCGTGGACAGGGTTGCCGCACGATGTCATGACGGCTGCCTTGAAGTTACCATCCTCGTCAAAGAACACGTAGGCAACGATTGACTCGACACCCTTTGCATAGCTGTACTGAGGCGAACCTTCGTAGTAGTACTTGTTGCCAATCTTGACCTTAGTACGGTTGGCGTACAGTTGTTGGCGACCAATGCTCGTGGCGCCAGTAGCGACAGTCTCGCCATTGACCGTAACACGGCCGTCACGGTGTACTTCGCCCATTTTCGCCGAAGTGCTAGCGTGAGTCATTTCGTAGTCCGAAAGACCGTACGAATGGTAGATCGTCTTTAGGTCACCCGTTTTGTTGGCGTTGTAACGCGAAGCCAGTTCGCTCGACGTAATACCACCACAGTAAATAATAGAGTTGTTGTCACAGTCACGGGGCAGTGCCGCGCTTGAGTCGGCTCCCATGAAATTAAACAGTAACAATCCCGCAACTACCAGCGTTAATGACGCCAGCGACGCATAAAACCTCTTCATGCCTCTTATTTTCCTCCCTTGGTTCTCCACAAACCTTAGTTTTATGCAGTGTATCATAGATTTTGTAAACTGTCAATTTTGTCGCGAGTTCATCAAACGTAAGCGGTATAAAACATATTGCCATGTCACGAACATGCCATTCAGCCATATTTTTGCTATACTGTCATATATGAAATCGTTGAGCCTCGCCAAACCACATCTCCTCGTCATGGTGGGAGTCCCAGGAAGCGGAAAATCTTTTTTTGCCGATAAATTTGCCGATACGTTTCACGCGCCGCTCGTCAGCCGCGAAAAAATCACGCAACACCTAGGAAAAGAGATGAAGGAGGCCGACGACATAGCGTATGACCAACTGCAGGAGCTCCTGAAGACCAAGCAATCCATTGTCGTCGATGGCATCACCGACAGTCGGGCCGCAAGGGCACAAATCGCGCAATCTGCCCGCTCCGCAGGGTACGAAACGCTCGTGGTATGGGTGCAAACCGAGCCCACGACCGCCAAGAACCGATCCGGCCGGCCAAGCGCCGACACCAATAATCGCGTCCTGAAGGGCGAAGCCTACGATAAGGCAGCACAGCTATTCGTTCCACCATCCGCCCCGGAAAAAATCGTCGTCATCAGCGGCAAGCATACCTACGCCACCCAGGCGAAGGTCATCCTCAAGAAATTATCCGAACCACGCGCTACCATATCACTTCACACTACCGCCCCCGTACGGCCCGACCCAACTGGTAGGCGTAACATAACGATTCGATAGGACCACACGTTGCCAAGCGTCATCGACGAAGAATTTGGCCATATCATCCTCCGGCGCAGCGCCAAGGCTTCGCACGTACGCATACGGGTAGCGCCAGATGGACGGTTGCGCGCGTCATTGCCACTGTACGCGCCCACGTTTCTCGTAAAACGTCTTATCAAGACTTCGCGCAGCCAACTGCGCGCGATGCTGGCCGAGCAGTCAAGCGACATCGCCTTCACGCACGGCATGCAGATAGGTAAGAGCCATACGCTCATCATCCGTCAAACCGCCAGCTCGAAGCCAAGCGTTGCCCGTCATGGCCAGCAGATCATTGCCTCTTTGCCCGAAGGCAGCACGACGCGAGACGCCGACGTCGTCCGCAGCATACGCGACGTCGTCATAGAGGCGCTGCGAGTCGAGGCAAAAAGCTACCTCACCAAACGCCTGGCATATCTTGCCCGGCAAGGCGGCTTTCGCTACGACAAAGTCCGCTTTTCGCATGCTAGCGGAAGATGGGGAAGTTGCAGCAGCAACGGCACTATCAGCCTCAATATCGCCCTGATGAAACTACCATTCGAACTTATCGACTACGTACTTGTCCACGAACTGAGCCACACCATCCACATGAACCACTCCTCGGAGTTTTGGGCAGTCGTCGAACAGGTAGACCCACGCTACAAAGCGCACCGTCACGACCTTAAAAAAGAGACGCCATCTATTTAAAAACAACGCTCGTGCTTGTATAATGATGACAATATGCAAAGAGGGGGGCTAGTAATCAACGAGCGGACCGCGCAGGTGATGCGTTTTGCTGGGCTCATCGTGCCCCTGGTACTCTTCTTGTACGGCGTGCTTATAAAATACGGCTTGGCCGAAAATGCGCATTATGCTGGCGATACGCTCTTTTTCTCGCTGATGATACCCTGGATACTGCTAGCGTTCCTGCAGTTCCTAAACCCTTCGAGGACGTGGCGCGGAGCGGGAATACGATTCGTCATATACCATCTACTATCGGCCACCTACGTGCTTTTCGTCTCGGGCTTTTTGGCGCCGATTACTCCCACCTGGATACTTCTGTTCCTCGCCTCGTACGCCTACTTTTCGAATATCGGGCTACGGCTGAGCATCCTGTTTTTTGTTCTCATCGCCGAAGTTGACTGCCTGCTGCACGCCAACAACGTTACCATCCTCATATCCGACACGCTGACGCTAGCCTCCGTACTCATCGTCGGCCTCACCGCCGTCGCCGTTGCTCGTATCCAAGAGATCGACGGGGCCGAGCTATCCAGGACCAAGGCACTTGAGTCGTTGCAGCGCGACCGCATCCTTACTATCGTCAACAATCTCGCCGATGCGGTCATTAGCACCGACGAAGAGGGTATCGTCCGCGTCTATAACGCCGCCTGCCTCAACCTCCTGGATACCAACATCAGCCTTAATGGCCATCATATCGACGAGATACTGTCGCTCTTCGAGGGCGGCGACAAGTCGCTCAGCCTCTACGAAGAACTCAAAAAATCACGCAGCGTCATCATCCGCGACGACCTTACCATGACGCTCGAGGACGAAACTATCCGCCTAGAGGTGACATACTCGCCAATTCGTAGCAGTTATAGTCGTAGCAAAAAAGCCAAGCCGCAAGACGGCTATATCGTTATTTTGCGCGACATTACAAAGGCAAAGAGCCTCGAGGAAGAGCGCGACGAGTTCATTAGCGTCGTGAGCCACGAGCTTCGCACGCCTATTACCATCACCGAGGGCACCATCAGCAACGTCCAACTGATGATGGACCGGCCCAACATCACCCAAGACATCCTAAAAGAAGCCATCGATACCGCCCACGACCAAGTAATTTACCTTTCGAAGATGGTCAACGACCTCAGCACGCTTTCACGAGCCGAACGTGGCGTGGCGGACGCGCCCGAAACCATTGAAGTGCGCGGACTTGTCGACGACCTGTTCAAGGAATACGCGCCCCAGGCAGAGGCCAAGAAACTTCACTTCAACCTCGATCTTGGCACTCGCCTTGGCGAGGTCAACACGAGCCGCCTCTACCTAAAGGAACTCCTCCAGAACTTCGTTACCAATGCTATCAAATACACGCGCGAGGGAAGCGTCACCCTGGTCGTAAAGCGCGAAGGCGACAAGATCACCTTCGAGGTCAAAGACACGGGTATCGGTATCAGCAAGAGCGACCAAACCAAGATTTTCGCCAAATTTTACCGTTCCGAGGATTACCGAACCCGCGAGACAAGCGGCACCGGCCTTGGCCTATACGTGGCCGCAAAGCTGTCCAAGAAGCTCGGCACGAAAATCAAATACAAAAGCCGCCTCAACCACGGCTCAAGCTTCGCTATTACCATTCCTGCCGTCGAAGAAAAGGTCAAATAACCTACTGATCTATTTTCAGGCTGTCAGCCTGCACCACGGGCGCGGTTACGGAACGCCCCTTCCACTTCACCGTATGGCGAGCGTACCCAATTATGCTCCATAGGAACAACGCGAGCTCTTGCAAAATAATGACCGGCCATAGCAGTCCGCCAAGCCACCAGTTGCGCCGCCAAGCAAACCGAGCATACGCAGCGTACGTAACGGCAAAAAGAGCAAGCACCAAGGCTGGAAAGATAGCCCTATACGACCAGCCTCCAGCCCAATCGGACAAAATAACGATCGAGGGGACGTTCAAAAAAATCAGGACGGCAATAGCAAGCGGCGCTTTCCAGCCGCGAGCCATCGGATACAGCACGCGCCGACTGGTCTCCATTTGCGAAAGCCATTTCTTCTCGTAGCTGACGCCCAGGCGTCCATCATCGATTAACAACTGGTAACCAGCCCCAAGTAGCGTCGCAATCCGCGCTTCCGCGTATACCTCGCCCTTATGCGGCTCCAGACCGCCAAGTTCAAGCAGCCGGTCATGCTCGATAACCCAAAACGCGCCCGAGACAGCAGGCGCGCCAAGCGTCAGTTGCCAAAAATAACGCAGCGGGCTGAAGAGCGTGCTTGGGCGCCACGCATCCTCACGTTCAGGAATGACCGACATCATCGTCTTTTTGGACGCCACCATATAGGTCATGAGTTTCGTCAACGTGTCGGTCGCTACCAACGTGTCGACGTCCATGAACACTACATGCGAGCCGCTTGCTTCTTGCATGAGGATATCAAGCGCATGGTTCTTGCCAAGCCACCCCTCGGGTAGCTGCGTACCTGGCACGAACCGCACGCCTGCATGGGCGAACGAACGGATAAGCACTGACGTCTCGTCGTCTGAACTGTCGTCGAAAACGATGATTTCCAGTTTTTTATAATCACTGGCAAGGACACGCTCGAGGCACTGGGTCATGGCATGCTTTTCGTTGCGAGCGGGAATGCATACGCTAAGGCTTGGCAACTCATCCGGACGAGCTAGGTTTTTCGGAAGCCGGTTGCGAGCCCCGGCACGAACGAGCTGCGCTATGAAATACAGCGCCAAGCCCGTGTCGATACTTAAGATTGCAAGAAATATACCCTCGATCACTACGTAGTATCATAGCATGCTTGACGCAAGGAAGGTAGTCGGCTATAGTAGTACTTGACAGTCTGCAAGAGCAGACTTTTTAATTTGGGAGAGCACACGCTTTGGCAACCAAAGGTAAGAAACCAGCAACCAAACAAGAGGCGAGTACTACCAAGGTAACACGAATTAGTGCCACCGACGAGACACCCGTCAAAAAACAAACCGCAAAAGCCCCGAAACCGGCAGAAGAAACCGCTGAAAAGACACAGCGCCGCAATCCTGCGGTCGCCATCCGCGATTATTTCGTGGGAGCATGGTACGAACTGAGGCAAGTCCGTTGGCCTAACCGCCGCGCGACCTGGGGAATGACGATGGCCGTTTTGGCATTTACCGCATTTTTCATCTTGCTCATTCTTTTGCTCGACGCGCTGTTCAAATACGTATTTCAATTAATTTTAGGATAAGGAACAATGTCAAAAACACGTTACGACTCAACTCGCAAGTGGTACGCTATCCACACCTACAGCGGCTACGAAGAAAAGGTAGCTGAAAGCATCCGTCAGCGTATTAACGCCGTCGACATGGCCGACAAGATTTTCGACGTCATGGTGCCAAAGGAAAAGCAAATCGAAATCAAGAACGGCAAGCGCAAAGTCGTCGAAAAGAAGATTTTTCAGGGGTATGCGCTCGTTGAAATGAAACTGACCGACGAGACTTGGTACATCGTCCGCAACACGCCGGGCGTCACTGGCTTCGTTGGAAGCGGCACTGAGCCGACTCCAGTATCGGACAGCGAAATTACCAAGATCAAGAAGCGCATGGGCGTGGAAGATCCAAAGCATCACATCGACTTCCGCGAAGGCGAAGTCGTCTCTATTACCGATGGTCCGTTCAAGGGCTTCGATGGTGCTATCTCTGAAATCGACACCCAAAAGGGCAAGATCAAAGTCATGGTCAGTATGTTCGGTCGCGACACTCCTGTCGAGCTCGACGCGCTACAGGTCAAGAAAGTCTAGTCTTTCTCGCCAAAAGGCAGAACGCCCCTCGATGGGGCGTTCTTTTAGTTTTCAGGCTCCTGTTCGAAGGACTTGATGATGTCGATAAGGTCGGATAGTTCGATCTCGGCCTTTATGACATAGCCATCCATATCTTTTTGCACCTTGGGATCGACCCGGCTGGCGTCACCAAGGTTCGTGAGCAGGACTATCTTTGACTTGGTACACCCGTAGCTTTCGTCGTGACGCAGTATTTTAAGCAGCCTGAGGCCATCAATCTTCGGCATCATGATATCAAGGAATATCAGGCCCGGATGGTGTTTTTCTGCCAGCTCCAGTCCTTCTTCGCCATCTACTGCCGATATGATATCGTAGCCACGGCGCCGCAGGTACTGCTCGTAAATCGTTCGTAGCTCAAGATTGTCTTCAACGAGTAATATTTTTTGTAACCCAACCACGTTTTCTCCTTAGCGAGGTGCCTTCGCCTGCGTCGTTTTGCTGTTGAACTTGCTGTAAATGCGCCTCGTCGAAAGCCGGCAGCGACAAGGTAAAGGTAGAACCGCGGCCCTCCTCCGACTCGACGCCGATCTTACCGTCGTGACGCTCGGCAATAGACTTAGCAATGTACAATCCCAAACCAGTGCCGTTGCTGCCGCTTTCCAGCCCGCCATGCACGCGGTAAAACTTGTTGAACAGGTACTTCTGCGCCTCTTTGGACATGCCGATACCCGTATCCGTTACTTTCACCTCGTAGCCCGCATCGGTCTCCGCGAGCGTCACGTCGACCGAACCGCCGGGCTGCGTGTATTTTATGGCATTGGTAAGCAGGTTGATGATGATTTCGCGCAGGGCAACAAGGTCACCGACGACGAACTTTCCGTCCTGCGGCCCGTCGTACGCCAGCGAAATCGTACGGTCATTGGCAGAGAACCGCGTGTCGTCCACCGCACGCTTGATGCATTCGGCAAGGTCCACCTTTTCCATGTTCAACACCAGCGTGCCGCGTTCTATGCGAGTAACATCGAGCAGGTTATTAATAAGCCCATTCAGCTCGTTGACGTTCTTAAGCGCCTTGTCGACGAAGACTACGCCGTCGGCTTCGTGCTTTTGCTCTTTCGAGGATGCCATCTCCAAATAGCCTCGGACTGCCGTGAGCGGCGTGCGAAGCTCATGAGCCGCCATGGAGACAAAGTCGGACTTCATGTTCTCTAACTCATGGCTAGCCGTCTCGTCGTGGATGGTCACGATCGCTCGCGTACGCCCCGCCTGCAGGTTTTCATGGACGGGCGCCACGATTACCTTGACGTAACGCTTCGCACCTTCTTTGTCGGTAAACTGAAGGTTCTCATACGTCTTGGTATCCGGTTCTTGGTAATTGACCGTGAACGGCTGCATGCCGTGCTGCCAAGCGAATATATCTTGCATTTTTTTTCCTAGCAAATCCTTGGCCGTACCCTGGACCAGCTTTTCGGCCGTATGGTTGGCGAGCAGTACTTTGCCCTCGTCGTCGATAGCGAAGATGCCTTCGGTCGTAGTATTCAGGATGATTTCCAGCCGCTCCCGTTGTGATTCGATACCGTGGATAAGGCTGCTGAGGTTGTCCTTCATCGTATCGATGTCTCGTCCGAGCGTGCCTATCTCGTCGCGTCGCGTAAAACCTACGCTCGCCGAAAAGTCACCGCTTCCGATTTGCTTGGCGACACGGTTCATGTGCAAGATAGGCTTGGTAAAGAAACGGGTGAGGATGAGCGCCATCCCGATGATAGTCATGCTGACGACAAAGAATATCCACCCCATCGCCGCCCTCAGCGCCGTCGTCGAGACAAGCGCCTCGTCGCGGTCGATTTTCGTCAGGACCTGCCAGTCGCTAAGCCCGACAGGATGCGACACGTACAAAACCTGGTGGTCGCGGTAGTCGGTGGCGGCTTTATATTCACCTGGGGTGCTTGCTTGCACGTCAAGCCCGGCAAGGCTTGTCTGCAGGGCAGCATCGGCATTGAACCGCAAAGGGAACAGCGATTTGTTATCACCAGCAATAACCACCGTTTCGCCGGTCTTATCAAGCCCCGTGTAATCTTGTACGACCGACGTAAGCTCGTCGGTGCGGAACACGACGCTCAATATAGCAAAGGTGCTGATGCGCGTAGAAATCTCGAGCTTCACCAACCCGTCACGAGGATCCTTGATGACGCGAAGGTTATTCACGTCGCCGCTCCCCGGCAAGATGAGCTTGGAAATAAAGTCACCGGTTGTCTGTTCGGAAACGGAAGAAGCGATTTGCGTGTCACCAGTCGTATCGAACAGGCGAACGTATTGCATGGCCGCGTCGTTTACCTTGGCATCTTGCAGCAGCACGTTCAAGCGCTGCCTGTTGGCATTCGTCGGCTGCGTTAGGTAGCGGGTAAGAGCTACTCGCAAATCGTATTGGTTGGCAATCTGCGTCGTTTCCTCTTGCTGCGCCTGCAAGATAGTACTGATACGTCCCGTCTGCTTTATCGCGACGCTATTCAGCTGGTCCGTCGTTTTTAGCAACAAGGCATTGCTTGCCGATTCGTAGGCAAACACGCTCATGGCGAACATAGGGCCAAGACCGATGAGCAGCAGCGCGAGAATGAATTTTTGACGGATCTTCATGGAAGTTATTGTTCAAGCGTCGTGAACGCGCCACCCTTCACCTGCAAAAGGTCGTAATCGTAGTTCTTGCCAGGCTCTTCGCCATTTTGGTCGAACGAAATCGTCGCGGACATACCCTTGAAGCTGATTGATGGCAACTTGTTATGGATGGCTTCTCCGGTCGTTGCACCCTTGCCCAGCGCGCGGTAAATCGCCTCGAATGCGTCGTACGCCTGGGGTGCCGCGTAAAGCTGCTCGGACACCTTGTATTCACTAAGCAGTAGCTGCTTGAACGTGCTCGTACCGGTGGGAAAGGTGGTGATCGTCAAACCGTTCGATGCCGCCTGGGCGTTGGTAATAAGGGTCTTGTCATACAATATATCCCCACCGAAAAGCGGCACCGTCATGCCTTGGTCGCGCGCGACCTGCATCGCGGCCGTCCCAGTAACAAGCGAGTTGGGAGCAACGAACACGGCTTGTGGATTAGCGGCCTTCAATTTTTGCATTTCGGTCGCAAGGTTGACGTTATCCGGCTCGGCATAAGCCGTAGCGACCACCGTCCCGCCCAGGTTTTGGAACTGCTCCTGAAAACTCTTGCTCATAGCCGATCCGTACGGCTCGTTCGTATAAAATACGGCTACGCGAGTAAGGCCTTTTTTGCGGATTGCTTGGGCCATGTACGCTGCCTGGTAATTATCGGACGGAACGACACGGAAAAAGTAGTCGTTAGGAATACTAAGCGTCGCCGAAGAAGCCGAAGGGCTGATCATAGGGATTTTGTTACTGTTAGCCAGCGTAAGAGCTGCGAGTGACGCGCTGGAACATCCGTCACCAATCACGGCGACGACGTTCTGGTCGATTAGCTTCTGCATGGCTGCCTTTGCTGTCTTTGGGTCGCAGCGCGAATCTGCTTGGACGAGCTCGATGTTATCGGCGCCTAGCTGTTTTTTAGCCAGTTGGATTCCTTTTATCGTGCCGTATCCCATGTTGCTTGAACCGCCGGTAAAGGCCATCAGGACGCCCACTTTTACCGCAGGCTTTTCGACAGGGATGTTCTCTTTGTAGCGTTGGTAGGCCCGAATGCCAGCCGCGACGGCAAGTACCAAGAATACCGCCAAAAGGACGATTTTGAGCTTGCTCCTACCTTTGGGGGCGTCGTCGTCTGGTACCTTAGGCTGGTTACCGGTCGTATTTTCTCCCATGTCTGGGATTTTTGGCACTTCGTCTTCTGGCATGAGACACCCCTTATGCTTACGTACTGTCACTATCATCCGCGAAAGCAGGGGGTACTGTCAAGCTTGTTTTCAGCCGATAGGCTAGACTTTTTTGTCGTTCGTCACCCGGATTTCCTTGCGGAGCAGCTTGCCTGAGTCATCAATCTCGTACACCAGCACCTCGCCAGTCATTATTTCGACTTCGTGCGCCTGCTCATCGGCGATGCCATCAAGGTACTTTATAAGTGCCCGCAGCGAGTTGCCGTGTGCCGCCACGATGACGTTCTTGCCAGCCTTGAGATCTTCGATGACATGGGTTTCATAAAAGGGAAGAACGCGCTCCGAGACGTCTTTCAACGTTTCGCCGCCAGGTACAGGATGGTCCCAGCTGCGGCGCCACAGGGTAAATTTTTCTTCGCCGTGCTCTTCTTTGACCTGCCATTTGTTCTTGCCCGTCAGCTCGCCATAGTCACGTTCGTTCAGCTCCTGATGTTCGGTCCGATGGATATCCTTTTGCTCCAAATGGCCAACTATCTCATCAAGCGTGTGCTTGGCGCGCTTCAACTGCGAGGTGTAGGCGCGATGAAGATCGATGTCCTCTAGCGTACGAGCGGCACGTTTCGCTTCTTCGCGACCTTCGTCGGTAAGCGAAACGTCCGTCAGTCCCGTCCACTGCCCGAGGAGATTCCATTCGGATTGGCCGTGGCGTACAAGTACGAGATAGGCCATCAGTTTGCCTCCAGGGCACCCCGGCCAGAGTAAGCAGCCTGGTCGCCTAGGGCTTCCTCGATGCGAAGCAGCTCGTTGTATTTTGCCACGCGGTCGGTACGGCTCATGGAACCTGTCTTGATTTGGCCGGTACCAAGGCCGACCACTAGGTGCGCGATGGTCGTATCTTCGGTCTCGCCGGAGCGATGCGAAATAACCGCACGCCAGCCAGCATCGTGCGCCATCTTGACGGCATCGATGGTCTCGCTCAACGTCCCGATTTGATTGAGTTTGACAAGGATGGCGTTGGCCGCCTTCTCGTCGATGCTGCGGTTCAAAAAGCTGACGTTCGTCACGAGCAAGTCATCGCCAACGACCTGGAGGTGTTCGCCGGAGCGAGCCGTCAGCTTATCCCAGGCAGCCCAGTCATCCTCGGCTAGGCCATCCTCGATCGAGGCGATAGGGTACTTGCCGGCAAGCTCGACGAGCCAGTCAACCATCTCGTCGCTGGACAGGCTGCGGTTTTCGGTCGCAAGGTGGTACTTGCCGTCCTCGTACAGTTCGCTAGCCGCGACGTCCAGCGCCAGTACGACATCGTCACCTAGCGCATAACCGGCTTTTTCAACCGCCAGGCTAATGAGTTCGAGCGCCTCGGCGTTACCGCTTTTTACGTGCGGTGCATAGCCACCCTCGTCACCAACGGTAGTGCCATAGCCTTTTTCTTTTAGTACCTTGGCAAGCGCGTGAAAAATCTCGGCACCCATTTGGATAGCCGCGGTAAACGTTTCGGCGCCAACCGGCATGATCATGAATTCCTGGATATCGGTCGAGCCGGCCGCGTGTTTGCCGCCATTAATGATATTCATCATCGGGACAGGCAAGCGAAGGCCGCGCTCCGCACCGGAAATCTGGCGGAAGTATTCGTACAACGGCATTTTTTCTGACTGCGCCGTAGCCTTGGCAACAGCGAGTGAGACGGCCAAGATAGCGTTCGCGCCAAGATTACCTTTGTTTGGCGTGCCGTCGAGTTCGATCAGCTTCCGATCGATAGCACGTTGGTCGCCAGCATCCATGCCAAATAGTGCCTCGGCAATCACGCCGTTGACATTTTCAACCGCCTTATAAACCGACTTTCCGCCGAACGCCGCATCGCCGTCACGGAGTTCGACCGCCTCATTGCTGCCAGTCGACGCGCCCGAGGGCACCGCCGCACGGCCAAGGGTCCCGTCTTTTAGTGTGACATCAGCCTCAACCGTAGGGTTACCGCGTGAGTCGATGATTTGTCGGGCGTGAATTCGTGCAATTTCCATAGAATGTTCCTCCAAGTTAGGTGCAACCCCAATAGTACACCCAACATGCGTAAGCGAAAAGATATAAATCATAGCAACGGGAGATATTGATGTTAAATTGCTAAATTGTCAAAAATATGTATTGACAAATTATAGTATCGTATTGTAAAATATCTCGCATGCCCGCCGTCTGTCAGAGGACGGTGGCACGAGAGGAAAGGCAGAGAGTCTTGACTTCTGCTGTTATCACTGCCGAACGCCCCGTCGCGGGTGCCATCATCACGATCAGCTTCGCCGGCAACTCCGGCAAAGCAGACAGCGAGGTGAGCACCACCGAGTACGAGCCGTCGCCCGAGGCATACCAGCCGAAGGCGACCTCCACCGAGGACACGCTGGACGACAAGATCGCCCGCATCATCGGCGACTCGGACACCATGACCGGCCACCGGCAGCTCAACCCCAAGAAGCGCTTCGTGCGTCGGTGCGACTGCCAGAGCGGCAGCCACGACACGTGCGCGATCCGCAAGGATCACGGCACCACCGCTCGCCGCAAGCAGATCGAGGCGCTCAACGTCGCGATCGCGGAGGGCAAGCAGTCCCGGCGCACGGTTCGCCGTCGGCTCCGCAAGAACGCGAAGGCCAGTGGCAACCCGCGCCGCTACAAGGCCGCGCTGAAGCGCCAGGCGCGCACCGGGCGGTAACCGCCGCCATGGGGTGATAGATTTTCTCTCGGACCGACCCGGTGCCAGCGTATGACCTACGCGCGGCACCGGGTCGGAACGACCCCCTCCCATGTTCGGGAGTTTTTTGTTTCCAAGGGGCTTCATCTTGAAAAAACAAAGGCATTTTGCTATAATAAGTAACCGTTACGCACTCGGTAATACGAGTACAAAAGAAGGAAAAAATTTCAATGGCTAAAAAAGTTATCGGAAACATCAAGTTCCGCGTGCCAGCAGGCCGTGCGACAGCAGGTCCTCCAGTAGGTTCTACCCTCGGTCAATGGGGCCTGAACATGATGGATTTCATCAACCCGTTCAATGACGCTACCAAAGGCGACATGGGCAAGGACGTCATCGTTCACCTCCAAGTGTTCGAAGACCGTACCTTCACCTGGAAGTCTCTTGGCCAGCCGGTTGACGACGCGATCCGCGAAGCTATCGGCATCAAAAAGGGCAGCGGCAAGCCTCACGCTGAAAAAGTAGGTAAGATTACCCGCGCCCAGCTCGAAGTAATCGCCGAGTCCAAAAAGGACTTCCTTAACGCTATCGACCTAGAAGGTCGCGTTAAGATCATCGCTGGCACAGCACGCTCTATGGGCGTCGAAGTCGTCGAATAGGCCTAGCCCCTGACGGCACGATAAAATACCACTCATTTTTACATGAGTGGTATTTTTATTGCGTTTTTCTTGCGTTATACTGCACACATGTGGGCAATAACTTTTCGGCGCAATGGCTTTACGATCGTGGAGCTGTTGATCGTCATCGTGATTATTGCCGTTCTTGCCGCCATCGTGATCGTTGCCTACAACGGCGTACAGGCCAGGGCGAACTTTTCAAAAGAGCAGGGCGACCTAAAAAGCATCACCAAGGCGCTTGGCCTTTATTACGTCGACCATAGCGCCTATCCGAATACCACGGGCCAAAGCGGTTGTACCTATAACTGGTGCGGATGGGACCAGGCGACCGGCGATTCGTTCATTACGGGGCTATCCCCGCAGTACGTCAGCAAGCTTCCTCAAATGCCGGCTGCCAATGCCGCTAACGACAGCTACCTCTACCGTTCCGATGGAGTGAACTACCAGCTGCTCCGCTACAAAGGAGATGGGCTGCCTGCGGTCGAAATGCAAAACAACCCGCTTCTCGCAACCACCCAAGGCTACAACGGCCTCGCCTGGGGGTACCGTACCAACACCGACGGGCTTTGGTGGTAATTATTTGATTTCAGGGTAGCGATCGGAGTTCTCGCGGTAGTAGGGAATCCACTTGTCGCCTTCGTCGACCGTCACGGAATCTACATAGATACCTTTTGCGAATGCTCCGTTCTTTTCGTTCTTGGCTACCTGCGCAGCCCTGACATCCTCGTCACTCAATCCGTACAGATTCTTCAGGTCGTCAAGCGCTTGCTGGACGTCGGCGATTTCCTCGGCTTCCTTGCCAGCGGGCGCCCCCGTTATCTCTTGCGCCTCCTCCATGATTTTTTGCACCAGCTCCCGTTTGTGAGCCTCAGGGTCCAACGAACGGTAGGCCGGCCGCGCGCCGGAAGCAATTTGATGATCAACGATTTTGTCACGAACAAGTTTGGCGAATGTAAACGTAGGCATATCCCTACTATAGCAATACGGTTGTAAAAAACGATTTTGTTATTGACCGTCCAACTATACGGCGCGCTATACTAAAGAAGGTCATGTGAGTACTGGTGGAGAACCTTTTTACCTACAGACCTTTTTACACACAATAGCCGACATACACACTGACCCTACGGTTAAGCGTCCCTGTCAGACTACATATTCGATCGCTACTTCAGGTGATACAGCAAATAACAGAAGCGGTGTTGTTTGTCTCCTCGTAGCTACTCTATAAATTCCGCCACTGACACACCACTCTTGTTGTCAGTCTTTTATTTACCAAAAAACCAACAAAATCATCTTTAGAGAGAAGGGGTCACGAATATGAAAACAACATCCATTAACAGTCCAGTTGACGTCACCGCCATCGGCTTCGGCCGGGGGATGCGCGCCTACCCGCGCCGCATCGAATTCGAAGGAGCAACCTACGATTTCATCGACGCAGGCTTGCGCACCGTCATCCGGAGCGGTGAGAAGATCTCGCAGATCTTCACTATGACGGACGGTCGTCAAAGCTACCGCCTGAGGAGTGAAGGAAACAACTGGACCCTGCTGAACGTTTTTTAGTTCGCAGTGGAGGGAAAAAAAGGAGGTCGCATGGCCTCCTTTTTTTATTAGGCACACTGTACAGTTTTGACCTCTCGTGCTATAATAAGCCTACAAACAATCAATGTTGGGAGGCCTGAAAAGCCGTTCGCACCACAGAAAGGGTTACACCTATGGCTAAAAAAGCCGAATTGCTCGAGCAAGCAGCAGAACTGAAGCTCGAAGTCAGTGACAAGAACACGATCGCCGAGATCGAAGCCGCTATCGAAGCTGCTGCCCCAGCACCCGCCGAGGCCGAAGAAGCAACGGAAGAGAAGGCCAGTGCCAAGGCTGGCAAGCGCAGCGAAAAAGCACAGCGCGAAACAGCTGAAAAAATTGAAAAAGAAGCCCGCAAAGAGGCTGGCGACACGACTCCTCAGTCCGAAGAAGCCGAGGCTCACGCCAAAAAAGGCCCGAAGCCAGTTACTCGCCCACGCCTCGAACGCCGCGGCAAAAACTACCGCAAGGCTGCTGAGCTGGTCGAGAAGGACAAAGTATACTCACTCGCCGACGCGCTTGAGCTCGCTGCAAAGACCAACCCTGTAAAGTTTGATGCCTCAGTCGAAGTACACGTTCGTCTTGGCGTCGACCCACGCCAGGCCGACCAGAACGTCCGCAGCACCGTCTCGTTGCCACATGGTAGCGGCAAGACTATCCGCGTTGCCGTCTTCGCCCCAGAAGCCGAACACGAAGCAGCCAAGAAAGCTGGCGCTGACATCGTTGGCGACGAAAGCTTCCTGAAGCAACTTGAAAAAGAAGAGCTTACCTTTGATACTCTTATCGCGACGCCGCAGTACATGCCAAAGCTTGGTAAGTATGCACGCCTGCTTGGTCCACGTGGCCTCATGCCTAACCCTAAGGCTGGTACAGTCGCGACCGACGTCGTAAAGGCCGTTACCGAAGCCAAAGCCGGTAAGGTTGAGTACCGCGTCGACAAGCAAGGTATCGTTCACCTCGCTATCGGTAAGGTATCGTTCGGTGCTAGCAAACTCGCCGACAACGCCAAGGCGTTCTTTGACAGCCTCCAAGCCCAAAAACCTTCAAGCCTGAAGGGTGGCTACGTCAAGTCAACCAGCCTTTCTACGACCATGGGTCCTAGCATCAAGGTAGAAGACTCCGTTAAATAATAGCGGCAGACCAATAAAAAATGCGGCCCGATGTGGCCGCGTTTTTTATTGGCGTTCGTACACGACGAAATCGTATGGGTACTTGTTGCGTTCGTCGGCAGCGTGAACCTCTCTCGAGATCTCACTCCAGATATGCATGTCAAGCTTAGGGAAGAACGTGTCCGCAGGCAGCGACGCGTGGACCTCAGTGGCATAAATACGATCAACAAGATCGATCGTCTGACGGAATATCTGCTCGCCACCGATTACGACGGCGTCACGACCAGGCTCGACGGCTTTGAATGCGTCCTCGATATTACTTACGATGGTCGCTCCCGGTATATCAAGCTTCTGGTGGGTCACTATAACCGTTTGGCGGTTAGGTAGAATCCGCTCCTTGATGTCAAAAAAGAAGGTAATCCTTCCCATGATAATTGCTTGGCCTGTCGTCAATTTTTTAAAGTTCTGCAAATCCGCAGGGAGGTCACGTTGCCATAAAAGATCGTTATCGACCCCGATACCCCTGTTTTCGCCGTATGCTACGAGGATGCTTTTCATTCTTCCATAATACCACGGCAGCTCTATGGGATACGTTATACTAGTAACATGACTAAGCCTGAACCAAATACTCTCGAAAACGACGTTAACTTCTTATTTGAAATGGGCAACATTCGTCTCATCGACCGCATGTGGCGCCGCTTTCACACCACTGACTTTGCCAATCTCGCCGAGCACCACTTCCGTGTATTTTGGATCGCCATGACTATCGCCGCAAAAGAAAAGGACGTCGATACAGGCAAGATCGCCAAAATAGCCCTCATGCACGATATCGCCGAAAGCCGCACCGGCGACGTCGACTATATTGCCCGGCAGTATGTCGTCCGCAACGAGGAGCTAGCAGCGCAAGACATGTTGAATGGCACCTCGCTAAAGGACGAGTTTTACGCTCTCTGGGAAGAATACGAGACTCGCGAGTCGCTCGAAGCCAAGATTGTCAAGGATGCCGACAACCTGGATGTCGACTTCGAGCTGGTCGAACAGGCCGCGAGCGGCAACCTGCTCAAGGAAGAATGGCAAAGCAACCGTGAGTTCGTCGCCAAAGAAAAGCTCTTCACCCAAACGGCAAAGAATCTTTTCGAACAACTCATGAAAGCAAACCCGCATGCGTGGCATCTTAACGGTCGCAACCGCCGTAACAGTGGCGACTGGCAAAAATAACCGATAGTTTACACACCCCACGCCTCCTGATACAATAAACGTAATAAAGGGAGAATACGAATGACCGATACGCAAGCCGATGCTTACTATGATGATCCTGAGCTGAGTTCCGACGAGCTTGACTTAAGCTTTCTCGATGAAGACGAAGACAAAAAATAGAGTAGGACTTGTCGTCCCTCATATTTTTATTCACCGTGACATCCTTCCCGGTGTTATTTTTTCGCCCGGGCAACTAGCACTCGACCTCGCGCGGGAGTTGCAGGCACAAGGCACCGAAGTGACGCTGTTCGCACCAGGCCCGACCAGCGCGAACGTGCCGACGGTAACGGCAGACCTGTCGTATTTTGAAACGGAACTTGCCGGCAGGGGAGACACCTACCTGCAGCTGCTCAAAAAACATCCGTTCACTTTCATCACGCTCGCAAGGCAAGTCCAGGCCGAGCTGATCGCCAAGGCCTATGCCATGGCGAATAACGACGAACTGGACATCGTTCATATCTATACGAACGAGGAAGACCTGGCGTTGCCGTTTGCCAAGCTTTGCAAAAAACCCGTCGTGTTCACGCACCACGACCCATTTAACTTCCTCGTCAAGTACAAGAACATTTTTCCTAAGTACAAAGACCTCAACTGGATTTCCATGTCGCTTTCGCAGCGAAAAGGCATGCCGCCAGACACCAATTGGGCGGGCAATGTCTATCATGGCATTCCATACGCCCTTTTTGCCCCCAACTACCAGCCCAGAGGAGATTACGTCGCGTACCTCGGCAGGATAATCGAACCCAAGGGCGTCCATATTGCCATAGCCGCGGTAAAACAGTACAACCTGACAGCACGACAGCCTTTGCGCCTAAGGATCGCTGGCAAGCACTACGCCGGCCACGCCAAAGATTCGTACTGGCAAGAGCAAATCGAGCCGCTTATAGACGGCAAGGAAATCGAATACGTCGGGTTTATTGGTTCTTTAGAGGAAAAACAGGAGTTCTTAGGTGGCGCTAAGGCGCTACTCGTGCCATCGCTTTTTGACGAGCCTTTCGGCATGGTCAGCATCGAAGCGATGGCTTGCAGCACGCCGATCGTAGGGCTCGACAGCGGCGCCCTTCCTGAAGTCATCGGCAGCGGAGCAGGAATCATCGCCCCCAAGGCGATTAAAAAAGACAGCTCGCTCGACACCCTAAAAACAACCGCCTCGTTCGCACGTGCCATCAAAGATGCGCTTTCTATTGACCGCCATGAGTGCCGTCAGGTATTCGAGACGCAATTCACGCTCGAGCGTATGGCCACGGCTCACGCGGCCATATACGAGAGGCTTACACAATTACAAGATCAGTCTTGATGCGAGGGTGTGATTGGTAGCCCTCGAGCACGAAGTTTTCTTCCTTGAAATCGTCGATGCTCTTGACGTCGCCAACGATCCTGAGAGTAGGAAACGGATACGGTTTTCGCGCTAGCTGTTCTTTGGCAGGATCGATATGGTTTTTGTACAGGTGCGCGTTTCCTGCCGATATAATCAACTCGCGCGCCTCCAGACCCGTGATATGCGCGACCATGTGAAGCAAAAGGGCATACTGCGCGATGTTGAACGGCGCGCCCAAGAATACATCCCATGATCGCTGGTACAGCTGCAACCGAAGCTTGCCTTTAGTGACATCGAACTGGAACATCGTGTGGCATGGAGGCAGGCGCATTTCGTCGAGCTCGCCAGCATTCCACGCGCTAACGATGATCGCCTTGGAATCCGGGTTGGTTTTTATTTGGTCGATAGCCCACTGCAACTGATCGAACTCCGTACCATCGGGACGCTTCCAATGACGCCACTGCACGCCGTACACGCGTCCAAGGTCGGTTTTGCCTTCGTGTAAAAAACCATCCCAATAATGGATCTTGTGGTCATGCAAGTATTGCACCTCGGAGCTGCCTGAAATAAACCAGAACAGTTCGTGTAGCAATATCTTGAACGGCATCTGCTTGGTAGTAAGCAGTGGGAAACCTTGCCGCATGTCAAACCGAACCTGCGCACCGAACACCGACTTGATATCGTGAATGCCACGGGTGTGCTTGCTTCGCCCGTTTTTTATGATGTCGTTCATCAGGCTAAGATATTGATATTCCGAGTGAACCATTTTACACCTCCTCTTGATGATTGTTTTCAGGAACGACCCTACGTACTGTTTTGCCGGCCTTTTCCAAAAGTTGTACGGCATAGCCAGCAGAGTGATCTTCGCTATAAACGAACTCTGTGATACTCGTTTCGCAGAACATACGGGCACACGATGGACACGGCAAGAGGTTGATGAACAGTGTCGTGCCGTCCAAGTCAATTTTTTCATCGGCTGCCTTGACGATAAGTTCTACTTCGGCGTGAACGGCATCGTAGTGGTTCAGGTCACCCGGGGGCGAAAAGTTGACTTCACGGGACGGGCCGTTATGCCATGCGTACGTCTGGAAAGGGACGACCTTGTTGAACGTCGAGGCAACGAAATCGTAGCCTTGGTCCGCTTTTCTGCCTAGCACGACGCCCGTCTGATAGGAATGATCGTACGAGGCCTTGCTCGCCTGGTTGGCAGCTTGCAGCATCTGGGCTTCGGTTAAGGGCCCTTCTGCCGCAGGCGTTGCCAAGCTGGCTAGCTCCGGTTGCCTTGCCGCTTCGTAGTCGCGCGCTTCTTGCTCGTCGGCAAAAGGTGACACCTGCTCGTACGGCACGCCAGCTCGCGTCAAAGCATAAAATGTCTCGCTGGTGTGAAACATGAATTTCCAAGAACCGTTGACGAACACGGCACGTTTGAAGCCATTTTTTTCGAACAAGTATTTTTGTTCTCGCTGCGAGTAGCCGAGAACGTAGACTTTGTTCGGCGAGGAAGACACGCGAACCTTCCCGACGATTTCGGCAAGGTCTTCCAGTTGCAGCATCCTGAACTGCGGCTGCCCCTCGAAGCCAAGCACGAACGGCTCTTTGGCAACGCCGATGACGATATTGCCCAAGGGGAGATACCGCTTGACCAACTGCGCCAGCCGCCGCGCCGAAAGCTCGCGCGGAGCAGCGATGAACGTAGCATTCAGCTCGCGGATGGGTTTTTTACTGGCGAACGCCAGGTCGCTCCAGTCAAAGTCAGCCTTCATCTTGGTACTTCTCTTCGAACCGTTGGCTCAGCTTGGTAATTTTACTGGACGCGGCTTTGTACAAATTGGCGTTTTCGAGCGGCGTGTTCTTCAGTTGCCGATAGTTCCAAACCGAAAGATCAGGCGCGTCGAACGGCACGCAGTGAAAATGCAGGTGATCGGTAACGGTACTCTGGGCAACCGAGCCCTCTTTTTCGACCAATTGCATGCCCTTGATGCCATGGACGTCGCGGATGAGTTTTTTGGCGATGTACATGAACTTGCGAATCGTCTCCCACTCGGACGGCGTAAGGTCTTTTACCGAGCGCACATGCCGACGCGGCACGATCATGAAATGCCCGTCTATGTAGGCAAACAAGGCAACCGTCATGACGATGCCATTCTCTTCGTAGATGACGTACTTATCGTTTAGGTCGCAAAAAACACACTTGCCGACGGTCTGCCAGATTTCGTCGTATTTTCCGGTTACCCTGGCGTCGCGGTACAGTTCTTGCTTGCGCTTGGTTTCGTCGGTCATTATTTTTCTTTTAGCGGTTCTTTACGATACTGCATGAAATCCTTGAGGACTTCGCTTAGGTGGCCGCCAATGGCGCGCTGAAGAATCTGCGTCGTAGAGATCGCCGTAGACTGGCGATCAACGACGAGTACTTCGCCGCCATAGCTGACGACGGTTTTATACTCGCGCGAATCTTTGTAGTTATCAGTCCAATCTTCTTTCACCGTGACATACGCGTCGGGACGAAGCAGGCCGAGCGATGGCTGGCAACTCGGCTCGGGCAAGATAGTAACGAAGTCGACGAAGCGAAGGTAGGTAAGCATTTCGGCACGGATCTTCTCGTCTAGAATCGGCTTGTTGGGTCCCTTGACCTGCTTGATGGCATTATTGCTGCTCACTCCAACCACCAAGATATCGCCGTTCTCGCTTGCTTTTTCAAGGTAGCGGCATTGTCCGGCGTGGATAAGATCCCATGAGCCGGCCGTAAAGACAACCTTTTTATTTTTCTCCCTCAGTTTCTCGCCAAGTACCATCAAGTCACTCTGCGAGATCAGTCGCTTCTTCCAGCTCGACATATTCTTCCCTCAACCTCGTTTTTATGCTATAGGTAGCGTATCATATTACGTTTATGTAGTATATCCCTCGTGCGCACGTAATGCTCGTTGGCACGAAGCGACTCATACGGGTTATGCCGAAGGAACTTGTAAAAGTCATGTAACAAAAAGAGGGTCATAAGATCTTCTAGCAGCACTTCGTTTATGGCAGCCGAGGCCTCGCCCCGCTTTATGTATCCCGAATGTAAAAAATACTTGTATACCTTTTTTTCTGGCTTGTATTTGCAGTCGACCAGCAAAAAGGCAAGCGTACGAGCCACGTCGACGACCGGAAGGCCTTGCGCGGTTTTTTCGAAGTCGAGCACGCCGCTTAGGACCGTCCCATGCAGCGTGAAATCCGGCGTGGACGGCCCGCCGAACAAAATATTCCCACGAACGAAATCCATATGAAGCGCCTGTTGTCCGCCGGCTTTTTGGCATTCGTCCAGCACTGCGGCACAACGAGCAAAAACGGCGGGGTCGATTTTTAGCTGGAGTTTCCTGGAAATCGCGCTCGTCACCTGCGCGTCCGAAAAATACCGTTCCATCCGCTGCAAAATAGCACGATACTCGTCATAAACTAACGGCAGGCCGGAGGCGGGCATGGCTTCAAGGAGAGAGTGCATGTCGCTCATTGCTTTGCCGAGCAGCTTCAGGTGGTCCATAGTATATGCTTCCCAGGGTATCGTGCTGCCTGGCAGGTACGTATACGCGCCGGCGTATAGGACGGCAGCGGGCGTTTTGATTCGCAGCAATCGCGAGTCGATCCTGCGCCGGGAAGGAAACCCCGCATCCGCAAGGAACTCCGATACTTTGTCAGCCCTCCTGACCCGATCGACGATACCATCCTCGCGTTTGAAAAAGGTAACGTTACGAATCACGCCGTCCGCGACTTCGACGGGCCAGATTTCATTACGGTATCCTTTTTGCGGCCGATGGATTCTTTCCGGCCGGATATCGTACGCACGTAATACCTCTCCTAAAATTGATTCGTACATTATATAATTACAGTGTAAACGGTAGAGGGCCATCGGTAAACAAATGTTAGGAGGGTGCGTTTGGAACAGCAAGGCAAGTACATCGTTATCGAAGGGCCGGACGGCACAGGAAAAACAACGCACGCCAAGCTCCTCGCCGAGACCTTGGCACGAGACGGCAGCAACTGCCGCTACGTGCACGAACCAGGCGAAACAGCCATAGGCCAAGGACTTGAGACGCTCATCAAGAACCGCGACCTCGTCAGAAGCCCCATCGCTAACTTCTTGCTTTTCACGGCTGCTCGTGTCGAGACATACCTACAAGCCATCCAACCAACCATTGCTGCCGGTGGAACAATCGTATCCGATCGCAATTGGCTATCATCAGTCGCTTATCAGGGCGCGGCAGACAGGGTAGGCGTCGAGCGGGTGTTCGAAGAATCCAGGCGCTGGTTGCCAGACGACTACATGCAGCCGACATTCACGATATTGCTTTACGTACCCGCCACGCAGCGTCGGCGTATGCTCGATACGCGGGGTACGAGCGAAAAAGATTATTTCGAGTCCAAGCCCAGCCAGTTCCAGCAAGATCTGTTAAAAGGATACGAAACCGCGGAAAAACTCATCATAGAAAAAGGCTACGCTGGCTGTCATGTTTCGGCGGGCGGCAGCATACAAGATGTCCATAACCGAATCATGCGGCACTTAAAAGAAGCGAAGGTTATTCAGTAGCGTCGACATACTTTGCGTAGTACGACGTCGCCAAAGGCTGCAGCCACTTGCGCGACCGGTTCCGCTCGAGGGGAATAGCACTCGCATACGGATACCAGCCTTCTATTTTTTCGTACAACTCTTCGTGCCGCTCGGGATTGCGCACGAGCCGGTCGAGATGAACGTCGTTTTCCGCCCGCGCCTCTTCGTCTCCTCGCACAAGAAATGCTTTGCGCTGGACGACTTGCAGTAGGCCATCGGGCAGGTCAAGCTCGGCAACCGTCTGTTTTCGTAGCACCGTCATCGCGGGTATGTCAGGCCGCAAGGTCTTCGTCTTATACCGCCCGGCCTTATCGACAAAATCAAAATGCTTCCGGCCAAGCGCGTACATCACCTCGCTATCCATCTCTTCGGTGGCATCACCGTCCAAAGGGTGAGATAGCTTAGCAAGTTCCAGCGAGCCAAGCTTGGGGTAGTCCATCAAAAGGTGAAGCAGTTCGTACGGGGAGGCCGTACCAGTCCTAGCTTTCTCGACATGTTCATCGTCCATGTCGACCATTCCGCTGCCTAAGATGCCCGGGTTAAACTCCATGCGTCGGCGCTGGGAGTCGTAGAGCGACGTCTCGATCAGCTCGCGCAGATCAGGTAGTAGGTCAGGGGACTCGATCCAGTCGTACCGTTCGACGGAAGCCTCGAAGGCCGTATCGATGCGCCCCTGAATCCGAAGGACCGAGGCCGCTAGATACGTCTCTCGCTTTTTGCGCAGCCATTGACGGCGCTCTTCCACGGCAGCCCAGGGTTCTAACGGAACAGCGCCATATTCCGGGCGCTCGCTGCGTATGATAGGATGTCTTGTGAGTTTATCCCGCATGAGACGAAATATTATATCACAATTTGTATTGTTTGAAAATATATACCAATTCCCCGCGTTCGGAATGTTGACATTTTGACAGGTTGTCTGTTACACTACACCTAGACATTGCCAGAGACAGTAGCGGTGACCAGTCACTTAATCATGCTACCGAGGAATGAAATAAACATTTCGAGTCAAGTCTTTGGTAATGCGAGAATCAAAGACTTTTTTCTTTTCGAAAAAGCCCGCGAAACTCTCATTACCGCACGTTGACAATTCGGTCGGAAAAACGTAACTAAAGAAAGGTTTTTATGGCTATTTCACGCGATAAAAAGAACACTTTGGTTGCTGAAATGAGTGAGACGCTCTCAAGCGCGAAGATGACTGTGTTCGCACAGTATCAGGGCTTGAGCGTTGCTGACGTCCAAGAGCTCCGCGGCAAGGCCCGCGAAGCCGGAGTCGTGATCAAGGTGGTCAAGAACCGCCTCGTGCGCGTCGCCATGGCGTCAACCGATACGTACAAAGAAACCGACACCTCGCCACTGACGGGCCAGTTGCTTTACGCAATCAGCTCTGAGGACGAAGTTGCTCCAGCCCAAGTTTTGGAAGCGTTTGCAAAAACGCACCCTGCGCTTGAGTTCGCTGGCGCTTTTTCTGGCGAAGGCGCGCTTCTTTCTGCCGCTGAAGTCAAGGCGCTTGCTGGCCTGCCTAGCAAGAACCAGCTCATCGGCCAAGTCGTATCGCAACTGCTTTCACCGGTTCACGACGTTACCAATGCATTGTCGGGCAACCTACATGCACTGCTTGACGGCGTTGAAGCCAAAGCAACCAGCTAATCAATTTTTACTAGAATTTCAAGGAGTCAATCATGGCTGATATTAAGAAACTTGCAGAAGAGCTTACCAAGCTTACTGTACTCGAGGTAAACGACCTCAAAACTATCCTTAAGGATGAATACGGCATCGAGCCAGCTGCTGCAGCTGCCGTTGCTGTTGCCGCTCCAGCTGACGCTGGCGCTGCTGACGAAGACGCAAAGACTGAATTCACTGTTACCCTCAAGGACGCAGGTGCTCAGAAAGTTGCTGTCATCAAAGCTGTCAAAGAAATCACCGGCCTTGGCCTTGGTGAGGCAAAAGCCCTCGTTGACGACGCTCCAAGCGCCATCAAGGAAAAGGTTACCAAAGACGACGCCGAAGCTGCTAAGAAGCAACTCGAAGAAGCTGGCGCAACCGTCGAACTCAGCTAATTTCATACCGACCGAAGTCAACCAATCACAAAATGCCGCATACTCGTATGTGGCATTTTTGTTTGCAAAGAAAAAAGCAGGCGAGTATACTGGCTAACTAATGAGCACCCGTCAGCAAATTATTATCAGCATTATTATTCCGCTTCGCCGCGGCGCTGATTGCTCATAGCCATATAACCACATGAAACGAGCAACTCCGGCCGCCAAGCCGGAGTTTTTTGTTTTTTAAGAAAGGACTCTCATGACCGTTACTCTCGAGCGACCCAGTACCAATCACACCCCCGATGCCGGAGACGAGGCATACGGCATCATCGATAAGTACCGCGAAGAAATGGGCGAGGAGTTCGAGCTTCGCCCACTCGATACCGAGTTTGCATTTTTCATGCACCGGCTCGGGGCGAATGGGCTCTACCTAGCGGATGCCGCCAATAACCACGCCGGCACGTTCAAATGGCGCGGGGCGCTTAACAAAATGGCAGCGCTACAAAACGATGGCGTCGAGTCGGTCGTCGTGCCATCGGCGGGCAACCATTTGCGCGGAGCAGTCATGGCCGCAAAAGTGCTTGGCATGAATATCCACGGGGTCGTGCCAACCAGCGCGCCGAACGCCAAAAAAGAAGGCGCGCTCGAACTTTGGGGTGATGAGCCAGGCTTTAGGCTTCATGTCGTTGGCGACACCTTCGACGACAGCCTGGCATACGCCAACGAGAACAAGCACCTCGGAGAGCTGGTGCACCCATTCGACGACCCGCTTGTCTCCGAGGGTCAGGGAACGATCGTCGACGACATGATCGACGCGGCAATCATGCAAGGAGTCGACGTCCGTCACCTTGTCGTCGCTATCGGCGGTGGCGGACTAGCATCCGGCGTCGCGAAGCGGGCCGAGGAACGCGGCTTACCGATTACCGTGCATGCCGTCGAAGCAGAGGGTAGCGACAGTGCCTCGCAAAGCGTAAAAGCAGGCCGAATCATTGCCGCGACCCAACCCAACCTCCGGTACGGCGGCTCGGCAGTCAAACGAACCGGCAGGCACACGCTGCAAGCCTACCAAACGCTGCCCAACATGCGCCTATGGAGGGCGAGTGACGACGAGGTCCGCGCGCTTGCCGATGATTACGAGGACGAGATCCGCTACCGCGAGCTTCATAAGTACCCGAGCTTCGTGCCGCTTGAGCCCACGACGCTCGTCGCCATCGCCGGCCTAGGAAAAATAGCCAAAGCATATCCGGACGAGGCGATCGCCGTCGTAGGCACGGGGCGCAACGATTCGCTTTCTGCCGTGTGGCGCTAACATACAAAATATACAACGTTTTTATTGCCACCCCAGAAATATATGTGGAAAAACACGATGCTTGAGCTTACGCCAAACTGTTGCTACAATGAACGAAAAGCATGAGCAGAATAGATACTATGCGTAGCAAAGGGTTTTCAATAGTCGAGCTCCTGATCGTCATCACGGTCATCGTCATTTTAGCCGCCATCACGCTGGTTACCTACAACTCACTGCAAAACAACGGCTACGACTCGGCAGTGCAATCCGATCTCGACAATGCTTCCGGGCTGATGGAATCTTGGCGCGTCAGTACGTCGACGGCCCATCAATTTCCCCGCAACAAAACGCCCGACCTTGAGTCGCTTAACTTTACCGCTACCAAGAACGCTTACGACGTCACTACCGTCGTGAACTACGTCTACTGTATCAACACGACCGACTACAAATCGTACGCTCTCGTCGCGCTTAGCAAATCAGGCAGCGTATATATGATGACCCAAGACGGCTTCAAGACGACGACCATCGTGAAAGCCGACTTTTCAAGCGGGACCAATATCTGCAACACGAAACTCAGCATGGGGCTCGTATCATCCGGCATGTACGCCGCTAACACCTGGCAAACCTGGGTACATAGCTAAGCATTGACACATACTAGACGGGCTGTTATATATAAGGTAATATTACACAAAAATAGACAAAGGAAATTGCGAGTTACCATGTCTGAACTACCCGAAAAACAAGTCAAGCGCCTACGGTCGCTCATCCAGGAAGCGGAAACCAACTTGGCAGCCGCCAAAGAACTGCTTATCAGTATCGTTGGTGACGATGGCAATGTCGTAACGCCGAAAAACAGCCAAGAGGACGTCAGCGGCAAAATCGTCGAAGGTGTCTTTGACGGCCAAATCATGATCGGGCCAGACGGCAAAAGCTACCCAGTTCCAGCCAACTACGCCAGCAAATCAAAGCTGGTCGAAGGCGATATCCTCAAGCTAACGATCGCCGATGACGGCGGATTCATCTACAAGCAAATCGGCCCTGTCGAGCGTCGGCAGATTATCGGCACGCTCGTCCAACACGACGGCGCCTACTACGTCGAAGCCAACGGCCGCGAATACCGCATCCTTCTTGCTAGTGTCACGTATTTCCGAATCAACATCGGCGATCAAGTAACGATCATCGTCCCTGAAGACAACCCTGAGGCCACCTGGGCGGCCGTCGAAGCGGCACTCTAAGGCCTCATGCCTGAGGCGGGCAGGTATCTTTTGACCGGTGTCGGCTTTTCAGCGGATGAAAAGCCTGTTTTGACGTTCCAACGAAACGGCATCTTCAGCATGCTCGAACCACTCGGCACCGAACTGACGCTCCGGATGGACTCCACGGAGCGCTTTTGCGTAGGATGGCGCGACATCACCAAGGGCGAGATTTTTACCTGTCCTGACGCCCAAACCATAGAGACCAAGTACGAACAATGCCCGGCTTGCCAAAACCGCACCGGCTTCAACCCGGCTTTCTACAACGCCAACAGCGTCTCGTCGCAACAAGAGGCACGCAATAACGAGCCTCACATCTTATACCTAGCGAGATTTGGCCAAGGCGTCATAAAAGTCGGCATCTCGTACGCGCAGCGCGGCAATTCACGCCTGCTTGAGCAAGGCGCCCGCGATGCGGTCGTCCTCGATACTTTTTCGTCGGCGCACGTCGCCCGGCAGTACGAAGCAAAAATCGCCGCATTGCCCGGCATCGTCGAGACGCTGCAACTTCGCAAGAAGCTCGCGCTCATCGAGAGCCCGTACGACCACACGGAAGGCGAGCTGGAACTACGAGAAGCAAAGCAAAAGATAGAGGAAACCCTAGGGGTGAAATTTACAGGCACCCAGGTACAAAATCTAGACTTGCTGTTTTTCCCGGAGGGTACGCCCAAGTTGTCGGACAGTATCTCCACCCATGAACAAAACGCCATCTCCGGAACGGTAATCGGCAGCCTGGGTTCGCTGCTGTTTTGCCAGTACGACGATACATCGGTGTACCTGCCCCTCAAAAAGTACGTCGGCTACCACGTGGAACTTTCGTTCGACCGGTCCGAGCTGCGACTGCCTGCTCGCCAAGCCTCGCTTTTTTGATGAAAAATAACAACACCAAAACAGGCCCAGGCAGCGTACAATAGAAACAGAAACGTGAGGGGAAACAAACAGTGTCAAAAGCATTGTATCGTAAATATCGCAGCCGCACATTAGCGGATATCTTGGGGCAAAAACATGTCACCGACATTTTGACGCGCTCGCTTGCCGCCGGAAGGATCGCGCACGCATATTTGCTGACCGGCCCGCGCGGCGTCGGCAAAACGTCGATCGCCCGTATTTTGGCACACGAAATCAACCAGCTGCCGTACGACGAAGAAACCTCGCATCTAGATATCATCGAGATCGACGCTGCCAGCAATAACGGCGTCGAAGATGTACGCGATCTACGCGAAAAAGTACAGATAGCGCCGGTTTCAAGCGCTAAGAAGATCTACATCATCGACGAGGTACATATGCTTTCCAAGGCAGCCTTTAACGCGCTGCTTAAAACGCTCGAGGAACCACCCGAACATGCCGTGTTTATCTTGGCCACTACCGATGCCGATAAGCTGCCGGCTACCATTATCAGCCGCACGCAGCGTTTCAGTCTTCGTGCTATTTCTCCCGCTGACGCCAAAGCGCACCTTGCGTTTATTGCCAAGGAGGAAGGCATCACGATCTCCGACGAAGCGCTCGAAATCGTCGCTCGCCGCGGTGATGGCAGTTTTCGTGACAGTATCAGCCTGCTTGACCAACTTCGTAGCCTGGCGGACAGCAAAGAGGGCATCACGAAGGAGCTCGTCGAAGAATCACTCGGCCTTGCGCCGATCGAACATGTCGAAAAACTGCTCGCAGCATACGAGAACAAAGATATCAAAGCCATCGTCTCGCTCATCGACCAGGGCGAGCATAGCGGCATCCAACCTAGCGTGCTCGTTAGCCAGCTCATCCAGACCGTGCGCGACCGCATCGCCGAAAAGCCGCAGCTCCTACCGCTGCTCGACCAATTGCTCGATGTCGCCAAATCATCCCAGCCCGGCCTGAAACTCCTCACCACGCTCGCATCACACGCCGCGCAAAAGCCAAAGACTGCCGCGCTCGTGTCGGCTCCGGCCGAGGTAAGCGCACCCGTCGAAGAACTCAAGAAGATGACGCCAGCCCCTCGCGCCACCGCTTCGCCTTCACCCGAATCAAACCGTCCTGTCGCCAAGCAACCGGAGCGCAAGGCAGCGGAGCAAGCAAGCCCGGAGCCCCCGAAACAGCGAGGGCCCGCCAACCTTCAGGCCCTCGACTGGCAAGCCTTCATCGACTACACCCACCAAAATTACGTGGCCATTTATAGCGTGCTTTCCAAATGCGGTTACGAAGTAGACGGCGACAAGCTTATTATCTACACCGTCAATAACTTCTATAAGAAGAAACTCGACGACGCGAAATATCGTGTCAATATCGCCATGTCGCTCAAAGCGATTGGCGCGGGCGACCCAGAAATCGAGACTATCGGCACCCCTCCGCCACCAAAAGATAGCACTGCGGCGGCCGTTGCTGCTATTATGGGAGGTGGAGAAGAGGTAAGCGTGGACGCGTAGTCCCGCAAAAAGCGTATATGTCAGCAAAAGAAGTTCCTGCCGGAAAAGTCCCACCCCAAAGTATTGATGCCGAAAAAAGCCTGCTTGGCGCCGTGCTGATCGACGAGGAAACCCTCGCCGACATTTCGGAACATGTTACTGCAAAAGACTTCTACGACAAACGCCACAAAACCGTTTACGGCGGCATGATGCGCCTGTACGAACGACATAAGCCCGTCGATTTGTTGACGCTTACCGATGAACTTAAGAAAAAAGACGAACTGGACGCCATTGGCGGCGCGGCATACCTGACCGAACTGACCAACTACGTGCCGACTGCCGCTCACGCTGAAGCCTACGCCGAAATGGTCGCGCAAAAGGCCGTTCGCCGCCGCCTCATCAAGGCCAGCGCTGAAATATCGGAGCTCGGCTTCAACGAAGACACGACGACCCAAGAGCTGCTAGAAAAGGCCGAGGCCGAACTGTTCAGCGTCAGCGACCAGTCACTCAAGCAAGACCTCACGAGCATCGAGCAAATCTTGACCGACAGCTTTGACCGTATGGAAGAACTGCACCGCAACAAAGGGGCGCTACGCGGCGTGCGTACCGGTTGGCGCGACCTCGACAACATGACCGCCGGCCTGCAGCGCAGCGACCTCATCATCCTAGCTGCCCGACCGGCCATGGGTAAGACCACTCTCGTGACCAACCTCGCTTACAACGTCGCCACCGTCGCAAAACAGTCAGTATTGTTCTTTAGCCTCGAGATGAGCAAAGAGCAGCTCGTCGACCGCATGCTTGCCGATGCCAGCGGGGTTGACGCCTGGAACATTCGTACCGGAAACCTTAGCGACGAAGACTTCTCGAAGCTTAGCGAGGCCATGGGCGAAATGGCCGAAGCACCGATTTTCCTTGACGACACCCCAGGCCTCAGCGTACTGGAAATGCGCACCAAGGCCCGCCGGGCCGCCCACGACGCGCCGCTTGGCGTTATCATCGTCGACTACCTTCAGCTCATGCAGGGAAGCGGCAAGGATAACGGCAACCGCGTACAAGAAGTGAGTGAGATTTCGCGTGGCCTCAAGCTGATCGCCCGCGAGCTGAACGTGCCAGTAATCGCCCTGAGCCAGCTAAGCCGCTCCGTCGAAAGCCGCAGCCCACAAATCCCGCAGCTAGCCGACCTCCGTGAATCAGGATCGATCGAACAAGATGCCGATATCGTAATGTTCATTTACCGCGAAGCTTATTACAACCCTGAGACGGAGCGCGAGAACATCACCGACCTTATCATCGCCAAACACCGTAACGGCCCCGTGGGCAAGGTAGAGCTCTACTTCCACCCGGAGCGCCTGCGCTTTATGTCGCTCGACAAACGCCACGATTAACCGGACGTGCTATAATCGTAAGTAATTTATGGGCAAACAACTAACCGAATACTTCCTCTACCGACAGCGTTATCTTATCGGATACGGGCTCATTGGAGTCGCCATCATCGGCCTGCTTGTCATTGCTGGGCTTTTTATTCCCGGCGGCCTCAGCAAAGCCGAGATGAATTCGGTCGTTGCCAGCAGTACGCTATCCTTCTCGCTGGAATCGTTCCGCCCGGAGTCGATCATCGACCTCCCGTACCATATCTTGCAACGGGCCAGCTTGTCGCTCTTCGGCGTCAGCAACCTAAGTATCAAACTGCCGTCACTCCTCCTGGGCGCGTTCTCGGCGTTCGGTATTTTCATACTGCTTCGAACATGGTTCCGTAGGAACGTCGCTGTACTGACGGCCATCATCGTTATTACTACCGGCCAGTTCCTGTTCGTCGCTCAAAATGGCACGCCAAGCATCGTGTACGTTTTTTGGTCGGTATGGCTGCTTGTTTCAGCTATGATGATTTCGCGGCGAGCTCGCCACACTGTCATCTGGAAGATAGCACTTTTTGCCATCGCCGCCCTTAGTGTTTACACGCCGCTTAGCGCGTACATACTCATCGCACTGGCGAGCGCGATCGCGCTCCACCCACATCTACGCTACCTGATACGACGGCTTTCCAAGATAAAGATCGCCGCCGGTTTTTTGGTCGCGCTCGTGCTTATCACCCCGCTTGTTTATGCGGTAATACGGCAACCATCGATCGGCCTGACGCTTCTAGGTATTCCGCATGACCAGCCAGACATCAAAGAAAACATACTCCAGCTTTTGCGGCAGTACCTCGACTTCGTCACGCCAAGCAGCGGCATGATGATGACGCCGATTTACGGCCTTGGCACGGTTATTTTGATCGCGCTTGGCATCGTCCAGCTCGTTACCACCAAATACACGGCCCGCAGTTACATCATTACCGCGTGGATCGTACTGCTCGCGCCCGTGCTGCTTATCAATCCAGGATACGTCAGCATCACGTTCGTACCGGTCATGCTGCTCGTTGCCATGGGGATCAGCATGCTGCTCACGAGTTGGTACCAGCTCTTTCCACGTAACCCGTATGCCCGATTCGCAGGCCTGCTGCCACTCTCGATTCTTATTGCCGGGCTCGTGCTTTCCGGCGTGGGGCGTTACATGTACGGCTACACTTACGATCCTCGTACGGCAGGCAACTTCACGCATGATTTGCAAATGATCGACCAACAGCTCGCCAGCAAGGACAGGGGAGCTACCGTCATATTGGCGGCGGCAGACGAAACGCCGTTTTATTCCGTCGTTGCCAGCCACCATCAAAACGTCACCGCCATGAACACGGTGCCCGTCGGATCGGTAGCACCAGGCGCGCAAACCGTGATCGTCACCCACGCCGCGCACGGCACCGACCCGGCCGCGCTCTACAGAATCGTCACGGATAGCACATCGCACGACGCAGACCGGCTTTACATCTATAAAACAGCTGACAAATAACGTATACTGTATAGGTAATTCAAGAGGAGAGCTATCATGGCATTTGACCAAGTAAAGATGTTGAATCAACTGCGCAAGGCGCAAAAAGACCTAGCAAAAGAAATCATCGAAGTCGAAGCAGGCGACGGCGCCGTCGTCGTACAGATCAACGGTGAGCTGAAGATCAAGAGCGTCAAGATCGACCCTGCGATGGTTGACCTCGACGATATCGCAGAGCTCGAACACTGGATCGAAATCGCTGTTCGTGACGGCCTGGCCAAAGCACAAGAAGTCGCCGCCGAGAAAATGAAGCCGCTCATGGGCGGCCTGGGCAACCTCGGGCTATAGGAACTCGTCTTGGCTCAAATCCTTCCCGCAGCGCTCGTGCGAGCGATTGACGAGCTTGGCAGGCTGCCAGGCGTTGGTGCGCGTACCGCCGAGCGCTACGCGTACTTTTTGCTGCGCGCCGACACCCACGCGACCGACAAGCTGGCGTCCAGCATTGCCGAGCTTCATAGCGGGGTAAAAACTTGCCCGGTCACCTTCGCTCTTATCGATGTACACGAAGACGTTTCGTCGCTCTATACCGACAATGGCCGCAACAAGCGGCTTGTTGCCGTCGTCGAGGAGCCGCTTGACATCGTTGCCATCGAACGTACCGGGCAATACCACGGCACGTACCACGTCCTAGGCGGAGCTATTTCACCCATCGACGGCATCGGACCGGAACAGCTGCATATTCCCGAGCTTTTGAAGCGCATACAAGACGATGGCGTCGAGGAAATCATCATCGCGACCAATGCCAGCGTCGAAGGCGAGTCGACGGCTTTGTTCCTGCAACGCCACATTCAAGAGTCGGATCACTCGGTAACGCTCAGCCGCCTTGCTCGCGGCATTCCCGTCGGTGTCGACCTGGAGTACGCCGACCAAATCACTCTAACGCACGCGCTCGAAGGGCGGAGAATACTATAATGTACGAAAAAGCTATCGAACTCATAAACGAAGCTAAAAAAATAATTGTCATCCAGGGCGAAAACCCCGATGGCGATAGTCTCGGCAGCAGCCTCGCCCTCGAAGAAATCCTTGGCGACATCGGCAAGGAAGTCGTTATATACTGCGCCACTGACGTGCCAAAATACATGCGTTACATCAAAGGCTGGGACCGTGCGACACAAGACTTCGCGACCAATGCCGACCTAGCAATTATCGTCGATACCAGTGCCGACGTGCTGGTCAGCAAGGCGCTTGAAACGCCTGGCGTCCGATCGTTTCTGGAGTCACATCCCGTACTCGTCATCGATCATCATACGACCGAATCGAATCTCAGCTTCCCGCACGAAATGCTCGCCGACGAGGCCGTGGCGACAAGCGAGATTATCTATGGGCTCGCCCAAAAAGCTGGCTGGGCCATAAACCCGCAAGCAGCCGAAAACATGCTGATTGCCATCATGTCGGACAGCCTCGGACTTTCGACGCCGAACGTCTCGCCGAACAGTTTTTTCGTTGCCGGAAAACTAACCGAGCTTGGCGCCAGTAACGCGGTCATCGAAGAGCGCCGCCGCGAGTTCATGAAAAAATCGCCGGAAATCCTCGCGTACAAAGGCGAGCTCATCGGCCGCATCGAATACTTTTTGGATGGCAAGCTCGCCTTGATTCACATTCCATGGGAAGACATCCAAAAATATAGCGACCAATACAATCCAAGCGTCCTCGTACTCGATGAAATGCGCCTAGTCGAAGGCGTCGAGATCGGCGTTGCCATCAAAACGTATCCAGATGGCAAAGCAACAGGCAAGCTCCGCAGCAACCTCCCGGTATCCGAAGAAATCGCTGGTTATTTTGGCGGCGGCGGTCACAAATACGCTGCAGGTTTCCGGGTTTACGAAGAATACGATAAAATCGTAACAGAACTCGTAACGGCAACCGAAAAGGCATTGAAGCACCATGAAGCGTAACCCCACCCTTCGTTTTCACAATACGCTCACCAAGAAAATCGAGGATTTTACGCCCACTACTGAGGGCAAGGTAACGCTTTACACTTGTGGTCCTACGGTTTACGATCGCCTGCATGTTGGCAACTGGGCGGCGTATATTTACTGGGACACGCTTGTCCGCACGCTGATCGCCAATGGGTATGATGTCGACCGTGTCATGAATATTACCGACGTCGGACATCTCGTCAGCGATGCCGATGAAGGCGAGGACAAACTTGAAAAGGGCGCCCACCGCGAAGGCAAGACCGCATGGGAAGTCGCCGAATTTTATGCCGAAGACTTTTTGGCCGGCATCGAAAAACTTGGGCTTATCATGCCCGAGCATGTCGTGCGTGCCACGGACTTCATCCCGCAACAGCTCGACCTCGTGCGAACCCTAAAAGAAAAGGGATACACCTACCAAATCGACGACGGCATTTACTTTGATACCAGCAAATTCCCGACGTACGCCAACTTTGCCGGACTCGACCTGGAAGCACAAAAAGCTGGCGCACGCGTTGCTTACAACGAAGAAAAACGTAACCCAAGCGATTTCGCGCTCTGGAAGTTCACGCCAGCGGGCGAAAAGCGCGACATGGAATGGGAAACCCCGAGCGACCTGCTAGAAGCGCCGGATTCGAACGCCAAGAACGAACAGGACACAGTAAAGCCAATGGGCTTCCCGGGCTGGCATCTTGAATGTTCGGCCATGGCGATGAGCATCCTTGGATCGACCATCGATATCCATACTGGCGGCATCGACCACATCCCCGTGCACCATACGAACGAAATCGCCCAGTCGGAATCGGCAAGCGGCCAGATTTTCGCTCACTATTGGCTGCACAATAACCACCTAAAGGTTGACGGCACCAAGATCAGCAAGAGCCTCGGCAACGGGTTTACGCTCGACGACCTGGCGAGCAGGCAATACACCCCGCTCGATTACCGCATGTTCATCTTGCAGGGCCATTACTCGAACGAAGGTAACTTCACGTTCGAAAACCTCGCTGGCGCCCGCAACCGCCTCCATCATTGGCGAAATGTCGCCGCCCTCCGGCACCAGGCGCACGACACGCTTTCGCAGGGCAAGCATGACGAGACCGATCCGTCACTCGCCGTCACCAGCCTGCTGCGCGAAGCACTAAGCGACGATCTCAACACGCCAGAAGCGCTCCGTATCATCGATGAAGTTTTTTCGCACATCGAGTCGCACAGCCTAGACAACATTGATACCCATGCCCTGAACGAGCTGCTCGAGACGATCGACCAGCTCCTTGGGCTCCAGCTCCTTAGCACCACGCCTGACATCGACGACGAGGCAAAGCAGCTTATCATCCAGCGGGAACGCGCCCGCGACGAAAAAGACTGGTCGAGTTCCGACCAACTGCGCGACCAGCTAAAGCAAAAGGGAATCGTCATACGCGATACCGCCACGGGTTCAGTCTGGGAATACGCCGAACCTAGCGCATAGAGCAGCCCAACTAAAATACCCCGCTTCGCAACAAGCGGGGTATTTTATATCAACAGGAATTATTCTTCGTTGCGTAGTTTGTTGACGATTTTTG
>Ga0075364_10000045_pt1 | contig 43387 bp, 32 predicted proteins | sample EndMetdeltDD1764_FD_71517 | JGI IMG/M metagenome (GOLD analysis project Ga0075364, IMG submission 71517) | Populus endosphere microbial communities from Tennessee, USA - Endosphere MetaG P. deltoides DD176-4 | ecosystem: Host-associated > Plants > Roots > Endosphere | place: USA: Tennessee... | reverse complement strand
CCCCTGCCGCATCCGATGACGCGATTGCGCCTTCACGTCCGGCTGGGCCACCCTGCCCTGCCGTTCCGCAACAGAAGGGGCGTCATGCCCGGTCTCCGTTCTTTCCGCCTCCGCTGCGGGCTGCTTGGCCTGCTGGCCTGCGTCGCCGCCCCGCTCGCCGCGACGCCCCCGCCCGATGCGCCGGCGCCGCCGGTCCCGCCCGCCGGCGTGGTGTCCTCGCCCGACTGGGAGCAGGACATGCGCCGCTTCGCTGCCGAAGACGCCGCCCAACCGCCGCCGCGCGGCGCGGTGCTGTTCGTCGGCAGCTCGTCGATCCGGATGTGGGACACGCTGGCCGCCGATTTCCCGGACACGGCGGTGATCAACCGCGGCTTCGGTGGTTCGGAGATCCGCGACAGCACCTGGTATGCCGACCGCATCGTGATCCCGTACGCACCGCGCCTGATCGTGCTCTATGCCGGCGACAACGACCTCAACAGCGGCCGGACCCCGCAGCAGCTGCGCGCCGACTTCGCCGCCTTCGTCGAACGGGTGCGCCGCGGCCTGCCCGGCGTGCGGATCGCCTACATCGCGATCAAGCCGAGCCCGGCGCGGGCCGGGCTGATGCCGGCGGCGCACGCGGCCAATGCGCAGATCCGTGCCGAGGCCGCACGCTGGCACGGGGTCGACTTCATCGACATCTACACGCCGATGCTCGACGGCAACGGCCAGCCGCGCGCCGAGCTGTTCCTGGAGGACCGGCTGCACCTCAACGCCGACGGCTACGCCCTGTGGCGCGGCATCGTCGCGCCGTATCTGGCCAGGTAGCATCGGCGATCCATGCGGCGGTTCCGGCCGCCCGCGGCACGCGGCCGGGGCGGCCGATCGCGCCGGCTCAGCGTCGGCGCGGGGCGTCCGCCGGCTGGTACAGGCTCAGCACGGCGCCGTCCGGGTCGAGGAAATCCAGGGTCAGGCCACCGTCGGGCGCCTCGCTGACCGGGACGACGATCTCAACGCCCTTGGCGGCAAGCGCGTCGGCGCAGTCGTCGATGCCGCCCTCCAGACTGAACACCACGACCGGGCTCTCGCCGGCCCGCGCGGCCCGTTCGATGAACACCAGCGCCACCGGCCCGGCCTGGGCCGTGGCGAACGGGCCGTCGTGGCCATCCACGGCCTGCACCTCCAGGCCGAGGGTGTCGCGGTAGAAGGGGACACTGCGGGCAAGGCTGGCGACGAAGAAGACGACGGTCTCGAGTTTGCAACCTGTCAGCATGGACGGACTCCTCGGGTGGAACGGATGGCCGGGCCATCGGCCCGGGCGCCGGCGGACGGGCCGGCACGTCCTTCTAGTTGCCGCTGGCCGACGAAGTGTGAGCACCGCGCACGACCAGCAGATGGCCATCGGGATCGTGCGTGCCCATCGCCTGCCCGCGCAACGCCGCCTTCAACGCGCGCCGGATCAGGCCGAACTGCAGATCGACGCTGCGCTGCGGGTCGCGCAGCCGGGCCAGGGCCACCGCGTGTGCGCGCTGCGCCGGCGGCAGCGCCCCCAGCGCGCGTCGGATGCCGGTCAGCCGCTGCCGGAACGCGGTCGGCGAGATCCGCAGGATCCAGCGGATCTCCTCGGCACCCAGCCCATGCAGGGCCAGCACCGCCACCCGCCGCGCCGCCGGTGGCAGACGCTGGATCAGCTCGCGGGGCGACCCGGATGCCTCGTTGTCGTCCGCCGCGGGCGGCACGGAATCGGCCACGGCAACGGCGTGTTCGCGACGCCGGCGCCTGACCTCGCCGCGGATCCGCAGCGCCGCCTGCCGCCGCAGCACGCCGGCCAGCCAGGCCGGATCCTCTCGCCCCTGGTCGAGCGCCACCAGCAGCGTGTCCTGGACGAGATCGCGTGCATCGTCGACGTTGCGGCTCACGCGCCGCGCCTGCGCCAGCAATGCCTGGTAACCGTGTCGGTCCATGCCGCCGATCCTGCGGCGCGGCGCCGGCGGCGGCAAGCGGATGCGACGAACGCCCCGACCGGAGACGTCCCCGGCATCGGCGGCGTCCGCGGTGCGGCGATGTCGACGATGGGACGCGGGCGAGGCACTCGCTGCCATCGCCGGTCCGTGGTGCGGTGTGCGGGTTCGCCGTTCATGCCTGCGCAGGCAAGGTCACCGGTGCGAGGACGTTCCCCAGCGGGAGTAAGCGCGGGAGTTCCCGGGCAGGCCGTGCCTTCCGGGTGGGCCCGTGGCGATCCAGAGGCGCGGCGATCAACCACTCACGCCGACCGCGGCAGCCGAACCGATCGCCGAACGTGCCCGCACCGGAGCGGATGCGGTGCCGCGGCGGATGGCGCCCCGGCACTCAGCGCTTCGAATCGCGCAGCGCCTGCTGTTCGACCAGGGTCAGGGCGACGTTGTCGCGCAGGTACGCCGGTTCGGCCCGTTCGGGAGCGACCGCCTCGCCACGGGCGAAGGCCGCTGCCGCCAGCCGGGCGAGCACGCCGGCGCGCGGCAACGCGGTCGCATCGGCCCGCACCAGCGCCGGTTGCAGGCGCTGCAGCAGCAGGCCGTCGGCGGCGCCGAAACCGGTGCCCACGCCCTGCCAGCCGCCCTGCACGGCCTCCAGCGGCTCGACCGCATCGGGGGCCAGCACGCGTTCGGCGCCGAGCGCGGTCAACGCATCGCCATCGCGCAGGAACGCGCCGACATAGACCTCGCCCATCCGCGCATCGATCGCGCCGAGGATCCGCGCCGGGCCGTCCTGCGCCGCAGCGGCCGCCAGCACCGCCAGCGTCGACACCGGCACCACCGGCCGGTCCAGCGCCAGTGCGATGCCCTGCGCCAGCGCGATCGCCAGACGCACGCCGGTGAATGCGCCGGGGCCACGCCCGACCGCGATCGCATCCAGTTGCGTCCGCGCGATCCCGGCCTCGGCCAGCAGCGCCTCGGCCCACGGCAGCGACAGCTCGGCATGGCGGCGCGGCGCCAGCTCGAAGCGCTCGTGGACCTCGCCGTCCAGGTACAGCGCGACCGAGCAGGCCTCGGTGGCGGTTTCGAAGGCGAGCAGCTTCATCCGGGGACATCCTCTTCAACGATGGCGGATTGTCCCGCAAAGAAGGCCTGCACGTCCGCCAGCTCGCGGGTGCGGGCGAACGGCGGCAGCGAGTCCATGAAGGTGCGGCCGTAGGGCTTGCCGGTCAGGCGCGGGTCGCACAGCACCAGCACGCCGCGGTCGCGTTCGCTGCGGATCAGCCGGCCGACCGCCTGCTTCAGTGCGATCACCGCCTGCGGCAACTGCTCGTCGCGGAACGGATTGCCGCCCTGGCGGCGGATCGCCTCCAGCCGCGCCTCGAACACCGGATCTTCCGGCGCGGCGAACGGCAGTTTGTCGATCACTACGACGCTCAGCGCGTCGCCGGCTACGTCCACGCCTTCGCGGAAACTGGCCGCGCCCAGCAGCACGCCGTTGCCGGACGCGCGGAAGCGCTGCAGCAGGGTCGCGCGCGGCGCCTCGCCCTGCACGAACAGCGGCCACGGACCACCGCGCAGCGCCGCAGCCGCCTCGCGCAGTGCACGGTGCGAGGCGAACAGCAGGAAGGCGCGGCCGTTGGATGCCTCCAGCACCGGCCGCACCGCGTCCAGCATCGCCGTGCTGAACTCGCGGCTGTTCGGATCCGGCAGCCGCGGTGGCAGATAGCACAACGCCTGCTGCGGCCAGTCGAACGGACTGGGCTCGAGCAGGGTGTCCGGATCGACAAGGCCCAGCCGCTGCGCGACATGGCTGAAACCGCCCTTGATCGCCAGCGTGGCCGAGGTGAACACCCAGGCCGCGCGCGAGGCCTCGCGGTGCGCGCGCAGCGGTGCCGACACGTCCAGCGGGGTGCGCTGGCAGCGGAACCCGCGCGGGCTGAGCTCGTACCACAGCACTTCGCCCTCGCGCACTGGCGCTGCGGCATCGGTCGGCGCCGCGGCATCGCCGGCAGGCGCGGCGAACAGCCCGGCATCGTCCGGCAGCACATCGTCGAACAGGGTGCTGGCGACTTCGCCATCCAGCCAGCGCTCCAGCCGCTCGCGCAGGTCGCGGGCGCGCACCATGCAGACCTCGAAGCCGGGCGACGCCTCGATCAGTGGCTGCAGCGCGTCCTGCAGCGTCGCCAGCGCCGCGGCCAGCGCCTCGAATCCGTCGTGCACGGCCGGCAGGGTCAGCGCGCGGTAGCGGGTCCCGCGCGGCGGCAGCGCCTCCATCGCCTCGCGCAGCTCGCGCAGCGCCTGGTCCAGCGCGCGCACCGGCGGTTGCAGCAGCGCCAGCGCGCCGCTGGTCTGCCGGCATTCGGCGAGGCAGTCGCGGCCCAGTTCCTGCAGCTGGCGCATGCCGAAGGCTTCGCCGAAGAAGGTCGCCGCCAGTTCCGGCAGCTGGTGGGCCTCGTCGATGATGAAGGCCTGCGCGCCGGGCAGGATCTCGCCGAAGCCTTCCTGTTTCAGCGCCAGGTCTGCCAGCAGCAGATGATGGTTGACCACGACCAGGTCGGCGCCCTGCGCGCGCTGCCGCGCCTGCACCACGAAGCATTCGCCGAAGAACGGGCACTCGCCGCCAAGGCAGTTGTCCACGGTCGAGGTGACCAGCGGCAGCAACGGCGAATCGTCGGGAATGCCGTCCAGCTCGGCCATGTCGCCGAAGCGGGTGCGTCCGCTCCAGGCGACGATGCGCTGGAACTGGCTGGCCTGTTCGTCGCTGGAAAAACGCGCCTCGCCGCGCTGCGCCGGCAGCGTCGCCTCGCCCCCCTTCGCCTGCTCCAGCCGGTAGTGGCACAGATAGTTCGCACGGCCTTTCAGCAGCGCGCTGCGCAACCCCACGCCCAGCGCCTCGCGCACCCGCGGCAGGTCGCGGTGGTACAGCTGGTCCTGCAGCGCGCGGGTGCCAGTGGAGATGATCGTCTTCTGGCCCGACAGCAGGGCCGGCACCAGATAGGCGTAGGTCTTGCCGGTACCGGTGCCGGCCTCGGCCAGCAGCACATCGGCGTGTTCGACCGCCTCGGCAATCGCCGCGGTCAGCCGCTGCTGCGCCGGCCGCGGGACGAAGCCGTCGAGCCGGGACGCGAGCATCCCGCCCTCGCTGAGGGCATCGCGGCTGGCTTGGGCGAGGCGGGACATGACACGGCACGCGCCTGCGGCTGCATCGCCCGGGAGCGACGCCCGCCGCGGGCACTTACATGCGGATCAGGCCGGGCACGGTGCAGGAGGCGATCTGCGCCTGCGCCGAGGCGGCGTTCTCGGGCTGCTCGCGGGCCAGCCGCGACTGCTCGATCGTCGCCCAGTGGCGGCGGCACAGCGGGCCGACCTTGGAACCCAGGTCGAACGCCTGCCGCGCCAGCGTCTCGGCCTTGGCGTAGTCGCCCAGGGCCAGCGCCACCTCGGCCCGCTCCTGCAGCACGGCCGGGTCGTCGGCGACATGGCCGATGGCCAGGTCGAGATCGGCCGCGGCCCTGGCGTAATCGCCGGCGGCCTGGGCCTGCTGCGCACGCGCGCGCAGATCCTCGACCTGCGGGTCGCGCAGCGGCTGCACATCAAGCTCGGTGTCGTCCACGCCGGCGGCGGCGGCGACCGCGGCCAGCCGCTGCTGCGGGCTGACCTGCGGCTTGGCCGGGGCCGGCGGCACGGGGGTCTGGCAGGCGGCCAGCCCCAGGCACGCCACGATGAGGACGAGGGAAAGGGAACGGGAGAACGGCGTCATGGCGGCATTATGGACCAGTCGGTTGCGGAGCCGGCGGCGGAGCATCCTGCGCAGCATCGCGTCCGCGTCCGAACAGCCGCTGCCAGAAACCCTCGCCCTGCCCGGCATCCTCGCCTTCGGGCGGTGCCGGCGGCGTGCAGGGCGCGTAGGGCGGTGCGTTGCCGGCGACAAATGCGAAGCGGCGCGCGCCCGGGCAGTCGGCATCGGTGACATAGGTGCCTTGCGCTTCCACCCACTGCCAGTCCAGCCCCTTTTCCGGCACCCGCAGCGGCGCGCTCGGCAAGCGCGAGAACAGGCCGGACCAGACCCGCATCGCACCAGTGCCGCCATACAGGCCGGTCTGCTCGTTCTGGTCGTTGCCCATCCAGATCACCGCCAGATGGTCGCCGGTGTAGCCGGCATACCAGCTGTCGCGACTGTCGTTGCTGGTGCCGGTCTTGCCGGCGGCCGACAGCCGACCCAGGCCGTCGCGCTGCAGTTGGGCGGCGGTGCCGCTGGTGACGGTCTGCTGCAGGGCCACGCTGATCAGGTTGGCGGCGATCATGTCGCCCTCCTGCGCGGGTGGCGGGGTGGTGTCGTAACGCTTGAGCAGGCGACCTTCTGGATCAAGCACGCCACGTACGCTGCGCAGCGGCTGGATCTCGCCGCCGGACGCAAGGTACTGGTACAGCTGCGCCATCGCATACGGGCTCTGGTCGGTCGAGCCCAGGATCAGCGCCGGATTCGGCTCGGCTTGCAGACCGGCCAGCACCCGCACCAGCTGCGCCAGGCGCTCCGGCCCGACCTGCATGCCGATCCGCACCGTGGCCTGGTTGTAGGAATGGGCCAGGGCATCGACCATCCGCACCGTGCCGTGGCTGCGGTTGTCGGCATTGCCGGGCGACCAGGTCTTGCCGCGGCTGAGCTGCACCGTGACCGGGGTGTCCTCGACGAAGCTCGCCAGCGACCAGCGCTGCGGCTGGGCCAGCGCCAGCAGGTAGACGAACGGCTTGAGCAGCGAGCCGACCGGGCGCTCGGCCTCGACCGCGCGGTTGAAGCCGTGCACGGTCACATCGCGCCCGCCGACCACGGCCACCACGTCGCCGGCATGGGTATCGGTGACCACCACGCCGGCCTGCAGCGGCGGCCGCTTGCCGGTCTGCAGGGTCTCGATGGTGCGCACCACCGCGCCCTCGGCATAGGCCTGGGCGGAAGGCGACATGCCGGTCAGCACGCTCAGGCCGGCGCCCTGCAGCGCACTTTCCGGGTAGTCGTTGGCCAGCTGCCGGCGGACCAGGTCGATGTAGGCCGGGAAGCGGTTGGCCGCAGCCACGCCCGGCTGCCTGGTCACGCCCAGCGGCGCGTTGCGCGCGCGCTCGTACTCGGCCGCGTCGATCAGGCCATTGCCGTGCAGCACCATCAGCGCAATGTTGCGGCGCTCCAGCGCCCGCTCCGGATGCCGGCGCGGATCGTAGTAGGACGGCCCCTTGACCAGGCCGATCAGCAGCGCGACCTGCTCGGTGCTCAACGTGTCCAGGTCGCGCCCGAACCAGAACTCCGCACCGGAGGCCACGCCGTGGATCGCCTGGCCGCCGCGCTGCCCCAGGTAGACCTGGTTGAGGTAGGTCTCCAGGATCGTCGGCTTGTCGTAGCGGATCTCCAGGATCAGCGCGTACAGCACCTCGTTGAACTTGCGGCTGAAGGTCTGTTCCTTGCCGATGCCGAGCAAGCCGCTGCGGGCCAGCTGCTGGGTCAGCGTGCTGGCGCCCTGGCGCGCCTCGCCGGCGCGCAGGTTGACCCACATCGCGCGCGCGATGCCCTGGATGTCGATGCCGTGGTGGTGGGCGAAATCGCCGTCCTCGACCGCCTGCAGGCCGGTCACAAGAAGCTCCGGCACTTCCTCGACGCGCACCAAGCGGCGCTCTTCCTGGCGCTGGCCGTAGAGGGTGGCGATGCGGGCCGGATCCAGCCGTGCCGCCTTGATCGCCTTGCGGCTCTCCGCGTCGCGCAGGCCCGCGACCCGGCCGCCGGAGAGGCTGACCTCGATCCGCCGCGCCGGCACCTGGCCATCCACGTCCACGTAGCCGCGGCTGGAAATCGTGAAGCGGCCACCATCGGCGTGATAGCTGCCCTGGCGCTGCCCGGCCTCGTCCTCCAGATAGCCCGCCGCGTCCAGCTCGGTCTTCAACGTGCGGGCATCCATCGCCACACCCGGCGCCAGCTGCAGCGGGCGCGCGTAGACACGGGTCGGGATCTGCCACTGCAGCGCGCCGAAGCGCTCGCTGACCTCGTGGTTGAGGTAGAGCATGTACGGGATCAGGAATCCCGCCGCCATGCCGCCCACCGCCAGCGCGCCCGTCCACAGCCAGCGTCGCCAGCCGGGGGTTGCGACCTCGTCGTCGAGGTCGTCGTTGTGTTCCGGTTCGTAACGTCGTGGCACGGCAATGCAAGAATGGGCGGTCGGCCGAGTCTAGCGCAGCCCTGTCGCTGCCAGCGTCGCGGCCGGTTTCCCCTTCAGTCGGAGTTGTGACCCCGGATGCATGCCCCATCACCGCTGGCCGACGCCCGTTTCTGGCTGGCGCGCATCCGCAGCCTCCTCCGTCGCGGCCTGTCCAGCCTGCGCGCGCGGGGCTGGCGCGCGACCTGGCAGCGGGCCCTGCTGCAGCTGCGGCCGCCGCCGGCCCTGCCGCGCAGCGCGCTGTTCCTGCCCCGGGCGACGCCATTCGCCGCGTTCGCACTGCCGGCCCAGCTGAGCGATGACGCACCACGGGCAAGCATCGTGATCCCGGTCTACAACCACTGCGAGGCGACCCTGGCCTGCCTGCGCGCACTGGCCGCCCATGCGCCTGCAGCGCGGTGCGAGGTGATCGTCGTCGACGACGGAGGCAGCGACGCGACCGCCGACTGGATGACGGCGATCGGCGGCCTGCGCTACCACCGCCGCTTCGCCAACGGCGGCTTCATCGCCGCCTGCAACGATGGCGCGTCGCTGGCGCGCGGCGACATCCTGGTGTTCCTCAACAACGACACGCTCCCCCAGCCCGGCTGGCTCGATGCGCTGCTCGACACCTTCCACACCGTTCCCGGTGCCGGCCTGGTCGGCGCCCAGCTGCTGTATCCCGATGGCCGCCTTCAGGAAGCCGGCGGCGTGGTCTTCAACGACGGCAGCGCCTGGAGCTACGGCCGCTTCGAGTCACCCGACGATCCGCGCTACGCGTTCCTGCGCGACGCCGATTACTGCTCGGGTGCCGCGCTGGCGATCCCGCGCGCACTGTTCGCGCGGGTCGGCGGTTTCGACGCGCGCTACGCCCCCGCGTATTACGAGGACACCGACCTGGCATTCGCGGTCCGGGCGGCCGGGCACCGCGTGCTGTACCAACCCGGCAGCCGCGTGGTCCATGACGAAGGCACGACCGCCGGCACCGACCCGGGCAGCGGCATCAAGGCCTACCAGGTACGCAACCGCGGCGTGTTCGCAGCGCACCGGGCAGAAGCGCTGCGGCGCCACCCGTCGCCGGCCACGATTCCCGACCCGGCCTTGCTCGGCGCGGGGCGGCGCCGGATCCTGCTGATCGACGAATCCATCCCGCGCCCGGACCGCGACTCGGCCTCGCTGCGCCAGGTCAACCTGCTGCGGATGCTCACCGGTGCCGGCGCGCAGGTCGCCTTCCTGCCGACCGACCTCGCCCATGCCGGCGATGCCACGCGTGCGCTGCAGGCGCTCGGCGTGGAGACCTGGTACGCGCCGTTCGCCACCAGCGCGGCCGACTGGCTCAAGCGGCATGCGGCGCGTTTCGATGTGATCGTGCTCAGCCGCCACCATGTCGCCGGTGTCTATCAGCCGTTGCTGCGCCGCCTCGCCCCGCAGGCGCGCCTGGTGCTCGACAGTGTGGACCTGCACTACCTGCGCGAACAGCGTGGCGCCCGCCTCGCGGGCGACGCGGCGGCCCTGCGCGCGGCCGATGCAACCCGCGAGCGCGAACTGGCGGCGATGGCCGCGGCCGACCTGACCCTGGTGGTCAGCGACGACGAGCGTACGCAGCTGGGCATGGATGCGCCCGCACTCAGGGTGGAGGTGCTGTCGAACCTGCACGAGATCGCGGGCAGCGGCGGTGCGTTCGAGGCGCGTCACGACCTGGTGTTCGTGGGTGGATTCCGGCATCCGCCCAATGTCGATGCGGTGCTGTGGTTCGCACGCGAGGTTTTTCCGCACGTCCACGCGCAGTTGCCCGGCGTGCGCTTCCATTGCATCGGCGCCGAACCACCGGAGGCGGTCCGCGCCCTCTCCGCCGAGCCCGGCATCGTCGTGCATGGCCACGTCCCGGACCTGACGCCCTACATGGACGGCGCCCGGATCGCCGTCGCCCCGCTGCGCTTCGGTGCCGGGGTCAAGGGCAAGGTCAACCTGAGCATGGCGCACGGCCAGCCGGTGGTTGCCACCACCTGCGCGGTGGAGGGTATGCACCTGCGCGATGGCGTGGACGTGGTGGTGGCCGACAGCGCCGAGGGATTCGCGGCCGCGGTCGTCGCGCTGTACGGCGACCGTGAACGCTGGGAGCGGCAGGCCCGGGCGGGTCTGGACAACGTGGCGCGCCATTTCTCGCTCGATGCGGCCCGTGCGGTCGTCCAGCGCGTGTTCCTGGAATGAAGCGGCGTCGCGGCTGACGCCGCCCGATCAGCGCACGCCGCTGTGCGCCCGCGCGATGCGTTCGGCGAACGGCTCCAGGCCCTGCGCGTGCGGGTCCATCGCCCGGGCCGCGTCCAGGGTCTGCCGGGCCACCTCGATCTCGCCGGCACGCAGCCGCTCCTCGCCGATCGCCAACCAGCGCTGGGCGATACGCGAGCGCGCCTGCAGCAGCGCCGGATCGGTGGGAGCCGCCAGCCGCCACGCATCGAGGCACGCCTGCGCATGCCGCAGCCGGTTGTCGCGCAGCGCCGTCTCCACGCAGCCGCGCGCCGCAGCCTGCAGCGCCAGCGCCGCCGCGCGCACCTCCGCGTCGGCCGGCGCCAGCGCCTGTGCCGTCTTCAGGTGGTCGTAGCCGCTGTCTCCCGGAGGCGTCACCAGCGCGTCGCGCGCCATTGCCCGGGCGAATGCGTCCAGCGCGCCGTGCAGTCGCGCACGCGCCGGCCCGTCCAGCGCCGTCGGCGCAGCGGCGCCCTGCAGCCTGCGCGCCTCCTCGAGCGCATGTCCGACCCGCGCGACGCCCTCGGTGCCCGGCGCCAGCGCGTTTGCCAGCTGCAGCGTCTGCTCGGCCTGCTCGAAGCGCGAGGCCTGCACCTGCCCCAGCGCGTCGGCAACCAGCACGACGGCGGTCCGCTGCGCGCCCTGCCGCACGCCGGCCTCGTCGGGCGCCACCGCCTGCAGTGCGAGGTACTGGCGGGCGGCGACCTCGGCGTGTCCCTGCCGCAGCGCGTCGCCGGCCGCGCGCAATGCCTGCTCGAGCGCCTGGGCGAACCGGGCCTGCGCGTCCGGCAGGCCGACATGGCCGGGGTCCTGCCGACGCACGGCCTGCAGCCAGCGCACCGCATCGTCCAGCTGGCCGACCCGCAACGCGGCATCGACCCGCTCCAGCTGCAGGCTCAGCGCATCCTCCCTGCCCTCGAGCGCTGCGATCGCGTGCGGTTCGACCTCGAGCACCTCGGCATACAGCGGCAATGCCGTATCCGGGTCGCCTGCGGCGAGCGCAGCGTCGGCGCGCCGCATCGCGTCTGCCGGATCGATCCGCGCACGCGCCAGCCGGTGCAGACGACGCTCGACCGGCTCGATCCGGTCGCGTGGCAGCTCGAGCTCGCGGGCCAGCCGCAGTTGTCGGCGCGCCTCGTCCAGACGGCCGGCCTCCAGCCCACGCTCGGCCCCGGCCAGCGCGGCGGCGGCCACCCGCGACAATCCGTCGCGGGCTTCGCTGCGATCGTTGTCGAGCGCCTGGGCGGCCTCGAACTTCTGCCTGGCGCCACTGCCGTCGGCCACGTCCAGGCGGCCGGCAGCAAGTGCCCGCTCGCCCTCGTCCAGCAGCAACTGGATGCGGCTGTCCGGCCAGACCAGTTCGGCCAGGGGGCGACGGGCTGCCAACAGCACCAGCAGCGTCACCAAGACTCCGCACAGCAGCCAGATGCCACGCGTGCGCAGCCACTGCGGCCAGGGCAGCGCGACCACGTGGGCCCGCAGCCGTCGCACGCGCTCCTGGATGTTCACTGCAGGCCAGCCGTCAGCATCGGCGCAGCATAGCCCGCGGCCGTGCAACCACCGTGCACGTCGCGTGCCCGCTCAAACGCGAACGGCCCGCACAGGGCGGGCCGTCGGATGCTGCACTGCCGGCCGGAACCGGGCTGGCGATCAGTCGTCGCCCTTGGACAGGTCGTCGTCGGCGACGACCTCGGCGGCCGCCCATTCCAGCGCCTCGCGCTCGGCGCGCTCGCGCTCGGCCTTCTCGACTTCGTCGATCAGGGCATTGTCGATGGTGCGGGCGGCGATCTCGCGCAGGGCCAGCACGGTCGGCTTGTCCTCGCTCTCGCTGTTGTCCAGCGTGGCGTTCACGCCATTGGCGAGCTGGCGGGCGCGCTTGGACGCCATCATGACCAGTTCGAAGCGGTTGTTGACCACTTCCAGGCAATCTTCAACGGTAATACGGGCCATATGGATTCCAGGGCGACCAGGTCGCCACGCGTTCGGAGGGGAATGGGCGCGGAGTGTACCTGCCCCGTGCCGCAGCAGCAAGCAACCCGGCTGAACAGCCCTTTGGGATCAATCGCTTAGCTGCCGGCGGCCGCACTCAGCCGGCAAGCAGCGCCTTCACCAGGCCGGCGTGGCGCTGTTCCTGCTGGCCGCGGCGCAGGCGGCTGGCGACGAAGATCGCGCACATCTCGTCGACGGCGGTGTCGAACACCTCGTTGACGATCACGTAGTCGAACGCCGGGTAGTTGGACATCTCCTCGCGCGCGGCGGCCAGACGCCTGGCGATGACCTCGGCGCTGTCCTGCCCGCGCGCCTGCATGCGCTGCTCCAGCGCCTCGCGCGACGGTGGCAGGATGAAGATGCTGACCGCGTCCGGCACCTTGGCCCGGACCTGGGCGGCGCCCTGCCAGTCGATCTCCAGCAGCACATCGCGGCCGGCGGCCAGCTGCGGCTCCACCGACTGCCGCGCGGTGCCCTTCCAGTCGCCGTGCACGCGGGCGTACTCGAAGAAGTCGCCGGCATCGATCATGCGCAGGAACTCGGCCTCGCTGACGAAGTGGTAATGCTCGGCATGGCGCTCGCCCGGGCGCGGCGCGCGCGAGGTGAACGAGATCGACAGCGCCACCTGCGGGTCGCGCTTGAGCACCGCGTTGACGATGCTGCTCTTGCCGGCACCCGACGGCGCCGCGACGATGAAAAGCGTGCCGCGCATGTTCATTCGATGTTCTGCACCTGTTCGCGGATCTGGTCGATCAGCACCTTCAGCTCGACCGCGGCATTGGAGGTGCGCGCGTCGACCGACTTCGAGCCCAGCGTGTTGGCCTCGCGGTTGAATTCCTGCAGCAGGAAATCCAGGCGCCGCCCGGCCGGCTGGGCCTGGCCGAGGATGCGGCGGATCTCGACGATGTGGCTGGACAGCCGGTCCAGCTCCTCGTCCACGTCCAGCTTCTGCAGCCACAGCACCAGCTCCTGCTCGGCGCGGCCGGGATCGACCGGATGCGGCAGGTCGGCAAGACGCGCGGCCAGCTTGGCGCGCTGGCCCTCGCGGATCGCCGGGATCAGGGTGCGGACCTCGCCGGCGATGCGCTCGACACCATCGACGCGCTCGACGATCGCGGCGGCCAGCTTGCCACCTTCGCGACCGCGCGCGGCGACGAACTCGTCGAGCACCTCGTCCAGCAGCGCCAGCGCCTGGGCCTGCAGCGCCTCGGCATCGGCGACCGGCGCCTGCAGCACGCCCGGCACCTGCAGCAGCTGGGTGAACTCGACCTGCAGCCGCGGGAAGCGCGGATCCAGCTTCAGCGCAAGCTCGCTCAGCTCATCGAGCAGCGCCTGGTTGACGGTGACGCCGGCCGCGCTGTCCGGCGCACGCAGGCGCAGCACCAGATCGAGCTTGCCACGCTGGATGCGCGCAGAGACGCGCTCGCGCAGCAGCGGTTCGAGCGCGCGCAGGTCGTCGGCCAGGCGCAGGCCCAGCTCCAGGAAGCGGTGGTTGACCGAACGCAGCTCGCAGCCGAGCGTGCCCCAGGGAGTGACGCGTTCGCCGCTGGCGAAGGCGGTCATGCTACGGATCATGCCGACATCCGGTCGGGAGTAAGGCGCGAATGGTAATCTAGCCGGCCTTTCGAGGGCACCCCGCACGCCCCTCGCCGCCTGCCGCGGCCAGCGCACGTGCCTGCCATTCCGGCACCCTCCCCCGCCTTTCCGGTACAGCATCCATGAGCATCACCCGTCCCAGCGGCCGCACCCCCGATCAGCTGCGCGCCGTGCGCATCGAACGCGCCTTCACCCGCCATGCCGAAGGCTCGGTGCTGGTCAGCTTCGGCGAGACCCGCGTGCTGTGCACCGCCAGCGTCGAAAACCGCGTGCCGGGCTTCCTTCGCGGCAAGGGCGAAGGCTGGGTCACCGCCGAGTACGGCATGCTGCCGCGCTCCACCCACACCCGTTCCGACCGCGAAGCGTCACGCGGCAAGCAGGGCGGCCGCACGCTGGAGATCCAGCGCCTGATCGGCCGCACCCTGCGTGCCTGCGTCGACCGTGGCGCGCTCGGCGAGCGCACCATCACCCTGGACTGCGACGTGCTGCAGGCCGACGGCGGCACCCGCACCGCGGCGATCACCGGCGCCTACGTGGCCCTGGTCGATGCGGCGAACTGGCTGCTCAAGCGCGGCGAGATCAAGCGCAACCCGGTGTTCGGCGCGGTCGCCGCGGTCTCGGTCGGCATCTACAAGGGCGTGCCGGTGCTGGACCTGGACTATGCCGAGGACAGCGACTGCGACACCGACATGAACGTGGTGATGAACGACGGCGGCGGCTTCATCGAGCTGCAGGGCACCGCCGAGGGCCACGCCTTCCGCCGCGACGAACTCGACGCGCTGCTGGCACTGGCCGAAAGCGGCATCCGCACGCTGTTCGACGCACAGCAGGCGGCACTGGCGCAGCCGTGAGCAGGCAGATCGCCCTGGTCACGCTGGTCGTGGCCGATTACGACGAAGCCATCGCCTGGTACACGCAGGCGCTGGGCTTCGTTCTGGTCGAGGACACTGACCGCGGCAACGGCAAGCGCTGGGTCGTGGTCGCGCCGGCCGCCGACGGCGCGCCTGCACTACTGCTGGCCAAAGCGGCCAACGACGCGCAGCGCGCCAGCATCGGCAACCAGACCGGCGGCCGGGTCGGCTTCTTCCTGCATACCGGCGATTTCCATCGCGATCACACGGCGATGCTGGCCAACGGCGTGGAATTCCTCGAAGCGCCGCGCGACGAGCCCTACGCCATCGTCGCGGTGTTCCGCGACCTGTACGGCAACCTGTGGGATCTGCTGGAGCTGAAGTGATGTCCACCGCCGCCAACAACACCCTGGTCTTGGCCAGCGGCAACGCCGGCAAGCTCGATGAACTGCGCGCGATGCTTGCGCAGCTGCCGCTGAGGATCGTCGCCCAGAGCGAGCTCGGTGTGCAGGACGTGCCCGAGACCGGCCTGACCTTCGTCGAGAACGCATTGATCAAGGCCCGCCACGCCAGCGCCGTCACCGGCCTGCCGGCACTGGCCGACGACTCCGGCCTGATCGTCGACGCGCTCGGCGGCGCGCCCGGCCTGTACAGCGCGCGCTACGCCGGCACGCCGACCGATGCCGCGGCCAACAACGCCAAGCTGCTCGAAGCGATGCGCGACATCCCCGCCGGCCAGCGCGGCGCCCGCTTCTACGCGGTGATCGTGCTGCTGCGCCACCCGGAGGATCCGCAGCCGCTGATCGCGGAAGGCCGCTGGGAAGGCGAAATCACGTTCGCACCGCGCGGCACCGGCGGCTTCGGCTACAACCCGGTGTTCTTCGACCGCGAGTACGGCCTGACCGCGGCCGAGATGGATGCGGCCACCAAGAACCGGCTCAGCCACCGTGCCCGCGCGCTGGAACAACTGGCGCAGCGTCTGCACACACTGGCCTGAGCCACCGACACCCGCCACGGCCACGCACGGGCGCCCCGGTCATCCGGCCTGCCCACCGACCCCGTCATCGCGATGCCTAGCCTGATCCCGCCACCACTGTCGCTGTACGTGCACCTGCCTTGGTGCGTGCGCAAATGCCCGTACTGCGATTTCAATTCGCACGGAGCCAAGGGCGCGCTGCCGTTCGAGGCGTATGTCGACGCGCTGGTGCGCGACCTGGAGCAGGACCTGCCGCTGGTCTGGGGCCGCACCGTGCACAGCGTGTTCTTCGGCGGCGGCACGCCCAGCCTGTTCCCGCCCGAGGCGATCGACCGGATCCTGCAGGCCGCGAGCGCACGGCTGCGCTTCGCGCCCGATGCGGAGATCACGCTGGAAGCGAACCCCGGCACCGCCGAGCACGGCCGCTTCGACGGCTACCGTGCCGCCGGCGTGAACCGGATCAGCTTCGGCATCCAGAGCTTCGATGACGGCTGCCTGCAGCGGCTGGGCCGGATCCACGGCAGCAACGAAGCCGAACGTGCGGTCAAGCTGGCCCAGGACGCCGGCTACGACAACCTCAACCTGGACCTGATGTACGCCCTGCCCGGCCAGGACCTGACGATGGCCGAGGCCGACCTGGAGCACGCGTTCGCGCTGCAGCCGGCGCACATCAGCCATTACCAGCTGACGCTGGAGCCGAACACCGTCTTCCACGCGCGTCCGCCGCGCGACCTGCCCGACGACGACCACGCCTGGGACATCCAGGAGCGCTGCCAGGCGCTGCTCGCACAGGCCGGCTACGCGCATTACGAGACCAGCGCCTACGCCCGCCCGGGGCGCCAGTGCGCGCACAACCTCAACTACTGGCGTTACGGTGACTACCTGGGCATCGGCGCCGGCGCACACGGCAAGATCACCCTGGGCGCCAGCCGGGAGATCCTGCGCCGCTGGAAGCACAAGCACCCGACGACCTGGATGGACAGCGCCGGCACGCCCGCCTCGATCGGCGGCGACGACCGCATCGACGCCGGCCGGCGGCCGTTCGAGTACATGCTCAATGCACTGCGCCTGCACGAGGGCTTCGCCCTGGCCGATTTCGAGGTCCGCACCGGTCTGCCGCGCGCCACCATCGCCGACGGACTGGCGATGGCCGCGGAACGTGGATGGCTGGCCGTTTCGGCCACGCACGTGATGCCGACCGAGCTCGGCCGGCGCTTCGCCAACGACGTGATCGAGCTGTTCCTGGACTGACCGCCCGGCGCTCCCGTGTCCGCCTCCGGGCCGTTTGGCCGGTCTGGCCAAACGTGCTAAATACGTCACAAAAACCGGATGCAAGACACTGGATGTCCGCCACCAGCCCGCCCACCGCTACGGGTGCCGCGCTGCCGACGCTTGCGTCGGCGGTCCTCCCCGCCCGCGTGCGGCAGATCCTGCAGGGACTCGATGCGCTGGTCGGATCCAGCCTGGGGACCGCACTGACCCTGACGTTGAACAGCTTCGAGCGGCAGCTGTTCAAACTGGCCGAACAGTCCCGCAACAACCAGCAGCAGGCCGACTGGTTCGCCCAGCTCAGGCTGCTGGAACAGCACGGACAGGCGCTGGCGCCGCGCTTCATGGCCGGCGTCGAAGCAGCGCTCGCAGGCCTGCGCGAACCGCCGCCGGTCGAGGGCGACGATCCCGCCCCGCCACTCGACCCGCTCGAGTACCAGCGCCTGACCCTGGTCGAGGACACCGACCTGGACCGCGACATCGTGCTGCGCGAGATCGCGCGGCGCGAGACCCAGCGCGGCGGCACCTCGCTGCTGCTGCTCGGCCAGCGTTTCGGCGTGCTCGCCGCGCGACCCGCCTTCGACGCGGCCACGCTCCCGCTCGGCCCCTACACCCTGTGCAGGATCATGCGCGATGCCGGCGAGACGCTGCAGCTGAACCTGGACGCGCAGTTGCAGCTCTATCGCGCCTTCGAGCTGCAGGTGATGGAGCGCTACGGCGAGCTGGTCGAGCGCATGAACGTACACCTGGCCCATGAAGGCGTGCTGCCCGGGCTGGTCTACCTGCCCTACCGGCCACGCACGCAGGGACAGCATCGGCCACGCCCGCCGGTCACGGGATCGGCAGGTGCCGCCAGCCAGAAGCCGCTGACCGGCTGGCAGGGCCAGGGCCATCGCTCGGCCTGGAGTGGCGCCCTGCTCAACGGCCTGGTCGGAACCCGTGCCGAAGCGGCCAGCGGAGGCGCCGACACCGCATCGGCCACATCGCCCTCCATTCCCGAGCAGGCCGTGTACTCGGCCCTGCGCGATCTGCTCGCCGGGCATCGCGGCCAGGCCGCGGCCGAGGGCACCGCGCCCGCCTCGGGCCTCACCATGCCGCTCAAGGCGGTGGTGGACACGCTCGGCGCGCTGCAGGCGATGCCGCCGGCACGCGAGCCGGGCAGCGGCCACCGGACGATGGACGACCTGCGCCGCACCATGCTCGAACGCATGCGGCGCGCGCACGGCCCCAAGGCCGGGCTGTCGCCCGAGCATGCGGACACCTTCGACCTGCTCGGCATGCTCTATCGCGAGGTCGGCCGCGAGGTGCGCGCCAACACGCCGGCGCAGGACCTGCTGGAACGCCTGCAGGTACCGGTCGCACGTGCGGCGGTGCAGGACAGCAGTTTCTTCGTGCGCGACCAGCATCCGGCACGGGAACTGCTCAACGCGGTCGCCGAGTCCGGTGCGACCTGGCTGGCCGACGACGACGCCGATCCGCAGCTGGTGCTCAAGCTCGAACAGGCGGTCGGCCGCGTGGTCGACGAGTACGACGGCGACGAAACCGTGTTCGAGCGCGCCAACCAGGAGGTGCAGGAGCACCACCGCGCACAGGCGCGCAAGGCCGAGGTCAGCGAGCGGCGGCAGATCGAGGCCGCGCGTGGTCGCGACCGGCTGGAGACCGCCAAGCAGGGCGCGGCACGCACCATCGCCTCGCACCTGGAAGGCCGCAGACCGCCGCAGTTCGTGCAGGCGCTGCTGCAGCAGGCGTGGGCCGACGTACTGACCCTGACCGCGCTGCGCCATGGCGAGGACTCGGCCGAATGGCGCGAGCGCGACGCCGCCACCGCGCGCATCGTGGCGACCACCTGCGATCCGCAGGCGACGCCGGACGGCGTGCTCGCCGGCCAGATCGATACCGCACTGCGCCAGGTCGGTTACCACGAGGACGAGGCCAGCGCGATCGCGCGACGGCTCTCGCGCAGCGACGACGACGAGACCACCTCGCGCACCGAGCTCACCGCCAAGCTCAAGGCACGCGCCCGCCTCGGCGACCAGGGCGAGGCGAAGAAGCCGGCCCCGCCGCCGCGCAGCGCGCAGGAACAGGCCAGCTACGAACACCTGCGCACGCTGCCGTTCGGCACCTGGTTCGAGTTCGTCCTCAACCAGCAGGGCGACGTGCGCCGCCAGCGCCTGTCCTGGTACAGCCCGGTCACCGACAACGCGCTGTTCGTCAACGCACGCGGCCAGAAGGTGGGCGAGCATTCGCTCGATGCGCTGTCGCGCCTGATGGCCCATGGCCAGGCGCGGATCGTGACCGAGGACAAGGGGCGCCTGATCGACCGGGCCTGGCATGCCACGTTGCGCGCGCTGCGTGGCCTGGCCGGACGCACGTCCGAACCCGCGCTGGGAGGCGCAGGCGCATGATCAACGAGTCGCGACGCGCACCGCGCCGCAACGTCGCCCAGAGCACGCCGGTGCTCGACACGATGACCGACACGGTCGTCGGCCACCTCGGCAACCTGTCGGAGAGCGGCATGCTGCTGCTGGCCGGCACCGAACTGCACGAGGATGCGCTGTACCAGTTCCGTTTCCAGCTCGACGATGGCGGGCCGCCGTTGTCGGTCGGCGTGCACCTGCTCTGGCTGGGCGCGGCCAACACGCCCGGGCAGAGCTGGTGCGGATTCCGCTTCCTGTCCATCGCCGACAGCGAGCGCATGCGCATCCGTGCCTGGGTCGAAGCGGGACAGACGGCCGCGCACTGAACGGATGCCGCCCACGCGCGGCGCCGCGGCGGGCGGATCGGGCACACTAGCGGTTTCCATGCAGGCATCGATGCCGATGAACGCCGCCGATCCTTCCGTCCTCTATCCGCAGCATCTGTCCGTCCTGTGCGCCCGCGCCGACGAGGCGCTGGCGCGCAGCGGCCACGACCATCTGCTGATTCCCAGTGGCAGCCGCCATTACCAGCTGTTCGACGACCGCGACTATCCGTTCGCGGTCAATCCGCACTTCAAGCACTGGTTGCCGCTGACCCGCGTCACCGACAGCTGGCTGGTGTACACGCCCGGCCAGCGCCCGAAGGTGATCTACCTGCAGCCGTTCGACTACTGGCACGTGGTGCCGGAGGCGCCGAACGGCTGGTGGGTCGAGCACGTGGACGTGCACGTGATCCGCACCCCGGACGAGGCGCTGGCGCTGCTGCCCGGTCCGGTCGCGCGTTGCGCGATCCTGGGCGAGGCGCAGAGCACGCTGGGCGACTACGCGCCGAACAATCCGCAGGCCGCGCTCGACTACCTGCACTACCAGCGCTCGTACAAGACGCCGTACGAGGTCGCGCTGATGCGGGTGGCACAGCACAAGGCCGCCGCCGGCCATCTCGCCGCCGAGCGTGCGTTCCGTTCCGGCGCCAGCGAGTTCGAGATCCACATGGCCTACTGCAGCGCAGTCGGCCAGGACGCGACCGAAGTGCCCTACGGCAACATCGTCGCGCTCAACCAGCACAACGCGGTGCTGCACTACACCGAGCTGGACCGGCAGGCGCCGGAGACGCCGTTGAGCTTCCTGATCGACGCCGGCGCCAGCCACCACGGCTACGCCAGCGACATCACCCGCACCTACGCCGCCGAACGCAACAGCGAGTTCCAGGCGATGATCGATGCGGTGGATGCGGCCCAGCGCGGGATGTGCGCCAGCGTGCGTCCGGGCGTGGATTACCGGCAACTGCACCTCGATGCGCATCTGGCGCTGATGGGCGTGCTGAAGCAGTTCGGCGTGCTGAAGGCGTCGGCCGAAGCCGCGGTCGCCACCGGCGTCAGCGCCGCGTTCTTCCCGCACGGCCTGGGACACCCGATCGGCCTGCAGGTGCACGATGTGGCCGGCTTCGCCGCCAGCGACCGCGGCGGCACCATTCCGCGCCCGGACGGCCACCCCTACCTGCGCATGACCCGCGTGCTCGAGCCCGGCATGGTGGTCACGATCGAACCGGGCGTGTACTTCATCGACATGCTGCTGGACGAAGTGAAGCGGAACGGCCACGCCGACAGCATCGACTGGGCGCGCATCGACGCGTTCCGCCCCTACGGCGGCATCCGCATCGAGGACGAGGTGCTGTGCACCGGAGATGCGCCCGAGAACCTGACCCGTCCCGCCTTCGCGCAGTGACGTCGCCGTGAGAGGCGGCCTGCCGGCGACCGCTCGCCGGCGGGTCGCGGGCCGGCGGCACCCGGCGTGGCTCCGGTGCGTCGGCGTCTACACCGGGATCAGCGTGTTGATCACGTGCTCGAGGTACTCCTCGAATTCCTCGTGCGTCATCTTCGGCTGCTGCGCGCGCAGCTGCAGGAAGCCTACGTATGCGGCGTAGGTCAGCCGCGCGCGGTGCTGGGACTCGTTGCGCCCCAGCCCGGCCTGGCGGAACGAGGCGGTCAGGTACTCCTGCCGGCGGTGCGAGACGCGCTCGACGACCGGCTGCACGGCCGGATGGTCCAGCGCCTTGAGCAGTTCGCTGTAGATCGCATGCGGCTTGGTTTCGTGGCCGACCAGTTGGAACAGCGCGCGCAACCGCTCGCGCGGATCGGGCACCTCCTCCAGGCTGCCGAACACCTGCTGCTGCTCGACGTCCTCCCAGCGCTCCAGCGCCGCCTGCAGCAGCGCATCGCGCGATGGAAAGTGCCAGTAGAAGCTGCCTTTGGTCACGCCGAGACGGCGTGCCAGCGGTTCGACCGCCACCGCCGCGACGCCCTGTTCGGCGATCACGTCGAGGGCGGCCTGCGCCCAGTCATTGGCGCTGAGGCGGCCGCTGCGGGGAGAGGACGGGGTCTGGTCGGGAACGGGCGTCGTGGTCATGGCCGGATTTAACCATACGCCGCAGTTCGTTGCAGTACGTTGGTTGCCGCGGAAACCGCGCCACCGCTGGCCCGGCGGCATGTCGCGGGACAGGCCATACGCAGTCGTATTGACTTCTCCCGCCGGCGATCCATACCATCGGGTACGGACTTCCCGGAGAACGCGATGCCGCTTGTGCGCGAACTGCAGCTGCAGGGTGCCGACATGCCGTTGGCGGCGAGCCTGTGGCAGCGCGATGCGCAACAGGCCGACGCCACGCTGGTGTTCGCGCACGGGTTCGGCCAGACACGTCGTGCCTGGTCCTCCAGCGCCGACGTCCTCGCCGCGCACTGGCACCCCTGCCTCACCTACGACGCACGTGGGCACGGCGGATCCGGCCGCAATCCGGCCGGACTGGCCTACAGCGGCGGGCAGTTCACCGACGATCTCATCGTGCTGGCCGGCGAACTGCCGCAGCCGCCGGTGCTGGTGGCCGCCTCGATGGGCGGGCTGTTCGGTCTGCTGGCCGAGGCGCGCTGGCCGGGCCTGTTCCGGGCGATGGTGCTGGTGGACATCACGCCGCGCTGGGAAAGCGCCGGGCTGGAGCGCATCCTCGGCTTCATGACCGCCTTCCCGGACGGCTTCGCGTCGCTGGACGCCGCTGCCGACGCCATCGCCGCCTATCTGCCGCAGCGTCGCGGCCGCAAATCGCCCGAGGCGCTGCGCGAACTGCTGCGCGAGGACGCCGGCGGCCGCTGGCACTGGCACTGGGATCCGCGCCTGGTCGACGAACTGGCGCGAGACAGCGATCGCCACCAGGACGCCATCGCGGAGGCCGCGCGTGCCGTGCGGTGCCCGCTGCTGCTGGTCAGCGGCGGCCGCAGCGATCTGGTGTCGGCGCGCACCATCGACGACTTCCTCGCCCTGGCGCCACACGCGCGCCATGTGCAATTGCCGCAGGCCACCCACATGGTCGCCGGCGACGACAACACCGCGTTTACCGCCACCGTGCTGGAATACATGGCGGAGCTCTCCCGGACCGAGGGGACCGGGACCTCCGCCGCGCACCGGGCCGCACAGCCCGTTACCGGAGTCATCCAATGAGCATCGCCGCACCCATCCTGGCCTTCCTGCTGGTCAGTCTGTTCGCCGCCTACCACCGGCTGCGCCTTGCCACCTGGACCGCCCTGGTCGCCTGTGCCCTGGTCGCCTGCCTGCTGCTGGGCGCGCATCCGGTCGCCACGGGCGTGGTCGCGGTCGTCACCGCACTGATCGCGGTGCCGCTGCTGATCCCGGCGATCCGCAAGCCGCTGATCACCGCGCCGCTGATCGGCGTGTTCCGGAAGATCCTGCCGCCGCTGTCGCAGACCGAACGCATCGCGCTGGAAACCGGCTCGGTCGGCTTCGAGGGCGAGCTGTTCACCGGCGATCCGGACTGGAACAAGCTGCTGAACTATCCCAAGCCGCAGCTCAGCGCCGAGGAGCAGGCCTTCCTCGACGGCCCGACCGAAGAGCTGTGCCGGATGATCAACGACTGGGAGATCACCCACGTCCACGCCGACCTGCCGCCGGAGCTGTGGGACTTCATCAAGAAGAACAAGTTCTTCGGCATGATCATCCCGAAGCAGTACGGTGGTCTGGGCTTCTCGGCGCTGGCCCACCACAAGGTGATCCAGAAGATCGCCTCGGTCTCCAGCGTGGTCAGCTCCACCGTCGGCGTGCCCAACTCGCTGGGCCCGGGCGAACTGCTGAACCACTACGGCACCCAGGAGCAGAAGGACTACTACCTGCCGCGCCTGGCGGTCGGCCAGGAAGTGCCCTGCTTCGGCCTGACCGGCCCGTTCGCCGGCTCGGACGCGACCTCGATCCCGGACTTCGGCATCGTCTGCAAGGGCGAATGGAACGGCGCCAACGTGCTCGGCGTGCGCCTGACCTTCGACAAGCGCTACATCACCCTGGCGCCGGTGGCGACCCTGGTCGGCCTCGCCTTCCGCATGTACGACCCGGACGGCCTGATCGGCGACACCAAGGACATCGGCATCACCCTGGCGCTGCTGCCGCGCGAGACGCCCGGCGTGGAGATCGGCCGCCGCCACTTCCCGCTGAACTCGCCGTTCCAGAACGGCCCGATCCGCGGCCGTGACGTGTTCATTCCGCTGAGCCAGCTGATCGGCGGCGCCGAGAAGGCCGGCAAGGGCTGGAACATGCTCAACGAGTGCCTGGCCGTGGGCCGCTCGATCACCCTGCCGTCCACCGCCTCGGGCGGCGCCAAGATCGGCGCGCGCGTGACCGGCGCCTACGCGCGCATCCGCAAGCAGTTCGGCCTGTCGATCGGCCGCTTCGAGGGCGTCGAGGAAGCGCTGGCCCGGATCGGCGGCAAGGCCTACACGGCGAGCGCGCTGGCCCAGGCCACCGCGGCCGCGGTGGACCGCGGCGACGTGCCGTCGGTGCCGTCGGCGATCGCCAAGTACCACTGCACCACGATGGGTCGCGAGGTCATCACCGACGTGATGGACGTGATCGGCGGCAAGGGCATCATCCTGGGCCCGCGCAACTTCGCCGGCCGCTCCTGGCAGGCCGCGCCGATCGGCGTGACCGTCGAGGGCGCCAACATCATGACACGCAGCCTGCTGATCTTCGGCCAGGGCGCGATCCTGTGCCATCCGTGGGTGATGAAGGAAATGAAGGCCGCACAGGACCCGGACCGCAAGGCCGGCCTGGACGAGTTCGACCGCAGCCTGTTCGGCCACATCGGCTTCGGCATCTCCAACGCGGTGCGTTCGCTGTGGTTCGCGATAACCGGTGCGAAGGTCGGCAGCGCTCCGGGTGACGACTACACCCGCCCGTTCTTCCGCAAGCTCGACCGCTACGCCGCCAATCTGGCGCTGATGGCCGACGTGTCGATGCTGCTGCTGGGCGGCAAGCTGAAGTTCAAGGAATCGCTGTCGGGCCGCCTGGGCGACGTGCTCAGCCACCTGTACATGGCCGGCGCGGTGCTCAAGCGCCACCACGACGAAGGCGCGCCGGAAGCGGACAAGCCGCTGCTGGCGTGGAGCATGTACAACAGCTTCCATGTGATCGAAACCGCACTCAGCGATGCGCTGCGCAACTTCCCGATCCGCCCGGTGGGCTGGGCGCTGTGGGTGCTGGTGTTCCCGTTCGGCCGTCGCGCCGAAGCGCCGGGCGACCGCCTCAACCACCGCGTCGCTTCGCTGCTGATGACCCCGAACGAGGCCCGCGACCGCCTCGGCACCGGCGTGTTCCTCACCCCGTGCGAGAACAACCCGGGAGGCCGCATCGACAGCTATCTGGCCAAGGCCGTGCAGGCCGAGCCGGTCGAGCGCAAGTTCCTCAAGGCGCTGAAGACCAAGGGCATCGAGGCGCTGGAGTTCGGTGCACAGCTGGAGGAAGCCGTGCGCGAAGGCGTGATCACCCTCGAAGAGCGTGCGCTGCTCGAAGAGCTGCGCCAGATCACGCTGGAAACCATCACCGTCGACGACTTCGACGCGCACGAACTGCGCGCCGCCAGTTACTACGACAAGACCCCGCCGCAGACCGAGGCCGCCAGCCCGGCGCAGGAACGCGAAGTGGCCTGACCGCTCCAGAAAGCTGCTGACACCAACCGACGGCGGGCCCAGGCCCGCCGTCGTCGTGTCCGGCGCTTGGGATCCATCCAGCTGGCGCGACCGCCCGCTGCTTGCGCGCGGGGCACCGGGACGATCCCGTCTGCCCGATCCATAGACGTTGGGCGCCCCCGTCCGCGTTGAGACCGGCAGGACAAGGCCTTGCGGGCACCAGCTCGTATCGGCGCCTGCCGGTCACGCGATGGCCGGCCACGTCGCGGGCAAGGCACTCAAAGCACCCCAAGAGTTACCAATCTCGGTAACAGATGAAACTTTACGGCGCACCAGGACAGTGCATGAAGTCATGCACTTCACCATTTTGACGCACCCCATTCACGCTTCTTTAATAATCAAGTTTCTGTGGTTAGTATCGATCCGTCCGCCACTCGAAGGCCCCCACGCCCCCACAGGCTGACAAGGCCCCACTGGACACGAACAAGCACTTCCACCCCTTTGGAGAGAGCCAGATGAAGTGTCGTACCAGCAAACTGCGTGATGCGATCGTCCTGTCGCTTGCCGTCAGCACCACCACCCTCGCCGGAACCGGCATCGCCCTCGCGCAGGACAGCGCAGGCGTTACCCAGCTCGACACCATCAGCGTCACCGGTACCCGCATCAAGAGCCAGACGATGACGGCTTCCAGCCCGGTGGCGGAAATCCAGGCCGAAGAATTCCAGTACGCCGGCGCCACCAAGGTCGAGGATCTGGTCAACCAGTATCCGCAGCTTGCACTGAGCTTCGACAACTTCCAGAACAACCCGTCGACCGGCTACGCCGAGGTCGACCTGCGCGAACTGGGCCCGCAACGCACCCTGACCCTGGTCAACGGTCGTCGCATCCCGAAGGGACTGAACGAGACGCCGGACATCAGCATCATCCCGACCGCCCTGGTCCGCCGCGTCGATCTGCTGTCCGGCGGTGCCTCGGCGGTCTACGGTTCGGACGCCATCGCCGGCGTGGTCAACTTCATCCTGGACAAGGAGTTCGAAGGCGTCAGCATCAATACCGGCTATTCCGCCTACCAGCATGACAACAGCAATGCGTACATGCAGGGTCTGATGGACCGCCGCGACTTCTCGTATCCCACCGGCGACTCGGGATTCGACGGCATCTCCCGCAACATCGATCTCGCCATCGGCGGCGCGTTCGGCGATGGCGGCCATGCGATGGCATGGGCGACCTGGCGCAAGAACGAATCGCTGACCCAGGGCCAGCGCGACTACTCCTCGTGTGCGCTGAATACCCCCGGCACGGCCTGCGGTGGCTCGGCCACGGCAGATCCTGGCAACTTCTACATCTTCGCGCCGTCGGTCGGCGGCTTCTATGCGCTTCCCAACGCCAGCGGCACCTGGTCCGAAGCCGATCCGTACATCTACAACTACGCGCCGGTGAACTACTACCAGCGCCCGGACACGCGGTTCACCGCCGGCACCAGCGTCAGCTACGAGATCAACGAGCACTTCAAGCCGTATGTCGAGACGATGTTCGTCAACCGGCGCAGCTCGACCCAGATCGCGCCGTCCGGAGCGTTCTTCACCGACATCAACGTCAACTGCGGCACCTCGGTGATCGGCTCGATGTGCTCCGATCTCGGGATCACCGACGACGAGTTCACGATCTACGTGGCCAAGCGCAACGTCGAGGGCGGTCCGCGCATCACTCAGGACGAAAACACCAGCTACAACATCACCACCGGCGTCGGCGGCGAGATCACCGACAAGTGGTCCTACGACGCATCGTTCACCTACAACCGCTCGGTGACCAAGAGCGAGTCCATCAACGACTTCGTCACCAGCCGGGTGCGCGACGCCCTGCTCGGCTGCCCGACCGGCGCGTTCTCCGGATGCGTCCCGTATGCGGTGTGGAACGACTCGATTACCACCGAGCAGGCCGAAGCCCTGCAGGGTGTGGGCATCGTCAACTACACCACGTCGATGAAGGTGTTCAACGCCTATGTGACCGGCGACTTCGGCGTCGGCCTGCCGTGGGCCAACGGCTTGCCGATCAGCCTGGTGGCCGGCTACGAGTGGCGTGCGGAGACCTACCAGCGCGTCGCCGACAGCAACATGCAGACCGGCAACTTCACCGGCCTCGGCGGCCCGACCAGTTCGGTGACCGGCGACATCGCGGTGAAGGAGTTCTTCCTCGAAAGCGCCATCCCGCTGGTGGCCGGCGCCGGTGCGCTCGAGCTGCTCGACCTGCAGCTGGGTTACCGCTACTCGGACTACGACCTGTCCGGCGGTGAGGACACCTACAAGCTCGGCTTCGGTGCCGACTTCGGCATGTTCAAGCTGCGTGCCGGCTGGAACCGGGCGATCCGCGCACCGAGCATCACCGAGCTCTACAACCCCAATACGATCGGGCTGTGGGCCGGCACCGACCCCTGCGCTGGCGCGAATCCGACCTACACCGCCGAGCAGTGCGCGCTGACCGGCGTGACCGCCGCGCAGTACGGGAACATCGCGGCCAACCCGGCCGGCCAGTACAACCGCATCGGCGGCGGCAGCACCTCGCTGGCACCGGAAACGGCCGATACGTGGACGGTCGGCTTCGCGGTGACGCCGATCGAGAACCTGAACCTGAGCGTCGACTACTACGACATCACCATCGAGGACGCCCTGCAGTCGATCGGCCCGGCCAACATCATCGCCGGCTGCGCCATCGGTGGTTATGACGAGCTCTGCGCCAAAATCCGCCGCAATGCAGGCACCGGTGATCTGTTCCGCGGCAGCGATCCGGCCTTGTCGGGCCTGGTCTTCGACGAACTCAACAACTACGGCAACCTCCACTTCCGCGGCATTGACCTGACCGCTTCGTATGCGTGGGCGGTCGGCCCGGGGCGCCTGTCCACCAGCTTCATGGGCACCTATCAGCTGGACCAGGAGTACGAGCCGATTCCGGGTCTCAACGTGACCACCTACGACTGCGCCGGTCGGATCAACACGTCCTGCAACGCAGCCGAATGGAGGCACATCGCCAACGCGCGCTACAGCTTCGACCGCTACACCATTGGTCTGCGCTGGCGCTACATCGGCGAGAAGGACTACGTGATGGAGGACGGCTCCGCAGGCACCACCGATACGCTGCTTGCCGGCAGCGGCGGCATCGGCGCCTACAACTACTTCGACCTGTCCGGGTCTGTGCAGCTGGGCGACTTCGCCACGTGGACCATCGGCATCAACAACATCGCCGACAAGGAACCGCCGCTGGTGGGCGGCAGCGTGGTGCTGAACGGCAACTCGGTGGGTGGCTACGACCAGGCGGGCCGTTACATCTTCACCAGCCTCAACCTGCGGTTCTGATCCGGGTCCATAGCTGAGAAAGCGACGGGCCTTCGGGCCCGTCGTCTTTACCGGCGACCGACAGCCGGCATGGCGGAACGACCGTCGATGTCGCCGCACGTGACAGACTCCCGGCCCCACTGACGGAACACCCGATGACCGCATCGCCGCACGCCGATCGCCACACCCTGCATGCCGCCCTGCAAAGCGGCATCGCATTGCTCCAGCAGAATCGCTTCGCCGATGCGGTGCGGCTCGCGGGCGATCTCGTCACCGCACATCCCGATGATCCCCGATCCCTGGATTTCGCGAGCGAAGCCCATCTCGCCAACGACGAACCGGAGCAGGCGCTCGAGCTGATCGGCCGCGCAGTGGCCGCCTCGGGCGGCGCGCTCGCGCTGGAGCTCAAGCGGGTGCAGCTGCTGGTCCGGATGCGGCGGCGCATCGAAGCCAGAACCACCATCGCCAGACTCGCGGCCACTGCGGCCGCAGGTGATCCCAGAGTCCTGTGGCAACTGGGAACCCTGCTGGCCAGCTGCAACGATCCGGCGGGGGCCCTGCGCCTGTTCGGGCGCTCGCATCGGGTCGCCGGCGATGTTCCCCGCCTGCTGTACGACATGGCGACCGCACAGTTCTTCACCGGCCGTTTCGACGAGGCCGAGCGGAATCTGGAGACGCTGCTGGTGCAGGCACCGCAGGCGGGTCACGCGCTGTATCTGCGGGCCACGCTGCGTCGCCAGACCGCCGAGGCGAACCATGTCGAGGACCTCCGCACCCGTCTGACCGCCGGTTTCGGGGACCGTGCGGAAGAAGCTGCATGCCGGTACGCGCTGGCGAAGGAGCTGGAAGACCTGGGCCATCACGACGATGCGTTCATCGCGCTGGAAACGGCGGCCGCCTGCAAACGCTCGACCCTGCAGTACGACCTGACGGGCGAAATCGCCACGTTCGATACGATCCGGGCGAGCTTCACCGGCGACCCTGCACCGTCCGGCGCCGCGGGCGAAGGCACCGTCTTCATCGTCGGTATGCCACGCAGCGGCACGACACTGGTCGAGCGTCTTCTGGTGAACGGCGCCAACGCGCGCTCGGCAGGCGAGCTGCTCGACTTCGGAACTCTTCTGGGAGACGCCGTGCGCCACAGGCTGTCGGACATGCCGCCAGGCACCGATGCCGCAGCAGCCGCGCTCACCATCGACTTCGCCGCACTCGGCCGCGATTACCTGGAGGGCGCCGCGCAGATGGTCGACGGCCACACCCGGTTCATCGACAAGATGCCGGTGAACTTCATGTACTGCGGCATGATCCGCCGGGCGTTGCCCGGGGCGCGGATCATCCATCTGGTCCGCGATCCCCTCGACAGTTGTCACGCGGTCTACAAGACCCTCTTCTTCAATGCCTATCACTTCTCCTACAGGCAGGAGGAACTGGCCGACTACTTCATCGCCTACCGCCGGCTGATGCAGCACTGGCACGCGGTGATGCCCGGCGCGATCCTCGATGTGCGCTACGAGGATCTGGTGACCGACCCGGAGGCCCAGGGCCGCCGGATCTTCGACTGGTGCGGATGGCGCTGGGATGCCGCGGCGCTGGGCAACGCGACCACGCAGACAGCGTTCACGACCGCCAGCGCGGCCCAGGTCCGCGAACCGGTGCACACGCGCTCGATCGGCCGCGCGCGCCGGCATGCCGCGGCGCTGCAGCCGCTGCTGTCACGCCTGCAGGCCGCCGGCCTGGTCGGCGACCTGCCGCCGCCCTGATCGACCCGTGAGGCGGTTGCTCGCCGGTTGCATGTCGAAGGCGATCGTCATCCGCGGCTGATCGTCATGGAAGGGCACGGTGCCGTGCCACATGTACGAGGGGAACAGGGCGAGCCTGCCGGCCCGCGGCCGCAGCAGCCGTCGTGGTGCCAGATCCAGTCCCAGCTCGCTCATCGGCTGCCCGAGCTGGAGCCAGCCCTGCCGCATTTCCGGCATGGCGTCCATCACCGGCGGCAGCGCCACATAGAACGCCGAACTCAGCCATCCCTCCTGGTGGATGTGGTTCGCATGGTGTCCGGCGGACCACAGTTTCACCGACCACGAGCCCACCGTCCGCACATGGGGGCGCCTGCGCGCCAGAAACGGATGCCGGGGATCGTCCGGCAGCGTGCGCAGCCAGCGCTCGGCCGCGTCCTGCAGGGCGCACGCGGCGGCCGCCACCACACCATCGGGATGCCCGAACAGACGACCGCTCGTCTGCGAGCCCTGCCTCACGCTCTGCTCGAGTGGCGCCCTGCGCGCGGCGTGCATCGTCTCCAGAACGGTAGCCAGTGCCTGCAGAAACGTGGCCATGTCGCCCGCGTGTTCCGCTGGCGGCTCGATGTCGATGTCACCGACGAGCCGCTCGTATCCGAACAGCCAATCCTCGCGCGCGTCGCCTGCGATGCGCCAGGCCGTTCCCAGATGGCTCCATGCCTCCTGGTCGTCCGGCGCCAGACCCAGCGCACGCTCGGCACAGGTCCGTGCCAGTCCGGGCCTGCCTGTACGGAAGGCATGCCTGGCGAAGGCATTGAGGAAGGCGGGGCTGACCGCGCCCAAGGCCCGGTCGGCGCGGACGAAACAGGCGTCCGCCTTCGTGTGATCGCCGAGGCGCCCCCATGCATCGGCCTCGAGCCAGTCGATCACCGGACCTGCCGGCACCGCACGGCGCACGCGCGCGATCTCCCCAAGCGCGTCGGCGGCGCGCTCCGCGGCCAGCAACAGCCGGATGTACCGCAGCGCCAACTCCGGGTTGGAGGGCTGCGACATCACCGCCTGCCCGAACTCCTGGAAGGGGTCACCCTCCGCCGCGTGCTCCCAGCGTATCCGGGCCAGGGTGTCGTGGGCCTGCGCGGAGTGCGGATGTCGCCGCACCAGGTCGGTTGCCTGCACCAGGGCTACCTCGACCTGCCCGTCATCGAGCAGCGTTCCATTCACCATGTCGTCGAAATCGACGTCGACGTGACCCAGTCGCCTCGCCGTGCGAAACGACGCCAGCGCGTCAGCGGGGCGCCCGAGCAGCCGCTGGACGTTTCCCAGGTTGACCCAGCCGGGAACATGGTCCGGCGACAGGCCGACGACGCGCAGGAACGCCTCTTCGGCGTCCTCCAGCTTCCCGAGCACCTGCCTGGCACTGCCCAGACCATGCCAGGCAAGCACCTGCAACGGATCGAGCACGACGGCCCGCTGGAAAGCGGCCTCGGCCCGCGCCGGCTCGGGAACGTCCAGTGCCGCCAGCCCTTCATGGAGACGGGTCTGCGCCGATTCGGCACAGCGATCGAGTACGGCGAGCGATTCCACCGCCCGCCCGCGACGACGCAGCCACGCGGCATGGTTCACCCCAAGCATCGCGTTGCCGGGGGCAAGAGAGCGGGCATGGCGGAACGCCTCGTCGGCGGCGCCGTCCAGCCCGGCCTCCGCACGGCACATCGCCAGCAGCTGGTGCGCGTCCGCGGCATCGCCCGCCTCGCGCACGAGCTGGATGGCCGCTGCAAGCGCCTGTTCCAGGCGCCCGCTGCGCAGATCGGCGAATGCACGGCGGTACCGCTCCGCCTGTGCAGCGGACAGGGCAACCGGCGGGTGCGGCCGCATGCCCGCGGTCAACGCACGCGACGCGCGCGCAGCGTCACTCCCGCGGGCGTCACCAGCATGTAACTGCCGAGCGCCGCCTTGCGGACGGTCACGGTGTCCCCATCCGCCAGATGGCCGCGACTGCCTCCTTCGGTCAGCAGCCATTGCTGTCCGCTGTCGAGCCTGACCACGCGCTGTCCACTGGAATGCTGGCTGACCGCGGTCACGCGTCCCTCCACGGAATCGGGATCCGCTTCGACGTCGGGCGGGTTGCGGGGAATGGGTGCAGCCTGCAGGCCGAAATCGCGGACGCCACGCGCGGCTTCGGCCTGAAGGACGGCCGGTGTCGGTGGGAACGCCTTGTCGTAGCAGGCCAGTCGCTCCGCGGCCAGCGGTACGTCCGCACACGGGTGCGCTGCGGCCCCGTCCGCCGCTGCCAGAAAAACCAGCATTCCCGCGATCGAAAGAACACCCATCCAATTCCCCTTGAGCCGGCCCTGGTACGTGCCGCGCCAGCATAGCGCGGACCAGCGGTGCGCAGCCGGCATAATCGCTGTCGAAGTCCCGTTGCGCACGGTGGTCTGTGAGCTGGAACCTGGATCCGAACGAACGGCTGAAGCAGGCCGACGCACTGCTCCGCGGGCAGCGATACGAGGAGGCGATCGCCGCCTATCGGTCCTGTCTCGCGACCGATCCCACGCGGGCCGACGGCTGGTTCAACCTGGCCTGGGCGCTGCGGCATACCGGACGTTTCGAGCAGGCGCTGGACGCCTATGCCGACGCGCTGCGGCATGGCGCGGACATGCCCGAGCAGATCCACCTCAACCGTGCCGCGATCCTCTCCGGCCAGCTCCATCGCGACGATGATGCGCTGCGGGAACTGGAGGCCTCGCTGGCGCGCGCGCCCGGCTACTTCCCCGCACTGGTCAATCTCGGCAACCTGCACGAGGAGCGTGGCGAGCGTGACGCGGCGACCGGCTGCTATCGCCGCGTGCTGGATCTGCAGGCATTCGATCCATCGCAGCGGAATCTGCAGGCCGAGGCGCTGGCGCGGCTGGCCCAGCTGCACCCGCCCGCCAGCAGCGACGACCCGATGCTCGCCAGGCTGGAAGCGATCGCCGCTCTGCCCGACCTCGACGACACCATCCGCGCCAACCTGCTCTTCTCGCTCGGCCGCGCGCGCGATCGCCTCGATCAGCCTGCTTCTGCCTTCCGTGCATTCACCACCGCCAAGCAGCACGCCCACCGGCGACACCCCGCCTACGCCGCGGCCACCGGTGAGCGGGTGACACAGGCGTTGCTGTGCGCGCCTGCCCCGGTGCGGCGCACTCCGGCGTCAGGCGAAGGCGCCGTGCCGCTGTTCATCTGCGGCATGTTCCGCTCCGGTTCGACCCTGCTCGAGCAGATCCTCGCCGGGCACCCGGCCGTCGCCGCCGGCGGCGAGATGGACACCCTGCCGCGCATGGTCGCCACAGACCTGGCACCTTTTCCGTCCAGCATGGCCACTCTGGACACGACGGCGCTGGATACGCTGGCGCGGCGCTACCATGCGGCGCGTTCCGTACGGGTACCGGACGCCGACGGTGTCCGCTACGTGACTGACAAACGTCCGGACAACTACCGCCTCATCGGCCTGATCAGGGCGCTCTTCCCGGATGCGAGGATCGTGCTGACGACACGGCATCCGCTCGATACCTGCCTGTCGATCTTCATGCAGCACCTCAATCCCCGCGCCTGCCCCTATGCAGGCAGCCTGATGGACATCGGCCACCACTACCTGCAGTACCGCCGCCTGATGGAGCACTGGCTGCGCGAGCACCCCGGGCATGTGGACACGTTCGACTATGACGCCTTCGTCGCCGCACCCCGGTCCACCCTGCAACCGTTGATGAACCGGCTCGGCCTGGACTGGAATCCAGCGCTGCTGGAATTCCATCGCAGGCGCGACAGCGTCCGTACCGCCAGCTACTGGCAGGTCCGCCGCCCGCTCTACACCGAGGCCTCCGGCCGCTGGCGACGCTACGCGGCCGAGCTGGAGCCGCTGAGGGCCCTGCTTGCCGGCGAGGGCGTGCCCGTGGACTGAGCGCGGCCGCGCTCAGTGGTCCCTGCGCGTCCGGTAATCGCGCATCGCCTCGGCCAGTACCCCGACCATCGCGCGCTCCTCGAGCGACAGCAGCGGATTCCAGACGTCGAAGATCAGCACCACGCGCAGCACGTCGCTGTCGTTGCGGGCCTCGTGCTCGATACTGTCATCGAACACCATCACCTTTCCTTCCTGCCAGCGCTTCCAGTCGTAGCCGACCCGCAGGCTGCAGCGGTCGGGCACGATCAGGGGCAGATGCGCCACCAGCCGTGCATTGGTTTCTCCGGTATGCGGCGGAATATGGGTATGAGGGGCCAGCGCGGAGAACATCGCATTGGGACAGAGCCCGGCGATGTCGACCGCGTCGACTTCGGCCAGCGCTTCGGCCGTGAGCGGGCAGCGCGCCAGGTTTTCCTGGACTGGTCGGCCGTGCGCCCACAGATGCAGTGAACTCCAGTCGCGCGAGTGGTTCAAAGCCTGCCACTGGTTCACCGGTTCATCGGCGCGGTACGCGATGTATGGGACGAAGGCATCGGATCGCTCGGCAAGCATCCGTTCCAGTTCCAGACGGATGTCCGTGGTCCTGGCCTCGAGCGCGGGGATCCACGGAAAATGCGCGGGATCATGGAACGTCAGTGCCGGCAGCCGCGGCACGTGCAACTGGTTGCAGCGGGAGTGGTACGGCGCGGTTCGCCCCGCCAGGATCGATGCCGCCTCGTCCCATCGACCATCGAGCGCGGCCTCCGCACCCGCGCGGCCGGCAAGCAGCTGGCCACGGAGATGGTCGAGCAGGTCCTCGGTGTCACGCTGCACCACCTCGCGTGCGCTCGTCAGCCGGCGCCGCAGCGCGGGCGGCCACTGCGGCTCGGGGGGAGCGACCTTCAGCGCATCACGGAACACCGCCGCCGCGGCCGCACCCCTGCGTTGGCGCACCAGGAACTCGCCCTTCGCCAGCAGCCCGGGCAGAAAGTACGCATCGGCGGCAAGCGCCGCCATGATCGCCTCCCACTCGAGCCTGTCTTCACCCGCATCGCGATGGATCACGCCGATGGTCAGCATCACCATCGGATCTGCTGGTGCGACGGTGCGCGCCTGTCCCAGCAGCTCCAGCGCACCGACACGGTCTCCACGCTGGTAGGCATGCACCCCCAGGCTGTACAGCGCCTGCGCATTGCCAGGCTGCCTGGACAACACCTGTCCCCACAGGCGCTCGGCTTCACCCCACCGACCCTCGGCCGCCGCCGCAGCAGCAGCCGAGGTCAATGCCCTGACCTGATCTTCCACGTGTTTTCCCCATGTTGGACATCCTGCCCTCCCCGGCTTCGATACTAGGGCAGAACCACGCTGGGAAGTAACGCAGGCGATCAGGCGCGGTGCCGCAGCCAGCCAGTGACCGACAGCCGTGCATGCTCGACGAACGGGGCGACCGCGGTCACCAGGTGCGGCTGCGGCACGCGGAACAGGGCCAGGGTGTTGAAGGCCGGGACGAGGCTGTGTTCGACCCGTCCGTCAGCGGCCAGGAACTGCAGCTGTCCACCGGCGTCGGCGTTCCAGTCGCGGGTCATGCCGAGCACATACGCGGCGAGCCGGTGTTTTCCTTCGGCCGCGTCGTCGTGCAGGGTCAGGAAGTGGCCGCGCCGGTAGCGGGTCAATTGCCCATCGCCATGGGCGATGTGCGGCAGGCCGGTGATCTGGCGTGCCAGCGCGATGAGCGGCCCCTGCCGCAGCAGGCCGCGCATGCGCGCCAGCACGGGATCGGCGGCCCCGTGGTCGTCCTCGATCTGGTCGGGGTCGTACAGCGGCTGGCGTTCGTAGAGATACTGGAATCCGCCACGGGCCTCGGCAAACACCAGCGCGTCCAATGCCTGCCGTCCCTCGGGCGGCAACTGGTCGAAAGCCGCTGCATCGAATCGCCGATGCTGTCCGCCCGCGCGGGTCACCAGGCTCCAGCGCGTCCATCCGCTCAGGGTCCGGTGCAGCGCATCGGCGAACGCCGGCACGAACAGGTCGCGGACCACCACGCGCCCCTGCTCGCGGAACTCGCTGGAGAGCTGTGCGATGTCGCTGCGCGGCGCGAGCAGCGCCGCGTCGTCCAGCGCCGCCGCGCCGGCCGTGGCCTCGCTCAAGCACCGCCCCGCATCGCCAGTTCCACCGCGACGATCGCCAGCAGGGCCGGCAGCGCCTGGATGAAGAAGATCCGCAGGTTGACGCTCCACGCGCCGTAGCAGCCCGCGACGACCACGCAGCCGAGGAAGAACAGCAGCACCGGCCACTGCTGGGTCGCCGCACCCCAGAACAGGCCGGCAGCGAGAAATCCGTTGTACAGGCCCTGATTGGCGGCGAGCACACGCGTGGCGCGGGCGCGTTCGGGGGTATTGCGGAACGCGCGCAACCCGGCCGGTCGGGTCCACAGGAACATCTCCAGCACCAGGATCCAGACATGCAGCAGGCCGACGGCGACGGCCAGGGACAGGGCAAGCACGGTCATCGCATCTCCTTGCGGCCGACGGGCACGGTGTTGGATCGCCAAGCTTAGAGCCTGCGACGGCACTGCGTACACGTCCATCCCGGCATGCCGACCAACGGCATGTCCGCTGGAACGCATGCGCTGGCCTGCCGCGTCACCGCACGGATGCAAGCGGTGACGGAACACGGCGTGCGCCTGGCGGGACCGCGTCGGGAACGTACCGGCTGCGCCGGCACCCAGCGCCGGTGCACCCCGGCGGTTCACGCGACAGGCAAGGCGGCCCGCTCAGCCGTTCCCGCCTGCTGTCTGCCGTGCATGCCAGGCCTGGAGGACACCGCGCTCCCGGGCTTCGGACAGCCCCGCCTGGAGCGTCGCACGACGCGCCTCCGGCAACGCGTTCCACCAGGTCAGTGTGTCGCGCGCGGTGTCGTGCAACGGGCGACACCGCAGGCCGGCCGCCTGCGCGCGGGCGGTACTACGCCGGCCCCAGCCGGCGTTCTCGCCCGCCGCCGGCATCCACACCGGCAGGTCGCTCCACGGCGACACGCCCTGTGCCTCGAGGAAGTCCGCGGGCACCCAGGTCACCGGCGTGTCCGGCGGCAGGCAGGGCGCGCGGATGCAACGCAGGCCGCTGGCCTCGCCGGCCGCCTGCAGGCTGGCGTCGAGCAGCCCGCCCATCGTCAGCGTGCCCGGCGGCGCGTCGGCGTTGAAGGTGCCGGCCACGTCCTGTTCGATCAGACGCAGCAGAAAGGCGGCCAGGTCGCGGACGTCGATGCACTGGATCGGATCATCCGGCGCGCCGGGAGCGAGCACCTCACCTCCCCGCGCGGCGCGCACCGGCCAGTAGGTGAAGCGGTCGGTGGTGTCGCCAGGGCCCACGATCAGGCCGGGGCGGACCACGATGCTGCGCCCGGGCAGCGCCTGTTCGGTGGCCTGCTCGCACAGGGCCTTCAACGGGCCATAGTTTTCGCCGGTGATTTCGGTGGCCGTTTCGGCACCGGCCAGCACCGCCACCGGCGCGGTCTCGTCGGCACCAGGCGTGGCGTGGTCGGCGTAGGCCGAGATCGAGGAAATCAGCATGTAGCGGCCGACCCGTGGCGCCAGCAGGCCGGCGCTGCGCCGCACATCGGCCGGGAAATAGGCGGATGTGTCGAGCACCGCGTCCCAGCGCCGATCGCCCTCCAGCGCGGACAGATCGCTGCGGCGGTCGCCACGCAGCTGCTCGAGGCCACTGTACTGCTGGCCGTCGAAGCGCGTCGGATTGCGCTTGCCGCGGTTGAACAGGGTGAGACGGTGCCCGGCCGCCAGCGCGGCATCGACGAAGTGCGGCCCGAGGAATCCGCTGCCGCCAAGGACCAGGATCGTCAGCGGCCGGGGGGCTGCCCGCAACCGGCCGGGAATGGCCAGCGCGGCGGCGAGCGCGGCGCCGCCGAGGATGAAATCGCGTCGTGTCGCCATGCCCTGCACCTGCCCTGGTGGGAACGGCGCGATGGTGGCACCGGCGCGGGCGGCGCCCATCGGCCGGAAGTCACGGCGACCACCGGCATGCGGCGGCTCAGCGGTGGCCGCTGGCGACCGGCGATTCCGTTGCGACCGGTGTGGCTGCCGGGCCGTCCGGCAATCCCCGCTGCGCGCGGATCACCCGCCAGATGCTGGCGGCCATGCCGCCGGCCACGCCGATGCCGACCAGGAACACGATGTGCGACCCGAAGCCTGACAGCGCTTTGTGCAGCCACACGAAGCTGAGGTCGCCACCGCGGTAGACCATGGTGTCGATCACCGCCTTGGCCTTGTAGCGGGCCTCGCGGTCGACCCGGGTGTAGATGGTTTCGCGCGCCGGCTTGGCCAGCGAGAACTCGCAGGAACGCGTCATCACCTGCACCACCCAGATCAGGGCCGGCAGCGGCGAAGCGGCCAGGATCGAGAAGCCCAGCAGGATCAGGCCGGCCGGCACCAGCAGCAGCGGTGCGATGCCGTAGCGGCGCAGCAGCCAGCGGGTCAGGAACAGCTGCACGACGATGGTCAGCAGGTTGATCGCCAGATCGAGGTTGGCGTAGTAGGCGGTGCGGGTCGCATCGTCGAGCAGGCGCCGGGCGATGGCCGCCTGCTCGTTGTACAGCAGGGTGCCGACGCCGACCGCGAAGAACATCAGCGCGGCCAGCGCGCGCAGCAACGGGTCCTTCCAGACCAGGCGCAGGCCGGCCAGCACCGAACCGCCCATCGCCTCCTCGCCGCTGCGCTCGCGGTGCGCGCGCTCGCGCGCCATCGCGAACCGGCGCAGCTGCACGATGCACAGCACGCAGACCAGCAGGAAGCCGGCCGAGACCAGCAGCAGGTTGGCCACGCCGATGCGCTCGACCAGCAGCCCGGTGATGGTCGGCCCGGTCAGCGCGCCGATGGTGCCGCCGGCGCCGATGTAGCCATAGACCTTCTTCGCGCCCTCGTTGTCGAAGACGTCGGCCATGTAGCTCCAGAACACGCTCACCGCGAACAGGTTGAACACCGCCACCCAGATGAAGAACGCGGCGCCGCGGCCCGGCAGCGCATGGGTGAACGCCCAGTAGAAAAAGCCCAGGCAGGCGATGAACGCCAGATACAGCACCGGCAGGAACACACGCCGGGGAAAGCGCGACACCAGCGCCCCATACGCCGGCTGCAGCAGCACCATGCAGATGAAGGTGCCGGTGAACAGCGCCTGCAGGGTGAACTCGCCCAGCGCGATCCCGCGCGCCTGGGTCCAGGCGATGGCCGCCTGCGGAAACACCGCGGCCACGTCGGCCGACGCGCCCATCGCGTCGCGGACCGGACGCAGCACGTAGTAGCCGGTCAGCAGGCAGAAGAAATACAGCAGCGACCACCACAGCGCGGGCGAATCCACGCCCAGCGATGCGAGCGTCTGCCGGAAATCGCCGGGTCGTGGGCCGGAGGGCGCGGGATCGGACATCGGGGGAACGGCCTGTGGGGAGCGTCATGCGGCACCAGCCCGGCCGCCACGCGCGCACGGTATCCGATGCACTGCAACATCGCCAGCGCCTTCACCGCATGCGGGCGCCATGTCACGCCTGGCAGCGATACGGCTGCCGGTTCACCTTCGCTGGACCGCTGTTGCGCTATCCATGGGGCATTCCCGCACCGAGGCATCGCCATGTCCGCCAAACCACGGTTCAAGGAGTACGACCATCCCGCAGGCGGCTGGGGGTCGGTGCATTCGCTGCTGCGCTTCGGCGGCCATCCCAGTGTCCCCACCGCCGAGGCGATGGAGCAGCTGGGGCGGCAGAACAAGGCGGACGGCTTCATGTGCGTCAGCTGCGCCTGGGCCAAACCGCGCGACCCGCACCGGTTCGAGTTCTGCGAGAACGGCGCCAAGGCCACGTTCTGGGAACTGGACCGCAACCGCGTCGATGCCGGCTTCTTCGCCGGGCACCCGGTGTCCGACCTGCTGCAGTGGGCCGACCACGACCTGGAACGCCAGGGCCGGCTGACCGAGCCGATGCGCTACGACCACGGCAGCGACCGTTACGTGCCGATCGGCTGGGACGAGGCGTTCGCCCTGATCGGGCGCGAGCTGCGGGCACTTGAGCCGGACAGCGCGGTGTTCTATGCCTCCGGCCGCGCCTCGCTGGAAACCTCGTACATGTACGCGCTGCTGGCACGCCTGTATGGCACCAACAACCTGCCCGACAGCTCCAACATGTGCCACGAGAGCACCTCGGTAGGGCTGCCGCGCAGCATCGGCGTGCCGGTCGGCACGGTGCTGCTGGAGGACTTCGAGAAGACGGACTGCATCCTCTCCTTCGGCCAGAACGTGGGCACCAACAGCCCGCGCATGCTGCACCAGCTGCAGGAGGCCAGCCGGCGCGAGGTGCCGATCCTGGTCTTCAACCCCCTGCGCGAACGCGGCTGGGAACGCTTCACCAATCCGCAGGAACCCGGACAGATGCTGACCGGCGGCTCGACCCGGATCGGCAGCGCGTACTACCAGATGCGCGCCGGCGGCGACATCGCCGTGGTCCAGGGAATGTGCAAGGCACTGCTGGAACTGGACGAGGCGGCCCAGCGCGCCGGCGCGCCGCGGGTGCTGGACATCGCGTTCATCCAGACCCACACCAGCGGCTTCGACGCCTTCGCCGCCTCGGTGCGCGACACCGCGTGGGACGACATCGAGCGCGTGTCCGGAATGGCGCGCGCCGACATCGTCGCCGCGGCCGAGGTCTATGCACGCGCCGAATCGACCATCCTCGTCTACGGCATGGGCATCACCCAGCACCGCCACGGCGTGGACAGCGTACGCATGCTGTGCAACCTGCTGCTGATGCGCGGCAACATCGGCCGGCCCGGCGCCGGCATCTGCCCGGTGCGCGGCCACTCCAACGTGCAGGGCCAGCGCACCGTCGGCATCAGCGAGAAGCCCGAACTGGTTCCGCTGGACCGGCTGGCGGAGCAGTACGCCTTCCTGCCGCCACGCACCAAGGGGCTGGACACCATCGGCACCGTCGCCGGCGTGCTCGACGGCTCGGTGCGCGCGTTCATCGGTCTGGGCGGCAATTTCGTCCGCGCCGCTCCGGAAACCGCGCTGCTCGAGAACGCATGGCGCCGGCTGCGCCTGAGCGTGCAGGTGGCGACCAAGCTCAACCGCAGTCATCTGGTCTGCGGCGAGGTGACGCTGCTGCTGCCCTGCCTGGGCCGGCTGGAGCGCGACACGCAGGCCAGCGGCGACCAGACCGTGACCACCGAGGACTCGACCACCTGCATCCATGCCTCGTTCGGCACGCATGATCCGGCCGCCGATACACTGTTGTCCGAGCCGGCCATCGTCGCCGGGATCGCCCGCGCCACGCTCCCCGACAACCCCAGCATTCCCTGGCAGGCCTGGGTCGACGACTATGCGCGCGTGCGCGACGCGATCGAGGCGACCTACCCCGACCAGTTCCGCGATTTCAATGCGCGCCTGAAGACGCCCGGCGGCTTCCCGCGCCCGGTGGCCGCACGCGAACGCCGCTGGGAGACCGACAGCGGCAAGGCCGGGTTCATGGTGCCGACCACGCTGGACGCGAGCGGCATCGACGAAGCGCCCGAACGGCTGCGCCTGGTGACCGTGCGCAGCAACGACCAGTTCAACACCACCATCTACGGCTACCGCGACCGCTTCCGTGGCATCGAGGGCACGCGCCGGGTGGTCATGCTGTGCGACGAGGACATGCGCCGGCTGGGCCTGGCGGAAGGCGAGCTGGTCGATCTGGTCGGCGACTACGACGACGGGGTCGAGCGGGCGGTCGGCGGCCTGCGCGTGACCCGCATGGACCTGCCGCCCGGCTGCATCGCCGGCTACTACCCCGAGTGCAACCCGCTGCTGGCCAACGCCCACCATGCGATCGACAGCCACGTCCCGGCCGGCAAGAGCATCCCGGTGCGCATCCGGCGCGGGCAGCAGGCGCCGGTCCCCGCGGGGCCGTCGCCGGTGGAAAGCGATCACTGACCGAGCGGGCGCCGGTGCCGGCGATCGGTGGGATCGCCTCGTGCACCAGCGTGCCGGCCCGGCTTGCCGGAGAGGTTCTGGAGCGGGTCCCGGGATGTGGACGCGATTGACTGCGTTCTGCGGACCCGCGGTCGCGGTGCGTGCGGGATCCCATCGTGGTGCAGGTGGCGACGTGGCGGCGGCAGCCCCCGCTCCCGTCCGCAGCGTCGTTACTGGCACGTCCGGCCGGAGATCGCGCCCATGCCGCACCCGGGAACCGCAGCCAGCGCCGCAGTCGCACCGATTCCCGCGACACGGAGCCGCGCGCGACGCCCGGATCAGTCGACGGCGGGATGACGCGCCAGCGCGCGCGAGCCGGTGATGATCATCCGCAGCATCTGCGAGATCTGCTCGATCAGTTCCGGATCCTTCTCCGGCGGCAGGTCCATCGCCGCGGCGCCCATCGAGAACACCGTGCGCGTGATCGCCTTGGACACCAGCGCCGGCTCGTACAGCGGCGCGTTGGCGGCCGCGGCCAGGCGCACCAGGTCGACCTTCAGCTCATCCTCGAAATAGGTCAGCTCGCGTTCGACCGCCTGCTTGAACGCGTCCGAACCGACCGCGCCCTCGCGCAGCAGCACGTGCAGCATCTTGTGGTCGGCGCGCAGCTGCTCCATGAACGTCTCCACCGACAGGCGGATCACACTGCGCTCGCTGCTGGCCGCACGCTGGCGGGCCTGGCCGATGATCCGCCGCAGCGAACTGCCGGCCAGGTCGATCAGGGCGATGGCCAGCTCGTCCATGTCGCGGAACTGGCGGTAGAAGCTGTTCGGCGCGATGCCTGCCTCGCGGGCGACCTCGCGCAGGCTCAGCGAGGACACGCTGCGGTGCGGGCCGAGCAGCCGCAGGGCGGCCAGCAGCAGGTCCTCGCGCGAGATCGAGGCCTTGCGGACGGGGGTTTCCGTCGCGTCGGCACTGGGCTGGAGGTCGGCTAGGGGCTGCAAGGCAGGGGTTCGCTTCGGAGGATCCGGCTGAATGATAGCGG
>Ga0075364_10000044_pt1 | contig 43540 bp, 40 predicted proteins | sample EndMetdeltDD1764_FD_71517 | JGI IMG/M metagenome (GOLD analysis project Ga0075364, IMG submission 71517) | Populus endosphere microbial communities from Tennessee, USA - Endosphere MetaG P. deltoides DD176-4 | ecosystem: Host-associated > Plants > Roots > Endosphere | place: USA: Tennessee... | reverse complement strand
TCTCGTCTCCCGTGGAAGGAATGGAGATATTGTGTTCGGCCGGCAACTGACCGAAGCGCTGATACATGTCCTTGTCCTGCGAAGCGAGATACTCGAGAACCTTGAAGGTTTCTGCAGGATGTTTGGTGGACTTGAAAACGACCCAGTTATAGTCGCCGATTGCCGAGGAGCGTGGCCCACCCGCTTCTGCCACCGGCAGCAATGCAAGCTTCCAGTTAAACTTGGCTTCCTTGGACAGCCGGTCCAGTTCCCACGGGCCGGAAATCGCCATGGCGGCATTGCCGGTAATGAAGGTAGACATGGAATTCCACTGGCTGCGACTGGTCGTGTCGGGAGAAGCCAGACCTTCGGCAAGCGCCGCCTTCCACACGCTCAGCGCTTTTACACCGCCGGGACCATTGACCTTGTCCCAGTTGCCGCCGGCCATCTGAACCCATGGAAGGAACTGAAACGTCCCCTGTTCGCTGGCCTGTGCGGAGAAGGCGAGACCATAGATGTTCTTCTGCTTGTCAGTCAGCTTGCGGGCGGCTTCGAGAAGCTCGTCCCATGTTGCAGGAGGCTGGTTGATGCCGGCCGCCTTGAACAAATCTTCATTATAGAAAAGAGCGATCGTGTTCGTCGCTTTTGGCACGCCATAAAGCTTGCCATCCCACATCGCCGATTCCACCGGACCCGGATAATAGTCCTCAATACGGATAACACTGCTTGTCTTGACCATATCCGTCAGGTCGTACAACGCCCCTTTGGAGGCAAGCATGGCATTGAAAGGAACATCGACAGAGTAGATGTCCGGCGCCTTGCCAACGGCGTAGGCGCGCATCACATCGCTCATCAGATCGGCAAACTGCACCTGACGATATTCGACCCTAATCTCGTTCTGACTCTTGTTGAACTCATCGACAAGCTGAGGAGCCGGCTGATCCGGACGATCAACAGCCCAGAGATTGATCGTGACAGGATCCGCCAAGGCAGGCGCAACCGCAACCAGATCGATGGCCGCAACGGCGGCACAAGCCAGCAGACTAAAATATCTCATTCTAACCTCCCAAAAAATCCGCGAACGACGCCACTATCTCCGGCAAACGTTCGACACACCCATATAACTCCTCACGCTGGACGACCCTCCTCCGCACACAGGCTGGACATCTGCGGCATACGCATCAGCGTGCTTCCCTAAAACTGGGACCGGTTCCATTTCTAAACTGGGAGGCTTGATTTTGTCAACGCGACTTGTAAGAAAAGCAGACATGGGAGAACACGCAGTCACCCGTCACGCCTTTATGCGCATTCAAATACATGCTTATAAACGGCTTATGATAGGATCTGCGGAGATTGGAGTTACACAATGGCAACCCTGAGAGACGTGGCAAAGCTGGCGGGCGTCGGCTCCGGAACAGTGTCCAGATACATTTCTGGAAACGGTTCCATATCAGGCAAGTCAGCGGAAAAAATCGCCCGCGCCATCGAGCAGCTCAGTTACCGGCCCAACAGCATGGCGAGATCGCTGTCTTCGCGCCGATCTGATTTGATCGGCGTATGGATGCCATCCCTGGAAGGCCCCTACTACCACATGATGATCAGCGCGATCGAAAGCGCGCTACGCTCGCAGGGCAAGCACATGATCCTGGCCAATGCCGAGGGTGCGTGTTCGGATGAGGATCGGTTTGCCCATCTCGATTATCTGATCAACCGCGACTGCGACGGCATCCTGATTTCGAACTCTCTCCAGAGCGATTTCGAGCTTGCCAGAAGCGCCGAGCGGTTTTCCAATCTTGTGATCATCAACCACCACACCAGCGGGCTTGCCGGACGCTCCTTCTCCATCGACCACGAGTTCGGCGGACGACTCGCTGCCAGACATCTGGTCGAGTTGGGGCATCAACGCGTTGCGACGATCACCGGCCGGCTTTCTGCCCAGGACGCCGGACAGCGCCATGTCGCCTTCCTCGATGAAATGGCAAAGCTCGGTTGCCCCGTTCCGCCTGAAAGGATCATAGAGGGCGCATTCTCCTATGCAGGTGGAGAAGAGGCCGTGGCAAAGCTACTCGCTTCGAGTAGCGAATATTCCGCCGTCTTTTGCGGTAACGACAAAGTCGCGATGGTCTTGATCGCCGAATTGCACAAACGCGGCGTTTCCGTACCGCGGGAGATGTCGGTACTCGGTTACGACGACGTCGATTTCGCGCCATTCACCGCTCCGGCATTAAGCACGATCCACGCACCCATCGTGGAAATGAGCCGCTCGGCCTGCCATCAGCTTCTGAACCTCACTTATGGTCTCGACCTGCCCTACCAGGAGCGGTTCACACCGTCGCTTCGCCTGCGCCAATCGACAGGACCGTGCAGCCCTTCGTCTTTTAAGCCTTTTTGAGAGAACACAATGTCATCCTTCATCGATAACGGAATGCGTTTCCGCCTTGACGACCCGACGCTGGCCCCCAACTCTGCGGGCTACCTCTGGAACCGGAGGATGATGCTCCAGATGAACAGCCGGGGATATGCGGTCAGCCAATATATGGACCCGGAGCCCCGCAAATACGCATACCCGCCAACTTTAGCCGCGCAGACATTCATGCAGCCGGAACAGGGCTATTACCCCAATCATCCCGGCCGTTTTTTTTACATTCGCGACAATAAATCAGGCGAACTGTTCTCCGCACCTTACGAGCCGGTACGCGCCAAGCTTGACCGCTTCGCTTTCGAACCAGGTCTCTCCGATATTCGCTGGCTGGTGGAGAAGCACGGCATCCGTGTCGAAATCCAATTGTTCTTGCCGGTGGATGACGTCGCCGAACTGTGGACCGTGAAGCTGACGAACACGTCGGGCGAAGCGAAAGACATCACTTTCGTTCCGTTCTTCCCGGCGGGTTACATGTCCTGGATGAACATGGGCGGCCATTTCGACAGCGCGCTCAACGCGGCTGTTTGCACCTCGGTCACGCCCTACCAGAAAGTCGAGCAGCATTTCAAAAACCAGCATCTCAAGGACATTACCTTCCTGGCCGCCGACCGGCGCCCGGACCGTTACGAATTGGCTCAGCAGGCGTTCGAGGGAGAAGGAGGACTGCACAATCCGTCCGCACTCGCCGACGGTGGCAACCTTCTTGACGGGGATGCGATCTACGAGGTTCCGGCCTGCATCATGCAGTGGGATCTGAACATCGCCGCAGGTGGCAGTGAAGACTTCCGCTTTGTTTTTGGCCCTGCTCACGACAAAGCCGAAATCGCTTCTTTGAAGGCAAAGTATCTCGACGGCGGGTTCGGAGCGCCGCAAACGGCCTCCCATGCCTACGTGACAGAGGGCGGCAGAGGCTGCCTGGAAATCACGTCGCCGGACGAAACGTTCAATCACTTCGTCAATCACTGGCTGCCGCGGCAGGTGTTTTACCATGGCGACACCAATCGCCTGTCCACCGATCCGCAGACCCGCAATTACCTGCAGGATTCGCTCGGCATGCTGTTCATTCGGCCGGAAACGACGCGCGACGTCATCCTGCATGCAGCAAACCAGCAATATGTCAGCGGTAAAATGCCTGACGGCATCCTGCTGCGCCCGGATGCCGAACTGAAGTACATCAATCAGGTGCCCCATACTGACCATGCCGTCTGGCTGGTTATCGTCACCAAGGCCTATCTTGACGAAACCGGCGACCGCTCGATCCTCGACGAACAGGTTGCCTGGACCGATGACACGACCCCGGCAAGCATTGGGGAGCACGTGACGCGCGCACTGCGCTTTCTCGGTTCCGCCGTCGATCATCGCGGCCTGCCATTGATCGAACAGGGTGACTGGTGTGATCCGATGAACATGGTCGGCTACAAGGGCCGGGGCGTCTCCGGCTGGCTTGCAGAAGCCTCGAGTTTTGCCATGTCGCTATGGTCGCAGGTCTGTGAAGCCGAAAACGATACGCAAACCGCGACTTGGCTGAAGACAGAAGCAAACGCCATGATTGATCGCATCAATCACCATTTCTGGGATGGCGACTGGTATGGCCGCGGCATCACCGACGATGGCGTGCTCTTTGGCATATCGACCGACAAGGAAGGCCGCATCTTCCTCAACGCACAAAGCTGGGCATTTTTGTGCGGCGCGGCTGACGAAGACCAGAAGGCGCGCGTGCTCAAGGCCATCGAAGAGCAGTTGGTCACGCCTTATGGCGTAGAAATCCACGCGCCGTCCTTCACGGCCATGCGCGACGATGTCGGCCGCGTAACCCAGAAGTGGCCCGGCAGCGCCGAAAATGGCGCAGTGTACAATCACGCCGCCGCATTTTATGCCGCCTCGCTTTATCACATCGGCGAAGGCGACAGGGGGTTCAAGGTGTTGCGCGCGATGCTGACCAACCCTGACGGAGCGGATATCGGTACACGCGGCCAGTTGCCGGTCTACATTCCCAATTATTATCGCGGCGCCTATCGGCAGTTCCCGCGCACAGCAGGACGGTCAAGCAACTTGTTCAACACTGGAACTGCGGCCTGGTTCTATCGCTTGGTCATCGAGCAGTTGTGCGGAGTGCGGGGCGAAGCCGAAGGGGTCGTGATCGCGCCGCAGGTTCCTTCCGAATGGTCCGACCTGACCTTTACCCGGCGCCTGCGCGGAGCGACATTCAATATCGCCTTCACCCGCGAGAACGATATCGCAGAACAGATTGTCGAGGTTGACGGCCAGCGGTTAGAAGCCGGGAGGCTCGCAAAAATCGAAGCGGGACGAATCTATCAGGTCACAGTCAGAAATCCGCGCTGAGGGAGCTGGAAAGAATAGGTCGGCCTCGGCGTCTCTCCAGAGACATGAGCTGCAGGGCCGACCTGTTCAACGAATGCGAACCGTCAGAATGGTCTTGCCCCGGTAAAGCGTAAAGGCATTTTCAGATCAGAAGGGCCAGTCTCTCGAACTGTGCGGGACTTAGAGCGGCTCATTGTTAAACAGAACTCACTCCATTTAACGATGAACCGCCCTAAAGCAGCGTCCCTCCCCTGCGACGCTTGCGATAAAGCAGAAAAATCCTTGGACCTTCGACCAGATAGCGTTTCCACAAACGCCTCGGGTTGGTGATCAGGCGATGGAACCATTCCAGCCCGAAACGCTGAAAAAACATCGGAGCGCGCGCCTGCGAACCGCTCAAGAAATCCACCGCCGCTCCCACGCACAGGATCACGCCGCCACTGCTTATCCGTGCCGCCCGCACATCGCAGGCAAAAATTTCCTGCTTGGGAAAGGACAGGCAGGACAGAAGAATGTTCCATGGCTGACGGCTAGCTTCGTCGACACAGGCCTGCCATTCGATCGTGCCGCGCACCAGTTTTTGCGGTGTTTCGATGTGGATAAAGCGCCAACCCGGAAACCGTTTGCGGAGCGCTTCCGTCTGCTCAGCGGTTGGACCGGCGACCGCCACAACGAGGTCCTGCAGCGCGTCACAGGCCAGCACATCGGCCACACGGTCTGTCCCCGTGCGCGGCGTCAGGTCGAGATCGTTCCAGCGCGCCAGACGGCCGATGATCTTGCTATCGCAGAAAAACGTATCGGCGGAAAAATAGGTCGAGCGCACCTCTTCCGGCAAGCGCTCACTCAGGCCGACAATATGATCGACATTGGGCGTCACCACCACGGTCGTGCGAACAGAGCGGGCGGCCTGAGCCACCAGCTCACGGATTTGCGGGATGGTGCCGGTGGTGAAATCAATGCCGAAAAAACGGTCCCGGCCGTGTGTTGCTTTCACGTGCTCATCCATGCCCGTTCTCCCAAGCCGTCATCAGCCGCCTGCCGAAAATCTCGCGCAGTTTTCCAAGATTGGTCGAAGCCCGCATCAGGAAACGGAACGCCTTGGCACGGTCGAACAGCCGCAAAATGAGACCGGCCAACATCGCGATGACCAGTTTGGCCAATGCCCCGATTGTAAAACGGAAAACAAAAATACTGCCGCGCCCTCGCAGATGCAGGCGCGCATAAATCTGGCCTGTTCGCATGGACCGCCGCAGGGCATAGGCCGGTGCGGCTCGATCAGGTGGCACATGTTCATGCACGCGGGCACGGTTCGTCACCACCATACGTGCGCCACCGGCGGCAAGCCGCAGGAAAAAATCATGGTCCTCGCCGCCGCTGCGGCCGAACGCCGGATCGAAACGAAGGCTGCCCAGGCTTGAGCGGCGGATCAACGTATTACCGGTTCGACCATGCGCAATGGTTCGGCCATCCTCTTCCCATTTCCAGTTCTGGAAAAGCGGATTGGCAGACAGAAACCATGCGGGCATACCAGCTGGATAGCGCGGATAAACCGGTCCCAGAACTACATCTGCAGCAAAATCCCGCGCCGCGGACAGGTGGCCTTCCAGCCAGCCGGGCTCGACCTCCTCGTCGTCATCGACAAAGATCAGCCATTCGCCCGACGCAGCATCGAGGCAGGCATTGCGTGCCTCAGAGACATTCTGGCGGCCGACGGGCAACACACGGACAGGCACGCCAAGTTCCAGACCCGCTATCGTTTGCGCCACAAGACCGCCCGCACTATCATCGGCGATGACGATCTCGACACTCTCACCTTCCGGCACATGCGCGGAAGCGACGCTTTTCAGCGTATCGACAAGCGACGCACGCCCCATGCTGGCAATCATCACCGAAATCATCGAGCGGTCCCCTTGGTGGCTGCCAGCAGAATGCTCAGCGTCGTCAGCAGGCTGACCGCCGAAAGCCCCTGTAGCCAGGTGGTTTCAAGCAGGTTGAGGATGATCAGATAAATGAAAAGCAGAGCCAGAAAGAACCCGAGACCGGTGTTTTTCAAAATCTGCCGGTCGATCCAGCCGATCACCATCATCAACACCAGCAGGAATGCGGAGAAAAGAAACAGCCCGCCCTGCAGCATGAGATCGAGATAACCGTTATGGGCATGCGGCGTGCGGCGCACGAAGCCATCGGGCATCATCGCCAGAACAGAACTGTCCTGCGTGCCCCAGAATGTCTGGTAACCGTATCCCGTCCATGGCCGGGCCTCGATAGCCTTGATTGCAAAACTCCAGACATCGGTGCGTCCCGTAAAGCTGCCATCACCGGTGATCGCCGCCGAGATGTCGTTGATCGAAAAGCCATCCAGCCCGCCGGCCAGCACAAAGACCACGGGCACGACCGCCAGCAGGATCAGCACCGGGAAGGCGATCCGCAAAACGAGGCGGCAGCACAGAACGCCGAAGGCCAGAAACGGGCAGGCCAGAAACAGCAAAAGCGCGGTTTTCGACTGACTGACGTAAAGAAGGAAAATCGCTACCACAAACATCAAGACGCCTGCAGGCCGCATCCATCTCTGATGCCCGGTCATGCCGTAAAAAGCAAAAATGCCCCCGATCGCAGCGATTTCGCCCAGCGTATTCTTGTGGGAATAGATGCCGGCATGGCCGATCGGTGTCGGCGGCAACGCCAGAGCGGCCATCAGGTTGACGGCAAGCGTGACCGCCATGATCCAGAAGATCGGACGAAAGACATCGTCAGCCGAGCGCGACAGCAGGATGGCAGGCAAGAGGCCGAGCGTCTGCATGGCCAGAAGCATAAGTTTTGCCAGTGAGACCGAAGGCTCGAGCGACCACAAAAACGATAGGCAGAGAGCCGCAAGCAGGCATGCCAGAAGAAACGCACCCGAGACGCTGAAACGGGTCTGATAGCGTCTTTCAGCCAGCAACAGCAGCACGGATAGACCGGCGACCGCGGGAAAAAACAGGCGGTTCAGCAGAAAGGACCCGGTTTCCGGCATCGGCCCCGTGGCAAGATCGGCGGTGACCATGCCGCGCGCATAAACCAGCGGCCAGAACAGCACGAGGTAAGCCACCTGAAATGCCGGCAGGCATTGGGCGATTGCGACGCGGTAATTTGGGCGATCCATTTCGGCTGTCACAAACGCCATCTCAAACCGCCTCCGCAACAGGCGCACCGTTTTCGATGCGCGGCAAACCACGGCGAATGAGGATGCAATAGATGACCATCTCGACCGCGTGTACGCCGGTCAGGATCAGCACGGCCGAGATCAGCGGCAGTTCGAACAAGGCAAAGATAGCGAGAAGCAAAACAATGGTTCCAGCCACGCCCGCGCCAATAAAGGCAAGCATGCGGAACTGGCGGGTCGCTTCCAGCAGCGTGACGACGACAGCGGCAAATCCCATCACACAGGAATAAAGCCACCAGACAAAAACGATCATCTGCATGTCTTCATAACGCTGGCGGAAAACGTAAGCGTCCAGCAACGGCCATGCGACGGCAAGTGCCAGACCGTAAATCAGCGTTGCAGCGCCGATAAATGCGCCGCCCAGCCAGAGCGTACGCATGACGGCCTGGCGTTCGCCGCGATGCAGATCGGCGACGATGCGTGGGCGGGCAATACGTCGCCAGCCGTTGGCGACCAGCATGAGTGGCGACAGCACGATACGCCCGGCCTGCAATGTGCCAAGCGTGGCTGCGCCGCGCCAGTGCTCCACCACAAAAACATAACTGCGGGTTTCGACCTCGTTCTGCATGGCGCCCTGCAAGGCCCAGCGGGTCTCCTTCCAGACATTGCGATATTCGGAAAGATGAGCCTTCAGCCGCCCGGCTACGAAAGCCAGATCTGGCCGCGAGATGATGAAAACCGCAAGATTACCGATGGCCATGCCGCCCAGAGCGGCAACTTCGGGCCGCACGAAATGCCAGAGCAGCACGACGGCGGCAGCGGAAACAGCCGCCATGATGGCATCGTCGCGAAACGCCCTCGCCATATGTCCTGTCACGATCGAGACATTGCGAACATATTCGCGCTGCACCGTCGTCAGGAAATAAAAACTGATGGCAAAAAAAAGCGCGAGATCCGCCTCGGCAAGCAGCGACAGACCAAAACTTGCCATGGTCACGAGCAACGTCAGCAGCAGACTGACCGAGGTGAGCATGGACAGATTGGCCCTCGCCTCCCCCTCGGCGCGCCCTGGCACGAGATAGTTCAGCGGCATGATGATCAGCGCGTTCTGGGCCGAGATCGCGAAAAACGCCCCGGCCTGAACCAGCACGAGATTGCCGAATTCCGCAGGCGTAGCATAGGCAATAAAAGCCAGATTAAGCGCGAGGTTGAACGCACTCAGCATGGCCTGATCCAGCACGGAGAGGATGACGCTCCTGTTCATGTCCCCTCCGCCACCAGGCTACGCTTTTCAGCGTTCATGGCGCAAATCCATGACATGAAACACCGTGCGCTGCAGGATGTTCAGGTCGGACCGGAAAGACCATCCGTCGATATAGGCGAGATCATATTTCACGCGTTCGGCCATGGCTTCGACGGTAGGGGTTGGGCCGCGATGACCGCTGATCTGTGCAAGACCGGTTATGCCGGGTCTTGCCGCATAACGGCGCATGTAATCGGGGATCAGGCCGCTGAAATGATCGTCGAGATCCAGCGGATGCGGACGCGGGCCAACCAGCGCCATATCGCCCTTCAGCACGTTGAGCAGCTGCGGCAGTTCATCGATGCTGGTCTTTCTCAGGATTTTGCCAAGCCGGGTAATTCTGGCATCGCCCACGACCGCCTGTGCAAAAGAATCGCGGCTGGCGGTCGCCGTCATCGTGCGGAATTTGTAGATGCGGAACGTCTTGCCGTCCCGGCCATACCGCCGCTGCGAAAACAGAACACGACCGGGGCTATCGAGCCGGATCAGCACGGCCACGGCCAGCAGAAACGGAGCGAGCAGCAGAAGACCGAATGCGGCGGCACACGCATCGAAAGCACGCTTGGAACGCGATTGCGCGACATTGCCAGCTGACGGCCTTGCCTGAAACGGGCGGCTGAGCAGATCAACCATGTCTTGTCTTTGCTCCTGCAAAAAGGTCAGCCAGTACCGTTCTCATCGGAGCAGGCTTCAGGCGGTCATCGTAAGGAAGGCCCTGATTGTCAGGGATCGGGCGGGTTTTGCGGAGCCAGCTTTCATGATCCGCCAGCCCCCAGGTAACAACACCGGTCAGGGCAGAATTGTCCAGCGCCACCGAGACTATCTTTTTGACTTCATCTGCGGCGCGCTGCTGCCGTTGCGGCATGGTCATGCCGCTGGCGGCATCAGCCTCGCGAACGTCAAGTTCGGTCACCGCGATATCGAGGCCGAAATCGGCGATCTGGCGCAGAAAATTTTCGAATACGCGCTCACTGAAAGACCAGCGCGCATCCAGATGCCCCTGAATGCCTATGCCGTGAAGCGGAACATTTTTTGCAAGCAGCGTCTCGATCAGCTGCAGCAACGCGGTGCGTCGCTTCTCCTGCCAGTCTTCGTCATAACAAAGAGAGTATTCGTTGAGGTAGAGGCGGCAGGCCGGTGTCGCGTCGTGGGCGAGACGAAAGGCTTCTGCGACATAATCCGCACCCAGCATGCGGTAAAACGGCGTGCGCCGCATGCCGTCAGCACCGCCGTCATTCGGCTCGATCGGCTCGTTAACGACATCCCAATGGAAAACAGAGTTTTGATGGCTCGCGGCGACCGTGCGGATATGGGGAACGACATAGGTTTCCCAGTCGGATCGACTGCTCAAGCGCTCAGCCCCCTCAGGCAGGTGTTCATGCCAGACCAGCGCATGGCCGCGCATCCGTTTACCGCGCCGCGAGGCAGCCATGGCAATTCCGTCGAACGACCTGAAGTCAGGCTTGCCTGTGACGCTCTTCGCAAGAGCGCCCCATTTGACTTCCCATTCCGGCACCCAGACACTGCATTCATCATCGAAGAGTTCAGCGTAACGGCCGCCTTCGCGCAGCGTAGAGCTTGTGATCGCCGCACCGAAAAACCGCCCCGATCTGGCCGCCAATTTTGCAAGGCTTTCCGTATTGGCCGCCGCTGCCGGTGTCATCGCACCCAATGCCACAGAGGCCCCTCCGGCCAGAAAGGCGCGCCGCGTCGTCATAACACCGGCCTATCGGCCAGTTGCGGATGAACGATCCGGGCAGGTTGATCTGCCACACTCAGATGTTCGTCCTTCAGCAGATCACGGAAATAGGCAATCGTTGCCGCCAAGCCCACGCGCAGCGAAATGCGTGGCTCCCATTCCAGCAAAGCCCGCGCCTTTTCAATGGAAGGACGTCGGCGGCGCGGATCGTCCGCGGGCAATGGCAGGTGGCGTTTTTCCGAGCAGGTCCCGGTCATGGCGATCACCAGGTCCGCCAGTTCGGCAATCGTGAACTCGCCCGGATTGCCAAGATTGACCGGTGTCGTGACATTGCTTGCCATAAGCCGGACCAGACCACGCACGAGATCATCGACATGGCAGAAGGAGCGTGTCTGCTCGCCATCACCATAAAGCGTGATCGGTTCGCCGCGCAAAGCCTGCACCACGAAATTCGATATTACCCTGCCATCGGCAATCTGCATGCGCGGGCCATAGGTGTTGAAGATGCGGGCGATACGGATATCGACGCCACGTTCCTGCGCATAGGAATAGAACAGGGCTTCGCCAGCCCGTTTTGCTTCGTCGTAGCAGGCACGCTCACCAAAACAGTTGGTGTTGCCAAAATAATCTTCAGTCTGCGGATGGATCAGCGGATCGCCATAGATCTCGCTGGTCGATGCCTGAAGCACACGCGCACCGTTGGCGGCAGCCAGTTCCAGAACGTTGATTGCGCCCAAAATGCCGGTGCGCATCGTTCCGATCGGGCTTGCCTGATAGTGAACCGGCGAAGCGGGGCAGGCGAGATTGTAAATCTCATCGACATGCATATCGATAGGATTGGAAACATCCGCCTCCACGAACGTAAAGTTGGGATTGCCCATATGGGCAAGGTTATTGGCGACCGCGCCTGTGTAAAGGTTATCGAGGCTGATGACCTCATGACCTTCGGCAAGCAGGAAATCGCAGAGGTGGCTGCCGACAAAACCGGCGCCTCCGGTGACGAGGATCACCTTTTTTGCTGCTGAAATCGCCATGTTCTCCTCCTACTCCGCTGCCCGCGGATAACGAGCGACCTGAGGACCTTCCAGAGGAGCGGGATCGCGGCTGATGTCTCTGTTTTTGCCTGTGCCGAACAAATGCTGCATCCAGGCGACCCCCATGCCCAGAATGCCGCCCAGGAAAAGGCTGATGACAAGAACCAACGGCACTTTCGGTTCGCTTGGCCGCGAAGCCGGTTCGGCTTTTGAAATGATGCGTGCCGTGGTCGTCGGCAGCGCCACCTGTTCGCGCGCCTGTTTCGCGCGGGTGGCAAAACTGTCGTAAAGGGCACGATCACGGGCGGCGACCTCATCCAGCTCGCGCAATTTCACGGATGCGAGATTGGAGCCGGCAATGCGCTCTTCATACTGGCCGAGCATCGCCTTGAGCGCATTCTCCGTCTGAAGCGCCTTCTGGTAATCGCTGCTCGCGCGTTTGGTCACACGGCCGAGTTCCGCCTCAAGTGCACGCTGCAGCGACACGCGTGTTTCGCGCGCCTGCACAAGCCGCGGGTGGCGAGCACCATAGGTGCCGGCCAGAACGTTTTCCTCTGCCAAAGCCCGATCGAGCTGGACGCGCAATTGCGCGGCGATATCGGATGACAGCGCCGAAGACGATGCCTGCACACCGTTCTGCCGGGTTTCATCCAGCGCCGCACGCGCAGCCTTTGTCGCAACCGACGCCGCCACCAGCTGTGCCGTCAAGTCAGACAGCTGACGTTCATCGGCCAGCACGCCCTGCGCGCCGATCAATCCCTGCTGCTTGCGATATTCTTCCACCGCCTGCTGTGACTGCGCGCTCTTGGCCTGCAATTCGGTGAGCCGTGCTTCCATGCTGGTGGCGGCTTCGAGAGCCGTATTGTCACCTGCGCGCTGACCTTCGACGAGATAGACATCCGCCAGCGCATTGGCGATGCGTGCGGAAAGCTGCGGCGATGTGGTCGTTACAGATACGCTGAGCACATAGGTCTGGCCGAGGCGTTTGATCGTCACCACTCGCTCAAGCTTGTCGAGGGCGCGTTCGAACGGCGTCATCTGGCCGTAATTGCCGGCATTCGGGCCATAGATCAGCAATTTCGGCAGGAAGAGAACGAGTTGGCGCAGCCCGCCTGAAGAAGCTCCGCCGAATTGCGGATCGGCTTCCAACCCTTCACGTTCGATCAGCCGCGAGAATACCGAGCGTGAGCTGAGGATACTGACCTGGCTGTCGACAAGTGCGCTATCGGCCCCTTGCGACGACGACCCCATGCCGGATGGCGCAACATCCGAATCCGTCAGCTTGCGTTCGCGCGGATCGATGAAGATTTCAACGCTGGACGTATAACCGGGCGCCGCCACCCAGACGTAACCGATGCCCACAGCCAGAAATGCAAGGGCACATAGCAGGATCAGGCGCCAGCGAATGGCAAACGCTGAAACGATGTCTTTTACATCGTCCGCGAATGTCGGCCTTTCCGATCCTCTGATGTTTTCCAATCCTGACATTTTCCGGACTCAGCGCGGTTAAAGCTCTTGGTTAAGAGATGATTAACACGCAGAAACCGGCAGCGAAAAGAAATAGTAGACGATTGGTTAATTTTACTCGGATGAAATCGACTTCATCCTAGATCTAATTCCTATTTTAATACGCCACATCACATAATACGCAAATCCCGCAGCACTAAATGGAAATAACGCATCATATATACTGACACGATCCGCGCCAAAACGGCGTTTATACGCCATATCCCCGATTGACAGATCATAAATTCGAAAGTTCTTATTAAAGAAATAGGCAATCGTCTCGTCGAACAGCTGCAATCCCGGAAGGAAATCTTTCCATTCCCCCATCAGGGACGCCGGCAAAACGACCTCCACGCGACCATCGCTGACGAAACCGTAAAGCCCTGCGATCATCTGGCCATCTGCCTTGAGGGTCGCAAGAAAAGCCCGGCAATCGCCTCCGGTATTTTCTATCATGCCATCGTAGAAACCCGTCCAGGCGGGATCGCCGAGGATATCGCTGCGTTGCTTCTCCGCGAAGCTTTGGGAACGCAAATCCTTGAATTCAATAAGGTCTTGCGGCGAAATATCGGCACCTAAGGCAATTGCAAAGCGGCGCTCGTGCGAAGCCGAAAGCTGCTTGATGCGCGATGACAGTTTTGAGCGAAACCGCTTTTGCCGCCTGCCGACAATCTCCTTCAACGAAGTATCTGACAGCGGCAATTGCCATGAGGAGAGGCGGAGCCGACCGGCATTTTTAAACTTTGCGAGCGGGTTATCTCTACCTTCGAAACGCTCCGGCATCCTGTTGCAATACAGGAGATCCACCCCCGGAATGGCCTTCATCACTTCCCTTATTATGGAATATATCTGCTTTTCCTGCAGAGAAGTGTCCAGCAATGGCACACAATGGTCGAGCGGACGCGCATCCATGCGCAGCCAGGTCAGTCCGAAGCGGCGTGTTTTCATCAGTGGAAAAACTGCGACAGGTGTACCGTCGGGGTCGCGCACCAGGGCGATCACCGGCTGCATCAACCGGTTTTCCGCCAATTGACGATAAAAAACCCGCATAAGATCGTAGTCCTGAAACGGCGTCGAATTGTCCGCCCTGCGCAACGAACGCCATTCCTGCTCGAACGGTTCGACCGTATCGCTGATTTCGACACGCCAGGCCGGCTTTCGCGCCATGTTCGATTCCTTGCCGTTCTGAGCCGGACGTTACCGGACCATCATGACGACATGGTTTTAAGATTTTGCGGATGATGCCGGCGCCGCAAACAAATGCCGAGCCAGCCGAACGGAAAAAGCCGCGATGCTGAGCGTCGGATTGCATTGCCCGGAGGTGGGAAAAACCGCAGCACTGGCGACATGCAGGTTATCCGTGCCGAAACAGCGGAGATTGCTATCCACCACGCCGTCCCTTTGCGTTTCCGCCATGCGTGTCAGGCCGATCTGATGCGTGCCATGCCCGGCAAGCGCCAGAATGGCATCGACGGTTTCCGCCTCAGGCTGACGGTAGGCGACGGTACCGATGTTATTTTCTTCGAGCCAGCTTGCCAGCAGTTGGTGCGCACGCAACACCGCTTCCGCATCTGCGCGGCTAAAACGATAGTCGATCGACAATTTCGGCATGCCAAATCGATCGACGGCACCGGAAAGCGTGACCCGGCTTTGTGATAATGGCGTTTGCTCCGCGTGATAGGAAAGCCCATACTGACGCCCCGCATTGCGCAGGAAAAAGCCGGGCATGCGCATTTTCGCCAGATACCGCTTGTGCAGGAAACGCGGCACGAAGGACAACGTGCCCGGCATGTCACGCAGAATGTTCACCAGATGCGGCAGCCATCGCAGTTTTTCAGGGATATGCCGTTTGCGGATCGCCTCCGCGACCAGCAGCCTTCCGAGCGGCGCAATCGCAAAAACGAGGCATACCGTGGACAGAATACCGCTGCGATGCCGCGCATCTGCAACCGGCGGCACTATTGGCCAGAAACAGATGTTGAGCAGATCATTGGCGCGTTGTGACGCATCGGACGGCACGATACGGCGACGGACATAGGAACCGTTGTCATCCACGAAAAAATCGTAGGCGGCATCTGCGGCTTCGGACGAGAACGTAACATCCGCCACCTCTCCAATCAGGTGCCCCATATAGTGGCGGCCAAGCGGCCCGTCCGCGCCTCCGAAAAGTTCGGGATGCCGTTTTTGCAGCACCAGCAGTTGGCGTGTGCATTCGAGCCCGCCGCAGGCAAGCACCAATGTTTTCACCGGAACCGTATGGCGCTTGCCATCGACATCCGCCACCACGACATTGCGAACGATACCATCGGCAAGATCGATTTCGACAACGGTGCTGCCCAGTCGCAGGTCGATGTTTTGCGACTGCTCCAGCTCCTCCGCATGACGTTTCTGAATGGCCGGGACATTCGAAAAGCGTTCCAGCCGCGTGTAATCGAATGTCTCGCTGCCTGTCTCGACACCCGCAATCGGCGCATGAAAAACATCCGTACCGGCAGCGAGATAATCAAGCGCTGCGGGATAATACGGACGGATGTCCGAATAGGGGATCGGCCACAGGTTTTCGCGCAGACCCGGCCGCGCTTCGAAATCGATCGGATCGAACGGCTGGCAACGCGCCGCCCACAGATTGGATGTGCCGCCAAGCCGACGCGAAACCGCAATCGACATGTCATCATGCCGGGACGGATCGATAATATCGGCATCTGACAGCGCCTGCTGTCGCTCATCAGGCTCCACTCCGCCCGATTCCAGAACGAGCACACGCCGACCAAGTCGAGCAGCCTCCAGCGCGAAAACGATGCCTGCCGGACCCGAGCCGACGACGCAGGCATCATATTCACCCAGCGGGCGCTCGCTGAAGGATTTCGAGATCACGAATGCGCCTCCGCTGAGGCATGTGCGGCGTCGATTGCCCCTTCGGAAAGAATGGTTTCAACCAAGCCCGACGCCATTTCATCGAGCGGCAGATCGGCCAGCGCCGCATTGTCCCGCAGGTGGTTGCCGGAAAACATCGACGCCAGAACCACCCCTTGGCTGTTCGATGCAAAGGCCCGCCGCATGAGAAGATTGACCGAAACAGAACGCAGATCGCTTCCGTAACCCTGCGACACCAGTTGTCCGAGCAGGTCGGGATTGCCGGACAGGCGCTGCGAAAACCTGTCCATCGCGCCGCCGACACCCAGAACCGAGTGGGTGACGAAACCGGCGGGCCGCTGCAACTGAGCGGCAAGCGCCGGCAAAGGCCGCAACAGCGGGTCATCCGCCAACTGAAAGATGGAAAACACCTCCCCGGCAGCTGCGGCCTGTCGTGCGGCATCGACGGTACCGGCCACGGCCAGATAACGCGCAGCGCCGCTTGCCTTCACACCTTCAAGCGCCATCAGAATTTCGTGCCGCGACAGATCGGCGGGATCGGGATCGTGCAAGGCGAAAATATCGAGCCGGTCGGTGCGCAGGCGCGAAAGACTACGCTCGATCGACGATCTGATCAGATCCGGCGTCAGCGGAATGCGCACATTGCGCGTGCCCTTCAACGCCCGAAAATGCTGCCGCAGGCCCTGCGCTGCACCGATAACGGGCCGACCAAACCGATAAACCTGCCGAACGAGACCATTGTGGCGCGGTGGCGCGAGCCCGACCTTTGAGCAGAGGATAACCTTGTCTCGTTTGCCTTTCAGAAAATCCGCCAGAATGATCTCGGCATCACCAGCGCCGTAGGAAGGTGCCACGTCATACCATGTGACGCTGCGTTCGAATGCCGCTTCCAGCGCATTGATGCCGCGCGAACGTGGAATGCGTGAGCCCAGAGAGGCGCAGCCCATGCCGAGGCAGGATGCCGTCAGGTCCGTTCCGGGTATCTGCACATGGCGCATCTCATGCACTCCGCGAGGTTTTCTGACGATCCGAGGTCAGACTTCGTGAGCACAGACATATGCAGAGATGAAAGATGAAGTCCACGCGGCGCGGGATCTTTGAAAAAGGATGGTAAAAATGGCAACGGCGCCCGCAGGCGCCGTCGCTTTGTCGATTGCTGTCGCGCCTGATCAGGCAGCGGCCTTGCGCGTGTTCTTGGCCCATTCCAGATAAAGTTCCAGCGCCTTTGCAGCGACCGGGCCGGGCTGCAGTTCGCGGTCTTCGAACTTGTTGACCGGTGCAATCTTGGAATAGTTGCCGGACATGAAAATCTCGTCGGCCTTGGCGACATCTTCGACCGTGACGGTTGTCTCACGCACGTCGTAACCCGCCTGACGCAGCAGGCCGATGACACGCGAACGGGTGATACCGGCAAGGAAGGTACCGTTGGCGATCGGCGTGAAGACAACACCGTCCTTGACAATGAAGATGTTGGACGACGCCGTCTCGGCAACATTGCCATTCATGTCACGCGCCAGCGCATTGTCGAAACCGCGCTCACGGGCTTCGATGATCATGCGGCCGCTATTGGGATAAAGGCTGCCGGCCTTTGCGGCGGTCATGGCGACTTCCGGGTTCGGGCGGCGGTAAGGCGAAAGCGTCAGCGACGACGGCTTTGCAGTGTTCATCGGTGCTTCGAACAGGCAAAGGGCGAAACGGGTCGATTCCGGGTCGGGCGCCACGACGCTGTAGGACGTGCCGTGTTCGGACCAGTACATCGGCTTGATGTAGATGGCGGTCTTGCCGTCGAATTTCTTGACGCCTTCAAGCGCCAGCGCTTCGATCTGTTCGGCAGTCATGGTCGGCTTCATGCCCATGTTGACCGCAGAGCGGTTGACGCGCTGGCAATGCAGGTCGAGGTCGGGCGAAATGCCATCGAACCAACGCGCGCCATCGAACACGGTCGAGGCCAGCCACATGGCATGCGAGGTGGGGCCGATCAACTTTGGGTTGCCGGAAAGCCACTCGCCATCGACATAAGTCCAGGTGGTGCTTTTGGGCGATGTATCAACAGACATGGCATTCTCCTTGCAAATTCCGTGCCCGGAGTGAAGGCGCGGCAAAGCGCTGAGGTCAAGACCATTTTTACTGAAACAAGCCATTTAAGAACAAAAACCAGACACATGTGACGACAAGCGCGACGATCCAGTTTCACCGTAAATAGGTGCATCAGCTTCTGTGATGCGAATGGCAAAATCAGCCGTCTCTATGGCTGCCCATTGCCTGCCCGTCCATTCCGGTATCCAATGCCCGGCATCAATGCAGGGAGAGACATATGGCTTGGTCGTCACAGCAATATCTGAAATTCGAGGACGAGCGCACACGCCCGGCACAGGACCTGATGGCACGTGTTCCGCTTACCACCGCCAGCCGCGCTTTCGATCTCGGCTGCGGTCCGGGCAATTCCACGGAGCTTCTGGTCGAGCGTTTTGGTGCCGCCAATGTCACCGGCGTCGACAGTGACGATAACATGCTGGCTGCGGCACGCACGCGCCTTCCCGCCGTCTCTTTCGACAAGGTGGATCTCGCCAACTGGGTTCCGGACGCCCCGGTGGACCTGCTCTACGCCAATGCGGTTTTCCAATGGATACCCGACCATATATCCGTGCTGGAACAGCTGATGGATCACCTCAAGCCCGGCGGTGTTCTGGCCGTGCAGATGCCGGACAATCTGTCGGAGCCTTCGCATCTGATGATGGAGGAAACCGGACTTGCCGGGCCGTGGTCGAAAGCATTCGAAGGGGGCAAAATACGGCGCAAGCCCTTGCCGCCCGCCTCGACCTATCTGGACCGTCTCGGCCCGAAATCGTTGCGCCTCGATGTTTGGCACACGGTTTATTACCACCCGATGGCAGATGCGGCGGCAATCGTCGAATGGGTGAAGGGCACCGGGCTGCGGCCTTACCTGAATGCCGCCGGAGAAGAAAACCGCGAAGCTTTCCTTACCGATTACGAGGCGCGCATCGACAAGGCTTACCCGCCAATGGCGGATGGAAGGCGGCTGCTTGCCTTTCCGCGCCTTTTCATCGTGGCGGTCAAAAGCCCCAACTGAGGGCTTATTGTTGCCCCGGCGGCGGCGCCAGCGGATTTGCAGGCGCCGGTTCCGTCTGGCCGGGTTGGATACCGGGCGGGGCCGGAATGCGGGTGTCGATCAACAGAATGCTCATGACCATCGCCACCAGAACAGCCACCAGCAAAAACCATGTGATCCGCATTTCCCCAACTCCCGTCAGTTTCCAGCCACCAATCGAAATGGCTCATTCAAATCTGCTTGAATAGGAACCGGAGACTTTGGCCTCCATGCGATGAAAAGAAGGAATACAGCGCCTTTTTTATTAACGGGCGTCACATTCCGTGATTTTCATCGTACCCAGCTGCAAATTTTGCTGCTCGGCGGCAATAGCCGGTGTTCGTCCCTGCCCTATATGTTTTGCCATATTCCAAACGGCGGACGGATCTGAATGCACGATATACTGAAAGAAGGCGAAACCTGCTGGCGTATTGCCAAAGCGGAGCGGTTGTCGATCATTGTCGATGCCGCGGATTTCTTTCGTGCCGCCAAAAGCGCGATGACCAAGGCCAAGCGTTCGATCTACCTCATCGGCTGGGATTTCGACACACGCATCCGGCTGGAACCGGATGGCGAAAAACACGGCGAATGGCCGGATCAGCTCGGCTCCTTCCTCAACGCAATTGCCCGACGTAATCAGGATCTCGATGTACGTATTCTCAAATGGGATATTGGGCTTCTGAATTCGATCACACGCGGCGAGACACCTTTTTATATGCTGCGCTGGATTTTCGACAAACGTATCCACCTGAAACTGGATGGTGCACACCCGACAATCTCTGCCCACCATATGAAGCTGCTGGTCATCGACGACCGTGTCGCTTTCTGCGGCGGCATCGACATGACCGTGGGGCGCTGGGACACACGTGACCACGCGGAAAACGCACCGGCCCGCCGCTCGCCGATGGGCTTTGCCCAGGAACCTTGGCACGATGCGACCACCTGCCTTTCCGGCCCGGCCGCAGCGGCTTTGGGCGAAGTTGCCCGCAATCGCTGGCAACGCGCAACCGGCGAGACGCTTGAGCCCAAGGAATGCGACAGCGACCCGTGGCCCGACAACCTGGATGTCGGCTTTCGCGATGTCGATATCGGCATTGCCCGCACGGCACCGGAATATGGCGGACGCAAACAGATCGCCGAGATTGAAACGGCAAAACTCGCCATCATCGCCGCAGTCGAAAAGACGCTCTACATCGAAAGCCAATATTTCGCCTCTCGCCGGGTAGCGCAGGCCATTGCTGAGCGTTTGAGGGAGCCGGACGGCCCGGAAATCGTGCTGATCAATCCGGAGGGTTGCGAGGGATATCTCGAGGCCAAGGCGATGGACAGTGCCCGTATTCGGCTGATGAAACTGGTGCGCGATGCCGACCGGTTCGGCCGGTTTCGCCTATTCTACCCTGTCAACGATGCGCGCACACCGATCTATGTGCATGCCAAGATGATGTTCGCCGACGACCGCGTTATCAAGATCGGCTCGGCCAATCTCAACAACCGCTCGATGGGTTACGATACGGAATGCGATGTCATTCTCGCCGCACAGGAAGGACAGGACACATTGCGTGAAAAGATCATCGCCACACGCGACGATCTTCTGGCAGAACATCTCGGCTGTTCACCGGCAGACGTCAGCCAGGCCATCCATGAAAATGGCGGTTCGCTGATATCGGCGATAGAGGCGCTGAACCAAAAAACCGGACGAGGCCTCGTGCCCGTTCCCATACGCGAACTGACAATGGCGGAAGAGATGTTTGCCGAAAGCGATATCGCCGACCCGGAGCGGCCGAGCGGCGTGCGATATCGCGCTTCGCGGTTTCTCAAGCGCCGGTTCGGGCATAAGCTGCGGTCTGCACTCTGACCCGGGAGGTCCTTCAATGCGTCCTGTGCTGTATTCGCATCCATTCTCTTCCTATTGCCAGAAAGTGCTGATCGCGCTCTATGAAAACGGTGTGGATTTCCAAACCCGCACACTAGGCGAGGACGACGGCGCTTACGAGGAACTGGTTGCGGCATGGCCCGTAAAACGCTTTCCGATGTTGAAGGATGGCGGGCGGCTGATCCATGAAGCCACGACCATCATCGAATATCTGCAGGCGCATTATCCCGGCCCGGTGCGGCTGATCCCCGTCAACGAAGCTTTTGCCGTCGAAGTGCGTATGCTCGACCGGGTTTTCGACAATTACATTTCGACACCGCAGCAGAAGATCGTGTTCGACGCCTTGCGAAAGCCGGAAAACCGCGACCCTTACGGCGTGCAGGAAGCGCGCGATATGCTCGATGCCGCCTATGGCTGGCTGGACCGGCATGTGGAAAAACGCCAATGGGCAGCGGGCGACGCTTTCACGCTGGCGGATTGCGCCGCCGCCCCCTCGTTATTCTATGCCGACTGGTCACATCCGCTCGGCGACCGGTTTCCGAATGTCACCGCCTATCGCCAGCGGCTTCTTGCACGGCCATCGTTTGCGCGCGCAGTCGATGAGGCGCGGCCCTATCGTCCGAACTTTCCGCTCGGCGCACCAGACCGCGATTAGAACGTCGGCGGTGTACAGGCGCTGATGACTTCGCAAGGCACCGGGCCGACACAGCGAAAGCGGTGCGGCCGGCGGCTTTCGAAATAATAGGCATCTCCCGGGCCGAGAATGCGGCGTTCATCCTCAACGGTCACTTCCAGCCGGCCGGACAGAACGATGCCCCCCTCTTCCCCCTCATGCACGAGCGGCACCTTTCCGGTATCCGCACCGGGCTGATAACACTCCTTGAGGATCTGCAGACTGCGGCCAAACAGGTTTTCACCCACCTGTCGATAGGAGATTGCTCCCTTGCCGATCTCGACCAGATCTTCCGCCGCATAAAATGCCTGCCGGGATTTTTCCGGCTCGAACGCAAAAAATTCCGCCATACCGATCGGCAGGCCATCGAGAATACGTTTCAGGGCTCCCACGGATGGATTGGCGGCGTTCGATTCAATCAGCGAAATGGTCGAATTCGTCACTCCGGCCCGCTTTGCCAGCTCACGCTGGGACAGGTTTCGCGCCATGCGCAACTGCCGCAACCGGCCTCCAACATCGAGCGACATGGGCACCTCCCGTTTTCGATGTTCGAAATATTGAAAACATCCGTTCGCCTGTCAACAAAATCAGTAGCTTGTCACAAGCAAGAAAACGACTTGTTCAAAACATCCAAATTGCCAAACTCGCCTCAAACAACGGAGGCAATCATGGATCACGCCAGCAAGGCAAACACGGTCAATCTCGAAAATTTCTGGATGCCGTTTACGGCCAACAGGCAATTCAAGGCAGCTCCCCGCCTGCTCGCCGCAGCTGACGGCATGTATTACACGGATGTGGATGGCAACAAGGTGCTGGATGGCACGGCCGGCCTGTGGTGCTGCAATGCAGGCCATGGTCGCAAGAAGATCTCACAAGCCGTCGAGCGCCAGTTGGCCACGCTCGACTTTGCCCCGACCTTCCAGATGGGCCATCCGATCGCCTTCGATTTTGCCGCGAAACTGGCCGAACATGCACCGGGCGGTCCAGATGCCAAGCTCGACCGCGTTTTCTTCACCGGCTCCGGTTCGGAATCCGTCGATACGGCGCTGAAAATCGCCATCGCCTACCAGCGCGCCATCGGTCAGGGTACGCGCACGCGCATCATCGGGCGTGAAAAGGGATATCACGGCGTCGGGTTCGGCGGCATTTCCGTCGGAGGCCTCGTCAACAACCGCCGCGTTTTCCCGCAAATTCCGGCCGACCATATGCGCCACACCTTGGATGTTGAGCGCAACGCGTTCAGCAAAGGCCTGCCGGCGCATGGCGTCGAGCTTGCCGACGATCTGGAGCGGCTTGTGCAGCTGCATGGCGCTGAAACGATTGCCGCCGTCATCGTTGAGCCGATGTCGGGTTCGGCCGGCGTGATCCTGCCACCCAAGGGATATCTCGAACGTTTGCGGGCGATTGCAGACAAGCATGGCATCCTGCTGATCTACGACGAAGTGATCACCGGTTTTGGTCGCCTCGGCACGCCTTTCGCCACCGATTATTTTGGCGTGACACCGGACCTGATCACCACCGCCAAGGGCATTACCAACGGTGCCATTCCAATGGGGGCCGTGTTTGCCAGCCGCAAGGTCTATGACGGCCTGATGACCGGCCCGGAAAACGCCATCGAACTTTTCCATGGCTACACCTATTCCGGCCATCCGGTTGCCTGCGCCGCCGGTCTCGCCACGATGGAAATCTATCAGGAAGAAGGCCTGCTGACCCGCGCCGCGGATCTGGCTGCCGACTGGGAAAATGCGCTGCATTCGCTGAAAGGCCTGCCGCATGTGGTCGATATCCGCAATCTCGGCCTTGTCGGGGCAATCGAGCTTGCACCGCGCGATGGCGCACCGGGCACGCGTGCCTATGACGTATTCGTGGATTGCTTCAACAAGGGCCTGCTGATCCGTGTGACCGGCGACATCATCGCGCTTTCGCCACCTCTGATCATCGAGCGCGAACAGATCGGTACGATCGTTTCGATGATCGGCGATGCCTTGAAGCGCGCCGCGTGATCCCATCGCGGACCGGTGCAATGTGCCGGTCCGCAATTTCGATCTGGGTCAGAGCCGCTCCGCCAGAAAATCGATGAAGGCGCGAATGCGGGCGGCGAGGTGTTCGTGCCCGGCATAGACTGCGTGAATATCCTCGATATCGTCGGGATTGTGATCTTCCAGCAGCACCACAAGACGGCCCTCCTCTATATCCGGTTCGACATGGAAACGGCCGACGCGGCCGATGCCCAGACCATCAAGACAGAACTGCCGGATGATGGACCCGCTGGAGGCCTTGAGGTTGCCGGACACCGGGCGAATATCGACCTTGCCTGTTTGCGGATCGCGAAATGGCCAACCCTCAACGGCACGACGAAAATTGAAAGCGATGCAGTTGTGCCGCTCGAGATCGGCTGGCGTTTCCGGCAGACCACGCTCTGCCACGTAAGCCGGGGATGCAATCAACGCCTGACGGCTCTGCCCGAGTTTCCGCGCCATCAGCGATGAATCACGCAGCGGCCCGTGACGGATGGCAATATCAACCCGTTCACGAATGAGATCGACCGTATCGTCGGTCAAAGTGATATCGAGCTGCACTTCGGGAAACAGTTTCTGAAATTCGCCAATCATTGGAATGATGTAACGCTCGCCGAAAGCAACCGACGCATTGATCGACAGCGGCCCGCGCGGACGCATGCGCCCGCCACCGGCCACCACCGCTTCCGTATCGGCAATCTCGGCCAGAATGCGTGCAGCACGCACGAGATATGTCTCGCCCTCCGGCGTCAGTTGCAGCATGCGGGTGGAGCGCACGACAAGGCGGGTGCCGAGCCGGTCCTCCAGTCGCGTCACCAGTTTGCTGACTGCCGATGGCGATAGTTTGAGTTTTCGCCCGGCCGCCGAAAAGCTTTTCAGCTCCGCTGCCAGAACAAAAACTTCCATTTCCCCGACGCGATTATCCACGATCCACCTATGACTTGAATTCACAAATGATTATCCGCCTGTGCCGCTACCCACGCAAGTGTCTCGCGACGATATTGCGCTTCACTAAACCACTCCTCCTCCCAAGGAACAGAATAATGCCTCTCGCTCTTTATGCCCTGACTGCCGGTGCCTTCGGCATCGGCGTCACGGAATTCGTCATCATGGGATTGCTGATCGATGTCAGCAAAGATCTCGGCGTGTCTATCTCCGCCGCCGGCCTGCTGATTTCCGGTTACGCGCTCGGCGTCGTCATCGGCGCGCCGATCCTCGGCGCCATTTCCGGAAAATGGTCGCGCAAGACCTTGCTGATGGCGCTGATGGTGGTGTTCACAGTCGGTAACCTCGCCTGTGCGCTGGCGCCGGATTACTGGACATTGATGGCGGCCCGCGTGCTGACCGCCTTTGCCCACGCCTCCTTCTTCGGCGTCGGCTCGGTTGTCGCGACAGGCCTCGTCGCTCCCAACAAGAAGGCGTCTGCCATCGCCATCATGTTTACGGGCCTGACCGTCGCCAACATTCTCGGCGTGCCGTTCGGCACATGGTTGGGTCAGGCCTATGGCTGGCGCTCGACCTTCTGGGCCGTCACCCTGATCGGCGTCGCCGCCTTCGCCGTCATCGCTCTGGTCGTGCCGAAGGACAAGCCATCTGATGCACAGGAAGAAAACTCGCAGGGTGTACTCGCCGTGCTTGGTCGTCGCGGTGTCATTCTCGGTCTTCTGACCACCGTTCTTTCGTGGGTCGGCGTGTTTGCGGGCTTCACCTATATCGCGCCGATCCTCACCCAGATCACCGGCTTTTCCGAAAGCGCCGTTTCGCCGATCCTGCTCGTCTTCGGCGGTGGTCTGGTCGTCGGCAATCTCGCAGGCGGCTGGCTGGCTGATCGTCATCTCCTGCCGACCATTCTCGGCAGCCTCGTGGCGCTCTCCGTCGTGTTGCTTGCCATGACGGCAGTCATTCACCAGCCGATCCTCACCGTCATCGCCATCGGCCTGTTTGGCGCGACCGCCTTCGCCACAGTTGCTCCCCTGCAAATGTGGGTATTGAAACAGGCGGAGGGTGCCGGCCAGGGTCTTGCCTCGTCATTCAACATCGCCGCCTTCAACCTCGGCAACGCCATAGGTGCATGGCTGGGCGGAGCAGTGATCGATCATGGCCCCGGCCTCGGTGCCGTCACCTTCGTCGCTGGCCTCGTGCCGATCGGTGCATTGGCAGTGGCGTTCATCGCCATTCGCATGGACGAGCGTCAGAAACAGAACCCGCTCGCCTGCCCGGCCGAATAGCGTCTCCGCTTCAAGGTTGAACCACATCTCGAACGACCCATGTAAACAGGGTCATATTCCGGCCCGGCGTTCTTGCCGGGCTTTCCCATCCAAAGGAGTTTTCCATGCACAGTGTCAGCGCAAACGGCGCCAATATTCCAGCGCTCGGTTTCGGCACCTTCCGCATGCCGGACAACGACGTTCATCGCATCCTGCCGGAAGCCCTGAAACTCGGTTTCCGCCATGTCGATACGGCACAGGTCTACAAGAACGAACAGGCCGTCGGTGATGTTCTGGCCAAGTCCGGCATTGCACGCCCCGATATTTTCCTCACCACCAAGGTCTGGGTCGATCGTGTCGGCCACAAGGATTTCATCGTCTCGGTGGATGAGAGCCTGACCAAGCTGAAAACCGATTACGTCGATCTTCTTCTCCTGCACTGGCCACAGAGCGAGATGCCGCTGGCTGACCGTATTGGCGCGCTCAACGATCTCGTCAAAGCCGGCAAGGTCAAGAATATCGGTGTTTCGAACTTTTCAACGGCCCTGATGGCGGAAGCGGTCAAGCTTTCCGATGCACCCATCGTCAACAACCAGATTGAATACCACCCCTATATCGACCAGTCGAAGGTTCTGGCGGAAGCCAAAAAGACCGGCATGTCGGTGACCGCCTATTACCTGATGGCCGATGGCGCGGTGCCGAAGGACGAGGTACTGAAGGATATCGGTGCCAAGCACGGCAAGAGTGCCGCACAGGTGGTGCTGCGTTGGGCCGTGCAGCAGAAGGACGTGATCGCGCTATCCAAGACCGCCACCGAAAGCCGCCTGCCGGAGAATTTCGACATTTTCGATTTCGCGCTGTCGGAAGAAGAAATGGCAGCCGTGCACAAGCTTGCCCGCCCTAATGGCCGCATCGTCAATCCGGGTCATCTGGCACCAGAATGGGATAGATAAGAGCCGGTTTTTCGGCATTCGACAGGAGATGGGCGGCACACCGCCCATCTCCTTATCTCTATTCCTAGAGCCAGCCCTTGCGCTTGAAATACAGAAACGGCAGCGCCATCGAGATGATCATCATGGCAATCGCCATGTGATATCCGTAATGCCACTGCAATTCCGGCTGGAAGGCGAAGTTCATGCCGTAGACGGAGGCAACAAGCGTCGGCGGCAGGAAGACAACGGATGCGACGGAGAAGATCTTGATGATCTGGTTCTGCTCGAGGTTGATCAATCCAAGCGTCGCATCCAGCAGGAAATTGATCTTTCCCGACAGGAAGGCCGAGTGATCGCCCAGCGAGGTCGCATCCCGCTGCAACAGCTTCAGGCGCTGGCGCACTTCCTTCGGCAGTTTGCGATCCACACCATCGATCGCCGAATAGTAGGCGACAACGCGCGACAGGCTGACGAGGCTTTCACGCACCACGGTGATGAACTCCCCCTTCAGGCCGATTTCACGCATCAGTTCCTGTAGGTCGCGGGTTTTCTTGTCGGCTTTCGATGCCTTTGCGTCGAATACGTCGCGGGAAATCTGGTCGATATCATTGCCGAGCCGTTCCAACGTATCGGCCATGCGATCGATGATCGCTTCGACAAGACCCGTCATGATCAGCTCGCCATAACCGCAATGAATGCCGCCGCCACCGCCACGCCTTGCACGCGCCATGAAGGCATCGAACGGACGCGGCTCCGAATGGCGCACGGTGACGAGGACCTGTCCCTTGACGATAAAGGTCACCGGCACCTTGCGGGGTGCACCGGCATCCGGGCGGGTCAGCACGGTCATGGTCATGAACTCGGCGCCGGTTTCCTGATAGAGGCGGGCGGAAAGCTCGATATCCTCCATCTCGTCGGCAGTCGGAACGGCAATGCCGAGCAGATCGCTGACAAGGCGCTCTTCTTCAGCGGTCGGAGAGACCAGATCGTACCAGACGGTGTTCGTCAAACTATCGTCGGCCGGCAGTTCCACCGGATCGGTGGCGACGGTGACAAGACGATCAAGATCGTGGGCATGGATGCGCAGCATGACAGCTCCTATCGGGGACCATCGGTTCCCCGGGAGCCATGACCGGACAAGGTCAGGGAACCAGAGAAACGGGTCGGTATATTGACGTCGAACTTCGACTGTCGGGGTTCATCTCGGTTGTCCTTTGAAAGAACGGCGCCCGGTCGGGCTCCGTCGTGGCGGTGGCATGCGCCCGATTTCAGATGAAGTCAACGGCTTTTATTCGAAAACCCTTATGCTGCCACGGGATTGAAACAGGACCGGATTTGCGCCATTCAAATTGCGGGCAGGGAGACTGAGTTTGGACTTTCAAAAACGCGCGCAACCGGTGATTTCCGAAGCGCAGATAATGACCCAGGCAGCGGTCGTTGCAGCGAACCGCCTCGGCCTCGACACAGCGACATTCGCCGCCACGATCGGTGTCAGCGAAACGCATGCGATCGACATGACGCGGCTTGACCACCTGCTGCGCAAAGGCACCCCGCCTTGCGACCGCGCGCTGCTCCTCATCAGGCTTTTCCGCGCCCTCAAGCATGCCGGTGATGAAGCCGCCGCCCGCGACTGGCTGCATGGTGAAAACACCGCGCTGGGCTGTCGCCCGGTAGAGATGATCGACGGCGAAGAAGGCCTTGGCGAGATCATCCGGCATCTGGAAGATCAGGCGGCGAACACCTACGACAAACAGGACTGACTGCACGCCTCGGCCTCAACCTTTTATTAGGCCCCTCTTCAGGGAACCCGGTTCCACGCTCAGCGTTTGCCTATGGATAGAACTGTTTTTCCGCATCAGGAGAACCAAGCCATGAGCAAGGACGAGCGCGCCCGCAAGGCAATCGAAGAGACCGATCGAAAGGTACCGGAGGCGGACAGCCCACCGGCCGGCCCGCATGCCAAGGAACACCTTACGGACAAGGAAAAGACACCCGGTGCCGGCTCGCTTTCCGATGAGAGCGATGACAGCACTACGCCGGGTTCCGGCTGATCGCGCGTGACCGCCGTTTGCCAGTGATGATCGAGAACGAGGAAAAGATGAAGAAACCGCAGGAAACCGTCCAGCCCCGCGCAACAAAAACAGCGCGCGCAGCAAAAACCGCAGGGACCACCAAAAGGAGCGCAAGGCAGCCGAAAGCGGCACCGGCCTCCAATCCGCTGGATGAAATTCGTGCGCTACGCCGCGAGGTGGCCGAGTTGAAACGGCGGCTGGCAGCGCAACACACGGTTCCTGCTGAGGACAATCTCCAGCCCTGGCTGAAGATTGCAGCAACCGTCGGTGTGACGCTTGCTCTGGGCAAGATCATGCAGGCACTGAGGTTTCCGGCGGCCGCTGCGGTCGCAGTGCCGATGATTTCGGCAGAAGTGAACCGGCGCTTTTTCTAACCGGTTCAAGCGCATTCACGGGCTACGGGATTGTCATTATGCGATCCCGGCCAGCACATCCTCGAGCGTGTTCAGAAACAGATCGGCGTTTTCGCGGGAGAACGGCAATGGCGGGCGGATTTTCAAAACATTGCCCTGTTTGCCGGATGCGCTGATCAGCACACGCCGATCCCGCAATGCGTTGACCACCTTCAGGGCAAGCGCTCCATCTGGTATCTTGCTGTCGCGGTCTTTCACGAATTCCAGTCCGAGGAAGAGACCCGCCCCTCTGACATCGCCGATAGATACAAATTTTTCCTGCAGGCTCCGCATGCCGGCCAGCATGTAATCGCCGGTTACAAGCGCATTCTGCATCAGGCCTTCATTCTCGATCACATCCAGCACGGCGGAGGCGGCGGCAATCGAAACGTTGTTGGCGCCAAACGTGTTGAAATAGCGAATATCCTGCCCGAACCGTTCCTGAATGTCCGGTTCCATGACGGCGGCGGCGATCGGCATGCCATTGCCCATCGGCTTGCCCATCACCACGATATCGGGCGTGATGCCGTGGCGCATGAAACCCCACATATGCGAACCCAGCCGTCCGAAACCGGGCTGCACTTCGTCGGCGATATAAAGCACGCCTTCGTGCTTCAGCAGGCCTGCAACGGGTTGCAGGAAACCGGTTGGATCGGAAAAAATGCCGTCCGTCGAAAAGATGCCATCGGCGATAAAGGCCGCCGGCGTAATGCCGCGACGGCGAAAATGCGCGATCGCCTTCGCCACGTCTTCCGCCAGCGCCACGCCGACATCGCGACCCTCGGCGCGATAGGTATCGGGTGCCGGCACCGTCAGCACATGCTGGCCAAGCGGCATGTTGGGACCGAGCGAAGGCGAGATTTCCGCCGCCGATGTCGTAACGCCGTGATAGGCGTTTTCCGTGATGATAATGCCGGTGCCACCGGTGTAGTAACGCGCCAGCCTGAGCGCCAGATCGACCGCCTCGCTGCCGGTGCAGGTGTACATCACCCTGTCCAGCCCGGCCGGAAACGTCGCCAGCAGCCGTTCGGAATAATCAAGGATCTGTTCGCCGAGATAACGCGTGTGGGTGTTCAGCTCCGTCGCCTGCCGCGCAATCGCCTGTGCCACATGCGGATGGCAATGGCCGACCGACGGCACGTTGTTATAGGCATCGAGATAGGCCTCACCATCCGGACCATACAGCCACACACCTTCGGCACGCGTGACATGCACCGGCGTTTCGTAAAACAACCGATAGGAAGGCCCGAGCAGCGCCTGTCGCCGTTCGATCAGCTTGCGCTCACGCTCCGGCAGGCTGCCGAGCCGGGCGGCATCGAAACCGTTGACCATGGTCGCTGTTGGTTTGCCGGAAACGGGCTTGTTCATGAGTGCTGATCCTTATCGGTTCGCGGCGCGTAATCTGTCGATTGCATCGGCTTTCGGAATGGCGTCAAGCCGTGCCAGCTGCTCCCACACGCTGGCGCTGCGGATAGTAAATCGCTCCGCATCATCGGGAAACAGCTTTGCCCGCCATTGCGGGATGGCCAGCCGCATGACCAGCCGCATCACGGCTGCGGTATAAACGAGATCGATTTCCACATCGGACAGCGTGCACTCACTGCGATAGCCTCTGACGAGATCGCACATCGCCTCGACCGGATCAGCTTCTCTTCCGATCTGATAGGCCGCCGCCACGCCAACATCGAAAACAACAGGCGCGTGCACCATGTCGCCGAAATCGATGATGCCGGTGATTTCATCCGGCCTGTCGGGATCGACCAGAATATTTTCCATGTTGAAATCGTTATGGATCACCTGCGCCGGTAGGGACGCCATCACCGGCACGATCTCCATCTCGAAATCGTCGATCGCCTTTTCCAGCCTTGCGCGCTGACGGGCATCGGTGAAAGCAGCCAAAAGATCACGCATGCCCATCGCATGTTTCATATCCCAGGTGATGCGATGGGAGGCCGCTTCATGAGAAAAGCTTTTCAGCGCCTTCTGCATACGCCCCAGCAGCACGCCGATTTTCTGGCGTTGCAATGGCGAATGCGCTGCCGTGCGCTGCGCCATGCCGGGCACAAATGTCACCATGCGCACACCGCGCTCGCCGCCATCATCGGCGAGGAAACGGAAATCTGCCGCGCCTGCCCGTGTGCGAATGATGCGCTGGACCGGAATGCCGGGGTCCAGCGCCTCCACATGCAGAAGCGCCTGGCTATGCATGGCCGTCACCAGCGGGTCTTCGGCCGGGTTGAGAATTTTTAACAGATAGCCGGTGCCATCCTCCAGCGTCAGCCGGTAATTGCTGTCCTTTTCGCCCCAAAGCCATTCGGCCTTACCGGTCAGACCGTAATGCTCGCGGGCAATCATTTCGGCCTGATCCGGCGGCACGGCTATGGCGCCGGTTTCAAGCTCGGCACCCAGCACGCGCGCTGCAGCCCTGTTGTTCATGATCGACATGTTATCACCTGTGTTGTCGGCACGGCCCTGCGAGGTAGAGAGCGCCGAAGCGCCCTCCCCAATCCATCAGGATTAGCCGCGCATCGCGGCAACGGCATCGAGCGCACGACCAAGCGCATCGAACATCTCATCGATCTGCTCGGCAGTGATGATCAGCGGCGGGCAGAAGCAAATCGCCTCGCCGACAGCACGGGCAATCACGCCCTCTTCTTCCAGCGCGGCCGCAACGGCAATCGCGGCGTCGCCAGCCTTGGCATCGGACCACGGCTTGATTTCCAGCGCACCAAGAAGACCGACACCGCGCGAGGAATGCGCCAGCGGATGTTTGGCCAGTCCTGCCAGACGGCCGAGGAAGTTCTCTTCCAGCCGCGCCGCATTGCCGACCAGATCGCGCTCCTGAATGATTTTCAGGTTTTCCAGCCCGACGGCCGTCGCGACCGGATGGCCGGAAGCGGTAAAGCCATGGCCGAAGACGCCGATGCGGTTCGATTCATCGGCAATCGGCTGGTAAAAATGGTCGTTCACCAGGATGGCCGAAAGCGGCATGTAGGATGACGAGATCTGCTTGGAAAGAACCAGCACATCCGGCTCAATGCCGTAGGTTTCGCAGGCGAACATTTTGCCGGTGCGGCCAAAACCGCAAATCACCTCATCGACCACAAGCAGGATGTCGTGCTTCTTGAGGATCTTCTGCACGCCTTCCCAATAACCGGCAGGCGGCACCAGCACGCCACCGGCGCCCATGACCGGCTCGCCCCAGAAGGCGGCAATGGTTTCCGGGCCTTCCTTGAGGATCAGGTCTTCGAGATCCTTGAGCATGCGCGCGGTGAAATCCGCCTCGCTTTCGCCGGCCTCACCGAAATGCACATAAGACGGGCAGGACGTGTGCACCATCCGGTCGAGCGGCAGGTCAAAACTTTCGTGGTTGCGCGGCAGACCGGTAATAGAACCGGCGGCAATCGTCACGCCGTGATAACCCTTGATGCGGCCGATGATCTTCTTCTTGTCCTTGTTGCCCAGTGCGTTGGAGCGATACCAGACCATTTTGCAGGCAAGGTCGTTGGCCTCGGAACCGGAGGAGGTGAAATGCACCTTCGACATCGGCACCGGTGCAATCTTGATCAGCATTTCGGCAAGATCGATGGACGGGCCATGCGACTTGTAGGCGAAGGTATGGTAATAGGGCAGCTTTTCCATCTGCGCCTTGGCCACTTCCGCCAGACGCTTTTCACCGAAACCGACTGCCACCGACCACAGGCCCGCAAGGCCTTCGATATAACGCTTGCCGTTATTGTCGGTAACATAGATGCCATCACCGGATTCGATGACCAGACCGCCGGTCTTCTCATACTTCCGGTAATTGACCATGGGGTGCATCTGATAGGCGATGTCGCGGCCTTCGATGGAATTCGGCATGATGGTCATAAGCTGCTCCTTCGTTCCCTTTTTATGGCATTCCCGACGTTCCGCCGGGTTGAGGTTTCAGCCGGTCAGACGTGCTGGCCGCCATTGATGTGTATCTCGGCACCGTTGATGTAGGACGATGCCTCGGTGCAGAGGAAATAGATGGTCTGCGCCACTTCACGCGTCGTGCCGAGCCTGTTCATCGGCACCTGTGCGCTCACAAGGTCCGCCGTGCCGGGCGACAGGATGGCCGTATCGATCTCCCCCGGCGCGATGGCATTGGCGCGAACACCCATAGGGCCGAATTCATGCGCCATTTCACGGGTCAAGGCTGCAAGGCCCGCCTTGGATGCCGCATAAGCGACGCCCGCAAACGGATGCACGCGCGAGCCGACGATAGAGGTGACATTGACGATCGATCCCTGAGCCGCCTTCAGTTCCGGCAGCAGTGCGCGTGCGAGAAGCGCCGTCGAGATGAGGTTGACGTTCAGGACGCGGGACCATGTGGACGCATCCGTATCGGCAACACCCAGACGCGAGCCACCTGGGCCTTTCGGCGAAATACCGGCATTATTGACCAGTGCCGCCAGTTTGCCGGAAGGCAGGCGCTCACGGACAATCGCCGCAAGCGCTTCGATGCTGTCGAGATCCTCAAGATCAGCCTGAATGTGGCTTTCGCGCGCGGACGGCCAGCGGCATTCTTCCGAAAATGGCTGCCGCGAAACCGTCAGGATTCGCCAGCCGTGCTCCATGAAAAGCTTGACCGTCGCGTGGCCGATACCGCGGCTGGCGCCGGTGAGAAGCATAAATTTGGTGGTCATGGGGCACTCCGCAATGCGTGCAGTTCAACTGCGATGTCTGCATGCTATCGTGCGGGCTTTCCTACTCAAGATATTTCTTGATGCGGCTGCGAAGGATAGCAACCCATAGGAGTTCGCTAACGCAACAAGATTACCAAAGCGCGAAATCGCGACTAAGTGGCCACCGGCGCCAGATCAGAAAATTATTCCGACTTAACGCACATAAAACGCACGCATACGGAAAATTATTATCTCTTAAATGGATTAAAAGGCGATTTATTGCCGTCGCTCGCACTGCATTTATCAAAAAGAAATTCTAAACAGTCGGTAGATTTTAGTCGTTGGACCCCTCCCGGCCCGCTGCATATCGTTTCCCTAACAACAAGCAAGGCCCAAAGCTGACAAGGGGAATACCGATATGAAACGCATCTCCACACATGTCCTTTCTGCCACGCTTTTCGCAGCGACAATGCTGTCGGGAGCTTATGCGAACGCCGCGGATATCACCGTCATGGGATATCGCGGTCCGTTCGAAGACAATTACAAGAAGGCCGTCATCGAGCCCTTCATGAAAGCCCATCCCGACATCAAGGTGAACTATTACGGCGTCCAGAACGCCGCCACCTCACTCGGCAACATGCGCGCCCAGCGTGATGCGTCACAGGTCAACGCCGTGATCTATGACCTCTCGGTCGCCAAGATCGCCAAGGAAGAAGGCCTCGTTGCCGACCTCGATACATCCAAGCTGTCGAACTATGCCGACGTGTCCGATATCGGCAAGGATCTGGGTGGCGCTGCCATTCCGCTGACCTACGATACGCTGACGCTGATCTACAATTCCAAGGCCTTCCCCACCGCACCGACCAGCTGGGAAACCCTTTGGGACAAGGCTCAGGCCGGTAAGGTCGTGCTGCCCGCACAGGGCGGCGGCGACATTCAGGCGATCCTGCTGACGATCATCGCCAACCGCATGGCCGGCGAACAGGATTACAAGAACACGATCGATCCGGGCGTCGACAAGCTGGTGGAACTGGCACCGCGCGTCCAGACCTGGGAACCGAAGCCGGATGCCTATACGCTGGTTGCCAATGGCACCGCCACGGTTTCAATCGGCTGGAACGCCCGTTCGCAGTTCTATTTCGACCAGACCGAAGGCCGTATGGGCTCCGTCGGCCCTACCGAAGGCACCGCCTCGCAAATCAACGTCGTCAGCGCCATCGAGAAGGCGTCTGAACCGGAAGCGACGCAAACCTTCATCAACTATGCGATCAGCCCGGAAGCACAGGCAGCCTTCGCCAAGGCGATGTTCTATGCACCGGTGAACACCAAGACGCAGGTGGATGAAGCCACCGCCAAGCGTATTCCGATGATGGACCCGGCCCAGCGAGAAAAGCTGATCCCGGTGGACTGGATGACGATTGGCGACATGCGCGACGACATCCTGCAGCCCTGGCGCCGCAAGATCATCCCGGCCGGACGCTAAGCCCAAAAAACTCCGGGCCGTTCAAGACCCGGAGCCCGTCCACTTTCCAAGAAAACCCTGCGGCACGCGTCCTCCTACGCGTGATCGAGCACCTACGCCATCGTGACGGGACCTTGGTCCCGTTGCCCTCGACGACCTCACATCCGCAAACGGTGACGACATGCAAACTCAGGAACTGCGACAGGTAGCCCCGGCCGCTGAAACCAATACCGGCGATCAGGCCTTTCTCAAGCTGAAGGGCATAACCAAGCGCTACGGCGTCGATTACATGGCCGTCGACGATCTCGATATCGACGTGCCGAAGGGCAAGCTGCTCGGCCTGCTCGGCCCGTCCGGCTGTGGCAAGACCACGACGCTGCGCATGATCGCCGGCCTTCTGGATATCACCCGGGGCAAGATCACTATCGACGGTGACGACATTTCCCACAAGCCGCCGCACAAGCGCGATATCGGCCTCGTGTTCCAGAACTACGCGCTGTTTCCACATATGACGGTAGCGCAGAACGTTGCATTCGGCCTTGAAATGCGCGGCGTTGGCCGCACCGAAGCGCGTGACCGCGTGGAAGAAGCGCTCGAAATGGTGCGCCTGCCGGGTTATGGCGACCGCAAGCCGAAAGAAATGTCCGGCGGCCAGCAGCAGCGCGTGGCGCTTGCCCGCGCCCTCGTCATCCGTCCGCGCCTCCTCCTCCTCGACGAACCGCTTTCCAACCTCGACGCCAAACTGCGTGACGACATGCGCATCGAAATCCGCGAAATCCAGCAACGCCTGCAGATCACCACCGTTTTCGTCACCCACGATCAGGTGGAAGCGCTGACCATGTGTGACCTCGTCGGCGTCATGCACAAGGGCAAGCTTGCCCAGCTCGGCACGCCGGAAGACATTTATGAGCGCCCCGCCGATCTGTTCGTCGCCGATTTCGTCGGCCGTACCAATATCCTCGACGGCGAGATCGAGGCGCTCGACCGGGTGCGTATCGGCGCATCGGTTTATCCGTGCAACACACGCGGCCTCACGTCGGGCAAGGCGAAAGCCGCCATCCGCCCGCACCGCATCAGCCTGACGCCCAGCCGCGACCGCTCGCTGGTCAGCATGGCCACCAACGCCGCGCAAGGCAAAGTCACCCGCGTCACCTATATCGGCGACGTCGTACAATATGACATCGATATCGGCGGTAACACGCTGACCACCGAAGTGCACACCGCCAGCGCCGGCCACAGTTTTCAGAGCGGCGAAAAGCTTCTCTGTGAGTGGAAGCCGCAGGACATGCAGGTATTCGCTCAAGGTTCAGGGAACTGAACCATGGCAGCGATCACCTCATCCGTCCCGATTGCAGAGGCCCCGGCCCGCAGGAAGACATTTCCCTTCCTGCTGATCGCGTTGCTTCTGCCCATGGCGATCATCAATTTTGTCGCCTTCGTCCTGCCGGTCATCCGGCTCGGCATGATTTCCTTCATCGAAAGCCGCAGCGGCGGTGTTCTGACCAACAATTACACGCTGGAAAACTATGTCGATTTCTTCACCGACAGTTTCAGCTTCGAGCTGGTCTCCAACTCGCTCATCCTCGGTTTCGGCGTTACGCTAATCACGCTTTGCTGCGCCTATCCGATCGCGCTTTTCCTGCACCGAGTTTCTCCCAAATGGCGCAACATGCTGTTCGTCATCACCGTCTCGCCACTTCTGGTCAGCAGTGTCGTGCGCACCTATGGCTGGATGGTCATTCTCGGTGATCAGGGCGTAATCAACGGCATCCTGATGTCATCAGGCGTGATCGACAGCCCGCTGCGGCTGACCAACAACACGCTCGGTGTCTTCGTCGGCATGGTCGAAGTGCTGATCCCCTATATGGCGCTGTCGCTGATCGCCGGGTTCGGCCGTCTCGAAAACGTCTATGAGGAAGCCGCAGCCTCGCTCGGCGCTAATAGCTGGACGAGGTTCCGCCGCGTGATCCTGCCTTTGACCGCCCCCGGCATCGCGCTTGGCTGCCTGCTCTGCTTCGTGCTGTCGATCAGCTCCTTCATCACGCCGAAACTCTTGGGCGGCGGACGTGTCTTCCTGCTAGCGACCGAGATCTACGACCAGGCCGTCATCCAGCTGGAATGGCCCACTGCTGCGGCAATCTCCGTCATCGTGCTCATCATCTTCGGCCTTGCGCTCGCGGTCTATTCCCGCGTCGTCAAGCGCTTCGATTAAGGAGGAACCTGACATGATCGGCCAATTGACCCTTCCGTTCAGGCTCCTCGTCGCCTGCATCTATCTCTTCCTGCTCGCACCCATCCTGATCGTGCTGCCGCTGTCTTTCAGCAATGACAGCTACATCACCTTCCCGCCGGAAAGCTGGGGCCTTCGCTGGTACGCCGCAATGTTCTCGCATGCCGGTTTTGCCCAGGCGCTATGGATCAGCCTCATCATTGCGGTGACTGTAACGATCCTCGGCCTTGCCGCCGGCGTGCCGGCCGCCTTCGCCATCCGCCGTCGCCAGTTCATCGGCCGAGAATTCCTCTTGAACCTGTTCACGGCGCCGCTTCTCCTGCCCTCGATCGTGCTCGGCCTCGCCATCCTTCTGGTCTTCGTTCAGGCACGCCTGCTCGGCACCTATACGGGCCTGATCATCGCGCATCTGATCATCACCACCCCTTACGTGATCCGCATCATGTTGACGGCATTTTCCACCCTGCCGCCATCGGTGGAGGATGCGGCCACCATGCTCGGCGCTTCGCCCTTCACGGTGGTACGCCGCATCACCCTGCCCCTGATGATGCCGGGTTTCATCGCCAGTGCCGCCCTTTCCTTCCTTCTCTCCTTCGACGAAGTGGTGATCTCGCTGTTCATCACCGGCCCGCGCCTGCGCACCCTGCCGGTCGAAATCTTCGATTATGTCGAAAGCCAGACCGACCCGATGACGGCAGCCGTATCCGTCGTTCTCGTCGGTGCCACCCTTCTCATCATCTTCCTTATCGAACGTACCCTTGGCCTCTCGAAGACCATCGGCAAGTGACTGAAATTGCAATGGAGACACATGAAATGGACAATATCGCGCTCTGGATGTCGCAGCCGCATTTCGGCTTTCTGGAAATCGCAAAGACCTGCGGCGTCAGCCAGCTCGTCATAGAGCTTGAGCATGGCACGTTCGATCTCGCCACGCTCGACCAGTTTCTCGCCTTTTCCAAGTCGCTTGGCATTCCGGCCCTGACCAAGGTGATTGCGCCGACCACCGAAGCCATCCAGCAGGCCCTCGACTTCGGTTCCGACGGCGTCATCCTGCCGCATATTCTCGGCGTCGATCATGCCCGCGAAGTGACAAAAGCGGCCAAATATCCGCTGCTCGGCATCCGCTCCTATGCCGGTGGCCGTGTGTTCGGTTACGCCCGCCCGTCTTCCGACGCGTTCGAGAAGGAAAACAAGCGGACCAAATGTTACGCGATGATCGAAACGGCCGAGAGCCTTGCCGATGTCGAAAAGATCATCGCACTCGAAACGGTCGATGGCCTGTTCCCCGGCCCGTCCGATCTGGCGCTTGCCTGCGGCCGTGGTGCTTATGCCTTCAACGATGAAGACCGCCGCGACCTTTCCCGTATCGCCAAGGCCGCCCGCGACGCCGGCAAGAAGTGGATCATGCCCGCCTGGACGCCTGCGGAGCGCACCTTCGCGCTGGAAGAAGGCGCCGAAATGCTGGTCGTCGCCACCCAGAACATGGCGCTGCGCGCCGGTATCATGTCCACCATCAACGCACTCAAGCAGGAAAAGATCGTCGCCTGACGCACGATCGCCATTCGGAGGAATTGTCCATGAAAATCAGCCTGATCCAGACCAACCCGCAGCAGGACCGCGAAGCCAACCTGAAGATCACCCGCGACCTGATGACGGAAGCGCTGAAGAACGACCAGCCGGACCTGATCGTTCTGCCGGAATATTTCGAAGTTTACGGCACGACAACCGAAGAAAAGCTGGCATTGGCCGAACCGGCAGGTGGCGCCGCCTACAAAATGGCGCAGGATTTTGCCCGCGATAACAAGGTCTTTGTCCATGCCGGCACGATCATGGAAAAGGTCGAGGGCGAAAACCGCATCTACAACACGTCCTTCGTGTTCGACCGCGAAGGCAAGGAAGTCGCAGCTTACCGAAAAATCCACATGTTCGACATCGTCGCGCCCGATGGAACCGCCTACAAGGAATCCGCCACCGTCAAGCCGGGCGACGACATCGTCACCTATGAGATCGACGGCATGAAGGTCGGTTGCGCCATTTGCTATGATATCCGCTTCTTCGAACTGTTCCTGCAGCTCGAAAAGGCCGGTTGTGACGTCATCGTGCTGCCCGCCGCCTTCACGCTGCAGACCGGCAAAGACCATTGGGAAGTGCTGGCCCGCGCCCGCGCCATCGAAACCCAGACCTATTTTGCCGCTTGCGGCCAGACCGGCAGCGTCACCGTAAACGGCGAAAAGCGCGCCTGCTACGGCCATTCGCTGGTCTGCGATCCGTGGGGCCACACGATTGCCCGCGCCTCCGATCCGGTCGGTTATGTCACCGCCCGCATCGAGCCGAAGGAAATCAAGCGCGTGCGTAACCTCATCCCGATGACCCAGCATCGTCGCCTCGCCTGCGCTTAAACCAAGGAGATTTCGACCATGTACGTCATCAAGGACATGCCCGAGCAGATCCCCCAGGAAGATCTCGATCTTCTCTCCGGCGTCGAAACCGCAACCGTCGGCCATTGGCGGTTGATGGGTTTCATGGACCGGCAGATTCAGCCGCTGCTTCCCGGCCGCCGTGTTGTCGGCACCGCCGTGACGCTCGCGATTGCCGGACCGGACTCGACCCTGCTGCACCACGCCACCGGCCAGTTGCGCCCGGGCGATATTCTCGTCGTCGACCGTCTGGGCGATGACAAATATGCCTGCTGGGGCGGTGGTGTCACCGTCGCGGCAAAGGCATCCGGCGCGGTTGCCGGCATCGTTGACGGCCCCTGCACCGACCTGACGGAAATCCAGGATTCGGATTTCCCGATGTGGTCGCGCGGTCTTTCGCCGATCACGACGCGGCTCTACGATCTCGGCGGCGGCTTCAACGTCCCGGTCAGCTGCGGCGGTGCCGTGGTGATGCCGGGCGATGCCATTCTGGCTGACGAAAGCGGCGTTCTGGTCATCCCGCGCGATGAGGTGCGGGCCGTTGCTGAAGAAGCCCTGAAACGCCAGGAAAGCGGCAAGAAACGCGAGGCCAGCGTGCGCGACAAGGTGCAGAAGCTCGGCGACATGACCGGTGCTACCGCCAAGGTTCTGGCCAAGCTCGCCTGAGGGCATAGATTGTTCATCAAATCATCCCGGCTGGTGCAGCCGGGATGTATTTTGTGATTGAACATTTTAACAACCGTCACAACCGTTGCCATATTTCCTTCACGGTGTAACCTCCTCCGCGCAGTGGCTTTAGTCTTTGTGATTTCAACGAGTTGTGACAATCATTGCGTGTCCTCGCATCTGACGGTCATCAAAGCGGCGGGGCATCATCGGCAATGAACATTCGTTTTCTTGAAACCGTGGTCTGGCTTGCGGAGCTTCGAAGTTTTCGCGTCACCGCCGACCGCATGAACATTACCCCCGCCGCCATTTCCAACCGCATTTCGGCCATCGAACAGGAACTCGGCATCCGCCTTTTCGAGCGCGATACGCGCGACGTGCATCTGACCCGCGAAGGCCGCTCATTCGTGTCCGGTGCGCGCGATATCATCGCCCGCTACAATCGGCTGGTCAGTGACGTTGCCCCGCCCGAAACCGTTGAGGGCACTGTTCGTATCGGCATCGTACCGTCCATGGCACTGGCCATCCTGCCTGGTCTGATGGAAACACTGAAACATCGCTTTCCACGCGTTCGCGTATCGGTCACCACCGATGCCGCGCAGACCATCCTCACAAAACTGGAAAAACGCGAACTCGACATCATCCTCGGTTTTCACGGGCCACAGCTGGAGAAATACCGGATCGTCGACCTCTGTACGCTCGGCATGTTCTGGATTGCCAACAGCGCCTTTCCGTCCGATGACGACGCAATGACCCGCGCCGACCTGATGCTGAACCCGATCATTTCCTATGAGGTGGGTACGCAGGCCTACAAACGCATGGTCGATTACCTGCCGACCAATTCTCTGGGCCAGGGCGTCATTCATTATTCCAATTCGCTGGCAACGACGATCAGCATGGTGTCAGCCGGCATCGGCATTGCCGTGCTGCCGCCGATCGTCATCCAGAACGAGCTGAGGCTCGGCACGCTGAAAGTGCTGAATGTCCGCCATCCCTTTCCGGCGACCGATTATTTCGCCGTCTATCTCGACAACCCGTCATCGCGGCTTTCCCCGCTGATCGCCTCGATTGCGTCGGATGTCTCTGCCGAATTCTGTTCCCTCTACGACAACGCACTCGCCGTTCATCGGTAGTTACGATCAAGGAGAATGCCATGGCTCATGAATTGAAAAACGTCTCCACTCCGGCTGTTCTGCGCAACCTGACGCTGGATAGCAACGCAATCCGAGAAGCGCGCATCGATCTCGCCGCGTCTTTCCGCATGGCGGCAAAACTCGGATTGCAGGAAGGCATCTGCAACCATTTTTCAGCCGTGGTTCCCGGCCATGAAGACCTGTTTCTGGTCAACCCTTATGGCTGGGCCTTTGCGGAAATCACCGCCTCGCAGCTTCTCGTTTGCGATTTCAACGGCAATGTCATCGCCGGCAGCGGCAAACCGGAGGCAACCGCCTTCTATATCCACGCCCAGCTTCACAAGACCATGCCGCGCGCCACCGCCGCCTTCCACACGCATATGCCTTATGCGACCGCGCTTTCCATGCTGGAGGGCGAACCGCTGGTCTGGGCCGGACAGACGGCGCTGAAATTTTACGGACGCACGGCGATCGACGAAAATTATAACGGTCTTGCGCTGGATGACAGCGAAGGCCTGCGCATTGCCCGCGCCATGGGTGATGCGGATATCGTCTTCCTGAAAAACCACGGCGTCATGGTGGTTGGCCCAACCATCGCCGAGGCCTATGACGATCTCTATTATCTGGAGCGAGCAGCCGAAGTGCAGTTGCTTGCCATGTCCACCGGCCGCGAACTGAAACCCGTGCCGGTAGACATCGCCCAGAAGACCTATCTGGAAATGCGCGAGGGCGACCCGGAAAGTGCCCGCCTGCACATGGAAAGCATCCGCCGCCAGCTGATGCGCACCGAGCCAGAATTTGCCGACTAAGCAAATGGGTGACGCAAACCGTTATCCGTTGGCGGATACGGCAAAAACCTCGTCATGGGTGGCGACGAAAAATGCGCCATCCGGGGTCACCCAGCCGCGGAACATGCCGGCAGTGTTGTAAGGCGCGGTGATCGAGCCATCCGCACCAACCGCCACCAGACCGGCGCCGATGGCATGCGGCTTCAACTCTTCCATGATGAGATCGGTCGCGGCCTGATCAACGCTTTCACCGAGATAACGCACACGGCTCGCCACTTCATGGCCGACCGCATAACGGATGAAATATTCACCCTTGCCGGTGCCCGATACGGCGCAAACGCCATCGCGCGCATATGTGCCCGCGCCGGCAATCGGCGTATCGCCGATGCGGCCGGCCGGTTTGTTATTGTAGCCGCCTGTCGAGGTCGCAGCGGCGAGATGACCGGAGGCATCCAATGCAACCGCACCGACAGTGCCATGCTTTTCGGATTCACTGGCTTTGGCCGCCGTGCCGGCAGCAGCATGCGCCTTCATGGCCGCCAGCGCAGCGACGCGCTTTTCGGTCGTGAAATATGCCTGATCGACAACATCGAGACCTTCGGCTTTCGCAAACGCGTCGGCAGCGGGACCACCCAGCA
>Ga0075364_10000043_pt1 | contig 44079 bp, 38 predicted proteins | sample EndMetdeltDD1764_FD_71517 | JGI IMG/M metagenome (GOLD analysis project Ga0075364, IMG submission 71517) | Populus endosphere microbial communities from Tennessee, USA - Endosphere MetaG P. deltoides DD176-4 | ecosystem: Host-associated > Plants > Roots > Endosphere | place: USA: Tennessee... | reverse complement strand
GCCTATGTGGTGGACAAGGGCAACCATCGCCACTTCATGGAAAAGGAAATTTACGAGCAGCCGGAGATCATTTCGCATGCGCTCGGACATTATGTCGATTTCGCCGCCAACACGCTGAAACCGCAGGCCGGCACGATCGATTTTTCGAAGCTTTCCGGTCTTGCCATCTCCGCCTGCGGCACGGCCTATCTCGCTGGTCTTGTCGGCAAATACTGGTTCGAGCGTTATGCCCGCCTGCCGGTCGAAATCGATGTCGCTTCGGAATTTCGTTACCGCGAGCTGCCGTTGTCGCCGACGCAGGCAGCCCTGTTCATCTCGCAGTCCGGCGAGACGGCCGATACGCTGGCTTCGCTGCGTTACGCCAAGGATCAGGGCCTGAAGATCGGCGCCATTGTCAATGTGCAGGAATCAACGATCGCGCGTGAATCCGATGCGGTTTTCCCGATCCTGGCCGGCCCGGAAATCGGCGTTGCCTCCACCAAGGCGTTCACCTGCCAGCTGGCGGTTCTGGCGTCGCTCGCTATTGGTGCGGCACGTGCGCGTGGCACTATCGATGCGGCCGCTGAGAAGGAAATGATCGGCCATCTGATCGAGATGCCGCGCATCATGAGCCGCGTGCTGAATGCCGTCCAGCCGCAGATTGAAAACCTGTCGCGTGAGCTGTCGCGTTTCAAGGACGTGCTTTATCTCGGCCGCGGCACCAGCTATCCGCTGGCGCTGGAAGGCGCGCTGAAGCTGAAGGAAATTTCCTATATCCATGCCGAAGGTTATGCAGCCGGCGAACTGAAGCATGGCCCGATCGCCCTGATCGACGAGCATATGCCGGTCATCGTGATTGCGCCTTACGACCGCTTTTTCGACAAAACCGTGTCGAACATGCAGGAAGTAGCGGCGCGCGGCGGCAAGATCATCTTCATCACAGACGAGAAGGGTGCTGCAGCCACCAAGCTGCCGACCATGGCAACCATCGTTCTGCCGGAAGTCGATGAGGTGATTTCGCCGATGATCTACGCGCTGCCGATCCAGTTGCTCGCCTATCACACCGCCGTCTTCATGGGCACGGATGTGGACCAGCCGCGCAATCTGGCAAAATCGGTCACCGTCGAGTGATCCCAAAGGAGGCGCCCAAAAGCCGCCTCCTGATTAATTGATGCACCTGCCCTTGCGGGGGCAGGTGCCATCCGGCATTGTTTCCTTCCATTCCGCCTTTGGCGTCACTTCAGAATAAAATCAGGCTTTTATGACCGATCCGCTCGAAAAACTGTCGCTGGCCGGTCGGCTGAGAAACAACTTTCTTACCGGCCTGATCATCTGTGCGCCTCTGGCCATCACCATCTGGCTGACTTTCACCTTCATCGATTGGGCCGACAGCTGGGTGACGCCCTACATCCCGCAGCGCTACAATCCGCAATATTATTTCGACGTCACCATTCCTGGCACAGGCCTGCTGATCGCCGTCATCCTGATCACCATGATCGGTTTTCTCGGCAAGAACCTGATCGGTCGTTCCATCGTCAACTTTGGCGAGTCGGTGCTGCACCGCATGCCGCTGGTGCGCACGCTCTATAAAAGCCTCAAGCAGATCTTTGAGACGGTGCTGAAGGAACAGTCGACCTCGTTCAAGAAATGCGGGCTGATCGAGTTTCCAAGCCCCGGCACCTGGGCGCTGGTGTTTATTTCCGGCGATGTGCAGGGCGAGATCGCCGCGCGGCTGAACAGCGATGGCGAGGAAATGGTCGGCGTGTTCTTGCCGCCGACACCGGTGCCGACCGCAGGCTTTCTGATGTTCGTGCCAAAAAGCAAGATCGTCATGCTCGACATGACCCCGGAAGAAGGCGCGCGCCTGCTGATTTCAGGCGGCCTGATCGCGCCTGACTGGAAACCCAAGACGCCGGACATGCCGGTTCTGGCAGCACCTATCCCGCCCGTAAAAACCTGATCGCCTCGTCGCGACGGTGCAGGTACAGCAGCACCCGGATGGCTTCGCCACGTTCACTCGTCAGGTCCGGGTCTCTTTCCAGCAGATAACTCGCGTCCTTGCGGGCTATTTCCAGAAGGTCGGCATGCGCCTCCAGGCTTGCGAGCTTGAAGCCCGGTGTGCCGGACTGGCGGGTGCCCAGAAGCTCGCCTTCGCCGCGCAGTTTCAGGTCTTCCTCGGCAATCAAAAAACCGTCCTCGCTGTCGCGCAGGATGGAAAGGCGGGCATGACCAGTCTCGCTGAGCGGGCCCTTGTAGAGCAGGATACAGGTGGAGGCATCAGCGCCACGGCCGACGCGACCGCGCAACTGGTGCAGCTGCGCAAGACCGAAACGCTCGGCATGTTCGATGACCATGATCGTCGCATCAGGCACATCGACGCCTACCTCTACAACTGTGGTGGCGACGAGAAGGCGGATTTCGCCGGCCTTGAATGCCGCCATGACGGCATCTTTCTCCGCGCCCGACATGCGGCCATGCACGAGGCCGACATTTTTCGCGCCGAGTTCGCGGGCGAGTACGGCATAGCGCTCTTCTGCTGACATCAGTTCCACGACGTCTGATTCTTCGACGAGCGGGCAGATCCAGTAGGCCTTCTTTCCTTCCGCGACGGCGCTTCTCAAGCGCCCGACAATATCGCCTATGCGTTCGGTGGGCACCGTTACGGTCTGGATCGGTTTGCGGCCCGCCGGTTTTTCCGTGAGTTTCGACACGTCCATGTCACCGAAGGCGGCCAGCACCAGCGTGCGCGGGATGGGCGTCGCCGTCATCACCAGCATATGCGGCGAGATGCCCTTCGATGTCAGCCTTAAGCGCTGATGCACGCCAAAACGGTGCTGCTCATCGACTACGGCCAGCGCCAGATTGTGGTAGCTGATCGTATCCTGAAACAGCGCGTGCGTGCCGATGATGATCTGCGCTTCGCCGGATGCGATACGTTCGCTTATCGCCTCACGCTCCTTGCCCTTGGTGCGGCCGGTGAGAATATCGACGGTAATGCCGGCGGCATCGGCCAGTTTGGCGATCGTCGCAAAATGCTGGCGGGCGAGAATTTCGGTCGGCGCCATCAGCACCGCCTGTCCGCCGCTTTCGACGGCCGCTGCCATGGAGAGCAGCGCCACCAGCGTCTTGCCGGCACCGACATCACCCTGTAAAAGCCGCAGCATGCGATCCTCGCCGGCCATGTCCTTCAAGATATCCTCGACGGCGCTTTTCTGGCTGGCCGTGAGCGAAAAGGGCAGGGCGGCGACGATTTTGGCCGCGATGTCACCCTTCACGCGGATCGGGACGCCGGGAACCTTGCGGATTTTCTGGCGCACCAGAGCCAGCGATACCTGGCCGGCAAGAAATTCGTCATAGGCCAGACGGCGGCGCGCCGGTGCCTGCGGCTCTATATCGGCGGCATCCCGCGGGTCGTGCAGATCTCGAAACGCATCCGAAACGGATGGGAAAGACTGACGCTGCGTGAGGTTGAGATCGATCCATTCGGTAAATTCGGGCAGGCGAGCAACGCCGCCTTCGATCGCCTTGCGCAGTGTTTTTGGCGAGAGCCCAGCAGTGAGCGGATAAACCGGCTCGACCAGCGGCAGGTTTTCCGCCTCCGAGGCCTTTACGATGAAATCCGGATGGATCATCGAAGCGCGGCCGTTGAACCAGTCGACCTTGCCGCTCACCATCACCTGTTCGTCAATCGGCAGCTGCTTCTCTAACCAGTTGCCCTTGGCGCGAAAGAAGGTCAGCGCCAGTTCGCCGGTATCGTCGTGCAGATAGACGCGATAAGGCTGGTTGGTACGTGCCGGTGGCGGCACATGGCGATCGACCCGGCCTTCAATGGTGACGATGGAACCCTGCGGCGCCAGCGCGATGCCCGGCCGGTTGCGGCGGTCGATCAGCGAAAACGGCGCATGGAAAAGCAGATCGACGACACGGCAGTCGTCGGCATCATCGCGGCCGGTGACCTTGGCGATCATGTCGGCAAGTTTCGGTCCGACGCCTGACAGCGCGGAAACGGGTGAAAACAGGGGATCGAGCACGGCGGGACGCATGAGCACTTACATGCGACGGGAGGCCTAAATTGGCAATGGCGCGGTGCGATTTTTGACCTCCAAAACGCACCGCTTTTTCAATGGACTGTCGGGGACTGCCGGATCAGAGTTGCCGACGCAGGAGGTCCGCGACATCACGCTCGATGCCTTGATGAATGGCTGCCCGATCAATGCCCGCGGCGTCCTTGCAGATCATGGGGGCCTCTGCGGCCAGTTCGGCAGGGCAGGGATCGATGAAAACGAAATGAGCGCCGGGGACGATAACCTGCTCCGGCGGTGACGGCAGGTTTTCCGCCACGGCGAGCGCGTTGGCTTTTGCTCTGAGAAACGAACCATCCTGTGGTCTGAACAGCAGCACCGGCACTTTGACGGAAGCCAGGCTCTCCTGATCAAAAAGGATCGCAAGAGGATCCATCAGCACAAGTGCCTTGATACGCGGTTCGGTATCGGGTTTCCAATTGACGATGGCGGCTGGTGCCTTGGTTGTTTCTTCTGTCGCCGGGCGGCAGGAGCCGACATCGCTGCGACCTTCACCGGCGCAATATGCAAGAGCCAGATCAAAATTCGGGCGGGCGCCAGCCAGAACAAGAGAGGTGTAACCGCCTGCGGAAAACCCAACCATGCCCAGCCGGCCCGCATCGATACTCGGCGCAAAACGCTTGTCGGCCAGCACGGCGTTGAGGGCTTTCGAGGCTTGCCTTGGACGATCCATCAGGATTTTTGCCTGCTGGTTTGCTCGCGGATGCCCGGCAGCGTCTCCGACATGCAGCGGCGCCACGACGACCATTCCTTTGCGGGCAAGGCTTGCGGCAAGCTCGCGATGCGCCATCGGTGTTCCGCCGCTGCCGTGGGATAGCAGAATAATCGGAAAACGGCGGTCGGTGGCAATACCGGCGTTAAGCGTTGCAGCGACAGTGAACGGCCCGGCCTGCCATGGCTTCTCCGGTGCTGATGACGGATACCAGATCATGGTGTCGAATGCGCTGTCTTCGTCGGAGACAGAAATGCGGGAAAAACCGGCGGTGTAGGGTGGGGGCTGGAGGTCTTCGCTCAGCGCGAGACCGGGTGTCAGCATGAGCAGCGAAATCAGATAGAATAAGCGGAGCAAAGTCGTATCCTATGATAATGAGACGGCAAATATTTCGTGACTATATATCGTTTTTTGCTGTTCGATTTTTCTTTTTGCGACTAAGTCGACGGGTGTTCTGGAACGATTTGTTCGGCTCGGACGTCTTGTGAGGCATCCCTTTCTCTTTTCCCGAAAAACCGGTTTCCACCTTGCGAAACCATGCTTTATAGAGAGCGCGCACACGAAGGTTTCCGACATGACTGGACTGACGCGCACCAGCGCTGATCTCGACCCGCGCCGCCGGCGTATCCTCTATCGCTGCTGGCATCGCGGCATTCGCGAGATGGATCTCGTCTTCGGGCAGTTCGCCGAAGAGCAGATTTCCACGCTCTCCGAAACCGAACTCGATGAATTCGAGATCATCATGGGCGAGGAAGATGCGGACCTGAACAGCTGGATTACCGAGGCCGTTCCGGTTCCGGAACGATATCGGACACCGCTGTTCGAGCGCCTTGCCTCCTACCGCCCGGATTTCGATCTGGTGACGCGGGAAAGCCTCAATGCGAAGGGTGACGGGTTTCGATGATTTCCGGTTTTGAGCCTAAAAAGATTGCCGCAAGCTCCACACCTCTGATCATCGGCAATGTGCCGGCTGGCATCGAACCGCTGGTGCTGGCCGAAATGGCGCGGGCCGGTCAGCCGGTCGCCTATGTGGTTTCCGATGGCCAGCGCATGGCCGATCTCGAGCAGATGCTGGGTTTTGTCGCGCCGGAAATTCCCGTGCTGACTTTGCCGGCGTGGGACTGTCTGCCTTATGACCGTGTGTCACCGAGTGCCGATACGTCCGCGCGCCGTCTGGCGGCGCTTTCCGGCCTGATCAACCACGCCAAGAAGCCGCATCCAGCCATCGTGCTCGTCACCGTCAACGCGATGATGCAGAAAATCGCGCCGGCGGAGGTGATCGAAAGCCTGGCGTTTTCGGCAAAACCCGGCAACCAGATCCGGATGGATGACATCGCCGCGCGGCTGGAGCGCAACGGTTTCGACCGCGTCTCGACCGTGCGGGAAGTCGGTGAGTTTGCGGTGCGCGGCGGTATTCTCGACGTGTTCGTTCCGGGGACGGAAGAACCGGTCCGCCTCGACTTTTTTGGCGATACGCTGGAAAGCATCCGCTCGTTCGATCCGGCCAGCCAGCGCACGACGGGGCAGGCGCGTTCGCTTGACCTCAACCCGATGAGCGAAGTGACGCTGACACCTGACACGATCAGCCGTTTCAGAAAAAATTACCTGTCGCTGTTCGGCGCGGCCAATCGTGACGACGCGCTTTATCAGGCCGTCTCCGAAGGCCGCCGTTATGCCGGCATGGAACATTGGCTGCCGCTGTTTTACGAACGGTTGGAAACCGCCCTCGATTATTTGAAGGGTTTTCGCATCGTCACCGATCATACGGCGCGCGAGGCGGCAACCGAACGCTCCAAACTGGTGATCGACTATTTTGAGGCCCGCCGCGATAGCGGTGTTCAGGGCAAGGGCAAAGGGGCGGCGGTTCAGTCCACGCCTTACAAGCCGGTCTCTCCCGGCCAGCTTTATCTTGACGGCAAGGGTTTTGCAGCCGGTCTCGATGAGTTCGGTGCGATCCGGCTGACGCCGTTCAACGAGATGGATGCCGAGGGCCGCAAGGTCATCGCGCTCGATGTGCATGCCGGGCCGCGCTGGGCGAAAAGCCAAGCCGAGGTACAGACCGAAAAGCAGGAACGCGGCGAAGATGACGAAAGCGGTCGCGCCAACGTCTTCGATCTCGTCGTAAAACATATCGCCGACAAGCGCGCCGAGGGCGACAAAGTGCTGGTCACCGGCTGGTCGGCCGGTTCGCTCGATCGCCTGTTGCAGGTGCTGGACGAGCGCGGCCTGAAGCGTATCCGCCAGATCGAAAAGCTCGATGATCTCAAGAAACTGGACAAGGGTGAGGCGGCTGCGGCCGTGATGAGCCTTGAAGCCGGCTTCGAGACCGGTGATCTCGTCGTCATCGGCGAGCAGGATATTCTGGGCGACCGCATGGTGCGCCGGGGCAAACGCCGCAAGCGCGGTGCGGATTTCCTCACCGAAGTTGCCGGTCTCGACGAAGGTTCGCTGGTCGTGCATGCCGAACACGGTATCGGCAAATTCGTTGGCCTCGTGACGATCGAGGCGGCCGGTGCGCCGCGCGCCTGCCTGGAACTGCATTATGCCGACGCGGCAAAGCTGTTCCTTCCGGTCGAAAACATCGACATCCTGTCGCGCTACGGGTCGGATGCGGCGGAAGCCACGCTCGACAAGCTCGGCGGCGGCGCATGGCAGGCCCGCAAGGCCAAGCTGAAAAAACGCCTGCTCGATATGGCCGATGCGCTGATCCGCATTGCCGCCACCCGTATCACCCGTCGTGCGCCGGTTCTGGCGACGCCGGAAGGGCTCTATGACGAGTTTGCCGCGCGTTTCCCCTATGACGAAACCGAGGATCAGGAAAACGCCATCGAATCCGTGCGCGAGGATCTCGCCGCCGGTCGTCCGATGGACCGCCTTGTCTGCGGCGACGTCGGTTTCGGCAAGACGGAAGTGGCGTTGCGCGCCGCCTTCTTCGCCGCCATGAATGGCGCGCAGGTGGCGGTCGTCGTGCCGACCACACTGCTTGCCCGCCAACATTTCAAGACGTTTTCCGAGCGTTTTCGCGGTCTGCCAATCAAGCTGGCACAGGCCTCGCGTCTCGTGACGGCCAAGGAACTGGCGCAGACCAAAAAGGATGTCGCAGACGGCAAGGTCGATATCGTCGTCGGCACGCATGCGCTTTTAGGCGCCGGCATCCAGTTTGCCAATCTGGCGCTTCTCATCATCGACGAGGAGCAGCATTTTGGCGTCAAGCATAAGGAGCGTCTGAAGGAGCTGAAGAGCGACGTGCATGTGCTGACACTATCGGCGACGCCGATCCCGCGCACGTTGCAGCTTGCCATGACCGGTGTTCGCGAACTGTCGCTGATCACCACGCCACCGGTGGACCGCATGGCGGTTCGCACCTTCATCTCGCCCTTCGATCCGTTGGTCATCCGCGAAACTCTTATGCGCGAGCATTATCGGGGTGGGCAGAGTTTTTATGTCTGCCCGCGTCTGGCCGATCTGCCGGAAATCGAAGCCTTCCTGCGCTCCGACGTGCCGGAATTGAAGGTGGCCGTGGCGCATGGCCAGATGGCTGCGGGCGATCTCGAAGACATCATGAACGCCTTCTATGACGGCAAATATGATGTGCTCCTGTCGACCACCATCGTCGAATCCGGTCTCGATGTGCCGACCGCAAACACGCTGATCGTGCACCGTGCCGACATGTTCGGCCTGGCCCAGCTTTACCAGCTGCGCGGTCGTGTCGGCCGATCCAAGGTGCGCGCCTTTGCGCTGTTCACGCTGCCGGTCAACAAGCAGCTGACCACGATGGCGGAACGCCGCCTTAAGGTCTTGCAGTCACTCGATACGCTTGGCGCCGGTTTCCAGCTGGCCAGCCACGATCTCGATATCCGTGGCGCCGGCAACCTGCTCGGCGAAGAGCAGTCGGGCCATATCAAGGAAGTCGGTTTCGAGCTTTACCAGCAGATGCTGGAGGAGGCCGTTGCCGAAGTGAAGGGCGAGGACGAGATCACCGATACCGGCTGGTCGCCACAGATTTCCGTCGGCATTACCGTGATGATCCCGGACAATTACGTGCCAGACCTGCATCTGCGGATGGGTCTTTATCGCCGCCTCGGCGAGTTGACGGAGCTTGCAGAAATCGACGGTTTCGGGGCCGAAATGGTCGACCGTTTCGGGCCTATGCCGAAGGAAGTGCAGAACCTCCTGAAGGTCGTTTACATCAAGTCGCTGTGCCGCAAGGCGAATGTCGAGAAGGTGGATGCTGGTCCGAAGGGTATCGTGCTGCAGTTCCGCGACAAGCAGTTCCCGAACCCGGCAAACCTTGTCGGCTTCATTGCCAAACAGGGCACGATGGCAAAGATCCGGCCGGACCACAGCATATTCCTGACCCGCGATCTGCCCACGCCGGAAAAGCGACTGGTGGCTGCTGCTCAAGTCATGGGCCAGATGGCGGAACTGGCAAAGACATAAAAAATCCCCGGGTTTTGCAGCCCGGGGATTTTTCGTTTCAACAACATCGTTGCTTATTTCTGTTCGCTTGCCTCTTCCGGCGCGATGACGGCTGCGGCTTGAGCGTCTGTACCGATTGGCGGCGGTAGCGGCGTGCCCCGCACGCGTTCACGCACCAATGTCATCAGGCCAGACCCGACAATCAGCAGGATGCCGATCATCATCGGCAGATCGATGTGATCGCCGAAGACGAGATAACCGAACAGCACCGCCCACAGCATCTGGCTGTATTGCGTCGGGCCGATCAGAGTGGCCGGAGCGTAGGCTGCCGCATACATCAACAGGATAGCAGCAATCGCGGCAAAGCCGCCGTAACCGGCAAGCCAGACCCATTGCATCGCGGTTGGCACCTGAAATCCGGGAATTGCAAGCGCGCCACAGACGACCAGTGTGCCGAGAACACCTGCGCCATAAAGCGAGATGTTCTTTTCAGACGGTCCCATGGCGCGGAAAATGACAATCGAGATAGCGCCACTCAGGCCGCCGAAGACAGCGCCGAGATGACCGATTGAAAGCTCACGAAAGCCCGGCCGAAGCACGATCATCACGCCGACGAAGCCGATGATGACGGCGCCCCAGCGACGGAAACCGACCTTCTCCTTGAGGAAAAGCACCGACATGATGGTGACGAAGGAAGGTAGCAGAAAGATCAGTGCAAACGCTTCCGCCATAGACAGATGGGTGAAGGCGGTGACGCTGCCGATCGTACCTCCGGCCTGGGCTGCAAAACGCAGTAGCCAGAGCGGCCGGTTGGTGGTGGCAAAAATATCGGTCCAGCGATCGCCCGATTTCATCAGAAAGGGCAGGGCGGCGGCACCGAAAATGGCCCCGAGAAACGAGGCCTGATAGGGGCTGAGCGTGCCTTCCAGCAATTTGACGCTGGCATCGCTGAAGGCATAGGCTGCGAATGAAACGAAGGCGATCAGAACGCCTTTGAGAGCATGATCTGCGGAGACGGCGGCCATGATCTCAGTTCATGCCTTTGCGCGCTTCGGCTTTGGCCGCGGCGATTTCCCGGAATGCATTGGCGAGCACGTCCGGTGTCTGTGCGCCGCTGACTGCATATTGCTGGTCGATGATGAAGAACGGCACGCCGCTCACGCCCATGTCCTTCGCTGCGGCAATTTCTGCCTGCACCGTGTCCTTGTCTGCATCCGACTTCAGCAGGTTTTCGATGACCTTGGCGTCGAGACCGGACTTTTCGGCGATGTCGAGCAGGACGGCGTGATCGCCGACATTTCTGCCTTGCTCGAAATTGGCCATGAAGAGCGCGGTCGCCACCTTGTCCTGAAGCTCGCGGCCTTCCATCATCGCCCAGTGCATCAGGCGGTGTGCATCGAGTGTGTTCGGGCCGATCTTGATGGCGGCGAAATCGAAATTGATGCCGACTTCCTTGCCAAAGGCGGTCAGGCGTTCGTGGCCCTGTTTTACCGCTTCTTCTCCACCCAGCTTTTCCGCCAGATATTTGTGGTGGTCCACGCCTTCGGCCGGGATGTCAGGATTAAGCTGGTAAGGACGCCAGTTGACGTCGATTCCGACCTCATCCTGAACTTCGGCAATGGCAAGCTCGAGGCGGGCCTTTCCAAGATAACACCAGGGACAAACGACATCGGAGACGAGGTCGATAGTAAGCCGTTCCATCAGGAACTCCTTTGTGAGAACAACCGCGTGGGAGGCCGCGGCAGGATTTCGTTATTGTACGCGAGCATCCCACCAGGTCGAGAACTGATGGCCGTAAAGCGGAAGCTTCTGTGGTCGGTCTATACGTTTCCACCGTGCCACCCAGCGCTGCGGCACGTGATAGAGTGGCACAAGATAATGGCCGGACAAGAGCAGTCTGTCGAAGGCGCGCACAGAGGCCTGAAAGTCTTCCTTGTCGCGCGCAAGGCGCATGGCATCGATGATCCGGTCAAGGTCCGCGTCGGCGGTGCCTGCGAAATTGAAACTGCCTTGCGCCTTGGCAGCAGTCGATCCCCAGCGCCCCACCTGTTCGATGCCGGGTGACAGCGACGATGGATAGGATTTGACGATCATATCATAGTCGAACGTACCCGAACGGCTCTGATATTGCGAATCATCGACGGTGCGCAGCGTCATGGAAACACCGATCAGCCGCAGGCTGCGTTGATAGGCAATCGCGAGCTTTTCCTGATCCTGCGTCTGCGTCATCACTTCGAAGGCCAGCTGGCGGCCTCGTTTATCGACCATGCGTCCATTGCGGATCGTGTAGCCGGCCTCTTTCAAGAGATCGACCGCTTTTTTCAGCACTTTGCGGTCGCCACCAGTGCCGTCTGTTATGGGTAGCCGGTAAGTGCCGTCGAGAATTTCCGGTTCGATGCGATCTTTCGCCTCACCAAGCAGCGCCAATTCGCGCTCGTCTGCCGGTGTTCCAAGCGCCGATAGAGGCGAGTTCTGCCAGAAACTTTCCGTGCGGGTATAGGCACCGTCAAAAAGGTTTTTGTTGGCCCATTCGAAATCGAAGGCGAGTGAGAGGGCAGCGCGAACGCGAACATTTGCAAACAGCGGACGGCGCACGTTGAAGACAAATCCGAGCATGCCTGTCGGCAATTGCGGCTTGAAGGCATCCTTGACGATGCTGCCGTTGTTGACTGCAGGAAAATCGTAGGCACGCGTCCAGTGGGTCGGGCTTCCGTCAGGATAAAGGTCGATTGCGCCCTTCTTGAAGGCTTCGAACAACGTGTTGTCCTGCAGAAAATATTCGATGGCGATCTGGTCGTAATTGTCGAAACCGACCTTGGAGGGAATGTCCTTACCCCAGTAATCTGGGTTGCGCTCGTAAACGATGCGTTCGCCCGGTGACACCGATTTGATGCGATAGGGGCCGGAGCCGATTGGCGGTTTCAGCGTCGATTGCTCAAACGTGTCCACATCAATCGCATGTTTCGGCAGGATCGGCGTCGAGGTCGCAAGGATGAGCGGTGTTTCTCGTGTCGCCTTTTCATTGAAGGTGAAGCGCACACCGTGTTCGCCCACCTTTTCCATTTTTGCAACGGAAGCGAGGCGTTGCGAGAACGGAATACGGCCCTTGTCGCGCAATACTTCAAAGGAGAAGATCACGTCATCCTGAGTGACCGGCTGACCATCCGACCATTTGGCTTTCGGATTGAGATTGAACTGGACGAAGGTGCGGTCGTCGTCCCATTCGACGCTTTCGGCTAGAAAGCCGTAAAGGGTGAAGGGCTCGTCGGCCGAGCGGGTCATCAGTGATTCGTAGATGAGATTGCCGAATTCCGGGTCCCAGATGCCGCGCGCTGTCGTGCGGATGCTTTTGAGGTTGAATGCATTGAGACTGTCGAACGTGCCGACAACACCGTAGGTAACCCGGCCGCCCTTTTTGACCTCGGGGTTTACGTAGGGGAAGTGGCTGTAGCCGGAGCCAAGCGCCGGTTGGCCATGCATTGCTATTCCGTGAAGCGGTTCGGCAACCGCTGTTCCGCCCAGCAGAGAAACAAGAAGTATGGCAGGCAATCGGCGCATGCGGGCGGCTTTCATTACAATAGTGTCCGATGATTCTGTCCAAAATAGACCAAGCTTGCGGCGGAAACCAAATCAAACACCGGAGAAATAAAGGTTGATACGAAGAAAAATCCCGAGGGCACTGGATATCGTTGAAACCGCGATGTAACAGGTTGATCAACGCGGGGAGTCATTCAAATGCCTCATTTGAACGACAGTTGATCGCATGAAGGCAACCCGATATCGAGCGGCTTCGTCGCTCTCGGACGGATTTCAGGAGACGGATTTCGTTATGACGCTTAACGCAAACAAGATTACGCGAGCCCTGTCGGCTCTGGCCCTGACGGTCGGTACTGCCGCAGTTCCTTTCGCCGCTTCCGCACAGCAGGCTGCTTCGCCAGCCGGTCCGGCTCCGGGCCAGTGGTACAAGACCTGCGCCAAGCAGGGCGAAAACGACCTCTGCGTCGTGCAGAACGTTCAGCTCGCCCAGAATGGCCAGCTCATCACCGCCGTTGGCCTGATGACGCTGCAGGGCAAGGAAACCCGCAAGATCATGCAGGTTTCGGTTCCGACCGCTCGCCTGCTGCCGCCGGGCATCGTCATGCAGATCGATGGCGGCAAGGGTCAGAAGATGGATTACACCGTCTGCCTGCCGGACAAGTGCATTGCCGAAGCTCCGCTGACAGACGCCAATCTGGCTGCTCTGAAGAAGGGGTCTGAAGTGGTCTTCACTTCGGTCAACTTCCGTCGTGCACCGAACCCGATCAAGATCACGCTCGGTGGCTTTACCGGCGTTTTCGATGGTCCGGCGATCTCCGAATCGCAGGTTGCTGAAAGCCAGCGCTCGCTGCAGGAAAGCATGCAGAAGAAGGCTGAAGAGACCCGCCAGAAGCTTGAAGAAGCACAGAACGCTGCAAAGCAGGGCCAGTAAGGTCCTTTTGCGGCACTCAGCTGTCTATAAAAAAGGGGCGCCTGATAAGGGCGTCCCTTTTTCGTTGTGACCATCGTTATGTCTAATCAGCGTGGGGTCGGCGTTCTCAATGTGCGAGAATGGACTTCGGTTTCAGCTCGCCCGTCGGGCTTCTCTCGAATATCCGCATGACATTATCGCTGCGTAGCGGTTGCTGATTTTCATCATGCACGAGGTTCTGTTCGGAGACATAAGCCACATATTCCTGCTCGTCGTTTTCAGCCAGCAGGTGATAAAAGGGCTGGTCTCTGTCGGGGCGGATATCTGCCGGTATCGCGTTCCACCATTCTTCGGAGTTGGCGAATTCGGCATCCACATCGAACACGACGCCCCGGAACGGGAAAACCTTGTGGCGAACGACTTCGCCGATGGTGAATTTTGCGTTGCGTTGTTTCATGGCGCGAACTTCCTTTCGCATCAATATGTGGTCACTCCGTTCCCACGCTACAAGGGCAATGCCTCAGCAGCGAAAAAGCTCCCGATGTTGCAAAGATTCTTGCGCTTTACTTGGCCTTCTTCGGCATTGTCGCCAGAATGACACCACCGAGCACCAGTAGAATACCGATGGCGTGATAGGTGGCAAAACTCTCGCCGAGGAAGACGATGGCCATGACGATGGAAACCGGCGGCATGAGGTAAAGCGTGACACCGGCCTGCGCGGGGCCGAACACTCTGACCGTCTGTTGAAAGCAGTAGAATGCTGCAAGTGACGCGAAGGCTACCATGCCGCCAATCTTTGCCCAATCCATCGGCGAATCCGGCAGCGGGCCACCCGTGAAGAACTCATAGATGGTCGGTGGCAGCAGTACGATGGCGCCCGACAGCGCAATCATGCCAAACAGTGAGAGCGGTTGCAGCTTCTGCAATGCCGGTTGGCGCAGCAGGATGGAATAGATCGCAAACGAGATCGCTGCGATCAGAATGCCGAAATCGCCGATATTGAAATCCAGATGCAGCAGTGCGGATATATCGCCGCGCAGGACGATGACGATAACGCCGGCAAAGGCAATGGCCATGCCTGCCAGTTCACGCGCACCGATGCCGCGGCCGGCAAACATCCACTGAAACAGAATGATGAACAGCGATGAGGTCGTGTAGATCAGCGTACCGTTTGCGGCTGTCGTGTAGTTCAGCGACCAGTAGACAACGCCGCCGCAAATGCCCATGCCGAGCCCCCCCAGCACCAACCACAGCCAGAAATGACGGCTGACGAAAAACCAGGCGGCGCGGCGGTCGGTGAGGATAAAAGGAAGCGTGACAAGCGTTGAGCCGGTCCACCGCAGGAAAGCGGTCGTATAGGGCGCGACGTCCCCGATGATGCCGCGGCCGAAAATGATGTTGGTGGAAAAGAAAAACGGAACGAGGGCAAAAATGACCCAGTCGAGCGGACGCGCCACCGTGGGCTTCGATTGATCAGGCATCGTGTACCGCAAAATGATTGGCGCCGATTGGCGCTTTGACGGGTGAAACGAAAAACGGCGGGATTTTTCATCCCGCCGTTTCCAGCATGCGGCCTGAACCGCATACGCGATAGGATCCGGCAGATCAGGCCGAATAATACATGTCGAACTCGACCGGGTGCGGCGTCATTTCGTAACGCATCACTTCGACCATCTTCAGTTCGATATAGGCGTCGATCTGGTCGTCATCGAAGACGCCACCGGCGGTGAGGAACTTGCGGTCACGATCGAGGTTTTCGAGCGCTTCACGCAGCGATGCGCAGACCGTCGGGATCTTCTTCAGTTCCTTCGGCGGCAGATCGTACAGATCCTTGTCCATGGCCTTGCCCGGATGGATCTTGTTCTTGATGCCGTCGAGGCCGGCCATCAGCATGGCGGCGAAGGCGAGGTAGGGGTTCGCCAGCGGATCCGGGAAACGGACTTCGACGCGCTTCGACTTCGGACCGGTGCCGAACGGAATGCGGCACGAAGCAGAACGGTTGCGGGCAGAGTAAGCCAGCAGAACCGGTGCTTCATAACCCGGGACCAGACGCTTGTAGGAGTTGGTCGTCGGGTTTGTGAAGGCATTGATGGCCTTGGCATGCTTGATGATGCCGCCGATATAATGCAGGCAGCTTTCCGACAGGCCGGCATATTCGTCGCCCGCGAAGGTCGGCTTGCCGTCTTTCCAGATCGACTGGTGAACGTGCATGCCCGAACCGTTATCGCCAAAGATCGGCTTCGGCATGAAGGTTGCCGTCTTGCCATAAGCATTGGCGACCTGATGGACGACATACTTGTAGATCTGGATCTTGTCGGCGTTACGCACCAACGTGTCGAACTTCACACCGAGTTCGTGCTGTGCAGCAGCGACTTCGTGGTGGTGCTTTTCAACAACCACGCCCATTTCCGTCAGAACCGTCAGCATTTCAGAACGCATGTCCTGCAGGCTGTCGATCGGCGGAACAGGGAAATAACCGCCCTTGACGCGCGGACGGTGGCCGAGGTTGCCGGTTTCGTAATCGGTGTCGTCGTTGGACGGCAGTTCAGACGAGTCCAGCTTGAAGCCCGTGTTGTAAGGATCGGCTTTGTACTTGACGTCGTCGAAGACGAAAAATTCCGGTTCGGGACCGACATACACCGTGTCGCCCACGCCGGAAGCCTTGAGGTAAGCTTCGGCCTTCTTGGCGGTGCCGCGCGGATCGCGGTTATAGGCTTCGCCGGAGACCGGATCGAGGATGTCGCAGATAACGACCATGGTCGACTGCGCGAAGAACGGGTCCATGTGGACAGTCGCCGGATCGGGCATCAGCACCATGTCCGACTCGTTGATGGCCTTCCAGCCACCGATCGAGGAACCGTCGAACATGACGCCATCGGCGAACATGTCTTCGTCTACGGCAACAACGTCCATGGTCACGTGCTGCAGCTTGCCCTTGGGATCGGTAAAGCGCAGGTCCACGAACTTGACGTCGTTTTCCTTGATCTGTTTCATGATGTCGCTTGCGGTCGTCATGGGATCTTTCCTTGGGTGTGAGAATGATGAGGTGCCGGCCCTTGTTTGGACCGGACGTTATTAGATCGCGTCGATGCCGGTTTCACCGGTGCGGATACGGACCACTTCTTCCACGTTCGAAACGAATATCTTTCCGTCGCCGATGCGTCCAGTCTGGGCAGCATTGCGGATGGCGTCGATGACCGCTTCGACATTCTCGTCTGCGAGAACGACCTCGACCTTAACTTTGGGCAGAAAATCCACCACATATTCCGCACCGCGATAAAGCTCGGTATGGCCCTTCTGGCGGCCAAATCCCTTCGCTTCGGTCACGGTGATGCCTTGCAAGCCAACTTCCTGAAGGGCTTCCTTCACTTCGTCGAGCTTGAAGGGCTTAATGATCGCTTCGATCTTTTTCATGAGAAAATATCTCTCCGCTTCTCCCTGAAAGCGGGACTCCCCGCCTGGCCTTGATAATGCAGGTATCATGCCAATCCAAGTGCCATGATGCCTTAAATATCCTAGCCTTAACTGAGGGCAGGAGCCAAGCCCGGTATTTTCGCAGAAGTGCGGACGAAAGTCCGGTGCGACGTATTGCGCATCGGTGTGGGTTGGAAGGTTTAACGCATAAAAATCCCGAGCCAATCGGTCATTTATTGCCCGCAAAATGTGCAAATGATTATTTAAAGCGCTTTCGCCTTTTGGAATTCGCCATTGTCTTTGCTGGCAAAGCAGGATCAACATAAGAGATGACCGACATAACCTCCCTTATTGTCACACCGCAGGAGATGGCTGCAGTCGATAACGCTGCTGCCGCATCCGGCATAGCGTCCTTCGATCTGATGGAGCGGGCGGGGCAGGCTGTGGCGGCTTTGGCTCTGCGGCAATATCCGGCCGCGCGACGTTTTGCCGTGTTATGCGGCCCCGGCAACAATGGCGGCGATGGATATGTTGCGGCGCGTGCGTTGCGCGAAGCGGGTGCCGATGTCGGCGTTTATACGTTCTCGAATGAAAGTACATTAAAGGGTGACGCACAGAAGGCGGCCATGCGCTGCCCTGTTCCGTCAAGACCTCTGAGCGACTACAGGCCAATGGCGGGCGACGTCATCGTTGATGCGCTTTTCGGGGCGGGCTTGTCACGGGCGCTGCCTGCCGACCTCCAGCGATTGATTGCCGAAGTCAGCGATGCGGGCCCGCCCGTCATCGCGGTTGACCTCCCATCCGGTGTCTGTGGCCTTCGCGGCGAGGTGCTTGGTGATGCCTTTCAGGCGGAATACACAATCACGTTCATGGCGTTGAAGCCGGGGCACTTGCTGATGCCGGGGCGCGAACTCTGCGGAAAGATCGAGGTTTTCGATATCGGCATTCCGCATCGGATTGTCGCCGCCCATGCTGGGAATATCCGACGTAACGATCCCAGCCTTTGGGCAATTCAGTTACCTCGAATTGGTGCCGAAACGCACAAATATCGGCGTGGTCACCTTGCCGTGTTTTCAGGCGGAGCGTCGCATACCGGCGCTGCCCGTCTGGCTGCGAAGGCTGGGCTGAAATGCGGAGCCGGGCTGGTCACAGTCGCTGCTCCGAAAGAAGCTGTTGCGGTCAATGCTGGCGCTCTAACGGCGGTGATGGTGCGCGAAGTGCAGACATTGACCGATCTGACGGAGTGGCTCGGTTCCTCAAAAATCTCGGCCTGCGTGCTTGGTCCGGGTTTCGGCGTTGGAGAACGGGCACGCGATTTCGTCCTGACGCTGAAAGACAAGCCTCTGGTTCTGGATGCGGATGGCATCACATCTTTCAAGGAAATGCCTAAAACGCTGTTCGCTGCTTTTGCCGAAGGAGAGACGCGCCTGGTGCTGACGCCGCATGAGGGCGAATTCGTGCGGCTGTTTCCGGACATTGCCGCCGATGAAACAATCGGCAAGCTCGAAAAAGCGAGGGCGGCTGCGGCACGCTCACATGCTGTTATCGTCTACAAAGGGGCGGATACCGTGATTGCTTCGCCGGACGGACAAGCCATCATCAATGCCAATGCGCCGCCCTGGCTTGCGACTGCCGGTTCGGGTGACGTGTTGGCTGGCATGATCGGAGCGCTTCTCGCGCAAGGCGTAGCGGCCTTCGAGGCCGCCGCCGCCAGTGTCTATCTACATGGCGCGGCAGCTTTGAAGGTCGGGCCCGGCCTGACGGCAGAGGATCTTGCCGAACATGCCAGAGTCAGCCTGACCTGAACTCGAACTATTTCAGCAGGTCCGCCATGGCCATGGCACCTTGTGGCGCATTGACCTTGCCCTCGTGGATGAAAAAAGCAAAGACGTCGCGCGGCTGCGTCTTCACCTTGCGGACATTATCGACCACCGGCAGATCGACCGGAACATCGCCTGCGGCCCAGGTCTTCAGCCGGTCTGCCCAAGCATTCATATCAGGCTCGGTATAACAGGTCGGGATATCGTCCGATCCTTTTTGCAAACGGGTATAAACGAAGTTGGCCGTTACATCCGCGATCATCGGATAATCGAAATGGTCCGCACAGACCGGAGCGATATTGTATTTTTCCAGAAGCGCTACAAACTCGGGCACCTTGAAACTGTCGTGGCGCACCTCGACAACATGGCGAAGCGGCAAACCTTCCAGCTTTTCCGGCAGCAGTTTCAGAAATGCCTCAAAATCATCTGGTTCGAACTTTTTCGTAGGCGCGAACTGCCAGAGCAGAGGCCCCAGATGATCGCCAAGTTCTACAAGGCCCTGATTGAGGAATTTATCAATCGATTCAGCTGCCTCGGCAAGAATCTTGCGGTTTGTCGTGAAGCGGCTGGCTTTCAGTGAAAAAATAAAACCATCCGGCACTTCCGATGCCCATTTGGCGAAGGTTTCAGGCTTCTGGGAGCCGTAATAGGTGCCGTTGACCTCGATGACCGAAAGCTTGCTCGACGCATATTCAAGCTGGCGTTTTTTCGTGAGCTTTTCGGGATAAAACGTGCCTTCCCAGGCGTCGAAAGTCCAACCGCCGATGCCTGTGCGTATCGTGCCCGATGTACTCATCCATGCCTCCCGTTGAACCCAGCGCCTGATATCTTCTGGTGACGGCGAATCACTCCGCCGCCTTAACCTTTTTCGCCGGTCGCCGTTCCAGCAATTCCTTCAGGAACTGGCCGGTATAGGACCGCTTTTCCTTGACGACCTGCTCGGGCGTGCCCTGCGCGACGATCTCACCGCCACCAGTGCCGCCCTCGGGGCCGATATCGATGATCCAGTCCGCCGTCTTGATGACTTCGAGATTGTGCTCGATGACCACGACGGAATTGCCCTGATTGACCAGTTCGTGCAGCATTTCCAGAAGTTTCGCGACATCGTGGAAATGCAGGCCAGTGGTGGGCTCATCGAGAATATAGAGCGTGCGGCCAGTGGAGCGTTTTGAAAGCTCCTTGGCCAATTTCACGCGCTGCGCTTCACCACCCGACAGCGTGTTCGCCTGCTGACCGACCTTGATATAACCAAGGCCAACCTCGAACAACGCCTGCAGCTTGTCGCGCACGGCGGGAACTGCCGAGAAAAATTCGACGCCTTCCTCGACGGTCATGTCCAGCACGTCGGCAATCGACTTACCCTTGAAATGCACGTCGAGCGTTTCGCGATTGTAGCGTTTGCCATGGCAGACATCACAGGTGACGTAGACGTCGGGCAGAAAGTGCATCTCGATCTTGATCACACCATCGCCCTGGCAGGCCTCGCAGCGGCCACCCTTGACGTTGAAGGAGAAACGGCCCGGCGCATAACCGCGTGCCTTGGCTTCCGGCAAACCAGCGAACCAGTCGCGGATCGGCGTAAACGCGCCGGTATAGGTGGCCGGGTTCGAACGCGGGGTGCGGCCGATCGGCGACTGGTCGATATCGATGACCTTGTCGATGTGCTCAAAACCGTCGATGCGGTCATGTTCCGCCGGGATTTCACGCGCACCCATGACGCGGCGTGCCGCAGACTTGTAAAGCGTTTCGATCAGGAAGGTGGATTTGCCGCCGCCCGACACGCCCGTGACAGCGGTGAAGACGCCGAGCGGAACCGCTGCCGTGACGTTTTTCAGGTTATTGCCGCGCGCGCCAACAACCTTGATTTCCTTGCCCTTCTTGGGCTTGCGACGCTCTTCCGGTACGGCAACGCCGAGTTCGCCCGACAGATATTTGCCGGTCATCGATTTCGGGTTGGCCATGACCTGCTGCGGCGTGCCTTCGGCCACCACCGTGCCGCCATGGATACCTGCGGCAGGGCCGATATCGACAACGTAATCAGCGGTAAGGATGGCATCTTCGTCATGTTCGACAACGATAACGGTGTTGCCGATATCGCGCAGATGTTTCAGCGTTTCCAGCAAGCGGGCATTGTCGCGCTGGTGCAGGCCAATCGACGGTTCATCGAGAACGTAAAGAACACCCGTCAGACCGGAGCCGATCTGCGAGGCAAGCCGGATACGCTGGCTTTCGCCACCCGACAGCGTGCCGGAATTGCGCGACAGGCTGAGATAATCGAGGCCGACATCGTTCAGGAACTGCAGTCGTTCGCGAATTTCCTTCAGAATGCGAACGGCAATCTCGTTCTGCTTGGCATTCAGGTGTTCCGGCAGGGCCGAGAACCAGTCACGCGCCACCTTGATCGACATCTCGGTGGTTTCACCGATGTGCAGCTTGTTGATCTTCACCGCGAGTGCTTCCGGCTTCAGGCGATAACCGGCACAAGCCGGGCAAGGCGCTGCCGACATATAACGTTCGATTTCCTCACGTGCCCATGCGCTGTCGGTTTCCTTCCAGCGGCGCTCGAGGTTCGGTACGATGCCCTCAAACGTCTTGGTCGTCTTGTAGGAGCGCGCACCATCGACGTAGTTGAATTCGATCTTCTCTTCGGTGCCTTGCAGGATAGCCGTCTGCGCATCCTTGGAGAGCTTTTCCCAACGGTCGGACAGCTTGAAACCAAAAACCTTGCCGAGGCCTTCGAGCGTCTGGTTGTAATAGGGCGAAGAGGATTTTGCCCAGGGCGCAATCGCGCCGTCCTTCAGCGTACGACCGGGTTCCGGCACGATCAGGTTCTGATCCACCTTCTGCTGCGAACCAAGGCCGTCACAGGTCGGGCAGGCGCCAAAAGGGTTGTTGAACGAGAAGAGACGCGGCTCGATTTCCGGGATGGTGAAACCGGAAACGGGGCAGGCGAATTTTTCCGAAAACAGCACACGCTCATGGGTTTCATTGAGCGACTTGTTGGCCGAGCCACCGGCTGCCGTTTCATTGGCTGGCAATGGCTTGTCGGCGAATTCGGCAACGGCCAGACCATCGGCCAGTTTCAGCGAAGTCTCAAGGCTGTCTGCCAGACGCGCGGAAATATCCGACCGTACAACAAGACGGTCTACGACCACATCGATGTCATGCTTGTATTTCTTGTCGAGCGGCGGCACGTCGGCGATTTCATAGAACTGACCGTCGACTTTCACGCGCTGAAAGCCCTTTTTCATCAGTTCGGCGAGTTCCTTCTTGTACTCGCCCTTACGCCCGCGGATCATCGGCGCCAGAATATAAAGACGCGTGCCTTCCTCGAAATCGAGAATACGGTCGACCATCTGGCTGACCGTCTGACTTTCGATCGGCAGGCCGGTTGCCGGCGAATAAGGAACGCCGACACGCGCGAACAGAAGGCGCATGTAGTCGTAAATCTCGGTAACAGTGCCGACCGTCGAGCGCGGGTTGCGTGAGGTCGTTTTCTGCTCGATCGAGATGGCGGGCGACAGGCCTTCGATCTGGTCGACATCCGGCTTCTGCATCATCTCGAGGAACTGGCGGGCATAGGCCGACAGGCTCTCGACATAACGGCGCTGGCCTTCCGCATAGATCGTATCGAAGGCAAGCGACGATTTGCCCGACCCGGACAGGCCGGTCATCACGATCAGCGAGTTTCGCGGAAGATCGAGGTCGATGCCCTTGAGATTGTGTTCACGCGCGCCACGAATGGAGATCGTCTTGAGTTCGCTCATTACCAAAGCCTGATGGGAGGGAAGGCTCCCTATGTAGTGATTGATTCGTCCGTGTCGAGATGGAAACGACAAAGCTCAAACCGTCGTTCCCGATTCGTTTGACATGACTATAGGAATTAAATAGAACAAATAAAGAACAATCTTCGACCGAAATACCGAAAGGGATTTGGTTGTGGATTAAGAAGTGGGAAGGGTCCCACCGCGCCGGGCGGATAGTCTATGGTGGGGGCATTGGAATTTAAGCCGCGTTATGCGGCCGACGAGGTGAAAATATCATGGCAGGTAGCGTCAACAAGGTGATCCTGATCGGCAATGTCGGCGCCGATCCCGAAATCCGCCGGACCCAGGACGGACGTCCGATCGCCAATCTGCGTATCGCGACCTCCGAAACCTGGCGCGACCGCAATTCCGGCGACCGCAAGGAAAAGACGGAATGGCACAGCGTTGTCGTATTCAACGAAGGCCTCTGCAAGGTTATCGAACAATACGTCAAAAAGGGCGCCAAGCTCTATATCGAAGGCGCGCTGCAGACCCGCAAGTGGCAGGACCAGCAGGGTCAGGATCGTTATTCGACCGAAGTCGTTCTGCAGGGGTTTAACTCGACCCTGACCATGCTGGACGGTCGCGGCGAAGGCGGTGGTGATCGTGGTGGCTTCGGCGGCGGTCGCGGCAACAGCTCTGCCGGTGGTAATGACTACAGTGGCGGCGGCGGCGACTTTGGCGGCGGTTACGGCGGTGGCGGAGACGATTACGGTCGTTCGTCTGGCGGCGGTAACAACAACCGTGGTGGCGGTCAGTCGTCCGGTGGCGGCGGTGGTTTCTCCCGCGATCTCGACGACGATATCCCGTTCTGATCGAGCCATTCAGTTCAAAGGCGCCGCGAGGCGCCTTTTTTCATGCCCGAAGATCAGGTCGTTTTGCCGAGACGATCATGCTGCTGGTCTTTACGCAGCGGCATGATGTTACGGAATGAAGGTATCAGGCCTCAGAGATTGAAGGCCGAGCGTATGCCATCGACGGCGAACTGCACCGAAAGTGCGGCAAGGATAACGCCGAGCAAACGTGTGAGCAGCGCACGGCCGGTCACGCCGAGAAAGCGGTCGAGGGCAGGGGCAATCATCATCGCGCCGAAAACCGCCAGCATGGCGAGGGCCAGAACGCCGATCAGAATGGCGCGGTCAAGCGGCGCGCTAAAGCTGCCGGCCAACAGCACGGTTGCGGAAATCGCGCCCGGACCGGCAATCAGCGGCAAAGCCAGCGGAAAGATTGCGATATTGCGGATATGATCCACCGTCACCGCGACCTCGGATGTCTTTTCCTTGCGGTCGTTGCGGCGCTCAAAAATCATCTCGAAGGCGATCCAGAACAGCAATATGCCGCCGGCGATGCGGAAGGCCCCCATCGAAATGCCGAGGAAGCCCAGCAGTTGTGCGCCGACCAGAGCAAAACCGGCGAGGATGCCAAACGCTGTTACGGTGCCTAGCATGGCGACATGGCGACGCTGGGCGGCATCCATGCCGACGGTGAGGCCCAGAAAAAGCGGCGCAAGGCCGGGTGGATCAAGCGTCACAAGCAGCGTCGTGAGTGCGTTGAGGATCGTGTCGATCGTTACCATCTAAAGCCTTGTTCCTGCATGCTTGCCGTTGACCTGAAAGCTTGTTAGGACAACCATAGCATAGAGAAAACCCCAATTGCGGGTGAACTCCACAGACGAGGATGGCCCATGCCGTCGATAAGCTGTAAAAGCCTGTTCACAACAGGTCCCGAAATTGGCGTTGGCGGTCGCCTTCCGCTATAAAAACGTCAACTGATTCCGAACAGGATCCTAACCGATTTGACTGATCAAAGCACACCCGGCGGCGGAAAGCTGCCACCTGGCATCGAACCCATTTCGATCATGGAAGAGATGCAGCGCTCTTATCTCGATTACGCGATGAGCGTTATCGTCAGCCGCGCTCTTCCTGATGTCCGCGACGGCCTGAAGCCGGTGCATCGCCGCATTCTTTACGGCATGTCCGAGCTCGGCATCGACTGGAACAAGAAATACGTCAAATGCGCGCGTGTGACCGGGGACGTGATGGGTAAATACCATCCGCACGGCAACTCGGCGATCTATGATGCGCTTGCGCGTATGGCGCAGGACTGGTCGTTGCGCCTGCCGCTGATCGATGGCCAGGGCAACTTTGGTTCGATCGACGGTGACCCGCCGGCAGCCGAGCGTTACACCGAATGTCGCCTTGAAAAGGCTGCTCATTCGCTGCTCGACGATCTCGACAAGGAAACAGTCGATTTCCGTGACAACTATGACGGCACATTGTCCGAGCCTGTCGTGGTTCCAGCAAAGTTCCCGAACCTGCTGGTCAACGGCGCGGGCGGCATCGCCGTCGGCATGGCGACCAACATTCCGCCGCACAATCTCGGCGAAGTCATCAACGGCTGCATCGCGCTGATTGATAACCCGGCTATCGAACTGCCGGAAATGATGGAAATCATTCCGGGTCCGGATTTTCCGACCGGCGCCATGGTTCTCGGCCGTAACGGTATCCGCACCGCTTACGAAACCGGCCGCGGTTCCGTCATGATGCGTGGCGTTGCCACCATCGAACCTATGCGCGGCGACCGCGAACAGATCATCATCACCGAAGTTCCCTATCAGGTGAACAAGGCGACGATGATTGAAAAGATGGCCGAACTGGTCAAGGAAAAGCGCATCGAGGGCATTTCCGACCTGCGCGACGAGTCCGACCGTCAGGGTTATCGCGTCGTCATCGAGTTGAAGCGCGACGCCAATGCAGACGTCATTCTGAACCAGCTTTACCGCTATACGCCGCTGCAGACCTCGTTCGGCTGCAACATGGTGGCGCTGAATGGCGGCAAGCCGGAGCAGATGATTCTGCTCGACATGCTGCGCGCCTTCGTTTCGTTCCGTGAGGAAGTCGTTAGCCGGCGAACAAAGTACCTTCTGCGCAAGGCGCGCGAACGCGCCCACGTCTTGGTCGGTTTGGCCATTGCCGTTGCCAATATCGACGAAGTCATCGCGCTGATCCGTCGTGCGCCGGATCCGGCCACCGCTCGTGAACAGTTGATGACCCGCCGCTGGCCGGCCCATGACGTCGAGCCGTTGATCCGCCTGATCGATGACCCGCGCCACAAGATTAACGAGGACGCGACCTACAATCTTTCCGAAGAGCAGGCCCGCGCCATTCTCGAACTGCGTCTGGCCCGTCTGACGGCACTCGGCCGCGATGAAATCGCCGACGAGTTGAACAAGATCGGCGCAGAGATCAGCGACTATCTCGACATCCTGTCGTCGCGCGTTCGCATCCAGTCCATCGTCAAGACCGAGCTTGCTGCCGTGCGTGACGAATTCGGCACGCCGCGCCGCACGCAGATCATGGATGCCGGCCTCGACATGGACGATGAAGACCTCATCGCCCGTGAAGACATGGTCGTTACCGTATCGCATCTCGGTTACATCAAGCGCGTGCCGCTGGCGACCTATCGCGCCCAGCGTCGCGGCGGCAAGGGCCGCTCCGGCATGGCAACGCGTGACGAAGACTTCGTATCGCGCCTGTTCGTGGTCAACACGCATACGCCGGTGCTGTTCTTCTCCTCGCGTGGCATCGTCTACAAGGAAAAGGTCTACCGCCTGCCCATCGGCACGCCGCAGTCTCGCGGCAAGGCGCTGATCAACATGCTGCCGCTGGAACCCGGCGAACGCATCACCACCATCATGCCGCTACCCGAGGACGAAGCGACCTGGGAAAACCTCGACGTCATGTTCGCAACAACGCGCGGCACGGTTCGCCGCAACAAGTTGTCGGATTTCGTTCAGGTCAACCGTAACGGCAAGATCGCCATGAAGCTCGAGGAAGAGGGGGACGAAATCCTCTCCGTCGAGACCTGCACGGCGCCGAACCAGGATCTCGCAATTCCGGGCGACGACGTTCTGCTGACGACCGCACTTGGTCAAGCAATCCGCTTCCCGGTCGATGAAGTCCGCGTATTTGCGGGCCGTAACTCGATCGGTGTGCGTGGTATCAATCTGGCCGATGGCGACCGCATCATCTCGATGACGATCGTCAACCATGTCGATGCAGAGCCGTGGGAACGCGCAGCCTATCTCAAGCGCTCGGCAGCCGAACGCCGTGCTGCCGGTGCTGACGAGGAAGAAATCGCTCTGGTTGGTGAGGAAGTGGTGGAAGAAGGACAGTTGTCCGACGAACGCTACGAATACCTCAAGAGCCGCGAGCAGTTCGTTCTGACCGTCTCCGAAAAGGGCTTTGGCAAGCGTTCTTCGTCCTATGATTTCCGTACCTCGGGTCGTGGCGGCAAGGGTATCCGCGCCACCGACACATCGAAGACGTCGGAAATCGGTGAACAGGTTGCTGCCTTCCCGATCGACGAAAAAGACCAGATCATGCTCGTCTCCGACGGCGGCGTTCTGATCCGTGTTCCGGTCGATGGCATCCGTATCGCCAGCCGCGCCACCAAGGGCGTCACCATCTTCTCCACCGCCAAGGATGAGAAGGTTGTGTCGGTCGAGCGCATCAGCGAGCCTGAAGGCGAAGAGGAAGAAGGCGACGTTGCCGAAAACGGCATTGCCGAGGTGCCGGAAGGCGGAGCCCCTGAGGGCGACGCGCCGAGCGAAGAGTAAGACGCAAAGGCCGGGAGAAATCCCGGCCTTTTCTGTTAAGAGCATGTGAGATGACGCCGGACTTTTTTCTTCTCAAGCTTTTGGCGCCGACCGGAACTGTGGCAGGCATTTATCTGCTAGTCCGCTGTGTCGCCGGTCTGGTGCGGGTCATTTCGCCGGATGTGCGGCAACGGTTTCCGGCCAGTTCGCAAGCGAAAATCGTGACTTTGCCAAGAGCCGGGCACTACCTCATCAGCATCGTGGTTCCGCCTCTCACCTTCATCACTGGCACCGCGCATTTTTCCGCCCGGTTCGACATTCGCGAAAAGTTTTCAGGCAAAGCGATCAAGTATCACGGCTCCAGATTTGCCGTCATGCAGGTCCAGCGAACGGACATGGGTGGCCGCAAAACCATCCCGCTTGGGCGGTTTGAGTGCATGAACGCGGGCGATCACGAAGTTCTCTGCCTCGATCCGGATAAAATCCGTTCCAATTTCCTGCTGGAAATCTCGCCGCACGTATCGGCACTGAAATTTGTGCCGCTCATTCTGGCCACGATCGCGTCATTCGGCATGGCCGGAGGCGGATTGGTCTTCAGCATTCTCTGGATGGCGGGGAAAATCTGACAGCCGAGGGTGCTCGTTCATATTTCAGGCAGCAAAAAAGCCGGGTGAAATTCATCACCCGGCTTTTTCGTTCAGAATTCGACGCCTCAAAATGCCCCGTGGCGGCGGGCAAAATCCTCAAGATCGGCACGTTCCTTACGGATTTCTGCGATCGAAGATACCACTGTAGCGACAAACATGGCGCTGATCAGCCCGGCAAGAACTGTCATGGTCAAGAACATCTCATACCTTTCCGGGCTTAAAAGCCTCAGTAGTAGGAGACGCCCTGATAAGTGCCGGTCATCTGCGTGTAATTGGTCGCAGTCGTGTCGGACTTGTCATTGTAAAGAGTGACAGTTGCAGTCATCATGACTGCGATCATTGCAGTCCATGCGATGCTGATCATGGTGATCTTGTCAGGCATGGCCGAATTTCTCTTCGCAAACATCTCCGCAATTCCTTCTATTCTCCCAGCGTGCTTTACGTATGCCGGTTCCGTATTGTTGAGGCATTTTTAACGATGCCCCTCTGAAGCCTCCCTGAAGAGGCCGTTCATCTGGCGTTCAGGATTCAAACTCTTTCGGCTTCATCGAAGTCTCTGGTGAGGACCAGCTCGACCAAAAGAGAAAGGCCGATAGCCGAGGCGACGAGAACAACCAGCATGTCTTACTCCTGCAACAGGACCGAGGGACCGTTCCCTTCCGTCTCTGCAGGATCGATAAAAACATGGAGCCCCTGAAACCCGCTTGAACAGTGCGTTCATTTGCCGTTCAGGCGCTGGCCGCCTTGCGATTGACCGCCGTCCGTGACAAAAGGCGGTGACTTTATAATGGTTTTGGCACTCAAAACGCTGAAGGCACGATGACCACTGCTTTTTATCCGGGATCGTTCGATCCGATGACCAACGGGCACCTCGATGTGCTTTTGCAGGCGATGAAAGTCGCCGGCACAGTCATCGTCGGCATCGGCGTACATCCCGGAAAAGTGCCTATGTTCACTTTCGAGGAGAGGGCGGAGCTTATTCGTCGCTCGCTTCATGACGCGCTGCCGGAAAAAGCAGACGGCGTCAGCGTGGTCAGTTTCGATGGTCTCGTTGTCAATGCCGCGCGCGAGCATGGCGCGAGCATTTTGATCCGCGGCCTGCGTGATGGCACCGATCTCGATTACGAGATGCAGATGGCTGGCATGAATGGGCAGATGGCACCGGATATCCAGACGGTTTTCCTGCCGGCAGGCATTGCATCGCGACCCATAACCGCCACATTGGTTCGACAGATCGCGTCCATGGGCGGAGATGTCCGGTCTTTCGTGCCGGCCGCCGTTCATGACGCCTTGAATACCAAGCTGAAACGCTGATCGTTTATCAAACGGAGCCCAGGATGAAACTTCTTCACCTTGCCCTTGCCGGCGCAATGATGGCCGCTTCCTTCACCAGCACGGCTTTTGCCGCGGGCGATGCCAACACCATGACCATTCAGCTGAAGGACGGCCCGGTCGTCGTCCAGCTGATGCCGGAACTGGCACCGAAACACGTCAAGCAGATCAAGGAGCTGGCCGCTAAGGGCGAATACGACAATGTCGTCTTCCACCGCGTCATCGACGGCTTCATGGCGCAGACAGGCGACGTTCAGTACGGCAAGCAGGGCGGTAAAAGCTTTGCCCCGGCACGTGCAGGCATGGGCGGTTCCGAGCTGCCGGATATCCCGGCCGAGTTCTCGCGTACACCGTTCGAGCGCGGCGTGGTCGGCATGGCTCGTTCGCAGAGCCCGAACTCCGCCAATTCGCAATTCTTCATCATGTTCACCAAATACCCAAGCCTGGACGGCCAGTACACGGTCGTCGGCAAGGTCGTGTCCGGCATGGAAAATGTCGACAAGATCAAGAAGGGCGCTGGCAGCAATGGCGAAGTCACCGATCCCGACCGCATGCTGAAGGTCACCGTCGGCAAATAAGCCGCCTTCAAAGATACATACCGGGTGAAAACCCCAACCAAGGAGAAAAACATGGCCGAGATCAAGGATCCGGAAAACACCATCATCATGGAAACCACCAAGGGCAAGGTCGTCATCCAGCTTCTGCCGGATCTCGCACCTGAGCACGTCGCACGCATCAAGGAACTGGCGCGCGAAAAGGCCTATGACGGCGTTGTTTTCCACCGCGTCATTCCCGACTTCATGGCACAGACCGGCGACGTCAAGTTCGGCAAGAAGGGTGGCGAGAGCTTCAACCCGTCGCGCGCCGGCATGGGCGGCTCTGAGAAGCCGGACCTGAAGGCTGAATTTTCGGCCGTTCCGCACGTTCGCGGCACCTGCTCCATGGCCCGTTCGCAGAACCCGAACTCCGCCAACTCGCAGTTCTTCATCTGCTTCACCGATGCTCCGTGGCTGAACAAGCAGTACTCCGTGTGGGGTCAGGTCATCGAAGGCATGGACTTCATCGACCAGATCAAGAAGGGCGAGCCCGTTCAGGATCCGGATTCGATCGTATCCGTCCGCGTCGCAGCCGACGCTGCAGCCTGATTTTTCAGGACATTCGCCCTATCAGAAACGCCCCGGCAACGGATCGGGGCGTTTCGCTTTTTCTGAAAGGCCCGGACGGTGCGCGTAGACCTGTTCGATTTCGATCTCCCCGATGACAATATCGCATTGCGGCCCGCAAACCCGCGTGACAGCGCGCGGCTGCTCGTCGTCAAGCCGGGTGAAACGCCTGAGCTTGCCGATCATGTCGTTCGCGATCTCGTGGATTTCCTGAAGCCCGGCGATGCGCTTGTCTTCAACGACACAAAGGTCATTCCGGCGCAGCTGGAAGGTATTCGCCACCGCGAGGGTGCCGGCGGCCAGCAGGTGTCTGCGACGCTGCACATGCGCACCGAGCCGGATGTCTGGAAGGCCTTTGCCAAGCCCGGGAAACGCATCAAAGTCGGCGACCGCATCGAATTCGGGCAGTCCGACGCCAATACCTGCCTTCTCGGTTCGCTGATGGCGACGGTCGAGGAAAAAGGCGAGGGCGGCGAGGTTACACTGCGTTTCGATCTCTCCGGCCCGATGCTGGACGAAGCGATCATGGGCACCGGCCATATTCCACTGCCGCCCTATATCGCCGCCAAGCGCCCTGAAGATGAGCAGGACCGCAAGGACTACCAGACCATCTATGCCCGCGAGGAAGGTGCCGTTGCGGCACCTACCGCCGGCCTGCATTTCACGCCCGACCTGTTTGCACGTCTTGATGCGGCAGGCATTGAACGACATTTCGTGACGCTGCATGTCGGCGCCGGCACGTTTTTACCGGTCAAGGCCGATGATACCGACGATCACAAGATGCATCTCGAAATCGGCCATGTGAACGCCGAGACCGCGCAAGCCCTTAACGCCGTGAAGGCGAGGGGTGGGCGCATCGTTTGCGTCGGTACGACCTCGCTGCGCCTGATCGAAAGCGCTGCCTCCGACGATGGCCGCATCCATGCCTGGAGCGACGCCACCGGCATCTTCATCACGCCCGGTTACCGCTTCAAGGCGGTCGATTTGCTGATGACCAATTTCCACCTGCCGAAATCGACGCTGATGATGCTGGTCTCCGCCTTTGCCGGGCTGGAAACCATGCAGCGCGCTTACGCCCATGCGATCGATACCGGCTACCGTTTCTATTCCTATGGCGATTCCAGCCTTCTCTCCCGGATGCCCCGATGACCGAAAACTTTCAGTTCACCCTCAAGGCCACCAGCGGCGGCGCTCGTCTCGGCGAAGTTTCCATGCCCCGCGGCACGATCCGCACACCGGCTTTCATGCCGGTCGGCACTGTCGGCACCGTCAAGGCGATGTATCTCGATCAGGTGAAAGATACCGGCGCGGATATCATCCTCGGCAACACTTACCACCTGATGTTGCGGCCCGGTGCGGAGCGCGTTGCGCGTCTCGGTGGCCTGCACAAGCTGATCCGCTGGGATGGTCCGATCCTCACCGATTCGGGCGGGTTTCAGGTCATGTCGCTGTCCGGTCTTCGCAAGCTCGATGAGCAGGGCGTGACCTTCAAGAGCCATGTCGACGGTTCGCTGCACCACATGTCGCCGGAGCGCTCGATCGAGATTCAGGGCCTGCTGGGCTCGGATATCCAGATGCAGCTCGACGAATGCGTGGCGCTGCCGGCCGAACCGCGCGAAATCGAGCGGGCGATGGAAATGTCGCTGCGCTGGGCCGAACGCTGCCGCGTGGCCTTTGGCGAGCAGCCGGGCAAGGCGATGTTCGGCATTGTGCAGGGCGGCGACCAGCCTGCTTTGCGTATCCGTTCTGCAGAAGGCCTGAAGCAGCTCGACCTCAAGGGTTATGCCGTGGGCGGCCTTGCCGTTGGCGAGCCGCAGGACGTGATGCTCTCGATGCTGGAAACCACGCTGCCGGTTCTGCCGACGGAAAAGCCACGTTACCTGATGGGCGTCGGCACGCCGGACGACATTCTTAAATCCGTGGCGCGTGGTATTGACATGTTCGACTGCGTCATGCCGACCCGCTCCGGGCGTCATGGTCTGGCCTTCACCCGCCGCGGCCGCGTCAACATCCGCAATGCCCGCCATGCCGAGGACATGCGCCCGCTCGACGAGGAATCGAGCTGCCCGGCCGCCCGCGACTATTCGCGCGCCTATCTGCACCACCTTGTTCGTTCCGACGAGGCACTGGGCGGCATGCTGCTGTCCTGGAACAATCTTCACTATTATCAGGACCTGATGAAGGGCATCCGCCAGTCGATCAGTGAGGGCCGGTTCGAGGACTTTTATGCGGAAACGCAGGAAGGCTGGGCCAAGGGCGACATCGACAAGCTCTGAGGAATTTTGCGCGTGACAGGTGAGGACGACGAACAGGAACGGCCAAGCGGTGTGACACCGCGCATGCTGGCCTGGTCGAAAAACTCCACCATCTATCGGCTATCGCGGCGGATGATGTCGGAGCGTGAATTGTCCGACGCCATCAAGCGCAAGGCAAAGCAGAAGTTCGAGGATATTTCCGACGAAGACCTGCAGGTGCTGGCGAATTCGGCGCTCGAATTCGGCCGCACGCTGGGTGCGCTCAATGACCAGAACTATGCCGAAACGAAGGTTCGCTCCGGTGTGCGGAGCGGCCGTTCGAAGCGGATGATCCAGCGCAAGCTCCAAGAAAAAGGCGTCGATTCCGAGACCGCGTCGATAGCGCTTGAGGACGCCGACGACGTTCAGGCGGCGCTTTCCTATGCGCGCAAACGCGGTTTCGGACCTTACCGGCGCGGCGCGGCGGATGAAAAGCGGATCACTAAAGAACTGTCTTCGATGGCGCGGCAAGGCTTCAGTCTGGATCTCTGCCGACGGGTTATCGGTCTCGAAAGGGACGAAGCCGAAGAGGTGATGTTTTCGACAGGTGCGACTCTATAACCGCTCGAGGCAGCTTTGTCGCTTGATCCATTCAAACTACGGTGGGGTATTGGAGAAATGCCATGCCGGTTCCGACAAATAAAAGCGAACTTCTATCCGCAATCAACACGACCTTCGACAAGCTCATGACGGACCTGAAACGCGTGCCGCCTGCACGCGTAAAGGAGAAAACGTTGGAGGGGCATGCCAAAGGAACGTTAATGAGCCCTGCCGATCTGGTGGCCTACCTGCTGGGATGGAACGAGCTGGTTCTGAAATGGCTCGAGCGTGACGATCGCGGTGACACAGTCAATTTTCCGGAAACTGGCTTCAAGTGGAACGAACTAGGCCGACTTGCCACGAAATTTTACGATGATTATTGCGCGCTGGATTGGCATGACCGCCTTGCTCGATTGCAGGACGTAAAAAACAGGCTTGAGCAGGAAATAGTGGCTCGCACTGATGAGGAGCTTTACGCCATCTCCTGGTATGACAAGTGGACAAAAGGACGGATGATCCAGTTCAACACGTCTTCGCCCTATGCCAATGCCCGAGGGCGCATTTGCAAGTGGCTCAAAGCCTAGATGCCGGTGCTCGCCGTATTCTTCAGCATACGCACACCATTCACCTTGTAGCTGCCGTCATCCATCAACCGCATCTCGTAAATGGCCGTCCAGTCCTTGCCACCGGGGCCGGTGATCATCACTTCCTGCAGCACCATTTCGCCGCCGCCGACCAGTTTGGAACGACCGAAAGCGTAGTTGCCGGCGTGAAATATCGCGTCGTAATTTTTCTGAACCATTTCGAAGAAGCGCTTTTCATCTGGAAACAGCCCGCGAATACCGGGGGAGGCAAAAGAATAGGCTTTTCCGGCATCCTGAGCTTTCATCGCAGCAATTTGTTCGCTGATGATGGCTTGCGCATCGGCGACCGGATCCTCGGCAAAAGCCGGAACCATGCTTGAGAGAAGGGTAAGCACTGCGGCGATCATCAAGCGGACGTGCATCGGCTTTCTCCGGTGTTGTCTTTTGAATGCTAGCGCTATTTCAGAAAAGGTGAAGATACCGGACAAAAAATCGCGGCAACAGTTTTGCATGGCTGCCCCGGCAGCACCTGTCTTGTCGCCTTCATCTTCCGATGCGAGTACGTTTCAAAGACTGATTCCCGGAATGATGCCATGACCACGCTCGCGCCTCCCGCGCTGATCTTTTTCTGCAACTCGATCATCTTCGTATCGCTTTTCACCCGCCTCCCTTCCATTCAGGCCGCACTCGGCGTGGATAAGGCGGTGCTTGGGCTGGCGCTTCTGGGAGCGCCGATCGGCACTCTGGCGGCCTTGTCAGTAGCGGGAAGGATCACGGAGCGCCTGACGCCACGTCGCACTGCCACCCTGTTTCTGGCCATCTGCGCCATCATCACGCCGCTGATCAGCATTGCGCCTATCGTGCCATTTTTCCTGCTGTTCATACTCTACGGTTTTTTCCGAACCATTATGGACGTTGCCACCAACATGATTGCAACGGGAACCGAACAGCGTACCGGTGTGAAGGTTTTGTCACGTAGCCACGGATTCTGGTCCGTCGGTCTTCTGCTCGGCTCGCTGGCTTCGGGTTTCGTCGTCGCGCGAGGCGTTGCACCCTTCTTCCATCAAATGGCTGCGTCTGGTCTCGTTCTCGTCGCCTGTATCGTCATCCTCCGCATCACGCCGATCGATGCAACGCCAAGAGAAACAACAGCGCCCGCCAAACGCTCTGCCATCTTCGTGCTGCCGGATCGTACGATCATTCTCGTTTGCGTCATGGTGTTCGGCATCTGCATCACCGAGGGTGCGATCTACGACTGGGGCATTTTCTTCCTGCAGGAACGCGCCGGTGCCGATGCGGCCACTGCCGGCATGATCTATGCCAGCTTCACCCTTGGCATGGGGCTGACACGGCTGTGCGGTGACTGGCTACGCCAACGTTATGGCACGATGACATTGGTGCGCGGGTCTGCGCTGATGGTGATTGCCGGCCTGATCGGAATGCTGCTAACGCCCGGCCTTCTGCTGACCGGTTTTGCCTTTTTCGCCATCGGGTGCGGTATCGCTCTCGGTTATCCGCTTGCCGTCGCTACAACGATCGAACGCGGAAAGGGCGCTCCCGCGGATAACCTTGCCGCGCTCTCGCTGACATTGATGTTGTCGACTATCGGCGTTCCGCCGGTGCTGGGCTTCGTTGCCGAACATGTCGGCCTGCTGGCAAGTTTTGCCGTGCTGCTGCCGTTTGCGGCGCTCAGCTTCATCATGGCGCCGGTATCCCAGGGCGGCAAGCCGGGTTTCAGGCCCGGCTGGCGTGGTTCAGCGCGATAAAAGACGGGGAGCGGCCGTAGAGCGGATCGCCGCCGGGGCAGGGCGCCCCACGTGGTAACCCTGCGCAAAATCGATATTCATGTCGCGCAGGCATTGCAGCTGCTCTTCGGTTTCGACGCCTTCCACCAAAAGGTTGGGGCCGCGATGCCGAATGAGATCGACGATATCGCCAAGCATCCTGCGCCCACGTTCGGTGTCGATATCGTGCAGGAACGAGCGGTCAATTTTCACCGTGTCAAAATCGATGAGACGCAGCCAGGACAGGCCTGCAAAGCCGGTTCCGAAATCATCCAGCCAGATGCGGATACCAAGCGTTTTAAGATCGCTGATGCAGCGAAGGACATCGGAATGGATTTCCATGTCGAGACCTTCGGTGATTTCGAAGGCCAGACGGTTTCCTGCGATACCGGTTTCACCGAGGATAGCAGCAACGCTCGCCGCAAAGCCCGGCGTGCGCAACTGGATAGGAGACACGTTGACGCTGACCACCTCGACCTGATTGGAGGCAAGAACTTCACGGCAGACCGTGCGGATCGCCCATTTGCCGAGCTCGAGAATGATGCCGGTACGCTCTGCAATCGGAATGAACAGCGACGGCGAAATATTGTCACCATCGAGAGTCTTGAGGCGCATCAGCGCTTCTGCCGCATCCTGTCTACCGGTATTGAGATCAACCAGTGGCTGATAAACCATCGAAACGAGGTTCTGGCTGATGGCGAGCTTCAGCAGTGCTGCAATGTTTTCGCTTTCATCGCTTGTATGCGGATCGTTCGGATCGAACACACGGGCGCAGTTACGGCCATGAGCCTTGGCGCTGTAGAGTGCGCGGTCGGCCTCGTAGATGATCTTTTCAAGCTTGGCGCCTATATGATCACGCGTGAAAGCGGCACCGACGCTGACGGTGACAATCGCAGTGCCGTCACGACGTTCGATATGCGGCACACCCAGGCTTTCCACCGTGGCGCGGATCTTTTCGGCAAGAGTTGCAACATCGGCACGGCTGCTCACGCGTGCCAGAACGATAAATTCCTCACCGCCGTAACGACCGATCGAACCGCCATGCGGCTCCACCGCTTCGCGGATGGTGTTGGCAACGGTAATGAGGCAATGGTCGCCCTGGATATGGCCGTAACCGTCATTGTACTTCTTGAAGAAGTCGACATCGACCAGCATGGCGGCAAAACCGCGTCCTTCACCCTGCCATTCGTTCCAATAGGTACGCAGACGCTGGTCCACGGCACGGCGATTGTCCAGTCCTGTCAGGTAATCGGTGTTCGACATGCGCAGCAGTGCTGCACCACGCTCGTTTGCCTCGGTTTGGCGAAGCTTCGCCTCATGGGCGTTGAGGAAGACGTGATAGCGTTCAACGTTCAGCTTCCAGTTCACATATGAGGTGAACACGAAGCAGGACAGGTAGAAGGTAGTGAAGGCGAAGGCATAGGCGCTGTCGAGCGGGAAGAAGAACAACAGAGACGTCAGAAAGGTGAAAAGAATGGCGCCGGACGAAACCATCGACAGCATGAAGGGGAAATTGAAGAACAGGTTGGCGCCCATCATGAAAATTGCGCCAAAAATCATGTAATATGAAAGGCTTTCCGCATGCGTGGTGTGCAGAGCCGGCACCAGCCAGCCCGCATAGGCCACAACAAGCGCCATAGCGCTGGTGCGATCCAGCCAACGTGCATGGACTTTCGAGGCGACCAGAATTTCCAAAACGGCAAGAGAAAGAACTGAAACGATCAGCCTGGCAGCGGCCGTCTGCATGGCTACATCGGGGATCATCAGAAAGTCTGTGACGGAATAGGCCAGATACGACAGAACCGCGATCCAAAGCCCCTTGCGGGTGGCTTTGGCCCGAGCTTTCTCATCATCCTCGCGATAGAGCGCGCGCATCTCAACCGCTGTTGGACGCAGCAGCGACTTTTGGAGGTCGGTCTCTATCGCATCGGCAAATGTGTGCTTCATGCACTGTCCTATCAACTCGGTCCGTTTCGGGACTTACTTTTCCTCAACGGAGCCATCTGTGAGGGGGCCGAATTTGCCCGACCGCCTGTCTCACATCCCGTAATTTTACGGGTCAGGCACTTAACTTTTCTTGAATCTTCAATGGTCAAGGCGACCAATGTGTCACTCACGGATTTTGATAGTTAATCATTAATGCAAATCTATGGTGCGTTTTTAGATGTATCGTGTTTGATTGAGACCGTTAATTAATCATTCACGTTAACGGTGGGGTATGTCACGTGAACCAAATCAATTTGCAATTTGACGGCCACAGTCTCATCACGCCTAAACAGATCGCCGACGAGATGTCGGTCGAAAAGGCGGCGGATTTCGAAAAACAGTTCGCCACTGGTAAAGGTGAAGTCGCGCTATTGCTGGAACTTGCTCGCCAGCAATTCGAGACCAATCAGAACCCGACAGCCATTATCGATCGGATCACACTTGCCCTGCACGACATGCGCGGAAAACTGCATCCGAGCGTGTGGCAGAATCTTGTACCGATCATTCAGAACCATCCGGTGGCAACGTATTTCCTGGAAGATCCGCTGACCCGCTGGTCATGGGACAAACCGCGCGGTTATTCCGGCGATGCCAGCCTGCTCGATCTGATCTACCGCCACGACAGCGTTTCCGAGATGATCGCCAACGCATCCGAACGGGGCAGGGCGCTGTTCGAATACACCAGCACCGCGCCATCCTCTCAGGCCAACTGGGATCGCCGCGATATCCTTGCGCGCCATGTCGATGAAGTGGCCGCAGCCAAGGGACCGGAAACGGAAGTACTCAGCATCGCCGCTGGGCATCTGCGCGAAGCGGAATGCTCGCAAGCGCTCAAGTCAGGCGGGTTGAAGCGTTACGTCGCGCTCGATCAGGACCCGATCAGCATCGGTACCATCACCCGCGACTACGCGAAAATGGGTGTGGAAGCGATTGATGGTTCGGTTCGCCAGATATTGGCCAAACGTATCGAACCGGGACAGTTCGATCTCGTCTATGCATCCGGTCTTTACGATTATCTGATCGATAAGGTCGCGATCAAGCTTACCCAGCGTGCGCTCGACATGCTGAAGCCGGGTGGCACCTTCCTGTTCGCCAACTACTCCTACCCGATTGTGGTGGATGGTTATATCGAGACCTTCATGAACTGGCAGCTGTTGCTTCGTTCGGAAGCAGACATGTGGAACATCATCCACGCCTGCAGCGATGGCCATGATTATGAAACCAGCGTGTTCTTCGGCAAGAACCGCAACATCGTCTATGGCGTTATGAAACGCCGCGACTGATTGAACAACAAAGCCGGCTGACTTTCATCAGTCGGCTTTGGAAATACCTGAAATTTCTTACAGTTCAGGGCAGGGCAGCCATTTCCGGCTCCCCCTTAGAACCACCGATCAGACCGACTGGCTTAACGCATCGACGGCCAGAATGGCGTCTGCCACTTCCTGCGCCGTGAAATCGGCACGCAGGTTGCGCAGCGTATCTGCTTCACTGTTTGCCAGCTCGCCGACCTTGATCAGGTCTTCGCGGCTGACGCCTTCCAGATGCAGTTCCTTCAAGGTCGTCGGCATATCGATCAGGCGATAGAACTCGATATATTCGGCGATTTCATCATCCGGGCGCTGTTCGAGAACCATGTGGGCGAGGGTGCCATAGGCCACCTTTTCACCATGGGTCAGATTATGGATTTCGCCATGCAGAGCGGTAAAACCGTTATGGATGGCATGTGCACCGGCCAGACCGCCGTTTTCAAAACCGAGACCGGAGAGAAGCGTGGAAGCTTCGACAACCGCTTCGACAGCCGGTGTTACCAGCTTCTGCTGAACCGCCTTGTAAGCGCTGAAACCATAGGTCAACAGCGTCTTTTCGCAGGCTTCGGCAATCGCCATGCCGGCGATGGAGGATGCGCCACCAACCATGGTCTTCGCGTTGGAACGTTGCACGGCAAGAGCTTCGACATAGGTGGCAAGACCATCGGCGATTCCGGAAGCGAACAGACGGGCAGGTGCCTGTGCGCAAATCCATGTGTCGACCAGAACGAGATCCGGGTTCTTGGAATAGAAACGATATTCCTCGAAGACGCCTTCATCCGAATAGATGACCGAGAGCGCGCTGCACGGCGCATCGGTCGAGGCGATGGTAGGAACAATGACGACCGGCTGCTTCAGCTCGTCGGCGACGGCCTTGACGGTATCGAGCGTCTTGCCGCCACCGAGGCCGACCACGACCTTGGAGCCGGCTTTGCGCGCGGCATCCGCCAGACGCTTGATTTCGTTGACGGAGGCTTCGCCGCCAAATCCTTCGCGTGTGAATTTGGTCTTGCCGCTGACGGCAGCCTCGACCTTGTCGCCAATCAGGCCCCAGACGATATCGTCGGATACGAGAAAGGCATTGTCACCAAATTCCGCCAGATAGGTCCCGAGTTCCGCAATCACGCCGCTACCCTGAACATAACGGCCGGGTGATGCAAAAATACGTTTCGTCATCTGTCTCTTCCAATCTTGTTTATCGATAAAACAACAATCGGAATATCGACCCGTCACCATGTCAGCTCAATGACATAGCGCAAATTTGATGGAGCGGTGGAGAGGCATCGCACTTCATCCTTGAACCCACCTGGCCATTCGCGATTCTTCGATAATCTGTCTTATGGAACTTCCATATCCACTATAACCGGCCAGCCACTATGCAAACTGACGCCCGCAGTCCTCGAACGACTAAACCGCGTCCACTTCGATCTCGAAACTTAGCCCGTCAAAAGCTGGTTCGACATTGTCCGGCGTTTCCGCCATCACCGCGTCGTAATCCAGCGGTGTGTGCATATGCGTGAGAATGGCGCGTGATGGCGCAAGGCGCTCGATCCATGCCAGCGCCTGTTCCAGCGACAGATGGCTTGGATGCGGCCTGTATTGCAAGGCGTCGATGATCAACGTTTCAAGGCCGCTCAGGCCTTCGATCGTGTCGGCCGGAAAATCGCTGACATCGCTGCAATATGCGACGTCGCCGATGCGAAAACCGAGTGAATGGATGTCGCCGTGGATCTGGCGATGCGGCATGAAGGATATCGGGCCGCCAGCGCCATCGACGACGATTTCGCGATATGGCTGCTCGATCATGCGTGCCACGGCAATCGGCGGATAATTGCTGCCCGGCGGCGTTTCAAGGCAATATGCAAATCCCTGGCGAATGCGTGCGAGCGTCTCTTCATCGACATAGATCGGCACTCGATGCTTCTGCACGACGAAATAGCCACGCAGATCATCCAGTCCATGAAGATGGTCGGCATGTGCATGCGTGAAAAGTACGGCATCGAGATGCGTGACTTTTGCGGCGATCATCTGGGCGCGAAAGTCCGGCCCAGTATCGATGACAACGGTCGTCCGCCCACCATCCGGCGCGATCTGCTCGACAAGAAAGCTCGCGCGCGTACGGCGGTTTTTCGGGTTATCCGGGTTACACGCACCCCAATCGCCATTCAGGCGCGGCACGCCCGGCGAAGACGAACAGCCGAGAATGGTGAAGCGCCGCCGGTAACCCGCCACGATCAGAGCCTCGGCATTTTGGAGAACAGGCGAAATGCATTTTCCGTCGTGATATTTGCCATTTCAGCGTAGCTCACGCCGTGCACCTCGGCCAGAACCTCTGTAGTATTGACCACATAGGACGGTTCGTTGCGCTTGCCGCGCCAGCGTTTTGGCGCAAGGAAAGGCGCATCGGTTTCGACCAGCAATCGGTCGAGCGGCACAGTTTTGGCGATCTCGCGTATATCTTCCGATTTCGGAAAGGTCAGGATGCCGGAAAACGATACGTAACCGCCGAGTTCGACGCCGACACGGGCAAGTTCTGCGCCGGACGAAAAGCAGTGCAGGATGAAAGGGAAGGCCCCCTTCCCGCTTTCGGCCTTCAGGATGTCCGCCATATCCTCATCGGCGCTGCGGCTATGGATGACCAGCGGCAGGCCGGTTTCACGGGCCGCTGCAATGTGGCGCAAAAGCCCGGTTTTCTGATCTGCCGGTGTCTGCGTGTCGTAAAAATAGTCGAGACCCGCCTCGCCGATCGCCACGATTTTTTCGTGCGAATTGGCGAGACGAACCAGATCTTCCGTCTGGATTTCCAGTTCTTCGCCGGCATTGTTCGGATGAGTACCGACGGAGCAGAACACGGACGGGTATTTTTCCGCAATAGCCAGCAGCGTATCGAGCTGACGGACACGGGTCGAAATGGTGACCATCTGCTTCACGCCGGCGGCGTGAGCGCGCGCGATGATCTCGTCGCGCTCCGCCTCGAACTCGGCGAAATCCAGATGGCAATGGGTATCGATCAGCATTTCAATCGGCCTTACGCGCTGGCTTCCGGTGCAACATAACGCGGGAAAACCGGCTTGGGCGCTTCGATCGGCGTTGCCGGCACCAGACGGCCAGTTTCGCCGAGTGCTGCGAAATCGCGCTTGTCGGCCGGGGCCGCCACGATATCCAATAGCTTTTCAGCGGATTCCGGCATGATCGGCTGCAGCAGGATGGCGATCTGGCGAACGACTTCGGCTGTAACGTAAAGCACGGTGCCCATACGCTCCGTATCGGTCTTCTTCAGAACCCACGGTTCCTGACCAGCGAAATAGCGATCGGTTTCGGACACGACGCCGATGATGGCAGCCAGCGCCTTGTGGATCGCCTGTTTGCCCATCTCTTCGCGGCAGATCGCCAGAAGGCCATCGGCAGCGGCCAGCATCGCCTTGTCTTCCTCGGTGAATTCACCCGGCTGCGGGATCTGGCCATCGCAGTTCTTGGCGATCATCGACAGCGAACGGCTGGCGAGGTTGCCGATACCGTTGGCAAGGTCAGCATTGATACGAATGCCGATGCCTTCCTCGCTATAGGAACCGTCCTGGCCGAACGAGACTTCGCGCAGGAAGAAATAACGGACCTGATCGAGACCGAAATGGTTCACGAGATTGACGGGATCGACCACATTGCCGAGCGACTTCGACATCTTCTCACCCTTGTTGAGCAAGAAGCCGTGAGCGAAAACGCGCTTTGGCAGCGGCAGACCGGCCGACATCAGGAAAGCCGGCCAGTAGACGGCGTGAAAACGGATGATGTCCTTGCCGATGATATGCGCATCGGCCGGCCAGTATTTCGCACGCGGGCCGTTCTTGTCGTCGAGATAACCGGTGGCGGTCAGATAATTCGTCAGCGCATCGACCCAGACATACATGACGTGGTCGGCATCGTTCGGAACCTTGATGCCCCAATCGAATGTGGTGCGCGAGACGGAAAGGTCCTTGAGGCCCGACTTCACAAACGAAATCACTTCATTGCGGCGCTCGGGCGGCGCGATGAATTCCGGGTTTTCCTCATAGTGCTTCAGCAGCCTGTCGCCATATTCCGACAGCTTGAAGAAATAGCTCGATTCTTCCACCCACTCGACCGGCGTGCCCTGCGGCCCGTAACGCACGTCATTGCGCACTTCGGTCTCGTCCTCGGCATAAAATGCCTCGTCACGCACCGAATACCAACCGGCATAGGTGTCTTTGTAGATGTCGCCATTGTCGGCCATCAGGTTCCAGATTGCCTGGCTCGCGTCGTGGTGACGCGGTTCGGTGGTCTGGATGAAATCGTCGTTGGACGCGTTGAGCATTTTGCCCATGGCTCGGAATTCGGCCGAGTTGCGCTCGGCCAGTTCCTGCGGCGTAATGCCCTGTGCCTTGGCCGTCTGCTGCATCTTCTGGCCGTGCTCGTCCGTACCGGTCAGGAAGAACACATCGCGGCCATCGAGGCGCTGGAAGCGCGCAAGCGCGTCCGTGGCGATGAGCTCGTAGGCGTGACCGATATGCGGCTTGCCGTTCGGATAGGAGATGGCGGTTGTGATGTAAAACGGTGTTTTGTCGGACATGGCGGCGGCACTCTGCAAATAATCAGATTTGACCCCGCTCTTAAAGCAAGTTTCCGCGATGCGAAACAGCTACTTTCCCGCAAGTGCCTTGAGATGCCTGCGGATCAGCCCCGAACGTCTTCGAGGATAGAAATAATCGTCTGTTTGCGGTCGAGATTATAGGCTTGCGCGATGCCGATACGCTCGCCGATCTCACTCGAAAGTTTGGCGGCGCGGTCAGCACCGGCAAGATCTCCTGCCAATGCGGCGTTGCGGGCGCGATCCACCAGGCTTTCCGTCAGGTGATCGATGAAGAAGCCGAACAGAACGTCGTTGTCCTTGCCGGAAAGCACGTCGGCTAGGCGGTGCATGGCTTTTCTCGCCCCTGCCCCTTGCGCCTTCTGCACGTCTTGGAAGGCCTGAATGATATCGTGGCCACCGTAATTCATCAGCTTCAGCGCCTGCGCGACACTCCCCTTGGCGAGCGTCGGAATTTCCTGCGCCATACGGCCATCGTCGAGCGGTGAGCCGAGAGAGGCGAGCGCACGGCCGAGATTATCGTCGGACAAAGGCTGGAGGCGCAACGGCAGGCAGCGCGACCGGAT
>Ga0075364_10000042_pt1 | contig 44247 bp, 46 predicted proteins | sample EndMetdeltDD1764_FD_71517 | JGI IMG/M metagenome (GOLD analysis project Ga0075364, IMG submission 71517) | Populus endosphere microbial communities from Tennessee, USA - Endosphere MetaG P. deltoides DD176-4 | ecosystem: Host-associated > Plants > Roots > Endosphere | place: USA: Tennessee... | reverse complement strand
ACCGTCAACGGAATCTCTGCGTGCGTCTTCTTTTTTTTCATCTCGTGATTCTCTGCGTAAGTAGGCCAGTCGACTATATCCCGTTGTGGGCATTCGCCTACAAATGCAAACCAAGTTCCTGGAGGCAGCAACCAGTTCTCAAGGCAAGCCATTCAGCACGATCACACCCCGTCATACAGTCAACTTGTGGAGCCGATATGCCTTCGCCGCGCCAGCCCTGCAGGGGTTCAGCGTGGGCGGTGGCGTACGCCTGAACAGCGGTTTCTACACGCAAAGTGGCGCAGTGCGATGGGACCAAGGCACCACCGCCCTTTTCTCGGCCCAGGTCGGGTACCGCTATAACCGGCACCTCGAAGGCACAGTCACTGTCGAAAATCTTTTCGACAAGACCTATTACGAGAAACTGGGCGGCGCGTCACGTCAGAACTATTACGGGCAGCCCCGCAGTGTCATGCTGACCATGCGATATCAGTATTAGGTCGTGCCGATTTGAATATTGCGTCCCGCCCGTACGGCAAGGAAGGACTGGATGATGCCCATCACCGCACACAGCGCCAGGGGCAGTGCCCACTGCCCCGACGCATCGTGCAAGGCGCCGGTCACCACCGGCCCGAGCGCAGCGATTGAATAGCCGATGCACTGCGCCATGCCGGAAAGCGCCGCTGCCTGCCGGGTGGTGCTGGCGCGCAGCGCAATAAAACTGAGTGCCAGCACGAAGCCGGCGCCATTGCCAATGCCGAACATGATCGCCCACAGCAACGCGTGCTGCGGGGCGACCATCAACCCCAGCATCGACGCACACCACAACAGGCTCATGGCGAGCGCCACGCCGCGTTGATCCCGCACCCGCCGCAGCACCATACCCAGACACAAGGCCGGCAGCGCCGAGGCCAGGAAGAGCACGCCATGCATCGAACCGGCGCGCGTCGGCGAAAAGCCGGCGTCGATCAATATGGCCGGAAGCCAGCCCAGCATGACATAGTTGGCGGCTGAATTCAGCCCCAGGAACAAGGTGACCTGCCAGGCCAGCGGCGAGCGCCAGACCGGGCTGCCCCGTGCGACTTCAGGGGTGACACCGCCTGTCCCGTTATCGGATCGCGCCTGCATCATCCAGACAACCAGTGCGATCACTGGCAATGCTGCGAAGCAGAGCAGCGCGTGGCGCCACCCCAGCACATCTGCCATCGGCACGACAGCCGCCGAACCCAGACCTGCACTGATATTCATGGCCAAAACATAGGCCCCGGTCAATGATGCAATATGCAATGGAAAATCGCGTTTCACCAGACTGGGCAACAGCACATTACCGATCGCCACACCCACGCCGATGATGGCCGTACCTGCGAACAGATTCGACACGCTGCCAAAGGACCGCAGCGCGATGCCCACAATGATGGCGGCCAGGGCGATGGCGAGCGCACGCTCCAGGCCCAGTCGGCCCGATATCTGTCCGCCGAAGGACGAGATCATGGCAAAGGCGATCAGCGGCAGTGTCGTCAACGCACCGGTGCCCACACTGTTCAGACCGAAGTCACTGCCGATCGGCCCCAGAAGCGCAGGCACGACGGTAAAGGGGGCTCGAAGACTGGCAGCAATCAGAACAATGCCCAGTAACAGGGCAGTCTGCGGGTTGGCGCGAAGATATTTCCACATAAGCATAAAAAGTTGGTGCGGGGATAGCTGGCACGTGATGCGCCAGCCCGCAGCTTACTCTGCTTGAGCGAAATGCTGGCGAGGGTGCCGCCCTGACCCAAAGACGTCACGCGATTCGACACGTGCCGTTTAACCACGGATCAGCTTGCAACCTCGCCGCGCGACAACAACTTCCGATACTTGGTCACTTCCTCTTCGTACAAATCGCGACCATGGGCATCATTGGTCACCAGCAATGGAAAGTCCCGTATCTCGAGTTTCTGTATCGCCTCGGTTTTCAGATCTTCATAGGCCACCACCGTGGCATCGGTGATGCACGAAAACAAAGTCGCGGAAATTCCACCGATTGCTGAGAATGACACCGCGCAGTTGGCCAGACAGGAGGCCCGGATGGCATCGCCCCGATCGCCCTTGCCTATCGCGGCCTTCACGCCATGATCGAACAGCACGGTGGCATAAGGATCCATGCGATAGGCCGATGTGGGTGCTACCACACCGATGGCGTGACCGGGCTTGGTCGGGCCCGGACCGCCATAGAAAACCGTCTCTCCGCGCAGATCGACCGGCAGCGGTTTGCCGGCATTGAGCAGATCGACCAGTCTTTTATGGGCAGCATCGCGTGCCATGTAGATGGTGCCGCTGAGCACGACCTCGTCGCCGACATGCAGCGTCTTGATCACGTCGTCAGACAGCGGTGTGCGAAGATGATGCGTGGTCATATGTCTCTCCTAGATCACGGCCGACTTGCGGCGCGAGGCGTGGCACTGGATGTTCACCGCCACAGGCAACGCGGTGATGTGGCAGGCATATGTCTCGACGGCCACCCACAGCGCCGTGCTCGAGCCGCCATAGCCCTGCGGCCCGATACCGGTCTTGTTGATGGCCTCCAGCAACTCCGTCTCCAGCTTCGCAATATGTGCATCAGGATGGTGTTGCCCGATGTCACGCAGGATCGCTTTCTTCGCAATATCGGTAACTTTGTCGAAACTGCCACCCAGGCCGACACCCACCGTCAGCGGGGGGCAGGCACTGCCACCTGCCGCCACGATGGCATCGAGCACGAACTTTTTCACACCCTCCACCCCTTCGCCAGGCAGCAGAAATTTCATGGTGCTCCAGTTCTCGCTGCCGCCTCCCTTGGGCAAGACGGTGATGTGCACCTCGCTGCCGGGCACGATCTCGGTGTGGATCACCGCAGGTGTGTTGTCGTTGGTATTGACGCGCAATAGCGGATCACCCACCACCGACTTGCGCATGTAGCCTTCGGCATATCCTTTGCGCACGCCCGCATGGACGGCCTGTTGATAATCACCGCCAGTCAGATGCACGTCCTGGCCCACTTCGACGTACACGATGGTCAGCCCCGTATCGTGGCAATACGACACGCCGTTATCACGCGCGATCCGGTCGTTGTCGATCAGCTTCATCAGCACCGATTTACCCAGAGGGGATACCTCGGTGGCTGCGGCATCATGAAAACCTTGAACCACATCTTCGGGCAACTGGTGACAGGCCTCGATGCACAAACGTGCCACGCAGTCAGTGATGGCAGTAACGGGAAGCGTACGCATAAATGTCTTACCTTCTATGTCGACGGTGATGCTCATGCGATCAACCGTGTGAATTCATGAATGAGATTGGATTTCTGCTCGAAGCCGAATCCCGGTGAGTCCGGCACCGTCACAACACCCTCGGTGATGACCGCCTCGTCAGCAAAGCCGCCCAGCGGCTGAAACACGTCGGGATAGACTTCGGTACCCCCTGCATTCAGGCCTGACACAACGTGCAGGCCCATTAACTGCCCCCCGTGCGGATAGCATTGCCGACGGCTGAAGCCGTTGCTTTCGAGCTCCAGCAGCATGCGGGCGTACTCACTGACCCCATAGCTCAAACCCGGGTCCATCTGAAAGATGTCTTGATCGGGACGAGCGCCTCCAAACTTGACGAGATTTCTCACATCCTGATGGGAGAACAGGTTTTCACCGGTGGCCAGCACCCCGCCATACTCACTCGCCAGCGCAGCGTGCAAGCCGTAATCCAATGGGTCGCCCGGCTCCTCATACCAAAGCAGTTCGTAGGGCTCGAGCGCCCGCCCATATGCCAGGGCAGTATCCAGATCGAAACGCCCGTTGGCGTCTACGGCCAGTTGCGAGCCACTGCCCGCCACCACCAATGCCGATTCGATGCGCGCCAGATCCTGCTCCAGAGTCGCCCCGCCGATCTTGATCTTGAACCGATTGAAGCCCCGTGCCTGATAACCCCGCAGTTCCTCGATCAGCCTGGACTGCGCCTCACCGTCGTAGTAGTAGCCGCCAGCCGCATACACCGCGACGCGCTCATCGCGCGCCGGGCGATTGAAATGCCGTGCAATGGTGGCACTTGCGGGCTCGCCTGCCAGCTTGGCGTTGAGGTCCCAGACGGCCAGTTCGATCGCACTGGCACTGTGGGCCCGATCGCCATGGCCGCCTGGTTTCTCGTTCCTCATGGCGCATGCCAGCACGCGTTGAGGACACAGCAGGTCTGTGCCGTCCTGAAGCAGGCTACCTGGATCGGCGGCCAGCAGCCGGGGCGCCATGCGATCCCGAATGATGCCGCTTTGTGCATAGCGCCCGATGGAATTGAAAGCCAGCCCGATGGCCGGTCGGCCATTCACTTTGCGATCGGTGACCAAAGCAAGCAATGAAACGGTGTGCTCCGAGAAGTTCACCAGCGCATTGGATATGTTGCTCTCGAGTTTGATAGGTGCTTCGATGATGCGAACGATTTGCAACGTATGCTCCCTCTCGTGTTCAGTCGATTTGCGCGCCAGCGTCTGTGACCACGCGCTTGAACTTGCTCACCTCACCCGCCAGATAACGGCTGAATTCTGCCGAAGTGGTGGCCTTCGCCGGCGTGAGCGCCAGGGTCTTGAAGCGTTCCTGAATCTCGGGGGTTTCCAGCAATGCCGTGACCGTTTTGTTCAAGGTCTGGATAACTTCGGGTGGCGTGCCCTTGGGTGCCATCAGGCCGAAAAAGGCCAGCGTGCTGACCCCGTCAAAACCCGCTTCTTTCATCGTCGGGGTATCGGGCAGAAAGGGCGATCGTTCGGTGTCGACCACCGCCAGCGCACGCAGCTTGTTGGCACGAATCTGAGCCAGGATCGCAGGCAGTGAATCGGAGGTCACGGCAATCTGGCCGCTGATGACCTGCGTTTGAGCCTCGGCACTACCCTTGAAGGGAATGTGCGTCATCTTCACGCCGGCCGCCTTGCTCAGCACCTCCATCGTCAGATGTTGGGTGGAGCCATTGCCGGCCGACGCATAGGACAGATCCCCTGCCTTCGCCAGCGCCACCAGCTCTTTCAGATTCTTGGCCTTGACTGACTCACTGACGGCCAGCACTTGCGGCGTGACCGCGATATTGGCCACTGCATCAAAGTCCTTCAATGGGTCATACGGGAGCTTGGAGTACAGGGACGGCGCGATGGCGAATGGCCCTGTACTGGTCAGCAGCAAGGTGTAGCCATCGTTGGCTGCGCGGGCCGCGAAGCCGGTTCCGATCGTGCCTCCGGCTCCGGGCCGGTTTTCGACGATGAAGGGTTGACCCAATTTCCTGGACAGTTGCTCTCCCATGGAGCGGGCGATGATGTCACCGGTCTGTCCACCTGGGAACGGCACCACGATGGTGACAGGTCGGTTCGGGTAATCAGCCGCCGCCGCACTGGCGGCACACATACAGGTCAGGGCTGCCAGCAAAATGCGCTTGTACATCGTGTTTGTCTCCCTTGCAGCAGGTGCCAACACCCGCCGTGCTTGTTTTATTGGTACGTACCATTAAATGGTACGGACTATTCTATGGACAGTGGTGAGCGTCGTCAATCTCCAGCACAATGAACCCCCGGACAAGCAGGAAGACAGATGGAAGTTCGATACACAGAGTTGGCCAACGACCTGGTCAAGCAAATCAAGGAAGGCACGCTGCCTGTCGGCACAAGGCTTCCGAGCGAACTTGCATTGGCACAGCAATATGAAGTCAGCCGCACGACGCTTCGTTCGGCGCTGGATATCGTGGAAAGATTGGGCCTGATCGCACGCAAGCGGCGCGCGGGCACCGTGGTGCTGGCTCGCGAGACCACGCCTCACTACACCAAGTCGCTGCATACCATCGACGATCTGGTCAATTATGCGAGCTACACGGATCGAACGGTCATGGGGACAGAGAGCGTTGTGTGCGATGCGCCGCTGGCCGCCTCGCTGGGTTGCCGCCCGGGGCAACCATGGATCAAGGTCAGCATGCTGCGCTGTGAACAGCATGGCGAACGTCAACCGGTCTGCTGGACCGATGCCTATCTGGATCCGCAAATCGGCGAGGACGTGCTCGCCATGATTCCAGACGGACCCGGGCTGATTTGCCACCTCATCGAAACCCAGACTGGCCGCACGCTGAAAGACCTGAAGCAGGAAATCGGAGCAACGACCCTCTCGCCCGAGATCGCCACTCACCTGCAGGCAGCACCCCACGCCACGGGTCTGGAAATCACCCGCCAGTATTACGACGCCGCCAAGCAGGCATTCCTGGTGACAGTCAGCACCTACCCTGCCGATAAATTCAAGTTCGTTTTCTGGATGCACCGCAATAATGCGGGAGACGCGCGGCGCGACTGAAGCTGGGGAGAATCATGTCGCCACGCCGCCATGTCTGGTCTGCTTCAGCAGGCTGCCAGAGTGTTTGTCCATGTCGGCCACACCCGGCTCGGTCAGGCCCATCTGACGTTTCAGCACCGTGTACACATGCCGGGTCAAGGGGTCCATCACATCCCTGCGCATCCAGAGAAAATAGGTCACGTCCGGCAGCAGCGGCAGATTCTCCTGCTCACCCAATACCCGGAAGTCCGGCATGAGCAGTTCGATGCTGCGCGCCGTCACGCCCAGACCGGCACGCAACGCGGCCTTGATACCGACCAGGTTCGGTGCGACATAATTCGTCTGCCAAGGCACGCGTGACTGCTCCATGGCGTTCAACGCGATGCGCCTGAAAATGCTGGGCTCATCGGCCAGCACCAAGGGCACGGGCGCACTTGGATCATGCACATAATCGGCGGCGCACAACCACACCGTGGGTGAGCGACGCAGCACCATGCCCTCCAGCAGGGGATCAAAGCGACTCGATATGGTGAGATCGATCTCGCCGGCATGCATCGCTTCCATCAGGAAGGGGCTGCGGTCGACCCGAATCTCCAGCTTGATGCGCGGTGAAGACCGCACCACATGTTTGAGCACCGTAGGCAGAATGGATTCGGCCACATCATGCGGTGAACCGATGCGCACCGTGCCTTCCAGTTCCTCACCGCTCAGGGTGCGCACGGCTTCGTCGTTGAGCACCAGCATCTGGCGTGCATAACGCACCAGTTGCTCGCCATGGCGCGAGAGATTTTTACCGCGTCCCTGCTTCTCGAATAACGACAATCCGACGATGGCCTCCAGACGCTGCATCTGCTGCGTGACGGCCGATTGCGTGCGATGCAGCACCGCGGCCGCGCTGGCAAAGGTGCCGCCCTGCTCGATGGCGACCAGCGTGCGCAGCAGGTCAAGGTCCAAGTTACGCATTAGAAACCCTTATGTATTCGCCTCGTAGTTTAAATTGTTCCTTCGAAAAAAGGCCGATAGAGTAGTGCTTAAGCCGTTATGAATACTAAGGGAAAACACTAATGAGCACCTTGAACATGCATGCGTCCCAGATCCAGCAAACGATCCAAAACATTAAGAATATTTTAGAAAACGAGACGTTGACGCGTGAGCGCCTGGATGATGTCCTGACCGAAGTCGTCGGTCTGGCCTCACACACGGACTGGTGGTCGGGAGATACCTACGCGGCTCCCGACGACGGTGAACAGCAGGCGCGCTACCTCATTGCCGAAGATGATGACAAGCGCTATGCCCTATATCTGAACGTGATGCGACCCGGCAAGAAGATCGTGCCCCACGACCACACGACCTGGGCCTGCATTGCGGCAGTCGAAGGCATCGAACATAACTATGTGTATGAGAGAACCGACGACGGCAAGACGCCTGGCGTGGGTCAGCTCAAGCAGACTGATCTGGTGGTCGTCGAACCCGGCACCGGCATTGCGTTGATGCCAGACGACATTCATGCCGTCAAGATTCTGGGCGACAGCGTCATTCGGCATCTGCATATGTATGGCCGCGCCTTGGAAACGCTGGATCGGCGCACCGGTTTCGACCTGGACGCGGGCACCTGCTCGATCATGCCGATCGGCGTGCAGACCCGTCGCTGAGATGAGTAAACCGCTCAAGCCCGCGACCACACTGCTGCGAGCCGGCCGGCCACACAACGGCTGGATAAACACCCCCGTAACGCGTGCCAGCACCTATGTGTTTGACACCGTGCAAGCGTGGCGCGACACACGTGAACAGCGTGAAACCCAGCGACTCGTATCCTATGGCGCACGGGGAACCGAGAGCACGCACGCGCTGGAAGACGCACTCATTGCGCTGGAAGGCGGGGATCGCGCGCAGCTGTATCCGACCGGGCAAGCGGCCATCGTGACCGTGCTGCTGGCCTACTTGAAGCCTGGCGACCACGTTCTGATGACCGATGCCGTCTATGAACCGGTGCGGCGCTTCTGTTCGGAACACCTGAGCCGGCTGGGCATCGAGTACGAATATTACCTGCCCGACGGCAGCGATCTGGCGGCACGCATCCGGCCGCAGACACGAATGATCTACGCCGAGTGTCCCGGCTCGCTGGTCTATGAAATGATGGATCTGCCGGCGGTGGCCGAGTTGGCCCATCGACACGACTGCATCCTCGCGGTCGACAACACCTGGGGAGCCGGACTGCTCTACCGTCCGCTCGAATTGGGTGCCGACCTCTCTGTCATTGCAGCCACGAAATATCTGGGTGGGCATGCCGATGTCATGATGGGCGCGGTAGTCTGCAAGGCTGGCGTGTGGCCGGCACTGCAGCGCGCCAGTATCGATTTTGGTCAGACGGTGGGTGCCGACGACGCTTACCTCGTGCTTCGCGGCATTCGCTCGCTGGCACCCCGCCTGCGCCAGCACCAGGACAACGCCTTGCGAGTGGCGGCCTGGCTGCAGCAACAGGCCGAGGTTGCAGCGGTGCTGTGCCCTGCCCTGCCGGGCGATCCCAACCATGCCCTGTGGCTGCGCGACTGCCATGGCACCAACGGGCTGCTCTCGGTTGAATTTGCAGCGGGCATCAGCCCCGCCGCAACCGAGCGCATGGTCGACGCACTCGCCCTGTTCGGCCTGGGTGCGTCATGGGGTGGGTTTGAAAGCCTGGTGGTGCCGGCCAACATGCTGCGCGCTCGAACGCTGACCGACTGGTCAGGCCGCGGCGCCATCTTGCGCCTGCACATTGGCCTGGAGGATCCCGAAGACCTGATCGCCGACCTGGCCCAAGGCCTGCAGCATCTGCAGGACTGAACGTTCGCTGCAGTATCGAGCCGGCACCTCATCCGGGTGCCCCGGGGCGACCCGCCCCCCCCCTTTCCATTCGCTACGCTAGAAGATGAACACTGACGACAAAAACAACATGCATGCCGCCATCACTGCCGCCACGCTGAAAACCTGGCTGCACGATGGCGACGAGATCGCACTGCTGGATGTGCGCGAGCACGGTCAGTACGGTGAGGCGCATATCTTTCATGCCGCCCCGGTTCCCTATAGCCGGCTGGAGGCAGATATCCTTCGACTCGCCCCCCGGCGCAGTGTTCGCGTAGTGGTGTATGACAACGATGATGGCGTGGCCCAGCGCGCCCAATCGGCACTGCACCGCCTAGGGTACCAGGCACACCGCCTGGAAGGCGGCATCGATGCCTGGACGGCCGCCGGCCTGAATGTGTTTGCAGGCGTGAATGTGCCCAGCAAGACCTTCGGTGAACTGGCCGAAATCGAATTCCATACACCTCGCATCTCGGCCCGAGCGCTTGCGGCCCGCCTGGAGAGCGGTGATGACCTCGTCGTGCTGGACGGCCGGCCGTTTACCGAATACCAGAAGATGAGCATTCCTGGCGCCATATGCTGCCCGAATGGCGAACTGGCCCTGCACGCCCACGCGCTGGCACCTGACCCCGCCACCACCATTGTCATCAACTGTGCCGGCCGCACACGCAGCATCATTGGTGCGCAGACGCTGATCAACCTGGGCATTCCCAATCCGGTCATTGCCCTGGAAAATGGCACGCAAGGCTGGTATCTGGAGGACCTCTCACTCGAGCATGGCGCAAGTCGCCGCCATGATGCGGGCGTGCCGGACGGAAACATCGACGCCTTGCGCGTGCGTGCAGAATCGCTCGCGACGCGCGCAGATGTGCCTACGCTTACGGCGGCGCAGGCCGCACAGTGGCTGGGCGACCCGACGCGCTCCACCTTCCTGTGCGATGTGCGCACCCCGGAAGAGTTCGCCACGGGCAGCCTGGCTGGCGCGCAGCACACGCCCGGCGGCCAGTTGATCCAGGCGACCGATCAGTACATTGCCGTGCGCGGCGCACGACTCATTCTGATCGACAACGACGGCGTGCGTGCTCCCGTCGTGGCCAGTTGGCTCGTTCAGATGGGGTGGGAGGCGGCCGTGCTGCAAGACGGCGTGAAGGCCAGCCTTGCGATGCCTGCAGACGGCGCGGGAGCGCACCCGGCGTGCGAACTGCCCGCCCTGCGCGCCATGGATTCGCAAGGAATTGCCCGCGTCTTGCATACCGGTGTGACCCTGATCGATCTGCGGCCCAGTCAGTCCTACCGGGCAGGCCACATCGAACAGGCACGCTGGTCGATTCGCCCGAGGCTGCCCTCGCTCAATCTCACCGCCGGCTCAACCGTTGTGCTGCTCGCCAATGATGCCGATGTCGCACGCCTTGCCACCCTGGATCTGGTGCAAATGGGCATCACGGATGTGTCGGTCAACACCGGCACTCCGCAGGACTGGCGCGACGCGGGCCTGAACGTGGTCAGCACACCGGATGCCCCGGCAGACGCCGAGTGCATCGACTTTCTTTTCTTTGTACATGACCGCCATGACGGCAACAAACAGGCCGCGCGACAGTATCTCGCCTGGGAAACCAATCTGATCCACCAGATTGATCCGCAAGAACGCGCGACATTTGATTTCTCGCTCTCCGCGCTCGCCAACGATTCACTCTCGAGGTAATGATGCAAAAACGAAACTGGAAGTCGTGCACCGCCGTCCTGCTGGCCAGCTCGCTGGGTTTGCTCGCCAGTGCGCATGCCGACAAACTCGCCACCATCAAAGAAAAGAATCGCCTGGTCTGCGGCACCCAGAATGCCAGCGTGCCCTATGCCTACCAAAACGCGACGTCACGCACCTTCGTGGGCTACGACGTCGACATGTGTGAAGCACTGGCCAAAGGCCTGAACGTGGAACTCGAACACAAACCGCTCTCCACTGAAGCCCGCATACCGGAACTGAAGATGGGCCGAGTGGACGTCGTGGCCGGCGCCATGGCGTATCTGCCTGAACGCGCGCAGCAGGTGGACTTCAGCCTGCAGTATCTGCAGGGCAATATCAAGGTGCTGGTCAAGGAAAACGCCGGCATCAAAAGCCTGGCCGATCTCGCCGGCAAGCGTGTCTGCGCATCCAAGGGATCAAGCTCGGCCGCCATTGCCGAGCGTGTGCTCAAGGACAGCCGAATCATGACCTTCCAGGACGTGGCCTCGTGCAATCTGGGTCTGCAAAGCGACAAGGTCGAAGGCTTCACGGCCGGTGAGCTCGTGCTGAAACGCTTTGAAAATGATTCGCGCCAAAGTGCCAACCCGTCGATCGTGCTGGCCGAACCCACGTACGTCGAGCGCATCGGCCTGGTCGTGGACAAGGGCAATCCCGAGCTGCTGGCGGCCATCAACGAGGTGCTGCGCAAAATGGATGCCAGCGGTGAGCTGGATCGCATCTACACCAAATGGATGGGTAAAGACTCCATCTACAAGCTCAATCGCACCTTCAAGGTCGAACCCGTCAACGCGTCGTAAGGCTGGATGATCGACATGGAATTCGACTGGGGCTTTCTCGGAACCGGCAACTACGCACAAAAGCTGGCCACCGGCGTACTGACCACGCTGGAGCTATTCGGGACCGCGTGGGTGGGCGGGTTCATCATTGCGCTGCTTATCGTGGCATTGCGTGCCGTGCCGTTCAAGCCGCTGGGCATGCTGATGCGCCTGTTCGTGGAATATCACCGCAATGTGCCCACCGTGGTGCAGATCATGGTGTGGTACTTCGGCATGCCCCAGTTGCTGCCCGATGATCTGCGCATGTGGATCAATCGGGGCCAGTCGGAATTTCTGTTCGCCACGGTGGCGCTTTCTTTGAACGTCAGCGCCTATTTTTCCGAAGATATCCGCTCGGGTCTGCGCGCCATTCCTCACACACAGGTTGAGGCAGGACGCTCCATTGGTTTGAGTGCGGTGTCCGTGATGCGCTATGTGACGGTACCTCAGGCCTTGCGCATCAGCGTGCCGCCCCTGCTGAATCGCTCGCTCATTCTGTTCAAGGATACGAGTCTGGCCATGGTGATCGGCGTGACCGAACTGACCTACCAGGTCAAGGCCATCGAGAACCTGACCTTCCGCTCTTTCGAAGTGTTCGCCATCTCGACCCTCATCTATCTGGCGTGCTCGCTCCTCATCATGGGTCTGGGCGCCTGGTTCGGCAAACGTTTCCCGCCCGCATTCAAGGTCTGAAGATGCTCGACATACTCTCAAACTATGGTGTGATGTTCCTGGTGGGCTCCTGGCCCAATGGTCCGATCGGTGGCTTTGCTGCCACGATCATTCTGGCCGGGCTGGGCGTGCTGCTCTCGTTTCCGTTGGCGCTGCTGATCGGGTTGGCGCGCGCGGGCAGCCTGCGCTGGCCACGTTACCTCGCAACCGCATGGGTCTACACGTTCCGCGGCATTCCCCTGGTCATGATCATCTTCTGGGCCTACTTCATTCTGCCCCGCATGACTGGCGTGACGGTGCCCGCATTCGTCACGGCCCTGTGCGCCATCGTGATCTACGAATCCGCGTTTCTGGGTGAAATCGTGCGGGCCGGACTTCAAGGCCTGCCTGCGGGGCAGACCGAGGCCGCGCGGGCATCTGGCTTGAGCTATGCACAAACCATGTGGAACGTGATACTGCCTCAGGCGCTTACCAACATGCTGCCGTCACTGGTCAATCAGTTCGTCTCGACCATCAAGGCCACATCGATTGTGTATGTGATCGGCGTGCAGGAGGTCACGTTCGCTGCCCAGCAGATCAACAGCATTGAGCTCAACAGCGCACTGCAGACGTTCCTGGTGCTGGCGGCGTTCTATTTCGTGGCCTGCTATGTCATCTCGTCACTGGCACAACTGCTCGAACAGAAGTTGGCACGCAAGCGCCTTGGGCTGGCCTGATCACCCTGGCAATCCTGGCATGCGCGTGCGATCACCCGGACACATTCATTAAAACCAATAAGGGAAAAAGAATGATTGAACTCGACAATATCGACAAGTGGTATGGCAGCTATCATGCGCTGGATCACATCAGCGGCAGGGTTGCGGAGGGCGAAGTAGTCGTGGTGTGTGGCCCCTCAGGTTCCGGGAAGTCCACGATGATCCGAACGATCAACCGCCTGGAACCCCTGCAGGGTGGATCGATACGCATCAAAGGTCATGACGTGCATACGCAATGCCCCAACGCCTTGCGTGCCGGCATCGGGTTTGTGTTTCAGCAGTTCAACCTATTCCCGCATCTTTCGGTGCGTGAGAACATCATGCTCTCTCCCGTCAAAGTGGGCGGCATGACGCGCGCGCAAGCCACTGCGCTGACTGAAGAACTCCTCGCCAAGGTTGGACTGGCGCACAAGATCGACGCGATGCCAGGCAATCTTTCGGGTGGTCAACAGCAACGGGTGGCCATTGCCAGGGCGCTGGCCCAGAAGCCGCCCGTCATCTTGTTTGACGAACCCACCAGCGCCCTCGATCCGGAAATGGTGGGCGAAGTGTTGGCAGTGATGAAGCAACTCGCCAACGAAGGCATGACCATGATGGTCGTCACGCACGAAATGGGTTTTGCGCGTGACGTAGCAGACCGAATCTGGTTCATGGATGAAGGACGCATTGTGGAAGAAAACACGCCGGAAGGGTTCTTTACGTCGCCCGGCCATCCACGCGCCCAGCGGTTTCTATCGGACGTGACGCGCAGCGCCAGTCCGCCGCACTAGCGTGTGAACGAGGCAAGCAGCGCGCGACCAAGGCCCCTCGTCATGACCTCACCGTTCTGACGGAGGGCGCAGCGTCCGACCGCCCGCTACGCCCCCGTCTTCAATACCCGATTATCGATTCCACATCACATCCGTTTTTTTCTCAGCCGATGTGTGCATGAATCGGAGAGCATCAGGGCATGAGCACGCCATCAACCACATGGATCACGCCATTTGACTGCATGACGTTGGCGATCGTGATCTTGGCGCTTTTGCCTTTGCTGTCAGTCACCGTCCAACCGCTGCCGGCCTTCTGCAGCGTGAGTGATTCGCCCTGAACCGTCTTCAGAACTGCCTTGCCACCATTGGCCTTGGCTGTCTTCTCGATATCAGCGGACGTCAGTTTCCCAGGCACCACGTGATAGGTCAGGATATTGACCAGTGTGGCCTTGTTCTCAGGCTTCACGAGCGTATCGACAGTGCCTGCCGGCAGCGCTGCGAACGCCTTGTTGGTGGGCGCGAACACGGTGAACGGACCTGCACCTGACAAGGTGTCTACCAGGCCGGCCGCTTTGACTGCGGCAACCAGCGTGGTGTGGTCTTTGGAATTGACCGCGTTTTCGACGATGTTCTTCGATGGGTACATGGCCGCACCACCCACCATGACCGTTTTTTCCTTGGACATTGTGTCCGCGGCGTTCGCCACAGGCGTCATTGCAGCGAAAGCGAGCGCCACAGCTACTGCTGAACCATAAACCTTGAATGATTTGGGAATGCGCATTTGATATCTCCACCTGATGGACGCGTCCGGATGTTGGGCGCACCTACATATACGAGGCATGAATCAAACTGGATGCAGCATCCTCAAAAAAAATCTAAATCGGTCGCAATGGGCCGCTGGATAGCACCTCGCCTGTGGGTGCACCCGTCGGCGACCCGCCCTTGGGCTCCAGGGACACCGCGAGCACGGCACCATCAACGATCTGGCCGTACAGAGCCTGTGACAACGCGACTGTCACTGGCCGATCAACCGCCAGGACACCCAGCGACACCGGGGCCGCTCCAGGGGGAATCAGCCAGAGTTCAGCTGAACGATCTGGCGCAATGGTCAGCGCCGGTACGGGCACCATCGCCAGACGGCGCTGCTCGGCATTCAGAAACGCGGTCCATTGCACCGAACCGCCCGTCTGACTAAGCGCGGCCAGTGCCGTAGCGCCCTTCAGGGGGTCGGCAGGACCTGCCGGCAAGAACATGACGGTAACCAGAGCCGCCGCAGCGACCCCGCCTGTGAGCCAGCCACCCAATGCCAGTGCCCGCCAGAAGGGCACACGATCACGCGGGCGCGTTGACGGCTGGCCAGTATGCGCAGCCAGGCGATCCAGCAGTTGATACCAGACGTGCGGCGGGGGAACCACCGGTGTGACGTCGTCGTTCAAAGGCGCCAGCCGGCTCTCCCAGATCGCCACCGCAGCGGCAACATGAGGGTCGCGCTGCATGGTCTGCTCGACCCGTGCGCGCTCTGATGCCTCCAGCACGCCCAGGGCGTACTCGGCATAGATCAGTTGTTCCTCGTCGGTTGCGGGTTGTGTCATTGTTCCAGACAGCTTTTCAGTTCAATCAGGCTACGTCGGATCCAGCTTTTCATGGTGCCCAGCGGCAATGCCATGCGCTCTGCTAACTCACGATACGTAACACCAGCATAAAAAGCTTCACGCACCAACAAAGATTTTTGTGCGTCCAGTCTCTCGAGACAGTTTTCAAGGCGACGACGCTCCTCGGAAGACGCGGTCTGCGCCTCGGGCGTGGGGCCCTCGTCTGCCACACTGTGAAGATAATCATCTTCAACCAGGCGTTCCCGATGCTGGCGCAGTCGGTCGATGGCACGATGCCGAGCCAGGGTGGAGAGCCAGGTCAGCGCCGCAGCGCGCGTGGGATCGAATGTCTCGGCCCGCTGCCAGACCGCCAGATACACGTCCTGCAGAACCTCTTCTGCCTGCCCCCGATCTCGCAACATGCGCAGGCAGATGCCAAACACGCGTGATGACGACTGCTTGTATAGCGACTCAAACGCCGCACGGTCACCTTTGGCAACCTGTAGCAATGCGAGCGTGAGCGGATCGTCTGGATCGGAAACCATGCCAGCCTGGGATCAAGGAAACACGCCAATTATGCACGCAAGTTGATCATCGTGTGAGAGGGACGCGCGCACCCTGTCGGACACTGACGAAACCTCATATTCCGGGTAAGGTAGGAGCCCTGGGCCTTGATTGCCGGCACACCGGCCCGTGCCACCAGCGGAAGAACATGATGCATAAGCAAGGATCAGCATGGCGACCCGCCCTGATTGTCGTGACGCTCCTGTCGCTATCTGCCTGCGCGAACCACTCGCCCAGGCAAACCGACATGGATTATCGCAGCCGGCCCGTGCCAGCCGCACAGGGGCCGAACAGCACATCGGGTGCCGGGGACCGTCGTCTGACGATCCAGGCAGGCGAAGGAGAAAAACTGAACCTTCCCTGGTTCGTTCGGGATACGCAGGATTGGGTCAACAGCCAGTGACCCACGCCGACAACACGCTATCTAATGATGAAACAGTTGTCGAAACGCTCCTCCTCACCACCGCCAAGATAGCCGTCGCGGTCCAGCTCTGCTGCGAACAGACTCATGAAAATGCTGCCATCGTCCCTGTGCCAGAGGATGAAGGTCAGGAACATCAATTCGTCTGATTTGCCCGGCGAATGCATCCGGAACTTGAAACGCGACTGACCCCCATGGGGTGACGGGCGATGCTCGTATCGGTAGTCGGTAATGATTTCTTTTTGTCTAAGCGCGTAGCCGGAGTCGTACAGGAACGTGCCGTTGTAGACCCACGATCGCGTGGCGGCCTCCTTCTCGCATCTGATCTCGACATGGGGGGACGCATGGACCGGGTCGGCGGATACCGCTTCAGATACCGCCGCAAAGGCGGATGTGGCATGCACTTGCGCCAAGACCATCACGCAAGCAGCTACACCAATAAGCATTGTTTTCATGGCTAATTCCAGATGACGACCTGGCGATACTTTAGCCATGAATGCCACACGGGTCTTGCCTGATTTTTAATGTGCGGCCTCCCGCCACCCTCACGGCTTGGGCAAACAGTTTTCCATGCAGCGCTGGTTCTTCGTATCGGGTCGATCACCCAGGCAAAACCCGTCCCGGTTGAACATCCATCTTCAACCAGATCGTGGCCGACACGGTCTGCGTGCGGTCGTGATTTCTGGTCGGGGCATAGCGATTGCTGGAACACCTCTTGCATGGTGAGCCATCCGGCTCACACAAAGACGGGAAATCCAGTGATCACTACACAAGACAGGCGATACGCCGACATCATCCACCCCATGCATGCCGTATTACTGGCAGGCACGTTCCCACTCTTTCTCGGCGCCGCGCTCAGCGATGCGGCCTACGGGTCGACCTACGAGATCCAGTGGAATAACTTCGCCTCCTGGTTGATTGCCGGTGGTCTGCTGTTCTCCGGACTCGCCCTGATTTTGGTGCTTGTCGACCTTGTACGTTCGCATCGACGCGCCCGGGGAATCGGCCTGTACGCGCTGGTCCTACTGGCGACGTGGGTCGTGGGTTTCTTCAATGCCTTAATGCACGCCCGCGACGCCTGGGCGAGCATGCCTACCGGGCTCGTGCTCTCGTGCGTGACCCTGGTGCTTGCCAGCGTGGCGACATTCCTTGGCTTTGCCGCACGCCGCATCGGAGGCACGAAATGAACAAACGCACCGGAATGCTTACCCTTGTTGCGCTCTCGGCACTGCTCAGTGCGTGCGGTGCAGATCAGGAGCCCCTGCAAGTGGGCACAAATCCAAAATTGCCCGACCCGCAACGCGGCATCCTGCCGAACATGGTGATTGCAAAACCCGCGAGTTGGGGCGATAAGACGCCTACCGTGCCGCAGGGTTACGCCATCAGCGCCATCGCCACCAATCTGAACATTCCACGCCAGACCCTGCTGCTGCCCAACGGCGACATTCTCGTGGCGGAAGGCCGAGGCGGTAATGCGCCCAAGCTCAAGCCCAAGGATGTCATCGCCGGTGTCATCAAGGCGCGTGGCAACACCACGGTCAAAAGCGGCAACCGCCTCACACTATTGCGTGACGCCGATGGTGACGGTCGCTACGAAGTGCAGAAAGTCTTCGCCGACAATCTGAATGCACCCTATGGGCTGGCGTTGATCGGTAATAACCTCTACGTCGCCAACCAGGATGCGCTGGTGCGGTTCGATTACAAGGAAGGTCAAACCGAAGCGAGCGGCCCTCCCGAGAAGCTGACCGATCTTCCCTCGGCCATCAATCATCACTGGACGAAAGCACTCACCGCCAGCGCAGACGGGCAGTTCCTGTACGTCGGGATAGGCTCCAACAGCAACATCACCGAACGGGGCATGGCAGCCGAAGTAGACCGGGCGCTGGTCTGGCAAGTCGATGTCCGCACCGGGGCACACAAGCCTTACGCGACCGGACTGCGCAATCCGACCGCGCTCACCATCCAGCCGGAAACCGGGCAATTGTGGGCCGTTGTCAATGAACGCGATGAGCTGGGTTCGAATCTGGTGCCCGATTACCTGACCGCGGTGCAGGAAGGCGGCTTCTATGGCTGGCCTTACAGCTACTGGGGCAAGAATGTGGATGTGCGGGCTCAACCGCAGAATCCGGAAAAAGTAGCATCAGCGCTGACACCTGACTACAGTCTGGGTGCACACGTCGCCGCGCTGGGTGTGGATTTTTCGGTGGCTGCCATGGGCGAGTCGTTTGCCAACGGTGTCTTCGTGGGTGAGCACGGCAGCTGGAACCGCAAGGATCCGGTTGGCTACAAGGTCAGCTTTGTTCCGTTTCGTGACGGTCGTCCGGCCGGCGAGGCAGTGGATTTCGTATCCGGCTTTCGTGACGACGACGGCACGACGCGAGGTCGCCCGGTGGGTGTGACAGTGGATCCCCGTGGCGCGCTCATCGTGGCTGACGATCTGGCCAACACCATCTGGCGTGTGACCCGCAGCACTAACTGATCGATCGACGAGTCGCCCACTCGTCGCGCGCCCGCCGTCAAGGATCCGATAAAGAAATCCAGGCAGGCGCGTGATCACTTGCGTGCGGTTCATCCCGCACCCATGTATCTACCCCGGCGCCCTCCAGGCGAGGCACGAGGCATTCGCTGATCAACAAGTGATCAATGCGTAATCCTGAATTGGATTGCCGATGCTGGCGGAAATAATCCCAGAAGGTGTAGATGCGCTCATCCGGAAACATCGTCCTCAACGAGTCGGTCCAGCCTTGCGCAAGCAGCCGCTCAAAGCAGGCGCGACTCTCCGGCTGCAGCAAGGCGTTTTTGCGCCAGGACTTCGGGCTGTAGATGTCCAAGTCAGTGGGGACAACGTTATAGTCGCCGGCCAGCACAACTGGATGCCCAGACGCTTGAAGCGCCTGGGCATGGTCAATGAACCGTTCAAACCATCTCAGCTTGTACGCGAACTTCGGGCCAGGCTGAGGGTTTCCATTGGGCAAGTACAGGCACCCTACAAGAACACCGTTCACAGCCGCTTCCAGATATCGGCTGTGAGCATCCTCATCATTGTCTGGCAGATCGCGTCGGGTCTCCAGAGGGTCCGCATCACGCGCGAGGATTGCCACCCCATTCCAGGCTTTCTGCCCGTGCCAGATTGCGCCATAGCCTGCAGCATTGATCTCCGCGACGGGAAACGCAGTGTTTAGAGACTTGAGCTCCTGCAGGCACACGATATCGGGCGCTTCGCGATCCAGCCATTGGAGCAGCGAAGGCAGTCGCGAACGGATACCGTTGATATTGAAAGTGGCAATCTTCATGGCAGATAGGCACGCCGGGGATAGTGAACCCGCCGTCGCACGTCGCGCTCCTGGTATCCGCTGCCCTGGTGGGCAACGGATCACCCTGTCGCACTGCGTACCCGCGCTTCGTGGACAACGGGCAAGCTATTTAGCGGCCCATGATCATTTTCTGCATATCAGCTTGCGATTTGTTCAGCGCGGCTGCGCCTGAATTCAAGGCCTGCAGACGCGTGTTGAGTTCAGCTTGCACCTTCGGATCAGAAACACGCACCGTGGCGCCGCTCACTTGAATCTTCGCTTTGTTCTTCTCGACATAGTCTGCCGTGTCGACAGCACGTTGCAATGACGCATCCACGAGCGGGAAGACAGTCTTGAACGCATTGGCAGGCTGAGTCACCACACGGTCATACGCGCTGTCATAAACGGGCTTGAGATCTTCGGGCTGCTTCAACTGCGCACGGGCGGCATCAGCCTGGGCTTGCTGCTTGGCAATCGCGGTGTTGATCTCGTTCATCGTCGTGCGCGCTTTCACCAGGTCACCACGGCGCGAGATCAAATCATTGACAGTGCGAATCGAACCTTGTTGCATCGCTGCGTCCATCGACGTCACTGACTGGTTCATGCCAGCATGAAAGTCGGTGATCACGGCGTAATGCGAGGCGTAGTCACCGAACGACTTCTTCTCTTCTTCAGTTGGCTGTGGCACACGCACACCCGGCTTGTCGAGGATGCGAGTCTGCAGAAACTTGCTGAACGTGGCACGCTGGTCCGGCTCCTTGTCGCCACAAGCAGTCAACAGGAGTGGCGCCGTGAGCAACAGCGCGATTCCAGTGCGGGTCATGATATTCATTACTGTATCCATTCATTTTCAGTCGGCAGGAATGCCGATCGGAGATGAATGTAGCGCCAACTCAAGGCCCGATTTCGACAAGACGTACTTTGTTTCCATTGCTTGTCGTCCCCATTTCATTGTTGGAGTGGACGTTTTAACGCCGATTTGCGTGAAATGAATCATCGACGCAGTGACCATTGAGGTTGTCGGCCTAACTCAATCTTTCAACCGCCTGCGCCACACGCGCAATGCCATGCTCAAGCACGTCCATTCCGGTAGCGAAGAAAATTCGGAAATAGGGAGATACCCCATACGCTGCGCCCTGCAGCACGGCCAGATTGACCTCGTCCAGCAGATACAGGATGAAATCCTCGTCCGAGCCTAGCGTCTTGCCCGCAGGTGTGGTCTTACCCAAGACTTGCTCGCAGGATGGAAACACGTAAAACGCACCTTCCGGCAGGTGGCAACTGATTCCGGCGATTCCATTCAAACCGGCCACCACCTTGTCACGACGGTCCTGGAAAATCGCGCAGCGCTCGGCGATGAAATCCTGCGGACCGTTAAGCGCCTCGACGGCGGCGGCCTGACTGATGGAGGATGGATTCGAGGTGGACTGCGACTGCAGTTTGGTCATGGCCTTGATCAGCGCCTGCGGGGCAGCGCCATAACCGATGCGCCAGCCCGTCATGGCATACGCCTTGGACACGCCATTGACTGTCAATGTGCGCGATTTCAATTCGGGCGCGACCTGCGCCATGGTGCAGAAACGGCGATCGTCGTACAGCACATGTTCGTACATATCATCAGTCATGACCCACACGTGCGGGTGACGCTGGAGCACAGCCGCCAGCGCGAGCAACTCCTCACGACTGTAGACGGCGCCGCTGGGATTGTTCGGTGCATTCAGGATGACCCAGCGCGTGTTGGGCGTGATCGCGCGATCGAGATCTTCCGGTTGCAGCTTGAAGCCCTTGTCAGCCGGGCACTGAACCGTCACCGGTGTCCCCCCTGCCAACAGCACGATATCAGGGTAGGACACCCAGTACGGCGCCGGCACGATGAATTCGACGCCGGGCTCCACGGTACTCATCAAGGCATTGAAGATGATCTGCTTGCCGCCGGTTCCCACGATGATCTCGCGGGTGGGAAAGTCCAATTCATTTTCCCGCTTGAACTTGCCCTGGATCGCGGCCTTCAGTTCGGGGGTGCCCCCCACGTCGGTGTACTTGGTGCGCGATTGCGCCATGGCACGCGCGACCGCCTCGCACACGTTATCCGGCGTATCGAAGTCGGGCTCGCCGGCAGTCAGGCTGATGATGTCGCGACCGGCTGCGCGCAGCTACTGTTCGATTTCATTGATAAATAAATCGCGACCATGAACCGGAATACGTCACTGCGGCACTTTCGCGCATTCGTCGCCGTGGCCAATGCGGGCTCGGTCACGATTGCCGCAAAGGAACTGTTCCTGACACAGTCCGCGCTCACCGCCACCATCCAGCAATTCGAAGAGGCGGTCGGATTCAAACTGTTTGATCGCAGTACGCGTCGCGTGGTCATGACGCATGAGGCGCAGCGTTTCAAACCTCAGGCCGAGCACATCCTGCGCCAATTCGACAGCGCCGTGGCCGATCTGGAATCGCTCGCACAGGGCCGACGTGGCCACGTCCGCATTGCGGCTGCCGCCTCGGTCACGCACTATTTCCTGGGCCATGCGATTGCCGGGATGCGAGCCGACTATCCAGACATTACCGTGTCTTTGCACGATGCGGCCTCCGAGCAGGTCGAGCGCATGGTCGAACAGGGCGAAGTCGACTTCGCTTTCGCCAGCCCTCACAAACGACTCGAGGAACTGGTCTACACACCCTTGTTCGAAGATCGATATGGCCTGGTATGCCGGGAGGATCACCGGTACGCGCAGGGCCGACGCGCGCTGCGCTGGCCCGACCTGTCGCCTGCGGAATACATCGGTTTCACGGCAGATACCGGCATTGGCGCCTATCTGCGCCAGCACGCCGACCGCCCGGACCTGTTCGCCAACAGCGGCAATGAAGTGTCCAACACTTCTTCGCTGGCCGCGATCCTGAAATGGACGGGCGGCTATTCGGTACTGCCGGCACTCGCAGCGGCGCGAATCACCGGCCCCGAACTCGTATTCCGTGCCCTCACCACACCTGCACTGAGTCGCCAGGTGCATCTGGTGACGCGCAAACTGCGCTCGCTCTCGCCAGGCTCGGAACTGCTGGTGGACTATATGCTCCGTACCCTGCGACAGGCGCCGGTGCCCGACGGCGTGAAAGTGCTGGCGAAAGGCTGATGTCCAGCCTATCGGACAGGCTGGACGACACTCACTGCTTGGGGATGTTGGCGTCGGCGATGACTTTCGCCCACTTGGCCCGTTCGCCTGCAATATGGGCGTTGAAATCCGCCTGCGTGCCACCCGTGGGGCGCGCGCCCAGATCGGCAAGCCTGGCGCGTACGTCAGGCTGCTTCAGGATCGTATTGATCTCGGTATTCAGGCGGTCGACGATCTCCTGCGGTGTGCCCCCCGGCACCGCCACACCCGTCCAGGAAAGCGATTCGTAGCCAGGCAACAGCGCTTCGGTAAGCGTGGGTGTCTCGGGCAAGGCCGCCAATCGATCCCTGCTGGTCACGGCCAGTGCTTTCACCTTGCCACTTTTGACCAAGGGCACAGAGGAAGGCGCATTATCGAAAATCATGTGCACCTGCCCACCCATCAAGTCCACCAGGGCCTGTCCACTGCCACGGTAGGGCACATGCATGATGTCCGTGCCACTCATGCGCTTGAACAACTCGCCCGACATGTGCGTCGAGCTGCCTGCACCCGAAGAAGCGAACGCATATTTACCCGGATTCTGCTTGAGCAGCGCCAGCAATTCTTCGGCGGTATTGGCCGGGAATTCGTTATTCACGATCAATACATTGCTGATCGAGGCCGTGTACACCACCGGAATAAGGTCCTTGCCCAGCGTGTAGCCCGGGTTGCTGTAGAGGGCGTCGTTCATCGCCAGAATGCCCGTCGTTCCGAAAAGCAGCGTGCGACCATCGGGCGCAGATTTGGCCACCATCGACGCACCGATATTGCCCCCTGCCCCGCCACGGTTTTCGACAACCACAGGCTGCTTCACCGCCGTGGAAAGTCGATCGCCGATCAGGCGACCGATCACGTCCGTGGAACCGCCGGCCGAGAATGGAATGATCAACGTGATCGGGCCCGTCGGATAGTCACTGGCCTGCGCACACGCCCCCCATGCCACGGCAAGTGCACCGACGAGCCGCCCCACCGAGCGAACCGCCACACGCGCAGGCGTGTGTACCGCCTTGTTCAACATCATCATGCTTTCCCCTAGTCACGGTATTGACTGCAACCTTGTCGTTAGAGAAGCGATGATAAGCAGGCCGAATACGCAACCACAAACGAAAAAAATTGGGGCTTTATTCAGTTCTATTGATATATGGCGCGACGTTGGGACAAACCCTCATAGGGGTCTATGGCCTTGCGGGGGGATGACGCCGCCCGCATGCAATCCGTTGATCCCGCGCTGAATCAAGGCCATGGCAATCGGTGGCGCGATCACCGACCAGAACGCCATCCACCGCAAGGGAAAGGCAGCGCGACCGGGCAGATCCTGCTGCCGGTCGCGCAGTAAACGCCCCAGGGTAATAAGAACAAGAAACACGCCAAGCGGCACCAACACGGAGATTGCTACTGCCGCAACAGGGGTCAGCAGTCTTTGCGATGGCGCCTGCGACGCCGCTTCACCATGAACGCGGTAGAGCCAGTACAGCACGTACAGTACCGCCCACAGTGCGAGCAGGCCTCCCACGATAGAGAGGATGAGTCCGATGGATTCGGGCATGGTTACACCCTGGGCGGCAACCACGTATCCAATCCCGACGTGCGCCAGTGCCAGCAACGCCGGCACGAATCCGATCAGGGCGATCTTCAGAGGCGAACGCAGTCGATAGGGAATGGGCGCGTGGCGCCTCGGCGCCTCTTCCCCCACATTCAGCGGGCGTGTCAGGAGCAGAAGAATCAGCGCACAAAAGGCGCAGCCGAACAGGGCCGCAGCCAGGACCTGCAGTGGCGATTCCGACTCGGCAACCATCGCCGCGGCAAAGGACGAAAATTCCGGCAGGGTGCCCACAAGCAGAACGGGCAACGCGAACGCGTGGATGAAGTCGGTCTTCGACATTCTGCCGCTGATCAGCAGGCTGGCAATGAACACCACCGGCACCACGGCAAACGCCCCGATGCACACGCCCTGTAGCGCCAGATAGGGCACGGCGCTCCACGCCTGCGGGAGGGCCAGCACGGTGGCGTTGGCGATCACCATGCCGGCAACAGGCAATCCGAGCGCGACGCGCGGCCAGCGTGGCATGACCAGAAAGGCCAGCATGCCCCCCACCAACCAGCCCGCGCTGGCGCCTATCGACACTAAGCTGAGCTGGGCATAGCTGGCCCCCGTTTGCGACGCAATCAGTGGCAGACTCGATATCACCCCGCGCATGGCGCAGGCCGCCAACAGCACAGCCAGCACGAACGCCCAATAACGGAAGCTGCTCAGCACGTCGGCGAGAGTCCAGCTCGAGGGCGTGTTGAGGGCATCACCTCTGAAAAGCATGGCGGGTTCCTGATCGTGGGTTGTGAAAGGATGGCAGCGGCTCAGACCGCCCGGTCGATATGTTGCTTGAACACCTTTGCAAATGCCAGCGTGAGCTGACTGCTGGGATGTTGCATGGGAAAGAGCAGGTGCGTGGAAAACGGAATAGTGGGCAGGAACTTCCGCACCGCGATGCAGGTGTGGAGATAGCTGGTCGCCACGATCGGGTTCACCACGCTCACGCCCATTCCCAGCCCGACCATCTGGCAGACTGCCGCCGCGTAGGGGCTTTCGTAGGCAAGCAGCCGATCATCCTCGCCGCTCGCCGTGAAAGCTTCATCGATAGGCCTGCGGTCGCCATAGCTCAACGAGATGAAGCGCTCCCCTCGCAGGTCCTTGGGCGTCAACGCGCGGCGGCCCTTTGCCAGCCGGTGATCAGGGGGCAACACGCATACTCCGGCAACCGTACGCATCAGCTCGACCTCAACGCCAGGGCTATCCAGCAAATAGGATGTGATCCCCACATCGCAATAACCCGACGCCGTCCACTGCGAGACCGTCATGGAATCATTGAAGTGCATCGATACTCGAACATCGGGAAAGATCTCCGAGAAGTCCCTGATCACGGTGGGCACCAACGTCAGCGCCATCGACGGCACGGCTGCGATTCGCAAAATGCCGGTTCCCAGTTTTTTGATCGACTGGGCTGACTTCTTCAGATCGCTCAGCCCCACAAAGGCGCGTTTGACATCACCGTAGAACGCATTGGCCTCAGGCGTGGCCTGGAGGCGCCCGAACTTCCGCTCGAACAACGTCAGGCCCGTCTCCATTTCGAGCTGTGAAATCAGGCGGCTGATATTAGGTTGACTCGTGTAGAGCTCCCGCGCTGCCGCAGTCATCGAGCCTGACAACATGACCGCCCTGAACGCATCAATTTGATTGAATCTCAAGTCTGATTTTCCCTGATCAAAGCCATACGGGTTATCCCGATGATAGCCCTAGGCCATATCCGTTATGTATAGCCGTTCATCATATTGGAATTTCACAAATGGGGATCGGTTCGATAGTCTGAGGTATCAGCGCGCTGTCCAGAGCTTCGGAAACGCGGTGGGTATTGAACGAATCTTTCAAACAGACTTGGGCTGCGTCACAGGTGTGAACAGCCAAACCGGGGATCAAAAAATGACAGTTCAATTTTCCAGATCAACGCGATTAATGAGCACACTGTCCGCAGCGGCGCTCACCCTTGGAGCCACGCTCTCTACGAACGCCAGCGCACAGACGATGCCGCCGGTGCCCGAAGCACTTAAGGCCAAGGGCGTATTGAATGCTGGCGTACGGTGTGACCAACCGCCTTACGGTTTCCAGGATCAAACGGGCGCCTATGCGGGTGTGGAGACCGACATGGCGCGCCAGATGGCGACATGGATGTTCGGTAGCCCGGACAAAGTGGTTTTCTCCTGTGTGACGGCAGAGAACCGCATCCCGCAGCTCACCGGCAAACGGGTTGATCTGCTGATTGCCACGCTGGGCGTCACGCCAGAACGTCAGCGCGTGATCGACTTCAGTACGCCCTACCGCTGGGGCGCAAGCGGCGTGCTGGTGCGCGAGGACAGCAAGGTACAGAAAGTGGCAGAACTCGACGGCCAGACTGTCGCGCTGCCCAAGGGTTCGGTACAGGCCAAATGGTTTGAAGACAATATGCCTAAGGTGAACACGCTTCGCCTGAATACTGCGGCGGATTCACTGCAATCACTCAAACAGAAGCGCGCCGATGCCTATGCCCATGATGCCGCCACGCTCGTCGTGATTGCCGCCAGGGATAAATCACTGCGCATGCTGGACGATCCCTATCAGCTCTCCGATGCCGCCATCGGCGTGCGCAAAGGTGAAGACGACTGGCGCGCCTACGTCGATGCCGCCATCACGCGCATGCATGCTGAAAAGATGTTCAGACCCTGGGTTGAAAAATGGGTACCGGAAGAAACCCGTCCTTACTACCTCGAAGTATTCGAGACCCAGCGCCCTGATCGCAAGTAAGCGGCGAAACGAACATGGCCTTTGATCTCGACTATTTGATCGGACAGTGGCCCGCCCTGCTTGGCGGGTTACTGGTGACGATACAAGTCACTGTTCTGAGCATCGTTTTCTCGTTGGCGATCGGCCTGGTCGGCGCCGCCCTGCGATTGTTCCGTGTGCCCGTGCTGTCGCAACTGGTGGTGGCCTACGTCGAGTTCATTCGCAACACGCCCATCCTGGTGCAGCTGTTCTTCATCTTTTACGGCCTGCCATCCATCGGATTGAGTCTGTCGTTGTTCTGGTCTGGGGTCCTGAGTCTTTCTCTATGGGCCGGCGCCTATCAGGTCGAGAACTTCCGCGGCGGATTGCTGACGGTCGAGAAAGGCATGCGGGAGGCGGCTTATGCACTAAGCCTTAAGCCGCGACTGTACTTTCGCCTGGTGGCGCTGCCCATTGCGATCCGCACGAGTCTACCCGCGATGCTCAACACATCAGTGTCTTTGCTGAAGAATTCGTCTTACCTGCAGGCAATCGGGCTGGCCGAGCTGACGTTCGTGGCCGTGGACCGAATCGCAACGGACTTTCGTGCCATCGAGATGTTCGCTGCCATCGGCGCGATGTACCTGACCCTGGTGATCTTGCTCAGTCTGGCGGCATCGCGTCTGGAATACCGTCTGCAACGGCCTTTTAGGACCTGATATGGAAGCGCTACTTGATAACGCGGTCTTCGTGGGCAAGGGGCTGGCGATGACCATGCAGATCGCCCTGGCGACCTTGCTGTTCTCCACCGCCATCTCTTTGGTTCTGGGGGTGCTCGCCAGTCTGCCCAAACCATGGCTGCGCGGCATCATCCACATGTATGTGGAGTTCTTTCGGGCGATCCCGCTGATCGTCAACATCTTCTTTATCTACTTCGCCCTGCCCCTGTTCGACATTCAACTGAGTCCTTTCGCCGCGGTGACGCTGGGATTGACCTTGTGGGGCAGTGCGAACGGCATCGAGATCGTGCGCGGCGGCATCCTTTCCACCCCTGCACACCAGTGGCGCAGTGCCTGGGCATTGGGCTTGAAGACGTGGCAGATCTATGTCTATGTCATCGGGCCTCAGGCAATGAAGGCCATCGTGCCCCCTTTCACGGGTCTGCTGACACTGCTGGTGCAAGCCACTTCGCTCGGCGCGCTCGTGGGCGTGAGCGAGTTTCTGAAAGTGGGCCAGATCATCGTCGAACGCTCGACCATCATGGGTGGTGAAAGCCCTGCATTCTTTGTCTACGCCTTTGTTTTGCTTGTCTATTTCATCATTTGCTCAGCCTTGACCTGGTTGAGTCGCTACTTAGAACGCCGGTTCAACACGGGGTCCGCCCGGCGCACGCCTGCTCCCCAGATTTAAGAGATTCCTATGACATCCGAGACGCTTGCTCCTGCATCCAAAGTCAGTCGCCGCTTGACGGAAAAAACGGCTACAGAAGTTTGTGAACTGATCTATCTGCCTCGCCTGCGCGACTTTGCGAACGGGTTCGGCTACCTCACCGAGATTAACGAAGCGCATGTGCTGATGCTGCACAAGCAGGGCCTGATGTCCACGCCCATTGCAGGCAAGATTTCGCGGGCACTGATCGAGATGGACGAGGCCGGCCCTGGCGCGGTCACGCTAGACCCCCAACGTGAGGACTCTTATTTCAACTACGAGGCACACCTGATCGCCAAGATCGGGGGTGACGCAGGCGGCCGCATGCACACTGCACGCAGTCGCAACGACATTCTCGCCACCATCGATCGACTGCGTGGGCGCGACATGGTGATCGAGCTGATCGACGGGCTGGCCGAGGTGCGTCGAGCCGCGCTGGATCAGGCCGAGCGATACGCACGTGTGGTAATGCCTGGCTATACCCACCTGCAGCCTGCGCAACCCATCACCTATGGGTTCTACCTGGCTGGTGTCGCCCAGGCGCTCGAGCGTGACACTGATCGCCTTATCGAAGCCTACAAACATATCGACCGCAGCCCCATGGGTGCGGGCGCGTTCGCTGGCACGCCCTTCCCCATCGATCGTGAAGAGACCGCACGTTTGCTCGGTTTCGGCAGCGTCATTGAGCACACGATGGATGCCGTAGCGTCGCGCGACTTCGTATTCGAGGTGATGGGCGCGCTGACTGTGCTGGCCGCAACCTGGAGTCGGATCGCGCAGGATTATTTCGTCTGGGCGACCGACGAATTCGGTCTGATCGAATTCCCCGATAGCGTGGCAGGCACCTCGAGCATCATGCCCCAGAAGAAAAATCCGGTCGTACTGGAATATCTGAAAGGTCGTTCGGGCCATGTCCTTGGCCTGTTCACAGGCGCCATCACTGCCGTCAAAGGCACCAACTTCTCGCACACGGGAGATGCCAATCGCGAAAGCGTCGCCGGATTCTGGGAGGCCGGTCGCGAGTGTCTCAATGCGTTGAAATTGTTGCGCCTGGTGATCGAGAGCGCTGCACCGCGCGAAGATGCCATGCTCAAACGTGCGCGGGAGAACTTTTGCTCGGCCACGGACCTGGCCGACGCCATGGTCAGCCAAGCCAATGTTCCTTTCCGCAACGCGCACCATATCGTGGGCGCGGTGGTGCGCGAGGCCCTTGACCGCGGCATGACGGCCGACAAGATCACCCTGGACATGGTGGAGCGCGCCGCACGCGATCAACTCGGCCATGATCTAGTGTTCTCGGAAGACTTGCTGCAATCCTGCCTGGACCCAGGCGTCAGCGTCTCCCAGCGCCAGTCCGGCGGGCCGGCCTTCGAGGCGGTATCCAAGGTCATCGACGCCGCTGCCGCCCGTCTTGCGCAACAATCCGACGCCAATGCCCAGCGCCGCCACGGGCTGGCAGAAACGCGTACGCGTCGCCGCGCGCAAACGCAAGCGTTGGCCGCATGATGGAGCCCGCTCACGAGCTTGTCCGCGTGCGTGGCCTCCATAAATCGTTCGGCTCGACGTCCGTGCTCAAGGGAATCGATTTGGATGTGCGAGCGGGCGAGGTCGTCGTGGTGGTGGGGCCAAGCGGATCGGGCAAAAGCACGTTCATTCGATGCCTGAACGGCCTGGAAACGCCTTGCAGCGGTGAGGTCAGTGTTGACGGCGTGTCCGCAGACGTCAATAACCGCAAGGCGTGGAATCGCCTGCGCAAGGAAATAGGGATGGTGTTTCAGGACTACACACTCTTCCCGCACATGACCGTGATGGGGAACATGACGCTTGCGCCTGTGCGCTGCGGTGGCGTCAGGCGCGAGCAAGCCGAGCGCGAAGCACTGGAACTGCTGGAACTCGTCAACCTCGCGCATAAAGCGCAGGACTACCCTTCGGAACTCTCCGGCGGCCAGCAACAGCGCGTTGCCATCGTGCGTGCATTGGCGATGAAACCCAAGGTGATCCTGTTCGACGAGCCCACATCGGCGCTCGACCCGGAAACGGTGGCCGATGTGCTGGCGGTGATGAAAGATCTGGCCGCACAGGGCATGACCATGGTGGTGGTCACGCATGAAATGGGCTTCGCGCGCGAAGTCGCAGACCGGGTCGTGTTCATGGATGCAGGCGTCGTACTTGAAGCAGGGCCACCAGAAGATATCTTCACCCGCCCTGCTCATGCTCGTACCCAGGAGTTTTTCAGCAAGATTCTGAGATGAATACTCAAGGAGAGATGAGATGAGTTCAGGTGCCGCCGCGACCGTACAGATCGATAACGTCAGTAAGTGGTATGGCGATTTTCATGCGCTCAAGCGGGTGTCTCTGCGCGTGGAGAAAGGCGATCGCCTGGTAATTTGCGGGCCCTCCGGTTCCGGGAAATCCACCCTGATACGCTGCATAAACGGCCTGGAGCTGATTCAGAAAGGCAGTATTGAAGTCTTGGGCCGCCGACTGGAAAGCGAGGACGCCATCCACGCGACTCGCACGCGTGTGGGGATGGTCTTCCAGCATTTCAATCTCTTTCCCCATCTCACTGTGCTTGAAAACTGTGTGCTGGCGCCAATATGGGCCAATAAGGAAAAACGCAGCGACGCCGAGGAACGCGCGCATCGCCTCCTCGCGCGCGTGGGATTGACCGAAAAGGTGAAGGCGTATCCCAGCCAGTTGTCGGGTGGGCAACAGCAGCGGGTTGCCATTGCAAGAGCGCTGTGTATGCAGCCCGACATTATGTTGTTCGATGAACCGACGTCGGCGCTCGACCCCGAAATGGTGTCAGAGGTGCTGGACACCATGGTCGATCTGGCAAACGATGGCATGACCATGGTGTGTGTCACGCACGAGATGGGATTTGCCAGCAAAGTGGCGACCCGTGTGGTGTTCATGGATGGCGGTGAAGTGATCGAGAGCGCAGCGCCCGATGCATTTTTCGCGCACCCTGAGAGCGCGCGGCTGCAAGCCTTTCTGCGCAGTGTGCTTCACTGATAGTAAGGTCGTCACACCCACTCAGCCGCGCCATGCTGCGCCCATGTACTCACTGCAAGATAAGCTTGTACCCAAAATGGGTACTCTCAAATCGCAAGCGCTCGTAGAAGCGGTGTGCGTCCTGCCGCCGGCGATCGGTGGTCAACTGGACGATCAGACATTCACGCTCACGACAAACTTCGATCGCCCATAATATGAACGCTTGACCAAGCCCCCCGCCGCGATGGTTCTTTGAAACTCTGACCGCTTCAATCTGCCCCCGCCATGCACCACCGCGCAGCAGGCCTGGAATGAAGGTGAGTTGAAGCGTGCCAACAACCTCCCCGGCGACATCGATCACCGCGAGTAGCTGATTTGGATCCTTGTCGATATTGTCGAAGGCGGTGATATACCGCTGGGCATCGAATGTCGTGCCCCCCTCCCGTTCCGCAGCAATGGCGTCATCAGCAAGCAACTCAAGAATGAAAGGCAAATCAGCTACTCTGGCACGGCGAAACGTCGCTCCTGCCTTTTCTGCATGGGGAAAATCAGAGGTTGGGATACCGTTCATGTGAGCAAGATAGTTAATATCGAATGCAGACGCAATAAAATTCTGCTTGAACTGATGATCCCGGACCCAGAGGGCGTCTGCTCCCGACGGTGACGCAATGATAGTCGGAGCAATACTGAATTACGTCTGGCGGGAATAAGCGGTATCGTTAAGTGCGTTAAAGGAGCGAAGACAATGAAGGCGAGTTCTACGGTATTTGCGATATTGCTCACCGCTGCCTGTGCTTCCGCGGCGCACGCTCAGGACTACAACTACGTGCCGGGCTGGGCGAACACCACCAACCACCAGTACAAGGGCAAGCGTGGCGGCGGAGAGTGGGAGGCCAAGAGAAACCTTTTCGCGACCCTGAGTGCGCAAAGCCCTGAAGCCAAATGCACGCTGCGGACCATTTCCGAAGCAGACGGAAATGTGATTACCAACCAGTTCCGCAGTGAGAGGCGTAAAAGCGGTGAGCAAAGTGCGCTACGAAGCGCACAACGGAAAGTGGCTGTGCACCATAAATCCTTGAAAGCGCAGGGAAAGTGCTGAGGCTACATGCTGGCTGCCTGGCCGTCGATGTTTCCAGCGATGACACACTTACGGCTCTTCGCCCTCGAGGTGGGACCGCTTGGCGTCATACATCGCGCGGTCGGCATGCCTGAGCAACTCCGCTTCGTTTTCCCCGTCCTCGGGATATAACGCCACGCCCACACTCGCTCCGATACTGATAGATTGCCCGTTCACTTCGAAGGTTTCGGTCAGCAATGCCTGAACCTCCCGCTTGAAGCCTGCCAGGCGATTTTGCTCGGGCGCGTGCAGCAGGACCACGAACTCGTCGCCACCAATCCGTGCGACCGTGTCCGGAGATCCGACACAGCGCCTCAATCTTGACGCGACCTGCTGCAACAGGCTGTCGCCCATTTCATGGCCCAGCGTATCGTTGACCTCCTTGAAACCATTGAGATCAATGTAGAACACGGCGAAGCATGTATGCCCAAGCCTGGCCAATGCCAGCGACGCTCTTAGTGCATCAAGAAACGCCCGCCGGTTCAGGAGCTCGGTTAGCGGATCATGGTCGGCGAAATATCGCAACCGACGTTGAAGTTGATGGCGTTCGATCACTGTGGCGATCTGCCTGGATGCAAACTGAAGCAGCTCCTGATCTTTTTCGGAAAAGCGCTGTTCGCCCGGGTAACGTGTCAGAGCCAGGACACCCATGACTCCCCTGTGCGACTTCAGTGGCACGCTCAGCCAGCCATAAGGCATGGCATGATCGCCGATGCCCGATTTGGCAGCGTGGCGCTGATCATCATCAGGCCCCAGCAATAGCGGCTGGCCGCTCTGCCTGGTTTGCATGCATAACGCATGTACAGCGGCATTCGGGGATGTCGCAGCAGGCTCAAGCACGTCCACGTGGTAAGGGAAGCTCGCTTGACCACTCAACTCATCGACGAGCATGACTGAGAAATTCGGTGCCGAGAACAGCGTTCCGACGATGTGATGGATATTGCGAAAAAGCGTAAGCAAATCTTCCGCGTCGAACGCGGCCTCCGCAATCGCGTACAGCACCGACTGCTTCGCTTCTGCCTGCTTCAGATGCGTCACATCTCGCGCAACGCCGATGCGCAATTGATCCGCCGGCGACCACCGCGCCGTCCACATGATGTGGACGATCTCACCGTCCTTGCGGACATAGCGGTTCTCGAAATGAAACTGCGGGAGCCCTGCCATGATGTCCACGATCGACAGGCGCGTGCGCTCACGATCCTCGGGCACCATCATGTCGAACATGGATTTACCGAGCATTTCCTCAGGGGAGTAGCCGAAGATCCGCTCGCAGGATGCACTCGCATAAACTACCCCGGCATGCTCGTCCACGGCAAACACCGCGTCCATCATGAGATCGATGAAACTTGAGGACAGGGATTTATTTGTTGAGTCCACGGGATCTCTGGGTCACTGCCACGGGGTAGGCAGCTGCGCCAATAATACTCTGGGGCGAAGCACCTGCCACATCGAACAGATGGCTGCTAACATCCGGGCGATCGGAAATGCGACGCTGGAAGCCCAGTCATCGCTTTGCTCCAGCGACAATGTCTCCCGTGAAAGAAGGAACGCCTGGCCCATGAAAACCTATCAAGGATCCTGCCATTGCGGTGCCTGCCGGTTCGAGGTTGAACTGAATCTCGACCATGTCAGGCGCTGCAACTGCTCGATTTGCCTACGGCGCGGCGCATTGATTCACCGGGTTCCAAAATCCGCCCTGCGCATGCTCACGCCACTACAGGACTTGAGCATCTATGAATGGGGCTCGGGCACCGCCAAGGATTACTTTTGTGCCAAATGTGGAATTCTGCCCTTCCGAATCCCGCGCGATCTCACGCAGGCAGAGTTGAGCGCTGGGAAACAACCTTTCCACGGCTGGGCAATCAATGTGCGGTGCCTGGAGGGCGTTTGCTTGTCAGAGATACCGATTGCAGAGATCAATGGGGCTGAATTGATATAGCTCGACAGCTTTGCGACACCGTGTTCGGGGGTCAATCGCGTGAAACGTCGCTGAGTGAAAGCTCGACCCCCAGACCCACATCGGCGAGAAACAACGCCGAGTTATGTGTCAGCCCGACATTGGGTACCGCCAGCTCAAGCAGACAATCCAGCATTGTGCCCACCCGTTTGATATCCGCGCCAAACGGAAGCCCGTGAACGTGCGTCATGTAGACAATCGCTCTAACTAGAATGTTGGGGTCACGGCCCATTTGCTCGATGAACAGGACATGCTGATGCGCCAAATCCATCAGTTGGGTGGACACCGTTTCCACGATATCCCGCGAACCATCACCCGCTGTCGACAGCATGGCTCTCGCAAGCAGGTCGCAAGCGTCCTTAAGTGCTTCTTCGTGCAGCCTCATACTTTCCTCGTTGGACCATCGGGTCGAGTCGCTGGCTCCAGCGAGACGGGATCGTAAAGCATCGCAGTCTCCGGTCGTTTCATGTGAAATCCCTTCCTTGAAGGGAGCATGCTACCGCACCCCCTTTCATCACTGAAACAACTTCATGAGATCATTCCGCATCGTTTTTTGAGGGAATGGAGCAACACCGATGATGAGTATGTTGGCGATTTTGATTTCACTGGGCTTATTGATGTACCTGGCCTACCGGGGCATCACAGTACTTCTGCTAGCCCCATTAATGGGTGCGCTGGCGGTTATGCTCTCAGGCGACGGCGGCTTGTTGCTGCCGATATACACCAGCACGTTCATGACTGCACTTGGCGGTTATGTGATGCAGTTCCTGCCCATATTTCTGCTTGGCTCGCTCTTCGGCCAACTGATGGCCGACTCGGGAGCCGCCAATACACTGGCGCATTGGATCGTGCGCAGCGTCGGCGAACGGCGCGCCATTCTCACGGTGGTGCTCGCGTGCGGGCTGCTGACGTATGGAGGCGTATCGCTTTTTGTGGTGGCCTTCGCGATTTATCCGGTTGCAGTGACGCTCTTCAAAACCGCAGAGGTGCCTAAACGGCTGATCCCCGGCACGATCGCCTTGGGCGCCTTCACGTTTACGATGACCGCCCTGCCCGGCACGCCGGCCATCCAGAATGCGATTCCCATTCCCTACTACGGCACGAATGTGTTCGCTGCACCCGGACTGGGTGTGATTGCCGCCGCCTTCATGCTGACCGTCGGTCTGTGGTGGCTGCAGCGCCGTGCAGCACAGGCCAAAGCGGCTGGCGAAGGGTTTGGCGACCATGTCCATGCCAGTGAGGATGCGGCCGCCGCCGATCAGGCTGGAAAGGGCCGGTTTTCGACCATGCCGGTGGCGCTGGCCCTGCTGCCCCTGCTGCTGGTCGTCGGCATCAATGCCGTATTCACCTACCTGGTCTTTCCCCAGGTGGATTTCACGTTCCTGAAAGAACAGTTTCCCAACCTTGATCCGCAAAAGAATCTGGGGCTCTGGTCTTTGATCATTGCACTGGCTCTGGCCTGCGCCACCCTTGTCGTGGTGCGCCTGGGCCACTGGACTGACCTGAAAGACACCGTCAACAAGGGCATCTTCGGCTTCATGCTGCCGCTGTTCAACACCGCGTCCGAGGTCGGCTATGGCGCCGTCATCGCTGGCCTGGCCGGCTTTGCCCTCATTCGCGATGCCGTCCTGAACGTCGCACCCAGCAATCCGCTGATTTCCGAGGCGGTCGCCATGAACATCATGGCAGGCATTACCGGCTCGTCTTCCGGTGGACTGAGCATCGCGCTGCAGACGCTGGGCGCAGACTACCTGCGCATGGCCAATGAAGCCGGCATCAGCCCGGAACTGCTGCACCGGGTCGCTGTGATGGCCGCCGGCGGCATGGACACACTGCCCCACTGTGGCGCGATCATTACACTGCTGGCGATTTGCAAGCTGACGCATCGCGACTCTTATAAAGATATCGCCGCTGTAACGATCCTGGTGCCCCTGCCTGCGCTGATCATTGTGATTACGCTGGGCACCCTGTTCGGAAGCTTTTGAAGAATAGTTTGATGTAGGGTCTGGCCTCACGTGCACCCCAAACTCGGGGTCGAGGCATTGATACTGACCTCAATATGCAAGCAAAAACGCCTTAATCGCTGCCGATTAAGGCGTTTTTTTATGACTGACTATTCGATAGTGATATTTTCTCGCTTAATCAGGTCGGCCAATTCTTTCGTCTCAACCGAAATACGTTGCGCGAAAATTTTGGGATCGAGTGTGACGATACTCCCTTGTGCACTCATAGCGGTGTTCGCGGCCTGTTCCGCCATGGCCCGCTTAGTGTGTTCGTAAAGCGTTTCGATGATTTTAGGAGGCGTCCCGGCGGGTGCAAGAAGACCCAGCCAGTACGTCATGTTGATGGTGGGAAAGCCCGCTTCCGCCATGGTAGGAACGTCCGGCATTTGGGGCGCTCGCTGTTTCTGAGGGACCGCCAACGCTTTCAGCTTTCCAGCGCGAATTTGTGGAACACTCGCCAGCACATCAAAGGAGGTGTTTACCTCACCCGCCATGACCGCTGTACTTGCCTGCGCGGCCGACTTGTAAGGTACATGGGTGGCCTTGAACTGCGCCTCGTTGCTCAGCAGAGCGAATGCCAGATGCGCGAGATTTCCCTGGCCTCCGGAGCCATAGGTAAGTTCATTGGGATTTTTCTTGGCAAAGTCGACCAGATCTTTGACCGAATTGATCGAGTTTTTTTCAGCCCATGCGGGATTGACATTCAAGATGAACGGCGCATCCAGAACAAGAGAAACCGGAGCAAAGTCGGCCGATTTGTATTGCGAATTCTTGTAGATCAACGGATTGACGGTAATGCTGCTGCTGTTGGTCGCCAGCAGCGTATAGCCATCTGGCGCTGACCGAGCGACTTCGGTGGCGCCGATCGAACCATTGGCGCCACCCTTGTTTTCCACAACGACAGCCTGCTTCAGTGCTTTCGAGAAGTAGTCTGCCAGCAGACGCGCCATCGTGTCGGTGCTGGACCCTGCGGGGAAAGGCACGATGATTCGGATTGTCTTGGCAGGCCACGCTTGTTCCTGCGCGAGCGCAAGAGTTGAACTCAGTCCAAAAGCTGATGCGCCAGCCAAGCTTGCCGATGTGACAAGGAATTCCCTTCTAGAATGACGTTTAGCCATGCAGGTCTCCACCCGTGGTTGATTTACATGAAATCAATATTATTTTCAGCAGTCGTTACGCTGCCTCGTTCATTGCAGTATTACCAATAAATCAAGTTTCCTCCAGTTCCGGCTGCTGTTCACGGGTGACACTGTTTCTTTTTTGAAAACCCCCTCTTTATAGAAGCGTCACCTTGCGACAGCTGCGCGTGGCAGCAGCACGGCGTACAGAGGTGAGAATGCGATACGACCCAACAACGTCAAACCAAACTTTCAGCCTTGATGATGTGTTGGCCCGGCTGCGCCTCCAGCGCAGCCGCCAGCATGGCACCGGCGATCTGCATTGCAGGGTTGAGCCGCCAGCGCCTGGGCAGCAGCGGCCCGAACAGGCTTAAGGCGGTACCCATTACCCGCTCACCCAGGCGAAACGCCTGACGTTCCCCGCCAATGACCCCCGGACGCACGAGCGTCAGTGATACAAAACCCTGGGCAGATAGCGCGCGCTCGAGCTCGCCCTTGACGCGGTTGTAGAAAAAGCGTGAGCTGGCATCTGCGCCGATGGCGGAATTCAACACATAAGTCGGCGTGCCTCGCGCTTTGGCCAGCCGCGCTACCGTCAGAGGGTAGTCAAAATCGACACGGCGGAAGGCGGCTTCTGAGCCCGCTGCACGCATGGTGGTGCCCAGCGTGCAGATAACGGCATCGGCCTGCCACCAGGTAGCATGCTGGTCAAGATTCTCATAGTCGACTTGGGGCGACGACAACTTGGGATGCATGCGTTGTGGCACGCCACGAATGGGCGCCACAATCGATGCCACCCGGGTGTCGACAAGCGCCTGATCAAGCACATGTTGCCCTACCAGGCCTGTGCTGCCCACCAATAACAATCTCACAGCGCCCCCCTTACTATGCTGGATCAAGTACGTGCGAATTGTTCGACAGACGCTCTCGGCGAAAATCTCAGTTAAGCCTTCGCGACGCTTTATCTCGCGGCGATCATGCACACGGGAATCGAACACACAGACTAACGCAAACGGTCCAGTCGCATGACGGTTTCATACATCACTTCCACACCCACCGCCGCCTGCTCGGGTTCCAGCCACTCTTCGGGCGTGTGGCTGCGGCCTTGCAGGCAAGGTACAAAAATCATTCCAAACGGACCGATATGTGACACGAACATGCCGTCATGTCCAGCGCCACTGGGAAGGGAACAAGCCGATTTTCCCAATGAATCGGCGGATTCGGCGATGGTCTGCTGGAGTACGTCGGAACACGGCGTAGCCGGTACGTGACTCAGCAATTCTGTTTTGACCGTCAAGCCAAGCTGTGCAAATTCAGGCGCCAGGCGAGTCACTAGCGCATCACAGAACGAGATTACGGCCTGTTCGTCCGCACTTCGGCACTCGAGGATTAATTCCGCAAATCCAGGTACCGCATTAGCGGCATTCGGATGAACGTTGCTGATGCGGCCAACCGTTGCGACCAGTGGCAACTCAGGCGTACTGGCTGCAAGCGCTGCCCGGTAAGCGCCGTCGATCACGCGGGCCGCGCCCACCAGCGCATCGGCGCGATCATTCATGGGCGTCTGGCCGGCGTGGTCGGCGCGCCCGGTGATGGCCAAGCGCGTGCGGCGGATAGATGCAATACCGGTCACGATGCCCACATCAAGCTCACGCGACTCCAGAATTTTCCCTTGCTCGATATGCAACTCCAGATACGCAGCAATGCTTCCGGGCATGCGACAAGGCTTGCCAAGCGCTTCGGGATTCCCTCCCACGTACCGTATTGCCTCACGCAAGGTCATGCCGTCTGGTCGCGTTGCATTCAACATGGTGTCATCAAGCTTGCCTACGAGCGCCCTGCTGCCGATACATGACAGGCCAAACTCACTAGGCTCTTCCGCCAGAAAGTCCACGATTTCGAGCGGATGCTGCAGGCGGTGCCCAGACTCCTGCACACGTTGAGCAATCTCGAGCGCGGCGATCACCCCGAGCATGCCGTCGAATCGACCACCTGAAGGCACGCTGTCGGAGTGAGACCCCAACAAAATCGGGGGCAATGAGTCATCGAGCCCCTCTAGCCGACCTATCAGATTACCGCCCGCGTCCATCGAGACGGTCAGCCCCGCCTCCTGGAATTGCCCAGCCAACCATTCGCGGCCCACCAGAAACATAGGTGTGAAGGATCGCCGGGTCCAGGGACGATCCGGCTCAGTCATGGTGGCCAGCGTAGTCAGCCGCTGCCAAACGCGTTGCGCATTAATGCTCATGAAACCTCACTACGAAGTCTGTTAAATAACACCTAGGGCAAACCACAATTACCATTACCCCACAGCCTGCCACACTTCCCGAACGAGAAACATTGACTCACTATTGTTCACATTCGGGACGTTCTATGACTATGAAAAAGTGGTCCACGCTGCTGGCGGTTGCCGTCACCGCGATCGGCATCTCAGGCGCTGCACACGCGCAGCAATTCTTTCGCATCGGAACGGGTGGCACTGCCGGCACCTATTATCCCGTCGGGGGCATGATCGCCAACCTGATTTCCACCCCCAACAAGCTGGTTGCCACAGCGGTGGCCTCCAATGGTTCGGTCGCCAACATCAACGGGATTCAGGGCGGCTCACTGGAAGCGGGCTTCACGCAATCCGACGTCGCGTATTGGGCTTACAGCGGCACCGGGACATTCGAGGGTAAACCCAAGGCACAGGACCTGCGCCTGATTGCAACCCTCTACCCGGAGAGCATTCACCTCGTGGTGCGCAAGGGCTCCGGCGTGAAGTCAGTTGCAGATCTTCGGGGCAAACGCGTTTCCATGGATGAACCCGGATCCGGCACGCTTGTGGATGTCCGACTCATTCTGGCAGCGTATGGCCTGACCGAAAAAGACCTCAAACCCGAATACCTGAAGCCTAACCAGGCAGGCGACAAGGTTCGTGATGGCGGATTGGACGCCTTTTTCTTCGTGGGCGGTGCGCCTGCTGGCGCCATTGCCGAACTGGCCTCGACAGGCGGCGTTGAATTGGTGTCGCTGCAAGGACCCGAAATCGACAAGCTGCGCGCGTCGCAGGAATTCTTCACGCCTGATGTGATCGCTGCGGGCACCTATCAGGGTGTTGGCGAAATCAAGACGATTTCCGTCAATGCACAAATGGTGACATCGGCCAAACAGCCGACCGATACCGTCTACGACCTGACCCGTGCCATGTATAGCGAAGCCTCGCGCAAGATGCTGGACAACGGTCACGCCAAGGGCAAGCAGATCACTGCAGAGAACGCCGTGAAGGGTGCAGGCATCCCATTCCATCCAGGTGCTGAGAAGTACTACAAAGAAATCGGGCTGTTGAAGTAACCATCATGGAACTGAACCTGGAGAAGACCCAGCAACTGGCCGAGAAGTTCGACCCCGAGATTCGTTTCCGACCGCTGCATGCGTCGGTGGCGGGTCTGGTGTCCTTTTTGCTGGTCGCTCTGTCCTGCTTTCATTACTACACCGCAGGTTTCGGCCTTCTCCGGGAGTCCACGCATCGCGGGGTGCACCTGGCATTCGTGCTGAGCCTTATTTTCCTGGTGTTCGGTTTCAGCCGCGCGCACTACGAACGGGTGCCCCGCTCCACCTGGGGCGCGCCAGGCGGGGTACCGCTATATGACTGGGTCATCGCCATCGCACTGGCGACGACCGTGCTGTACATCCCGTATATCTTCGATGACCTCGCATTCCGCGTCGGCAACCCGTCACCACTGGACGTGGCGATGGGCAGCATTCTGCTGATCGGCCTGCTGGAGGCAACCCGGCGCTCCATGGGGTGGCCGCTCCCCGTCATTGCCATCGCCTTCGTCATCTACGCCATGTATGGCCAGTCGTTTCCCGGCCTGTTCAAACATGCGGGCAACACCTGGCCGCAAGTCGTCAACCATCTCTACCTCACCAGCCAGGGGGTCTATGGTGTGGCCGTAGGCGTCGTGGCGACCTACGTCTTTCACTTCGTTCTATTCGGCGTGCTGGCCACCCGCATCGGACTGGGCCAGCTGTTCCTGGATGTCGCCTCAAGCGTGGCCGGCCGCTACGCCGGTGGGCCTGCCAAAGTGTCGGTGTTCGGCTCCGCCATGTTCGGCATGCTGTCCGGCTCCTCCGTGGCCAACGCCGTCACGGTGGGCTCGCTCACCATTCCTGCCATGATCCGCAGCGGATATCCGCGCCACTTTGCAGGTGCCGTGGAAGCAGCGTCGAGCACCGGCGGCCAGATCATGCCGCCCATCATGGGTGCGGCGGCTTTCCTGATGATCGAATTCCTGGGTATCCCCTATCGAGATATCGCGATTGCGGCCATCACACCCGCCGCACTGTATTTCTTCGGCATGTTCATGCAGGTGCATTTCGAAGCCAAACGCCAGGGCTTGCGCGGGATGACCGACGAAGAAATGCCCAGGCTCGCCCAGTCGTTCAAGAAACGCTGGCCCACCCTGATTCCACTGGTGATGCTGATCGGCGTGCTCGCCAGCGGTCGCACCCCCTACATGGCCGCTTTTGCCGGCATCACCGGCTGCATCGTGGTCGGCCTGCTCAACCCGGCCCAGCGCCTGCGGTGGCGCGACCTTTACGAAGCGCTTGAGACCGGTGCCAAATACGCGCTTGCGGTCGGTGCTGCAGCCGGTTGCGTGGGCATCGTCATTGGGGTCGTGACGTTGACCGGCGTGGGCTTCAAGGTCTCTTTCATCGTCATCGCGGCTGCCCAGGCAGTGTCGACCGGTGTGCACAGCATCCTGCCCGACTTCCTGGCAGCCATGACCAGCCTCACGACCATGACGCTGATTGGCGCCTTGCTGATGACAGGCGTGGTCTGCATCCTCATGGGCTGCGGCATTCCCACGACTGCCAATTACCTGATCATGGTGGCCGTGGCCGCACCGACTTTGGTGCAGTTGGGCGTGCAGCCGATCGCCGCTCACTTTTTCGTATTCTATTTCGGGCTGCTGGCCGACATCACCCCGCCGGTCGCACTGGCGGCGTATGCGGCGGCGGGTATGGCGGGCAGCGAGCCCATGCGCACGGCGAACACGGCGTTCCGTCTTGGCATCACCAAGCTGCTGGTGCCATTCGTCTTTGTGTTCTCGCCGTCATTGCTCATCTCGGTCAAGGGGTTCTCGCTGGAGGACTACCTTGTGACGCTGGTGGGTTGTGCAGTGGGTTTGACATTGCTCTCCGCCGCCCTGTCGCGTTATTTCCTGGTCGTGATGCACCGCTGGGAGCGCTGGCTGTTCACAATCGCTGCGATCTTGACGATCACGCCAGGGGCCACCAGCGGGCTGATTGGGCTGCTGGTGGTATCGCCCGCACTGGTTCGGCAATTCCGGGCCTGGCGGGAGGGTACCGGTGGCGCGAGCCCGATGGTTACTGCATAGGTCACTGTGCCGGACGGTAAACTTTTGAGGCGATGATCTCAGGAGACCGTTGTGCGTAGATCCTACTTTCAGGTTTGGAAAGGTTATAAGGTGATGGGGCGCTGGTTCGTCGCACTCAGCATGGTGGGGCTGGGTGTGAGTGTTTCAGTAGCTGCTGGCCCTGTCGCCACAACACCAAAGGTACCGCCCGGGGCGCAAGTCGTGACAATTACGACCGACAAGGACGCCGGGCCGTCGCTGCCTGCCTTGTGGTTCCCGGCTTTTTCACAGGCTGACCCCGTCGCGAGCACAGGAGCCAGTCAAAGCGCAGGCCCAGGCGTCGTCAACGATCGCGTCAATGCCAAAGGCCATGGCGGTGGTGGCTCCCATGTGCCCAACACGGCGCGCCCCGCCGTGGTGCTGTTTCATGGTTGCTCTGGCGCTTTCTACCGATCGGGGGCCCTGAACGCCCGTTTTTTGACTATGGCCGAGCGTATGACGGCACAGGGCTATGGGGTACTCATCCCCGACAGTTTTGCATCACGCGGCTATGACTCGATTTGCAGCGTCCCGCTTAAGAAGCGTCCTATCGGCATGACCGAACGTGTGCGCGACGCTTACGTGGCACTGGACTATCTGTCCCGGCGCAAGGATGTGCAGGCATCGAACATAGGCATGATCGGCTTCTCGCATGGCGCCATGACGGTGCTCAATAGCGATGACACAAACTTCCCTGCCGTCGATCCTGCCGTGCTGACCTCGGCACGCTACAACGGCGCCGTCGCGTTTTATCCTGGTTGCGCAGAAGTGGTGCGTCGGGAGCCTGCATTCAGTGCGCGCACACCGCTGCTCATCCTGATCGGAGAAAAGGACGACTGGACCTTCCCCGAACCTTGCCAACGATTGGCTTCTCGCGCCAGCAAGGCTGGGCAACCGGTATCAATCGTCACCTATCCGGGTGCCTATCACGCCTTCGATATGACACAGCCCGCAAGATTACGCACCGACGTGAAACGCGGACGAAACCCGGATGGCGTACACGTAGGTGGCAATCCTGCAGCGCGTGAAGATGCGTATGGCCGTGTTGATGCGTTTTTCGAGAAACGCTTTGGTGC
>Ga0075364_10000041_pt1 | contig 45457 bp, 47 predicted proteins | sample EndMetdeltDD1764_FD_71517 | JGI IMG/M metagenome (GOLD analysis project Ga0075364, IMG submission 71517) | Populus endosphere microbial communities from Tennessee, USA - Endosphere MetaG P. deltoides DD176-4 | ecosystem: Host-associated > Plants > Roots > Endosphere | place: USA: Tennessee... | reverse complement strand
AGGATGACTGACCTGAGCAACACCTGCCATTGCGTTCTTCTGCCCCTCTCAGGCCAACTCTCGCTCGCCGAGTTGAAAGGCCTTGATGGCCTCCTCGTGTACGGCGTCCTTGGTCTCCTCCACCAGCAAACGGAACTGCTCCGACGTGAGGACCTCGTAGTTGCGAGGGCGCGGAATTTTCACGTCGACCACCTTCTTCAGGCTGCAGGGCCGCGTGGTCAGCACGTAGACGCGATCGCCGAGGAAGATCGCCTCATCGAGGTCGTGGGTGATGAAGAAGATCGTAACCTTGGTCCGATCGTACATCTCCAGTAGCGCTTCGTGCATGATGGCCTTGGTCAGTGCGTCCATGGCGCGATAGGGTTCGTCGAGCAGCAGCACGCGGGGATTGTTGATGAGCGCGCGCACGATCTCGGCTCGTCGGGCCATGCCTGACGAAACCTCACCCGGATATTTGTCGCCGAAGTCGCCGAGGCCCGCCTCGGCCAGCATGTCACGGGCTTTCTCGATGGCCCGTCTCTTCGACAGCACGCCCTGGACCATCGGACCATAGGCAACGTTCTCGGCCAGCGTCTTCCACGGAAACAAGGCGCCCTGCTGGAACACTACGATGCGGTCGGCACCCTGATCCGCCAGCGGCTTTCCAGGACCGCACAGCAGCTCGCCGTCGAGCCTGATCTCGCCCGTCGTAATCGAATGGAAGCCGGCGATGGCGTTGAGCAGCGTGGTCTTTCCGCAGCCCGACGGCCCCACGATCATGCAGAACTCGCCCGGCGCGATCTCCATCGAGCAATGGTCGACGGCCATCACGTTGACGCCCTCGGGATCGTACACTTTCGTGACGTCCCGAATACTGAGTGCGCCGCGCGACGGTGGGTTGCGGGGGCCGTTCGAGAAGGTGTGTTTCTGCATTCTCCCGTGACCTATTCTTTGAATGCCATTTGGCGGCGCATCGGCTAGCGACCCTGCAGCGCCAGCGCTCGCGTGTGCCATTGCATGAGCCGGTTGCCGACGAACCGCACCATTGCGGAGGTGATCCAGCCGACGAGGCCGAGGGTGAGCATGCCGATCACCATCGGCACCGTCACGCCGTTTACGTAGGAGCTCAGGATCAGGTAGCCGAGGCCGAAATCGCCCGACACCATCTCCGCGGCCACCAGCGAGAACCACGCGACACCGATGCTGATCTGCAGGCCGGTGAACACAAATGGCAGTGCACCGGGCACTACCACATGCCGGAAAACGTCCCAGCGGCTGGACCCGAGGCAGCCGGCGGCCCTGAAGTAGGCTTCGTCGATCGACTGCACACCCAGCATCGTGTTCAGCGTGGTTACGAACAGCGACGCCAATGTGGCGAGGAAGATGACGGGGGTTTCGTAGCCGGAGAACATCAGGATCGCCAGCGGTACCCAGGCGAGGATTGGAATAGGCCGCAGCGTCTCCAGGATTGGGAATGAATACTCGCGAAACGTGCGCGACCAGCCCATGAGCAGGCCGAGCGGCACGCCTATCGAGGTAGCTATGCAGAACGCGATGAAGATGCGCCGGCAGCTCACGTAGATGTGGTGGTAATACTCGGGCGTGAAAATCGAGACGCCCTGCTGGGGATTTGGCGCGAGCCATTCGCGGAAGATGGTGACCGGCCCCGGGATCTTGACGAAGCGCGGCAATTGTAGTGCCTCGCAAAACAGCCAGTATGCAAAGACCCACAGCAAGAGGCCCGCCGCCATCAGATAGGGAGATGGCGAGCGCAGACTTTTCTTCAGCTGATACCAGGTGCGCTGCAACCCCGTCGGCGACGGTTTGACCACACTGGGTAGTTCGACAGGTGTAACGACCTGGTCCATCAGTAGCTGCCGGCTGCTATTGTATCCAAATCCGTGCGCTGAGGGCTACTGAGCCAACGAACGCGGTCCTTCAGCGCATCGACATGAAGGACGCCGGCAAAACAGTGGGCGTCCTCCATGAGTGCCTCGTTTCTATTTGAACTCCGACAAAGGCCGCGCCTTGATGACGCTCACGGGGCTTTGGAGGCCTCGCTTGGCCAGCACCTCGCGGGCTATCTTGTCATCGATGGCGCCCTCGCGCACCTTCGGCGCCGCCGCCGGCTTGTTCGGCAGGCTGTTCAGGAACTCGGTCGCTTCATCGATGAGCTTTTGTGCCCGATCGTTGATGATGTAATCGAGCTGGACCATCACTTCTCCGCCACCGGCGTTTTTAGGGTTCTCGCCGTAGAGCGACGCCCATAGCACCTTGCGATCAATCTGCTCGGTTTGCTGCTCGGCCAACCTGGAGACCTCAGCCGCATTGGCGGGGTCGGCAAGGAAGAGCTGCGCATCGAGTTCAGCCTCCAACCAGGCTCGGACAACGTCGGGGCGCTGCTTCAAGAGATCGTTCAGCATGATCATGAAGCCGCCGTCGAGGGCATTGAAATCCTCGCCGCTCGCCGCACGGCGCGCCAACCCGCTCTGCACGATCTTGGTTGCGGTGGGCTCCCATATGACCGCTGCATCCAGTTTGCCGGCGCGGAAGTTGGTGGTGATCACCTCGATGTTCTGATTGAGGTAGGTCTTCGGCGTAATGCCCGACTCTTTGAAGGCGAGCCGTGCGAAGCGGTCCGTGCACGAGCCGTGCGGGGATGCCGTGTCCTTGCCATCCATCCACTTAACCGCCTCCTTGCCGTCTTTGAACTGGGGCGCGTCATTGCGGACGAGGAAAATATTGCATTGCTGTTTGGAGGTCCCGAGCGCACCGACGATGCGAATATCGGTACCGCCGCGATCGGGCAGATTGCGGAATGTCGCCACGATTCCCGGCATGTCGCCGACGTAGCCGATATGCTGCTTCTCGCCAGTCATCGCATTGACGATGATGGCGCCTTGCAAGCCGATCTGGAACTCGACCGTGGACCCTGCCGGAAGATACTTCTTCCAGAGTTGCTTGCCGTTCATGACGACGCCGGACCAGGACTCCGTGTAGTAGGGCTGGTAGCCCACCACCAGCTTGACCGGCTCGCCCGGCTTGCCGAAGTCAGCTGCTTGCAATGCTCCCGGCATCATCACGGCGGCGCCTGCCAGAGCCGACCATAGACCGACTTGCTTCCTCAATTTGGACATCGCCTTTTCCTCCCGAAGCCGTGACCAGCTTCACTTTGTTTATTTCTTCTGATTACGACGCTACAAGCTGGGCCGGTCTGAGGCCTTGCCTCCTTTTCTCGAAATGCGTGGTTTTCACCCGAATCGTGCTCCACGGCGGGCCTGAGCCCCGAACCTGCCACCAGGTGGTCAGCGTTAAGCAAAAATATGTTGCCGACCCTGGTGCATGGCACGACACGTACCGGCATCTGTAAAATCGTTCGTGTGGATCGATAGATAAGCAGGGACTATCAGCCTCTGCGCTGGAGCGCCCGACGTGCCCCATGCCGAACGGTACATGCAATGCCGACAATTGGCGCGTTCGATCAGGAGATAGGAACTTTCGATCTTGTATGTTCTGTTCAGGAAAGTGTGTGTTCTGTTAGACTCGCGCGCATCGTTGAGGCCCGTCGACGCCACTTGATCCCTCAATCTGGCGAAGCTGAGGAGAAACACAAATGCCGGCAAAGAACCATGAGCAATGGACCGCGACGCCGCCACTGCAAACGGGCGAGTGGGTGGACAGCCGCATTTACTCCGATCCTCAGATCTTCGAGGACGAGCTGCAGAACATCTTCAAGCGCACGTGGGTACCGGTCTGCCACGAGTCGGAGTTGTCCAAGCCCTACGACTTCAGGACCATGAGCATCGCGCGCGAGCCAATCATAGTGTGCCGCGGCCCAGACAACGAGGTCCGCGCCTTCCTCAATGTGTGCCCGCATCGCGGCATGCTGATCGAGCGACGCCCATCGGGGAGCTTTCTGGAGGGTCAGCCGTCGGGCAACCCCAAGCGCATCACCTGCATGTTCCACGCGTGGCAGTTCGACCTGAAGGGCAACTGCGTCTACATCAGCCGCGAGAAAGAAGGCTACCAGGATCGGCTCTGCAAGGAGAACGTTGGGCTGCGTCGACTCCGCTGCGAGGTGAAATTTGGCGGCTTCGTCTGGGTGAACCTAGACGACAACCCGGTCTCGCTGGAAGCGTGGGCGGGCAAGCCGTTCGAGTGCTTGCGCAAGTCTCTGGAGGCCGAGCCTCTCGAGGTGTTCCACTATCACAAGGCGATCGTGCAGACGAACTACAAGCTCTGGCACGACACCAACAGTGAGTTCTATCACGACTTCATGCACTACCATAATCGCGTGACCGGCTTCAACGATGCTTACTTCGCGCGCAAGAACGAGGCGTTCGATCACGGCCACGTCGTGGTCGGCACCTTCGAGGTGAATTACGATCAATACGAGGGCTTCGAGAGCCGCGCTGCGCTCTCCTTCCCACACCTGCCGCCTAACCAATGGTACATGATCGATCTGTTCCCCGGCATGAACTTCAATCTGCGCGGTTCTGCGCTGCGTTGCGATGTCGTGACGCCGCTCGGTCCCGATAAGGTGATGATCGAGTTCAGGGGACTAGGCCTCAAGAGCGACACATCGGCCGAGCGCGAAACGCGGATCAACCACCACAACTCGATCTGGGGTCCCTTCGGCCGCAACCTGCATGAGGATTTGCTCGGCGTTACCGGCCAGGGTACGACCATGCTGCCCGGAACTGAGCCGCGCCGCATCCTGCATGGGCGGCACGAGAACCAGACCATTCACGACGAGAACGGCATGCGCCACTACTACGACGAGTGGGGCAAGTGGATGAATCGGGCCCCCGGCAATCCTGATCTGCCTTATGTGAAGCCATTGGCGGTTGCCGCCGCGGAATAGGCCGGCCTGATCTCGCCGAAACGTAGCGCCGGGCGGCACGGCGCGCCGACCTTGCATGTCGGCGCGTGGTCCGCGACGTCCCTTGACGAGGAGTACAAGACGATGGGAGCCAACGGAGGCGAGGTTGCCAACACCGTGCGCGATACCATCTATCGCGCGACACTGCTACTCGATGACCAGAAGTGGGATCAGTGGCTCGAGCTATGCGATGACAGCTTCCACTATGCCATCAAGTCGTTCAGCCCCGAGATCAACCGCGATATGATCTACTTGCAGGGCACCCGGAAAGAGCTGGCGACGATGGTCAAGCTGCTGCCCAAGCACAACACCGATCACTCCCCTCTCAAGCGACACACCACGGTCTACACCGTCGACGTCGACGAATCGGCGCAGACCGCGTCTGCGGTCAGCTCGTTCGTGGTGTACCAGAATATGCTCGACGGAGTGAACTCGCACATCGATGCGGGAGAGAGTCGCCTGTTTCTGGTTGGCCGATACATTGACACGTTCAAGCTCGAGAACGGCAAACCGCGCTTCGTCAAGCGGGAGGTGCGGCTGGAAAATCGGAGATTGGACAAGGGTTCGCATTGGCCGATTTGATGCTGTAGCCCCGCCGCCTGGCGGGGCGCGACGACCATAACTGAGCGAGGCGCCATGAGTTGGAAGCGCGTCTGTAAGACCGCCGACGTCCCTGCCAATTCGTTGAAGAAGTTCTGGGTAGATGGCATCGAGCTCATCGTTGTGAACTACGGCAGCGGCTTCCGGGCCATTCCGCCGATTTGTCCGCACATGGAGGAGCCGCTCGAAGAGTCTGGCGTGATCGCTGACTGCACGTTGACTTGCACCAAACATCTCTGGGCTTGGGACCTCCGGTCGCTCGACAAGGTGGGTGAAACCGAGAAGGCGCTTGGCATCTACGAGGTCCGACAGGAAGGCGATGATTTGCTTGCCTTCGTCGACAAGGAGATCGTTTACGAGTTCGATGAAGACGATGATATGGACGACGATGACTTCTTCAAGAAGTCCTGATCCCGCCGGGTGCCTATGAAGATAACGCTTGAGACCAAAGGCGGCGAATTCAGCTTCGATTGCGCACCCACGCAGAGAATCCTTCACGCAGCCCTGTCGCGTGGCCTCACCGTTCCCTACGAATGCGCGACTGGTACCTGCGGGACCTGCCGCGGGCGCCTGGTGGAGGGCGCCGTACATGTTGAATGGGAGGAGGCGCCGGGCTTCGCCAGGCTCAAGCGCGAAAAAGGCGATGTGCTCATGTGCCAGGCGCGCCCGACCGCCGACTGCCTGCTCAGGGTCCCGGCCAACGTCTCCTCCAAGTCGGATAACCCAACCTGTCCGCGCCATCTCATCGGGCGCATCGAGAACGTGCGCCAGCTCACGCACGATGTGATGGACTTCCAAGTAGCTCTGTCAGAGCCCATCAGCTTCGAGGCCGGCCAGTTCGCGATTCTCGAAGTCTCCGGCGTACGGGGCGGTCGATCCTATTCGATGGTGAACTTTGAGAGTGCCGCGGCGCGTATCACGTTCGTCGTCAAGCAAAAGCCTGGCGGGCGTTTTTGCGACTGGTTGTTTCAAGATCTTGCCACCGGGGCCGAGGTAAGGCTCTTCGGCCCACTGGGCCGCGCCACCTTCCGTCCCGTGGAAGCGCGCAACATTCTGTGCATCGCCGGCGGTTCCGGCATAGCCGGCATGCTGGCGATCCTCGAGCATGCCAGCCAGGAGAATTACTTCCGCCACCGCCGGGGGCACGTTTACTTCGGCGTACGCACCCTGGCCGACGGCTTCTATCTCGATGAGCTATCCCACTACGTATCGGCGGCCGAAGGAAAGCTGGAGGTCACGTTGGCGCTGTCGCACGAGCAGCCGGCCACGGATTGGCACCCGCAGTTCCCGGGCATTCGCCTCAGTCACGGCTTGGTCGCTGACGTCGCGTCGCAGGCCATGGTTGGCCGGTACGAGGACATTGTCAGCTTTGTGGCCGGGCCGGCGCCGATGGTTGACGGCACCCTGCGCTTCTTGCTCCGGGATGCGCGTATCCCGCCGCAATTCATCCGCTATGACAAGTTCGCCTGAGGAGTCGTTTCTGCAATGCAGTATAGCTGCATCCTATTCACACATAGTTTCAATCTGATGGCGGCCTCGCATAACCAGCCATAAGCTCCGTCAGCAGTCGAAATAAGAACACTTCTGCTGTGTCGGCTTCAGCTGAGGACTCTTGGCTCCGAAGACGGCATGGAACGGCTTTCGAATTGCCCGAAGAAGGGAGACCGCTCACATGTCAAAGGAAAGATTGCCGACCAGTCTCGCCAACGGCGTGTCCGTGACCGACAGGCGCGGCTTCTTGCGAAACAGCGCACTGCTGGCCGGCGCCACCGCCTTTTCCGCCGCTGGCACCGGCGCGGCACGAGCCCAAAAACTCGAAGTCCCACAGACGGAAAAGGAAATGGGCCGAATCATCGAGCCCGAGTCCTATGGAGCGCCGTCAAAGTTCGAAGCTCACGTCAAACGCAGACGCACCGACGTGCTTGTGAACAAGCAAAACTGGTCCGATTGGAGCATGACGCCGTTGCAGAGTCAGCTCGGTATCGTCACGCCAAACGGCCTGTTCTTCGAGCGCCATCATGCAGGCGTTCCAGACATCAATCCCGATCAGCATACGCTCGTCGTCCACGGGATGGTCAAACAGCCGCTCAAGTTTTCGATGAGCGACCTGATGCGCTACCCGTCGGTGTCCAAGTTCTATTTTCTCGAGTGTTCCGGTAACGGCCTGACGGATTGGACCAAGGCCGCATCCACGACCGTGCAGCAGTCGCATGGATTGCTCGCCTGCGCACAGTGGACCGGTATGCCGGTATCGGCGCTGCTGGAGGAAGCAGGGGTCGATCCTGCCGGAAAATGGGTGTTGTTCGAAGGGGCCGACGGCGCTTCGCATGCTCGTTCGGTTCCGATGGACAAGGTGCTCGCCGACACGCTGATCGTTTGGGGCCAGAACGGGGAGCGCCTGCGGCCTGAGCAGGGTTACCCGCTACGCGTGTTGATCCCGGGCTGGGAAGGAAACGTGTCCGTCAAGTGGTTGCGGCGCATCAAGGTTGGCGACCAGCCTTGGCATTTGCGTAGTGAAACGGCTCGCTACTCCGACCCAATGCCGGATGGCAAATGGCGCCAGTTCAGCTTTGTCATGGAGTGCAAATCCGTCATCACGCGGCCATCTGGTGGGATGCAGCTTCCCGGCCCCGGCAGCTACGAGATTGAAGGCTTTGCCTGGTCAGGCAATGGGACCATCAAGGCTGTCGATGTAACCGTCGACGGGGGCAAGACGTGGGTCGAGGCGCGCCTCGAGGACCCCGTGCTCGACAAATGTCTTACGCGCTTCCGCTACACGTGGAACTGGGCCGGCGGGCCAGCCAAGATTGCCAGCCGTGCGGTGGACAGCACTGGCTACGTACAGCCCGCCGTCGCCGACATCGCCAAGGCACGGGCGCTCGCGGGGTTCGTGCAACACCACAACGGCGTCTTCCCCTGGTCGGTCAGTCAAAGCGGGGAGGTCAAAAATGCGATCGCCTAAGCTTATGGGCCTGATGGCTGGCATGGCGCTTTGCGCTTTGGTCAGCACGGGGCACAGTCAGTCCCCCTCCAAGCCGCGCTACGGCAAGCCGATCAGTGAAGCGGATATCGCCGCGTGGAATATCGACATCCGCACGCCTGATGGAAAGGGGCTGCCGAAGGGCAAGGGCAGCGTCGCCGAAGGCAAAGCGCTTTTTGCCCAGCAGTGTTCGGCATGCCATGGTGACGACGCCAAGGGTGGGCCGATGTATGGCACCATGGTCGGCGGCATCGGCTCGTTTACGACCAACGTGCGGGTGCTCACCCCAGGCAGCATGTACCCCTACGCGCCAATCTTGTTCGACTACATCCGTCGCACCATGCCAATGACGCAGCCTCTGACCCTCACCGACGATCAGGTCTACGCGCTTGCTGCCTACATTCTCAACCTGAACGGTCTTGTGCCTGACAACGCCGTAGTGGATGCGGATGCTCTGACGAAGCTGGTCATGCCCAACCGCAACAATTTCATCGTCGACGACCGGCCCGATACGAGCGCCAAGCGATGCATGAACAATTGCGGCGGCTGAAGGCTAAACGAAAAGAGAGCCGGGCCTCAGGCCCGGTTCATTCTGTTCCAGACAAATCAATATCGCAGACTCGGCTGTTGACGCTATTTTCTCTTCGAGCCTAGTTCGTCCAGCTTTTTCTCCCACTTCATTTCTTTGGCGAACGTGATGAGCTCCTCCGGCTCCATGAAAACCGTCTCCTTCGGTCCGGGATAGCTGCGGCTGCGAACGTCTGCCATGTAACGCGTAATCACGTCCTCCATGATTGGGATGAGGTCCGTATAGATGCGCGAATGGCGCGGCACGTGCTCTTCCCACAAGTGAAACAGATCTGAAGAAATAATGTGCACGCCGTGTGCGCAATTGCCGGCGCCGAGGCTGATAACCGGAACGGGAAGCGTTTGCGCCAGATACTCGGCAACCTCCGAAGTCGTCACTTCGCACAGGATGGAGAAGCACCCCGCGTCCACGAACGCCTTGGCGTCTTCAACCATTTCCTTGGCGCGCTTTGAGGTCTTGCCTTGCGCCACGAAACCACCGAGCTGCGGCATACGCATCGGCGTTATCCCAATGTGACCCTGGACTGGAATGCCGGCCCGGACAATCGCTTCGATATTCGGTGCGTGATAGCGATTGCCCTCGCACTTCATCACCTCGGCGTTGGCTTCGTGCACGAAGCGGCCGGCATTCTCCACGGCCTGCTCTTTGGAGACGTGAAAACTCCAGTACGGCATGTCGACCATGCGCAAGCCAAACTTGGAACCGCGGTCAATCGCCTTCGACATCATCATGACTTCGTCGAAGCTGACGGTAACCGTGCTTTTGTGCCCGAACAGAATCATGCCACCCGTGTCGGACACGCAGAGGATATCCATGCCCAGCCGGTCCGCGACAACGGCCGTACGATAGTCGTATGCCGCGAGCTGGGTTATTTGCTCACCCTTCCGCATCTTCGCTATCAACGTGTTGATGGTCACCTTCCTACGGGCCGCAGCTTCCGCCATGGCACTTCTCCCTTCGATTGAGCAGTTGCGCACGGGTTCTAGGATGATCGTTGGGCAAGCACCCGGTCCCGTCGCCATGATGGGTGGCCTCGGCCGCTAACAAGTCAAATACGCGCTGCCTATCGGGGATTTGTCACAACCTATAAACCGACTCCCAGCGACGGCGTGGCCGCCGTTTCTGCCCATCGAAGAACGGCAGTGGGACGATTTCTATATCGGTGAATTGGCCAGTCGCATCATGTACCCGCTCGCCTGCCTCGACATCGGATTTCACGGCATATCCCAACCCCAAAATTCCGTTCGCAACGGGACTTTGGCACGCTGAGGTTATCGTCAACGTACCCGGCAATGGGCGCTGCACTGAAAGACCGGGCGACCACAGCACCGGTTTCTTTCGCGCCTCGGCTTTGAAACTGACAAGCCTGATTGTCTGCTCCGCTGAAACGGGCCGCGTGCCTGAGAAGCGCCTTAGTCCGGCTTCTGCAGCCGTCGCAGCCACCCGAAATTCGTTGGCAAAAAGGACAAACCCCGCTTCTATTCGTAGGATATCCGCCGCCGCGAAACCGGCGGGACGCGCCCGCTGCGCGAGTTCGCTCCAAACTTGTCCGGCGGCCCGGCGAGGCAGCAGGATCTCGAACCCTTGCTCACCGGTATAACCGAGCCTGCCTACCATGCACGGCACGTCGGCGATGCGGGCTTGGGTGAACGAGAAATAAGCCAGGTTTGCGATTGCTGCGACGTCCGACAACTCGGCTAGGACATGCAGCGATCGTGGCCCTTGCACGGCGAAAATCGCATGGTCTGCAGTCAAATCCTCGGCGCCGCTGGTTCTGGGCGTTCGTCTAACGAGTTCAAAGATGTCCTCGGCCCGGCCACTCATGACCTCATACCGATCGCCATGGCGCCAGATCGTCAGATCGGAGACCAAATGGCCACGCTCGTCCTCGCGCACGGCATACGCGATGCGACCTGGGCGCAAGTCATCCAGAGGCCGGCGTGTCAATCGGCCGATGGCAGCCACCGCATCGGCCCCCGCGATGCGCGCACGCGCGACAAAGGAAAAGTCAAATAGGGCGCATTCGCTCCGGCAGGCGCGCGCCTCCTCTTGCGGATCGGTGTACTGCCTGACGAACGTGCTGGGGTCGAACGCCATAGCGCACACCTTTGCCGGCGTTCATGTAAAGTGCCGCGTGGCCACTCTGAGGAAAATCAGTGCGCCCACGACAATGAGAACCAGAGCCACCATATTGCGTAGCGCCGCCGTCGGCACCGCGTGGGCGACTTTGGCTCCAGACCAAGCACCAAACGTCACGCCGATTGCCAGTAATCCCCCGAGTGCTACGTCAAGGCTACCATTGTGGAAATTGCTCGCCGTGGCCAGCAATGCAATCGGCAGCTGTATGACTTGCGAAAGGGCGACCGCCGTCAAAACCGGGACGTCGAGCCACAAGAGAATAGGGACGAGAACAAGTGGCCCACCCGTCCCGGAAAGAGCAGACGCAAATCCAGTGATCAGCCCGATGACGCCCAGGTTGACATTAGAACGAGGTGCGCCGGATTGGTCCCCCACCTTGTGTGACGAGAATAGGGCGTAAACGCCGGAGGATGCCGTCAGAAGCCCAATCACTACTTCAAGCAGAGTGGCGGACGCTGAGTTTGCGGCGAATGCGCCCGCCACGGCCGCTGGCATCGCTCCTGCCCACAGCCAACCAACCATGTCCCAGCGAACCGACCGCGCCCTTGCGTAAACATACGTACCCACGAGGCCCGTCAGAATGTAGCTCATCATGGCGGCTGCTATGGCGGCGTGGACCGGCACTTCGACAAAGTAGACAAGTGTCGGCACCAAAATTACGCCGCCGATGCCGATCGCACCGATCAGGAGACCGGCGAACAAGCCCACGCCGATCAGCACGACAGCCACGCCGGTCATGGTCGTGGCTTGCTCGACGGGTCGAAAATGGACGTCCTGTGCAGTCTCTCCTCCCGAGCACTTCACCTTAAGCAAATAGGCGGCGTCTATCGTCTTTGAGATTTCTGCCAGTTAGCTTATCATCATTCCAAGCTGGCGACTCAACCGAATAGAACTTCGGAGCGATAACAGGCCGGCACCGGGAGCGAAGCGCAATGTTCCTACGCCAGTTCCAATATCTTGTGGCAGTCGCGGAGGAAGAGCATTTTGGTCGAGCCGCGAAGCGTTGCAATGTCACCCAGCCCAGCCTTTCAAGCGGCATCAAGCAGCTCGAGCTAGAACTCGGAGTGCCGATTTTCCTGCGTGGACGCGGCCAGCGCTTTCATGGCCTGACGGCAGAGGGTGAGCGCGTGGCCCGTTGGGCCCGCCAAGTCATCTCCGATTGCGCCGCCATACGCGACGAGATCGATGCCATGCAGGACAATCTGAAGGGCAATTTGCGCGTTGGCGCCATGCCGTCGATGTCCCCCGTGCTGCCCGTGCTGCTGCAGATGGTACGCGAACGCCATCCCGGGGTACGTATCGACGTGCACTTCATTGGCAACGATGCGATGAAGCTTGGCCTCAACAATTTTTCCCTCGATGTTGCCATTACATACATGGACAAGGCCGACCTCGGAAACCGCAACACGTTGCCGATTTGCACTGAGAAATTGAGTCTCCTCGTTCCTGACAAGGAGCCCTTCCGCTCCCGCACCACCATCTCCTGGAAGGAGACGGCAGAGCTTCCGCTGGCGATGCTTCGGCCATCGATGCACGAGCGACGGTTCGTCAATCAGGTGTTCACTCGTGTCAAATGCCAGCCTGTTGCAAAGGTCGAATCTGAATCCATTCTGCACCTGATGTTTCAGGTACAGTTCACCGAGCTGTGCACAATCATCCCCTCGCACTTCACTCGCATGCCAGGCCTCCAGCCCGGCACCAAGGCGCTCGATCTGATTGAACCGGTGGTGAGCCAGGAGGTGGCCCTTTATTGGGCGGAGGGCGAAACCATGATGCCGATGGCGAGCGCGCTCGTCGGCATCGTCAAGAGTCTCAATAAGAGTGGCGAGCTAAGGCGCCGCCTTGGAGATCCGACGGCGACGAACGCCCGGCCACCCACCAAGGTTGCGCGCGTCACGGTGCCACCTGTCGTGAGGTCGGCATCGCGCGTCTCCAAGCTTCAGTAGCCGCGCGGGAACGTTCAGTTGGCTAGGCCAATCCTGGCGATCCGAGCCCGCAGGAAATCCATGACATACGCAGCTGGCGCTGTTTGCCGCGAAATGACGCCACGCGGCAGACAGCAGTTGCGATTGATCCGCATCAGCGCGCGCGCATCGTGTCGCGTCGCATAGAAATAGGGCTCGGCATTCACTTCGTCGCCAGGCGACATGCCGATGCGCAAGATTCGCCTGGACGGGCTAGCGTCCACCACCAGCGCTCCCAGATGAAAGATTTGCGGCCAGCACCAGACGGTGCCAGGCCGGCCGAGGCGCAATATATCCTCGGCAGTTCCAGCCAGCAAAGAAGCACCATTATCGAACCAGGTGGCCAGTTCGCGCAGACCGTCACCGAGCGTCTCGGTCGTGTAGGGTACGGCATCGCCGGTCATCAAGTTCGGAAAGTCGTACGGCAGGTCCTTCGAAAAGCGATCACGATCCAAGCGGCGATGCAATAGCTCTACCAGCACCCAAGCTTCGACCTCGGCAGGTGTTCGATCATCAACGTCGAGTGCGTGAGGCGACGGACGATCATGCTCGCGAAATTGTAGGGTGAGATCCGTCAGCCGCAATTCGAGCGCAAGATTCGGCAGGAATTCTTTTGTTACCAAAGCGCGCCTTTTTGGATCCCACCGCAGCAGCGTGTGGTGAAGTTCAGGTAAAGGCGCCATGTAGGTCTGAGCAAGCCGAACGAGCCACTGCGCGGTGTTGTGAGCCTGGCGGCGCGCTTCTGCTAGCTTCTTGAGATCGAAGTTCGACATCGGGTGCCACGTTACGGCGGTCATTAGTCCAATCCTCAACAGCGGCCGAGCGAAGCGTGACGATGGGTTCGCTTTCGGCGAACATCAACCAGCGTTCGACGAGGCAGAACGCGATCGAGAGCGCAACACGTTCTGCTGCGGTGACTGCATGTCGATCCTCTGAGCACCGATCGCGAGGCAGCCGCCAGTGAGGGCCATTTGCGACCGACAAGGCCTCGGCCCTGCCGTATAAGGGTTGTTGCAAGATGCGCGTCTGTAAATTTCATTCGCTCTATCACCTGATTGATCGCGCATGGCAACTCGAATCCCCCCCTTGGCGTGAGTCCATCTAACTCCCTATCATGCTGAAGAAGCGCGACTGAACAGCCAGATACCGGCAATGCCTGCACATGCAAGATTAGCTGCGCTGCCGGTGCTGGCCCTGTTGATGGGTGCCATTGCCCTTGGATCCTCGCCAATACTCGTACGACTGAGCGAACTCGAGCCGACCGCGACCGCATTCTATCGGGTTGCCCTCGCCGCGCCCGCCTTTCTGCTCATTTCATACAATTCCAGTAGGCCCGCGGACGCGGCACCCAACGCCTCCGTCCGTAGCGAGCTGTTGTGGCTAGCCGTCGCCGGTGTTTTCTTTGCTCTCGATTTGCTTTGCCTCCACTGGTCCCTGCGCTACACCAGCGTCGCCAACGCGACCCTGTTTCTCAATTTCGCACCTTTCTTTGTCGCGCTCGGCGCATGGCTGATCTTTGGTGAAAGCCCGACGCTGCGCACGGTGGTCAGCTTCGCCATTGCCATTACGGGCATTTTCCTGCTGGTCGGAGGCGTCTCGGCCGTCAAGCCCAACCAGCATTTCGGCGATCTGCTCGGTATTGGCGCCGGCGCTGCCTACGGCGCCTATCTGCTGGTCGTCAGCCGTTTCCGGCATCGACTCTCCACCAGCTTGGTCATGGGGATAACGACGATGTCTTGCGCACTGGCCCTGCTGCCGGTCGCGACCTTGCTGGGCGAAAGTCTCATGCCATCGACTCTTCTGGCGTGGATGATCCTGCTGGCGCTGGCACTACTGACGCATGCCGCGGGTCAGGGACTGCTGGTTTTTGCAATGAAATATTTGCCAGCCTCGACGTCATCGGTGACATTGTTGCTGCAGCCGGTTGTGGCGGCTTGCGGCGCTTGGGTTCTTTTCCAAGAGAGATTGAGTTTTTGGCAGATCGTGGGCGCGGGAGTAGTGCTCGTTGGCATTGTTCTTTGTCACAACGCCCCCCAGCAGCGATCTGAATCGCGCACAAATTTGAAGTCTAAGCGCCCGCGGCCGCGCTGATCGAAAAGAGCTCGCTCGGCGGTGCCACGAGCTGCCATGCGAAGCGTATGCACACGAGCAGGACGAGTAATGCGAGCAAGAAACGTAATTGCTCGCCCTTGAGACGCTCGCCGGCGGCAGCGCCGAACTGAGCACCGATGACACCGCCGCAAATCAACAAGGTGGCCAAAACGGCATCGACCGTCTGATTGAAAGACGCATGCAGGATCGTTGTGACTCCAGTCAGAAAGGCGATCTGGAATAGGGAAGTCCCCACGACGATGTTGGTTGGCACTCGAAGCAGGTAGATCATGGCGGGCACCATGATAAATCCGCCACCCACTCCCATGACGGCAGCTAGGACGCCGACACCGATGCCGATCACAAAGGCCGGGATCGCGCTAATGTAAAGCTTGGAACGCGTGAATCGAATCTTCAGCGGCAGTCCGTGGATCCAATTGTGCTGACCTGAACGGCGCGTGACGCTGATGGTGCCCTGGCGTGTTTTTCTTATAGAATTCCCGCTTTCGATCAGCATCAGCGTACCAATCACGCCAAGGAAAGTGACGTAGCAGATCGACACGAAGAAATCGAAGGCGCCAATTTTGCGCAGCTCAGCTACGAGCTGTACGCCGCCGATCGATCCGAAGATGCCTCCTGCAAGCAGGACCGCGCCCATCTCCACGTCGATGTTCTTGCGGCGCCAATGGGCCAATGCGCCGGACGCCGACGAGGCAACGATCTGAGCTGACTCCGTGCCGACTGCGATAGCAGGAGGTACTCCAGAGAAGATGAGAAGAGGCGTCATCAGAAAGCCTCCGCCGACGCCGAACAGGCCCGACAAGAAGCCGATGGAGGCGCCCATCGCCAGGAACAGGTAGACGTTGGCTGGCATTTCAGCGACGGGCAGGTAGATGTTCATTTGGTCGTCATGGCCGACCAATCCGGCGCCGCGAGGCCGTTGGCCAAACATGCTGCTTTGACGGTGTTTGCAAGCAGACAGGCGATTGTCATGGGACCGACCCCACCAGGAACAGGTGTAATGGAGCCGGCCAGTTCGCGCGCTTCGTGATAGTCCACATCGCCCACGATGCGAGACGTGCCGTCGGCTGCCGGGATGCGGTTGATGCCCACGTCGATAACAGTGGCACCAGGCTTCAACCACGTTCCGCGGACGAAGCCAGGTTTGCCGACTGCCGCTACCACGATGTCGGCGCCACGGCAGTGGTCCTCCAAATGCTTGGTCCGCGAATGCGCCACCGTTACCGTGCAATCTTCGTTCAGCAGAAGCTGCAGCATGGGCTTGCCCACGATGTTGGAGCGGCCGATGACCACGGCGCTTTTGCCCGAAAGGCTGCCAAGCCGATCCTTTAGAAGCAGCACACAACCAAGAGGCGTGCACGGGACGAAAGCCTGGCTCGTCTGACCAGCAGCAAGTAGACCGACATTGATTGGATGAAATCCGTCCACGTCCTTGCTTGGATCGATGGTGCGCAACACTTGATCGGAGCTAATTTGCTTCGGCAGTGGCAACTGCACGAGGATGCCGTGCACCATGCGGTCTGTATTGAGCGCTGCAATGAGCGTTAGCAGATCCGACTCGGAAACGTTTTCGTCCAAGTGGTAGTCGATCGCGCGGATGCCAACGTCCCGTGCCTGTTTAGACTTGCTCTTGACGTACACCCGGCTTGCAGAGTTGCTTCCCACTAGCACGACTGCGAGGCCCGGTTCGATTTGATGCTTGGACCGGAGGCGCTCGGTCTCGACTGACACGCGCGCTCGCAGCTTTCCCGCGAAGGCTTTGCCGTCGATTACGGCAGCTAGAGCCATGTTCCGTCTCCTTTCGTGTCGCTGCCGTGATCGAGACGCAACCTTGCCTCTTCCTTGGAAGAAGCCCGACCTGAACTCGACGCGCGGAATAGATCCGCTCGTTCTCTTCGCGAACTGGAATTCAACGTGCGGCGGCCCCAGGGACGAAGTAAATTCGATTGGCTCTATTTGCCGATTGATTGGACGCGTGAAGACAAGGTGGGAGATGACGCCTAAGCTCGATCGCGAGCACCGCTGATCCTCGGTCCTCCTCGTTGGCTTCGAGGTTTTGGCCATGGCTGAAACTTGGCAAGTTACATGCATAAAAAAGACCGACCGTCCTAGCCCGTGCGAGCGCATCGAAAGGGTGGGTGGCCGGGAGGGCGAAGGATGGACGCTGCGCGTCGACGAGGTAGTTGCTCACATCAGGCTGGGCGACAATTTCTGGGTGGAAATAGGCGGACAACGCCTCGATGTGATCATCGCAAGCTATGCCGGGCGCGAGTACATCAAGACGCGGCCTGATGGCGACCACCCCAATAGCCTGCTCAGCTTACCTGAGTGCTACTAGCCCATAACTCATCTTGCTAGCGATCAGCGTTGCGTGACGCGAGCAGGTCAGCGCGGGGAAAAGCGCGGGCAACGTCGTAGATCGGAAGTGCGCACTAACCCGAGTTGCTGCTTTCACGCTGCTCCACTCGGCCAGGCTGATCCGCTGCTTCCGCTGCGAGGTCCGCGAAGGCTGACGACGCCACGGTGACGTAACGCTCTTTGTGACGCAGAATGGAAAAGTCCCGTTTGGGCAAATCAGCGGCAATCGCTACCAGCAAGCCGGCCGTCAAGGCACGCGCTACCACCAGGTGCGAGATGATGGTTACACCTGCACCGGCTTCGACGGCAGTGCACACCGCTTCATTGGATGGGAGTTCCAGCCCAATGCGAAGGTCTTCGCGGGCGATCCCGAGCGCCGGCAGCGCGGCTTCGAGAATAGACCGCGTTCCCGAGCCCCGCTCGCGGCAGATCCACGTCGCGGTGCGGAATTCCTGCGGCGATACCGGTGATCGGCGCCCCCAGGGATGATTGGGCGCAACCACCAACACCAACTGATCCTCGGCGACTGGGCGAACGATCAATGCGGGATCGTCAATCTTGCCCTCGATGAAGCCGAGGTCGGCGGCGCCGTCGTGGACCAATGCTGCAACCGTCTCAGTATTCCCGAGCGATAGCGAGAGAGAAATGCCGGGGTGGCGGGACTGATAGCGGTGGATGAGCCTGGGCAACCAGTAGTGGCCGACCGTCTGACTTGCCGCAAGGCTGAGAGCGCCGCGCTTCAGCCCGGCAAGATCCGCCAACACAGTTTCTGCCGCGCTAGCACGTTGAAGCACGGCCTTAGCCTCGATGAGGAACAACCGGCCGACGTCCGTGAGCGCGATGCGGCGGCCGATGCGATCGAAGAGCCTGGTCGCATAGTGTCCCTCGAGGGCGGCGATGGCGGCGCTCGTGGCCGACTGTGTCAATTGCAGGTCTCGGGCGGCCTGGGTGACGTGCTCGTGCTCGGCCACCGCGACGAAGATGCGAAGCTGCTCAAGTGTCATGGTCGGGATACTAGATGGTGAGCGGACCTCTGTCAGGTTGTTGACGGCGACTATCAAGAGCGAGCCACGAGTTCCGGCCGGAGCGCCACGCCATGTAGAGAGCTTTGTTGCGGCGCAAAGGGGAGATACTCAACGCTCGTCGCGACCGATCCACCTGGTTTTGGGGGGCGCGCGATAGCGGTCCATCTTTTCGAGCAGGTCGTCTGGCGTCTCGCCCACAAGCAGCATGTCGCGGTGAATTGGTTTCAGGAAGGCCTCGCCTGCCACAAAGTCCAGGAAACCGAGCAGCCGATCATAGAACCCGGATACGTTCAGCAGCGCACATGGCTTGCTGTGGCTCCCGAGTTGCCCCCACGTCCACACCTCAAAAAGCTCTTCCAAAGTTCCGATGCCGCCAGGTAGGGCGATGAAGCCATCCGACAATTCCGCCATCAACGCTTTACGCTCGTGCATCGAGGCGACGACCCTGAGGTCCGCCAGGCCGGCATGTGCCACCTCCCACTCGACCAACGCACGAGGGATCACACCGATGACCTCACCCCCGGCGGTCTGCGCGGCGTCCGCCACGGCGCCCATGAGTCCAATCGACGCCCCGCCATAGACCAAGCCAATCCGACGCTCGGCCAGAAGTCCTCCCAACGCGGTGGCGGCGGCGAGATGCGCCGGATCACGCCCGGGGCTCGAACCGCAGAAGACGCAGAGACGGTTCATGCTATGCAGCTTCTTTCCGATGACCCATCACTGAGCGCTGTCTATACTTGCAGGCATAGCTTGATCAACGCAATGTCGGCGGATTGCCCGCTCGGTCGCAACCGAAGTACCGAGCCCAGCACGTCACCAGTTCCTTCATACGCTTGCTTGAGCTTCAGCTCGCAATGCTCTTTGCACCTGCGTGATAGACAAGCTCTATCCCCCAATCGAATTACCGCCTCTATCACCTGGATGCGCTCTCTTGCTATGCCAGATGCGATGGAGTGAGCGGATAGGAGCTACACCAAATGTCGAAGCTCGTTCCGCCGCACGGGGCTGGCTTCCTCAAGCCGTTGCTGGTGCCGGTCGAGCAATGGACCGAGGCGCGCCGGCGGGCCGAGCGGCTGAAGAGAGTTCCGGTGACGTCTCGCGAGGTTTCCGACCTCTTCATGCTCGGCATGGGGGCTTACACGCCCTTGGACGGCTTTATGGGCTACGACGATTGGCGCGGTTCAGTCACAGAGATGCGGCTGACCAACGGCGTGTTTTGGCCCCTGCCAATCACACTGTCTGTAGCGAAGGAAGTAGCTGAGAGCATCGGTATCGGCGAGGAAGTGGCACTCGCAGACGGAGAGAGCGGTGACCTCCTCGGCACCCTTACGGTGCGGGAGAAGTACACCATCGACCGCGAGCTCGAATGCAAGCACGTATTTCGGACCACTGAACCCGAGCATCCCGGCGTGGACAAGGTGATGCACCAGGGTGAAGTCAATATCGGTGGTCCTATCATTGCGTTTTCGGAAGGCGAGTATCCCGCGAAGTATAAAGGGCTCTATTTGCGTCCGCAGGAGTCGCGCGCCGAGTTCGAGAAGCGAGGATGGAAGCAGGTCGCCGCTTTTCAGACGCGCAACCCCATGCACCGCAGCCACGAGCATCTGGCCAAGATCGCGGCTGAGGTCACGGATGGTGTGTTCATCCATCAGGTGCTCGGCAAACTGAAGGCCGGCGACATTCCCGCCGAGGTCAGAACACGTGCCATCCAGGCGATGATCGACAATTACTTCAAGCCGAACATCGCCATCCAGGCCGGCTACCCGATCGAGATGCGCTACGCTGGTCCACGCGAGGCGCTCATCCACGCCCTGATCCGACAGAACTTTGGTTGCTCGCACCTGGTCGTCGGGCGAGACCACGCGGGCGTCGGGAGCTACTACGGACCGTTAGACGCCCAGCGCATATTCGACCAGCTGTGGGACGGCGCGTTGCTATGCAAGCCGCTCAAGATCGATGTGACATTCTATTGCCATAAGTGCGCAGGCATGGCCACCGGCAAGACGTGCCCGCATGATTCCAAACACCACCTCTCCGTTTCCGGCACCCGTCAACGTGAGATGCTGTCGAAAGGCGAGGAGGTGCCGGCGGAGTTTAGCCGACCAGAAGTGGTCGCCATCCTTAGGGAATACTACCGGCGCGTAGGGGCGGACCCAGGCTGCGGAGCAGAGATGCGTAGTGCCGTTGCGGCAACGTCAGGCGCCCAGAATTAATTCCACGACGAATTACAGTAACATAAACATGCCGGACGCTGCAGTATTTTGTCCTGCAGCGGAACTCGAATTGTGACGCGGGACGCTGGTCGAATTATAAGAAGAAATACCGAACGAAACGTTCGGTTCTATCAATGTGTGCCACAAACTCGCTCTGGGGTAGATTTTATACTATTCAACGATTGACCGAAATATATTCGTACGGCTATCGTTGCTGAAAAAGTGGGTTTATCGAGGAAATGTCGGGCAATGTTCACCAGCAATCCCTTCGCTGAGCTTTCAGCGTCCGTGCCAACCGCGATCATGCAGAGCTACGTTGTCGTCATGGCCCTCTTGGTCGTGGGCGGTACGCTCTTCGACATCATCCACAAAGGGAGCGCCAGGTACTTTTTCGACAACTGGCGTGTGTCCAGGAAGAAGGCAAGGAAGCACGTCTCCAGTGGAGACATGCTGTCGATCGCCGCGCAGACCGCCGTGCACGACGTCTTGGCCTCGGGCGAGTTCTGCAATGCCCGGCGCAGGATTGCGCATCTGCTCGGGATGTATGGCTTTGTGATCTACGTCGTCACGACGGCCATCATGGTTTTTTCCTATCCAACGCCGGCAACGCCGACGCCGGCTGTGGTCGCAGCGTTGTGGCACATCGGCGCGCTGATGGTTTGCCTCGGCGGCTACTGGTTCTGGTTTTTCATGCGCGCCGACGTTGCCGCTGAAGGCAATTCACCGTTTCGCTTCGTGCAAGCGGACTTGTTCATCGTCGCGCTTGTCCTGAGCACGACCTTTGGGCTTATTTGGGCTTGGCAGCAGGCGGCGGGCAACGCGATCTGGGCGAGCGTATTTCTCGTGATTTATCTCATCACCAGCACGGTGCTGTTTGGAACAGTTCCGTGGTCCAAGTTCTCTCACATGTTCTTCAAGCCCGCGGCGGCCTTTGAGAAGCGAATGTCCGAGGCCAATGGTTCAGCCCAGAATTTGCCGACGCTGACTCGCGACGATCCTGAGCAGCAAAAAAGGCACTCCATGGAGCTGTTGCAGAACGCTCCGATGCGAATGGGACTTGGCATCAAGCGAGAAGCGCCCCGCCACTACTAAAGGGCCCGCAAAGTTCTATCGGAACGGATAAGGAAGCCGATCAATGCCAACCTTCGTCTACATGACAAGGTGCGACGGATGCGGTCATTGCGTCGACATTTGTCCATCGGACATCATGCACATCGATAAGACCTATCGGCGCGCCTACAACATCGAGCCCAGCATGTGCTGGGAGTGCTACTCCTGCGTCAAGGCGTGTCCGCAGAATGCGATTGACGTGCGCGGTTATGCCGACTTCGCCCCGCTGGGTCATAGCGTTCGCGTCATTCGCGACGAAGATAAGGGCACCATCGCCTGGAAAATCAAATATCGGAACGGCACCGAAAAGAATTTCCTGTCGCCGATTACGACCAAGCCTTGGGGGACGGCGATCCCGAAGCTCGCCGACGTTCCGCCGCCTAGCAAGGAAATGCGCGACAGTCAGCTTCTGTACAATGAGCCAAAATGGATCCGCATGGATGACGGCGATTTGCGCACCCTTCAGTCAGCCGGTCTCAAGCTGAAGAAAGGCGTGTATTACTGATGGCGTACAAAACGATCGTCGAAGACGGCATCGATATTCTGGTCGTCGGCTCGGGCCTCGGCGGCAGCGGAGCCGCTTGGGAGGCCAGATTCTGGGGGCAGAACAAGAAAATCGTCATTGCCGAGAAGGCCAACATCGATCGCTCCGGTGCGGTCGCCCAGGGCCTGTATGCCATCAACTGTTACATGGGCACCCGATGGGGCGAGAATAATCCGGAGGACCATGTCCGTTACGCCCGAATCGATCTGATGGGGCTGGTGCGGGAGGATCTGCTGTTCGACATGGCCCGTCACGTCGACTCCACCGTGCATCAGTTCGAGGAGTGGGGCCTGCCCATCATGAAGGACCCGAAGACCGGGCGCTACCTGCGTGAAGGGCGATGGCAGATCATGATTCACGGCGAGTCCTACAAGCCCATCGTGGCCGAGGCCGCCAAGAAATCGGCGGACAAGGTCTTCAACCGCGTCTGCGTGACCCACCTTCTGATGGACGATGGCAAGGAGAACCGGGTTGCCGGCGCCGTCGGCTTCAACGTCCGCACAGGCAACTACCACGTCTTCAAATCCAAGACTGTGATCTGCGGCGCGGGCGGTGCATCCAACATCTTCAAGCCGCGTTCGGTGGGCGAGGGCTCCGGCCGCACCTGGTATGCGCCCTGGTCGTCCGCGTCCGCCTATGGGCTGATGATCGAAGCCGGCGCCAAGATGACGCAGATGGAAAATCGCATCGTGCTGGCGCGATTCAAGGATGGTTACGGCCCGGTCGGCGCCTACTTCCTGCACTTGAAGACCTATACGCAAAATTGTCTGGGTGAGGAGTATGAATCCAAGTGGTTCCCCGAACTTCAGAAGATGGTCGGCAAGGAATATCTGGACCCGGAAGTTTCGCACTTGACGCATAGGCCGATCCCGACCTGCTTACGCAACCACTGCATCATCAGCGAGGTGAATGCAGGCCGCGGGCCGATTCACATGGTGACCATGAGAGCCTTCCAGGATCCTCATCTGGAAGAAGTCGGTTGGGAAAACTTTCTCGGCATGACAGTCGGCCAGGCGGTCCTCTGGGCTTCGACGGACGTGGATCCCAAGAACGAAAACCCGGAGCTTACGACGTCCGAGCCTTACGTCATGGGCTCGCACGCGACCTGCTCAGGCGCGTGGTGTTCGGGACCTGAGGACGTTTCGCCGCCCGAGTATTTCTGGGGCTACAACCGGATGACGACGATCGACGGCCTATTCGGAGCCGGTGATGCAGTCGGCGGCACGCCGCATGCCTTCTCGTCCGGCTCGTTCACCGAAGGCCGTCTCGCTGCCAAGGCCGCCTGCAAATACATCGACGACGGCAAGGCCGAAGGCATCGTCGTCTCCGACGAGCAAATCGATCGCCGCAAGAAGCAAATCTACAAGCCACTCCAGCACTACAAGGTTTATCGCAACGAGATCGTGGCGGGCGACGTCAACCCTCACTACATCAACCCCAAGCAGGGCCTGGATCGTCTGCAGAAGCTCATGGACGAGTATTGCGGCGGGGTGACGGTCAGCTACATGACCAACGAAAAGCTTCTGAATATCGCGCTCAAGAAGCTCAAGGTCATGGAGGAAGATCTCGAGAGCCTGGCGGCAAAGGATATTCACGAGTTGCTGCGCGCGTGGGAATTGAAGCATCGGCATCGCGCCGCGGAGTGCGTTACGCAGCACACGCTGTTCCGCAAGGAAACCCGCTGGCCGGGCTACTACTATCGCGGCGACGCCATGAAGGTGGACGACGCAAATTGGCATGTGCTCACGGTTTCGCGTCGCGATCCGAAAACCGGTGAATACACCATGGAGAAGGCGCCTTGCTATCACCTGGTCGGTGAGGGCGAGTAGCAATATCCCGGGCAGCAGTTCGGGTTGAACGTCCGCCCGGGCGCAAGAGAGGCCAGCATGTCGATCATCACGCGTCCCAAGGAAGCGATCTCCAAGGATCATCGAGTGACGGACGTGAGCATTGTTGGACAGACCGACCAGGAAATAAAGGCGATAGCCGATCCCTTCTGGCGCGATCTGGTGAAAAATTCCAACGAAGGCAAATACGGAGAATTTGTCAGGAATTTTTCCAACGACTTGGCGCGTGCCATGAATCAAGTCGAGGCCGGACACCAGTTCGCAAACAGCGACCTGGCCAGGAACCTGTCCGACGACTTCGACTATCTCGGCATTATCCGTCGGGGCGAGCACGTGACCGTTCTCTATCGGCAACGGAGCACGAAGAAAGCCGGCGAATGGCTGGGCAGGCTCGTCCTCGGCTACGAAGACGGAAAGCCCAAGATCTTCAGTGCGTCCATCTTCTGACCAGTTGGCTGGGATTTGACATGAGTGAAACCATCCGGGACGGCAAGTTTGTCGAACTCACCTACAAGGTGACCGACAAAAGATCGGGCCATGTCCTCACGACGGTTGAATTCCCGCTGGGCTATGTTCACGGGCACAATGAAATTCTGGCTCCCGCAGTCCATCGGGAGCTGGAAGGGAGGTCGCCCGGCGAAGTCATTGTTGTGCCGATCGACGGCAATCGCATCTTTGGCGTCAGGGACGAGTCGCTGGTTTTTACCGATCGCATCGAGAATGTGCCGGAGGCATATCGACAGGTCGGCACTTCCATCCTCATGGAAAACGACAGGGGCCAGACCCGCAGCTTTCTCGTGACCTGGATGGACGACGAGAAGCTGACGGTCGACGGAAACAATCCGCTTTGCGGAAGAGAGGTCGTCTTTACGCTCGAGATACTGGCTGTGCGGGACGCAACCGATGAAGAGACACAGGCGGGCGGGGCGATTGTTGCGGAGGCGAATGTCGATCCGTCGCTAACCAGAGCTATCTGAGCGGCAAGTCGACGCTCTTTCTTTGGGAATTCGAGCATCACAGCAAAGGTGACGTATGAGCGAGAAAAAACCGGCCCCGACCAAGGTTCCTGACGGCAAATCGCGCTTTGTGACGACGCGTCAGAAAGAACCGAACGAAAAAGGGTTTGTCGGTTTCGAAACAGTTTGGGAGCCGTTTCAGAAGGAAGCCGAATACAAGATCCCGAAACGGCCGTGAGTAGGCGAGCACCCGCTCGAGCCAGGCGGTGATCGGCAATTATTTCCGGCCGGCACGGTGACCCAGGCCGGCTTTCCGATCGAGATGCGTTATGGCGGCCCGCACGATCCGAAGGAGCACATTTCAATTTCCGGCACGCAACAGCGATGCTCTTGAGCAACGCGGAGAGCCGGCCCGAGTTCATCCGGCCGGAGGCGAGCAATCGACAGCATGATCATCGCGCAAATCTCCGATACCCATATCGCCCTTGATACGCAGGACGCCGATCAGAGACTATCGGACCTGGCGCTCACCGTTGCGGACATCAACGAGCTCGACCCGCTTCCCGATGCGATCGTGCATACGGGGGATGTCGTTCACAACGGACGGCAAGACGAATACGCCCTGGCCGCAGCCGTCCTCGCAAAGGCACGTGTGCCGGTGTACGTGCTGGCCGGGAACAAGGATAACAGGTCGAATTTGCGCGACGCGTTCTCCGGGGGCGGCTATCTGCAGCGCGATTTTGACTTCATCCAGTACGCTGTCGATTGTTATTCAGTAAGGCTGATTGTTCTCGATACACAAAGTCCCGGCAATAAGGGCGACTTTTGTGGCGAGCGGCTGAGGCATTTGACAGACTTGTTGGACGCCGACACCACCAAGCCGATTGCAGTATTCACCCATCATCCACCCTTCGAGGTGACAGAGGGGCCGGACGCAGTTCACTTTGAAGATTTGCAAATTATGGCGAGGCTGCGCAGCGAACTGCATCGAACAGGTCGGGTCGTCGCGATCTTCAGCGGTCATGTCCACCGCGCGGTTTCCGGCGATGTCTCTGGCATCTCCACGATGGTGGTGCCGGCCATCGCGACGACGCTGCGTCACGGCCGGTATCCGGCTCATTTGCTGAGCCGGCCCGTCTATCAGCTTCACCGTTTCGATCCAATTTGGGGTTTTGCCTCCCAAACGCGGATCATCAAAGGGCCGCCAGTTAGCCATTGCCTGCACCACGCCATCGCAAATACCCAATTTGGGGACTGAGCTGGTGAGGGCGGCCCCATGCTACATCACCAGTCACTCAGCTCATTTCTTCTTGTCTTCTTGGCGAGACTGCAGTGTCGTCTGCTGTGCGGCTGACCTTGCTGAAGTGGCAACCTCAGGGACCACAGTTTGCTCAACAGCCAGCATCTGCTGGGGCTGCCTCACCTCGACATTTCGCGTTGCGATGTGATCTCGTCGACTCATATCAAGCATTGACGACGTGCTCATAACCTGAAGGTCGTAGGTTCAAATCCTACCCCCGCAACCAGTCTTTTCTCAATTAAATCATATAGTTAGAGACGCTCTTCCGACGTCGCTCACGCGATTCAACCTCGTTGCGACGCCCATCTATTCCCGATACTTTTCAAAGGCTTACCCCATATTTTTCGGTCCATCTCCAGGGCCTACAATTTTCTCCATGGCACATGGTTGGCACATGAAACGGGGTCCAGATCACCCTTTGTTCGGGGCTTGACCTTCCCACGATGGGAAGCCCTAGGCTCAGGATCTCATGAGGTCTCTCCGGCGTTCAACACCACGAATGATGACCACGGGACGAAAGAACGGCAGCCTACTGCTCGCGAGCCTCGTGCTCGCGATGCTGGCGTTCATTCCGGCCCAGGCGTTTGCCCATCCGGGGCATGGCCATGACACGGTCAAGGCAGACAGCGTCAATGTAATCCCCTCGATCAAAGCGTCCGGAATCTCTGCAACACGCTCAGGCGATCACGCAGGCCTGGCAGGTTCGCGAGACCTCCGTTCCGATACCGGCCTCGCCAAAGGGAAGGTTTGCACGAGCGGTTGTTGTCAATCGGCCGGACCTCATTGTTGCCCTGCCTTTGTATCCAGTGATCCCGGGGTGTTTGAAGCGCCCTCTCGGGCACTCCCGTTCGCCCCCCTTGTGGATAGAGGAGCCGGTATCAATCCCGGCGCGTTATCCAAACCACCCAAATCCCTGGCCTGAGCTAGGCGCGGACACGTTTCCGCGCCGCGGTCCGCCATGCGCGGGCGCGGAACACGTCTGTTCCATAACTCGACCAAGGGCTCTTGCCATGACATGTCGTTCTCCGCTTATCCAGGCGGTCATCCTTTTTATCCTGCTTCTGGCAGTGCCTGCGCTCGCGCATGAAGGGCATGATCACGCGGATCAGCCAAAGTCATCTGCGCAAATCGGCACGACGCCGCGCCTCGAAGCAACCTCCGGTCCCTTCGAACTCGTCGCCGTGATGCGCAACGGCGAGCTCGTCATTTATCTCGACCGTTTTCAAACGAATGAACCCGTTACCGGCGCGAAGATCAGCGTCGAGACGCCCAAAGGATCGCAAGATGCCAAGGAGAGCGGTGGAACTTACCGGCTCGATGCGTCCTGGGCGAAGGATGCTAGCGTTGACCTGATCTTCACGGTTATGGATGGCGCTACGACCGAAGTTCTCACAGGCACCCTAATCCAACCGGGCGCACGCGATGGTGCGCGGCAAGGATGGAGCCTTTTCTCCCCGGCATTTGCGCAGGGCCTCAAAGACAAGATCACGTCGGGTGGCGTCTGGATCGTTGCGCTCATCACGTTTGTCCTGGGCTTCGTGATCGCCCGTTTCACCGGACGCAGCAGCCGGATTTTGACACTCACTATACTTCTGAGCCTGTCGGCCATCGCGCCCAACTTCGCGTTGGCACACGAAGGCGAGGATCACAGCGATCCTAAAACGCCGGTCGCGCTTATCAGCGATACCTCTCAGCGTCTCGCCGATGGCTCGCTGCTGGTGCCCAAACCCATCCAGCGCATCCTGGCCATTCGCACGCGCATGACCGAGACCTCCACGCACAAAAAAGTGCTGGAGCTCCCCGGCCGCATCATACCTGATCCAAACGCGAGTGGATTTGTGCAGGCCTCGGTAAGCGGGCGACTCTCGGCGCCGTCCGGTGGGTTTCCCAAACTTGGCACGGTTGTAAAGGCGGGAGACCTACTGGCATTCGTGACGCCTCCGTTCCAGGCCATAGATGTCTCCGACATGCGCCAGAAGGCAGGCGAACTCGATCAACAAATCAGCATCGTTGAAAAGCGCGTGGCCCGTTTTGAGCCGCTTGTGCAAAAAGGCGCCGTGGCGCGCGTCAGCCTCGACGAAGCTATGATGGAATTAAAGGGTCTCAAAGAGCGTCGCGTGGCACTCGATCGCACACGCGGTGAATCCGAAAAGCTCATCGCGCCTGTATCGGGTGTCATCGGCGCCTCCAATGCCGTTGCCGGGCAGATTGCCGAAAGCAACGCCGTCGTTTTCCAGATTGTTGACCCCGAGCGGCTTTGGGTTGAAGCGCTCACCTTCAATCTCCTGCCCGATGCCGGAGCGGCAACTGCACGCACCAGCGAGGGTGCAAAGCTGGCACTCAAATTCCAGGGCGCGGGACTGACCGATCGCAGCCAGGCCATCCCCGTACACTTTGCGGTGGAAGGTGCTCCCAAGGGACTTCGTGTTGGCCAGCTTGTGACCGTCATGGCCGTCACGGGAGAAGAGGTGAAAGGCCTCGCCGTTCCCCGCACGAGTGTTCTGAGGAGCGCCAATGGGCAGACCATTGTTTTCGAGCATGCGGCAGCCGAGCGCTTTGAACCGCGCCTGGTCAGGGTCGAACCGCTGGATGCCGAAAATGTCCTTGTGCTCGATGGCCTGACCGAAGGTAAGCGCGTCGTCGTGCAGGGCGCCGAACTCCTCAACCAGATCCGTTAGGAGCGGCCCCATGTTCAGTTTCATTGTCAGCCAGTCGCTTAAGAACCGGACGCTCATCCTGGTGGCAGCCCTGGTGCTGGTCGTGTTCGGAACGCTTACCGCGCGCAAGCTGCCCGTCGATGTGTTCCCCGATTTGAACCGGCCCACCGTCACGATCATGACGGAGGCTGAGGGGTTCGCCCCGCAAGAGGTTGAGCAACGCGTCACGTACCTGATTGAAACCCAGATGAACGGCCTCCCGGGCGTTAGCCGCGTGCGCTCCGTTTCCGGCGTTGGGCTTTCCATCGTTTACGTCGAGTTTGCTTGGGGCACGGAAATCTTTCGCAACCGCCAACAGGTGGCTGAGCGCCTCACGATTGTTCAGCCGCAGCTGCCGCCCAACACGACCCCGCAAATGGGGCCGATCAATTCCATCATGGGCCAAATCCTCCTCGTTGCGCTCACGGCGCCCGAAGGCGTCACGGCGATGGAGGTGCGCGAGGTTGCGGATTTTGTGGTCCGCCCCCGGCTCTTGACCATCCCGGGCGTAGCACAGGTCATTCCGATGGGCGGCGAAGTCCGTCAATACCGCGTGTCGCCCAATCCTTCAGCGCTTCGCGCCTTTAACATTACCTATGAGCAGCTTGAGAAGGCGCTCTCGCAGTTCGGCGTCAATACGGGCGGCGGCTTCACGGAGCAGTACGCCCAGGAGTACCTGATCCGCAATATCGGCAAGACGCTGAAGCTCGAAGACCTTGGCAACCTTGTTGTCGCCAAATCGGGCAACCGTCCCATCCACCTGCGCCAGGTGGCGGATGTCAGTTTCGCAGCGCGCATGAAGCGCGGGGATTCCGGCTATATGGGATCGCCCGCGGTCGTGGTCTCCGTGGAGAAACAGCCTGAGATCGACACCGTTCGCCTCACCAGGGAAATTGAAAGCGCGCTCACCGAACTCACCAAGACGCTTCCCAAGGGTATCAAGGCGGACAATATCCTGTTCCGCCAGGCCAACTTCATCGAGACCTCGATCGAGAATGTGACGCGGGTGCTTTTTGAAGCCATCGCGGTCGTTGCCGTAGTGCTCTTTGCCTTCCTTCTCAATTGGCGAACCACCGCCATATCCTTGACGGCCATTCCCGTCTCCATCCTTTCGACCGCCATCATCTTTCAGCTGATGGGCCTTTCCATCAACACCATGACGCTGGGCGGCCTTGCCATTGCTATTGGCGAGCTCGTCGATGATGCGGTGGTGGATGTGGAGAATATCTACCGGCGCCTGCGCGAGAACCGCGAACAAGGATCGCCGCGCTCCACCTTTGACGTCGTGGTCTCCGCTTCGAATGAGGTGCGGTCCGGCATCGTCTACGCGACGTTGATCATCGTCCTTGTTTTCGTTCCGCTCTTTGCTCTCACCGGTATTGAAGGCCGTCTCTTTGCGCCGCTCGGCGAAGCCTACATCATTTCTATCCTGGCGAGCCTCGTGGTGTCGGTCACGCTGACGCCCGTGATGGCCTACTACATGCTGCCATCCTCCAAGCACCTTGCCGCGCATGAGAGTTGGCTGGTCCGCAATCTTAAAGCCCGCAATCGAAGGCTACTGGACTTTGCCTTTTCGCATCAGCGCGCAGTCCTCCTTACGACGGTTGCAGCCGTCGTACTCGCCGGCATCGGGGCGCTCACGCTACCCCGCGCGTTCCTCCCACCCTTTAATGAGGGCACCTTCACAATCAATATGCTCTTTAATCCGGGCATCTCGCTCGCGGAGTCCAACCGGGTTGGATTGATCGCTGAAAAGCTCATTCTTGAGGTGCCTGAAGTCAAAGCGGTTGGGCGCCGTACGGGCCGTGCTGAACTCGATGAGCATGCCGAAGGCGTCCACTCCTCCGAGCTTGAAGTGGATTTGAAAAAGCAGGGGCGCCCCAAGGATCAAATTGTCGAGGATCTCCGTGCGCGTCTTTCCGTATTGCCTGTCGTGCTCAACGTGGGACAGCCGATCTCGCACCGGCTGGATCACATGCTTTCCGGTGTCCGCGCGCAGATCGTCGTTAAATTCTTTGGCGAAGACCTGGATGTGCTGCGCGCTGTAGCCGAGGAGGCGAGGGGACGTTTTGCAGCTATCGAAGGCCTTGCCGACTTGCAGGTGGAAAAGCAGGTCCGCATCCCGCAACTCGAAATCATCGTGGATTACACGCGGGCCGCGCTTTATGGCCTGCAACCCCAGGCCGTCACCGAGCAGCTCGAACGGCTGTCCAATGGCCGCGTGGTTTCGCGCCTGTTTGATGGGACGAGCCGCTTTGACGTCGTGATGCGCCTCAATGACTCTCAGCGCACCACGTCCGCCCTGGCTGATCTTTTGCTTGAGACGCCTTACGGCTGGGTCCCTGTCCGCCACATTGCGGAAGTGAGGGAAGCGGACGGTCCAAACCGGATTTTGCGCGAGAACGGCAAGCGCCGCGTGGTTGTCCTTGCCAACGCTCAAGGGTCGGCTGACATGGCGCGGCTGGTGTCGGGGATGCGCCGTGAACTCGCGGGCATGAAGCTGCCGCAGGGCGTCTTCACGGGGGTTGAGGGCACCTTCCAGGCTCAAGAAGAGGCGAGCCGAACCATTTCGCTTCTCTCGCTGCTTTCGCTCGCGACCATTTTTACGATCCTTTACAGCCGCTACCGCTCGGCAGCACTTGCCTTGATCATCATGGGAAGCGTGCCGCTTGCTTTAATTGGGAGCGTCGTCGCGCTTTGGGTTGCAGGCCAGCCTTTGTCGGTTGCCTCCATGATCGGCTTTATCACCCTGACCGGCATTGCTTCTCGCAATGGCATTCTCAAGATCAGTCACTACATAAATCTCGCCGTCCTTGAGGGTATCCCTTTTGGGCGCGAGCTTGTGGTGCGGGGCAGCCTTGAGCGTATGACGCCGGTCCTTATGACCGCGCTGTCTGCGGGCTTTGCGCTCCTTCCCCTGATGATTGATGCGAGCGCTCCCGGCAAGGAAGTTCTCCATCCCGTCGCCATCACCATCTTTGGTGGCCTGGTCAGCGCCACGCTGCTCGATGCCATTCTGACGCCAATCCTCTTCCTGCGGTTCGGCGAAAAACCGCTCGCGCGCCTGATGGAGGAGGCGCGGGCGAAACTGCCGGACGGTGAATCCCGCCCGACCCACGCCTACTAACCAAGGAGCTAACGATGAAACGACTACTCATTCTTGCTGCGGCCCTGTTGGTCTCGGCCAGTGCCTATGCCCACGGCCCTGCGAAGGGGCCCAACGGCGGACCCCAGGTCGATGCGGGCGACTTTCACGTTGAGATGGTGAGCAAGGAAACCTCTCTGGCCGTCTACATCAGCGACAAAACGGATAAGCCGGTAGATGCCAAAGGCTCGAAAGGCACCGGGATCTTCGTCGTGGCCGGCAAGCCGCAACGCATTGAGCTAAAGCCCGAAAGCGCAAACAAGCTGACAGGCACCGCCTCCGTTCCACTGCCTGCAAACCTGAAAGGTGCGGTGCAAATCACGCTGCCAGACGGCAAGAGCTTTCAAGCGAAGTTTGAATAACCCCAACCAAACCAGGAGTACCGATCATGAAGCCTCTTCTTATTCTCTCCGTTGTCGCCGCCGTTGCGTTCGGCGGAGTGGCTATCGCACAGACGATGCATGACGCACACGGCTCAACAGCGTCGGCGAAAGATACCGCCGCCACCAAAGCTTACCGTGCGGCGAACGAGAAAATGCACAAGGACATGGACCAGCGCTTTTCAAACGACCCGGATGTGGATTTCATCCGTGGGATGATCCCGCATCATCAAGGCGCCATCGACATGGCCAAGGTGGTCCTTCAGTACGGAAAGAACGAGCAAACACGCAAATGGGCGAATGACATCGTGCGCGAGCAGGCGCGCGAGATCAGCGAAATGCAGGCGTGGCTAAAGGCTAACAAATCTCAGTAAGACGTGCTTGAGCGTTTGCGCGATCCGTTCGCGGGCTTCGGTTTCGCGGGTTCTTTTGCGTGACAGGCGGGCCCGTGCCCGGATTCCAGCTCGTCGATGATCGGACAATCCGGCCGATGGTTGCCTTCGCAGGCGTCGGCCAGGTGCTTTAGTGTGCGGATCATGTCTTCGAGCTGGGCCGCGCGAAGTTCGAGCTCGGCGATGTGTTCGAGTGCGACCTTCTTGACGTTGCTGCTACTCCGCCGCTTGTCGCTCCACAGCTTCAAGAGTTCGCGCACCTGGTCGAATGAAAAACCGAGGTCGCGTGCGCGGCGAATAAAGCGAAGGCGGTGGATATCGCCCGGCGAATAGTCCCGGTAGCCGCCTTCGGTCCGGCCCGCTTTGGGCACGAGGTCAATGGTCTCGTAGTACCGGATCATCTTGGCGGAGATGCCGGAAGCCTTGGATACCTGGCCGATATTCACGTGCTCGTGACCTTTCTCGGTAGATGAGGCTTGACCTTACCATGTTGGGAAGGTTCAGGGTAGCTTTAAGGAGCCCAAATGGCCGCACCTCATCAGGAGCACTACCATAACCACGCCGCCTCGCACGCGATTGCGCGCGCTGGTCATCGAGGCGTGTCGCGTGGGGTCACGCCGTCGCGCCTCGTTACCACTAGGGAAGGACACCATGTCTGATCCTCAAACGACGCCTGCAAAGACGAACAAGCTCCATGCGGCTATTGGCGGCATGCATTGCCCGAATTGTATCGTTGCCGTTGAGCGCCGTTTGAAAACGCTTCCCGGCATCCTGGATGTGCGCGTTGATTATCCGCCAGGGCGCGCCACCATTACCCATGAGGGCGAGATTGATGTTGCCGCGCTTGAGCACGCACTCCAGGGCGACGGCTACACGATCAAGGTCGTGGGACAAGGGGAGGCCGATCCCGAGGCAAGCGGGCGCCACTATCTCGAAATCGCGGCTGCTTTCGCGATCCTGATCGGCGTGGCGCTCACGCTCCAGCATTTTCAGCTCATCCCGCGAGGCTTCAGTGTCAGCGATCAGATGAGCTATGGACTTGCCTTTTTGATAGGCCTCGTCGCATCCGTCTCAAGTTGCCTTGCCGTGACGGGTGGTCTCCTGGTGGCGCTGGCTGCCAAATATAATGAAGCCAATCCCTATCTCACCGGCCGTGAGCGTCTCATCCCGCCACTCTATTTCAACCTTGGCAGGATCATCTCCTACACGCTCCTGGGCGGCGCGATCGGCGCCCTGGGCTCTGCCCTTACCCTGACACCGGTGGTGAGCGGGGCGCTCACTCTGCTCGCTTCGCTGCTGATGATCATGCTGGGCCTCAACATGATCGGTGTGCTGCCCTCGATTGGCCGATACCTGCCTTCGCTTCCACCTGCCTTGTCGCACCGCTTGCATGATGCGGCGGCCACCGAGACCAAGGGCGCCGCCTTCCTGCTGGGCGCCGCCACTTTCTTCCTACCTTGCGGCTTCACGCAGGCCCTTCAGCTTTACGTCTTGAGTAAAGCAAGCTTCACGGTAGGCGCGCTCACGATGTTGGCCTTTGCCATCGGTACGCTTCCCGCACTCTTGTCTCTCTCGGCCATCTCCAGCCTTGCCAAGGGCGCGTTCCAAAAACATTTCCTGCGCTTTGCAGGAGCCGCCGTCATTCTACTCGGCATCTTCAACATCCAGTATGGCCTGGTTCTCACCGGCAGCGAGACGACGAAAGCGGCGAGTGCAGAATCCAACGCCGTTGCCGCGGAAATGCAATCCGACGGCGCTTTGCAACGGATCACCATGAAGGTGGTCGAACTCGAGTACACGCCTCACCAGTTCACAGTGAAGCAGGGTGTTCCCGTGCAGTGGTGGATCGATGGCAGCCAGGCGGCCGGGTGTGGCCGAGTGCTGCTGGCACCTCAACTCGGCATCCGAAAACTCCTCTCCGACAGCAGCACGACCCTCATCACCTTCACGCCGAAGGCCCCCGGCGACTACGCCTTCAATTGCGGGATGGGGATGATGACGCCGGATTCGAAAATCACCGTGCTGCCCAATTAGAGGATGATGCCGTGACCGCCATGTCTGCTCCAGACCGTTTTGCCTCTCACGCGGGTGAGACAAAGGTCAGCCATTTTGAGATTGGCGGCATGCATTGCGCGGCCTGCGCCAACCGCAACGAGCTTGCACTCAAAAGACTGCCGGGCGTCATTGAGGCTGCGGTCAATTTCGCGATGCGCAGTGCCCGGGTTGAGTTTGATCCCTCCAAGGTCACCGAACGTGCCCTGCACGAGGCGGTCGTTGAAAATGGCTTTCAGGTGCTCTCCAAGGAGTTCGCGAAAGAGAATAAGGCGCGCGCCGTTCAAGAACTCGGTGAAGCCCGGTTTAGAGCCTTCACCGCGCTGGCGATGGCGGCTCCCGTCATGCTCCTCGCCATGTTTGAGGTCATGCTTCCTTTCGACATCGCGGGCCACAATGCGAGCCTTTGGATTCAGGCGATCCTCAGCAGTGTTGTCATCCTAGGGTTGGGCTGGGAATTCCATCAGGGCATGGCACGCCTTGCCGTTCGCGGCACAGCCAATATGGACACGCTCATCTCGCTTGGCACGCTTTCCGCGCTTGCGTTCAGTTTTTGGGCGCTCTTTGCAGGCGAGCCGCATTTCTATTTCGAAACCGGCGCCGTCATTGCAGCGCTCATCCTGCTCGGACGCTATTTCGAGGCGCGAAGCCGGGGGCAGGCGAGTGCGGCGATTGAAAAGCTCATCGACCTCGGCGCCAAGACCGCTCGCCTGGCGCGGGGCGGCGTGGAGAAAGAAGTACCGATCGACTCTGTCCAGGTCGGCGACATTCTCCTGGTGAAGCCTGGTGAGAAAATCCCGGTGGATGGCCGTGTCGTCGATGGCCGGTCGACCGTCGATGAAGCCATGCTGACAGGTGAAAGCATGCCGGTCGGCAAGAGTGCGGGCGACAATGTTTTTGGCGCTACGCTCAATCTCAACGGCGCGCTCCGCATTGAAGCGGTGAAGGTCGGGGAAGATACGACCCTTGCGCAGATTGTAAAACTGGTCGCCGCCGCGCAAGACAGGAAAGCTCCCATTCAAAAGCTTGCCGACCGCATCTCTGGCATCTTCGTGCCGATCGTGCTTGGGATCGCCGCTCTCACCGTCCTCGGCTGGTATCTGGCCACGGGCGATCTTTATCAAAGCATCATTCCGGCCGTTGCCGTGCTCGTGATCGCTTGCCCCTGTTCCCTGGGCCTTGCCACGCCAACGGCGATTATGGTCGGGACGGGCCTTGGTGCCCGGCGCGGCATCCTCATCAAGAATGGTGAAGCCTTGGAGCGCGGCGAAAAAATCAATGTCGTCCTCTTCGACAAGACCGGCACACTCACCGAAGGCAAACCTAGAGTTGTCGCCTTGTATGCGGTGATGGGCGGCGAGGATGATTTGCTCCTCACGGCCGGGAGAGTCGAGCAAGTTTCCGGGCATCCGCTGGCATCCGCCATCGTTGATGTTGCGAAATCGCGGGGCCTGCCTCTTCGGCACCCGGAAGAATTCGAAAACCTTGCTGGCAGAGGCGTACAGGCACGGATCGATGGCGCAGCCGTCATCATCGGAAGTCCTCGCCTCATGAAGGAGCAGGGCGTTGCCTTTTCTTCGACGGACGACGCGGTCTTGGCCGCGAACGAAGAACGCGGACATACCGTCATTGCGGTTGCGAGGGCGGGCAAGCTGCTGGGCCTGATCGCCATTGCCGATACGTTGAAGGCGGATGCGGCCCAAGCGATCCAGTTGCTCCGCGCCCAGGGCCTTCAAGCCGCAATGATCACCGGTGACAACCGAAAGGCTGCCAAAGCCATTGCCGAGCAGCTTGGTATCGGACAGGTTTTCGCAGAAGTGCTTCCCCACGAGAAGGCCGAAAAAGTCCGGGAGCTTCAGGCGAAGGGGCTACGCGTTGCCTTCGTCGGTGACGGCATCAATGATGCGCCAGCGCTGGCTTGTGCCGATCTCGGCGTTGCGATCGGTACGGGCACCGACATTGCGATCGAGGCCGGCAACATCGTTTTGGTGAAAGGCAGACCCCTCAAGGTCGTTGAGGCCTTGTCCCTGTCAAAGCTCACCTTTCGAACCATCCGCCAGAATCTTTTCTGGGCGTTCTTCTACAACATCGCCGCCATTCCGTTGGCCGCCCTTGGCATGCTGAACCCGATGATCGCCGCGGGTGCCATGGCGGTCTCCAGCGTGAGCGTCATCGGCAACAGCTTGAGGATAAGAAGTCGACATCAAGTCGAGATCCCGGCGAGATGAAGGAAGGCGCTTTCGAATGTCAACGTTGCGTGGAGGGTTTGGGCAAAATGGCGCTTAGGGCTTCTCAATCACGCGAGCTGCACTAAGTCGCTCCTATGGAGACGTGATGATGGAACAACATAAGAATCACCCAAACCCGTACGGCCTCCTGGCCGGCATGATCGGGCTGTCCTTCATTGCCATGTATATTTTGATGTATGCGATGGTGGACACGTTTGGAAACGTCTTCAACAGCATCAATCAGGTCTATATGGCGGGCTTGATGGCAGCACCCATGGTGCTCATTGAGCTCGCCTTGATGCGTCGTATGTATCCGGACAACCGCCTTAACGCCATCATCGCGGGTGTAGCCGTCGTCGCCCTGATCGGCTTTTTCCTCGCCATCCGAACGCAAGCGCTCGTGACCGACACACAGTTCTTGCGCTCGATGATCCCGCACCACTCAGGCGCGATCCTCATGTGCTCGAAATCGTCCATTCAGGGCAAAGAGCTAAAAGCGCTCTGCCAGAACATACTCAAAAGCCAGGATGAGGAGATCAGGCAGATGCGGCGCATGCTTGAGAAGTGACCCGTATGCAGCTCTTCGGCGAACCCCGTTTTGCCCATCAACGCGCGGTGCGCTTGAGGGCGTCCAGGAGCTCCGTGACCTTGCGCGCCCGCTCGGCTGCGTTGCCGCTGACAGCAGCGTCCTCGACGCACTGGGAGATGTGCTCACGCAAGACCTCCTCTTCAACGCGGCGAAGCGCGGCGCGGACGGCGGCAATCTGCGTGACAATATCGATGCTGGTGCGATCTTCCTCAATCATGCGGGCAAGACCGCGAACCTGACCCTCGATGCGGCTCAGGCGCAGGATCGACGACGCTTTGGCCGTTTTGCTCATCTTTGATTTATACCCCCCTGGGTACTTACAGAAAGAGACGGATCGTCATGACGCCTTCAGAGACTCACGTCCATGCACCGCATGGCGGGCACGATGCGCATGCCGTTGCGGGGCAGGGCGTCAAGGACCCGGTGTGCGGCATGACGGTCGACCCGCACACCGCCAAGCATCGCCACACACATAACGGGCTCCCGTACTACTTCTGCTCGGCGGGATGCCGGGAGAAGTTCGTGGCCCATCCCACGCAGTATCTGGAGCCTGAGCCTCGGATCGCCGTGCCTGTCCCGGAAGGCACAATCTACACCTGCCCGATGCATCCTGAGATCCGGCGACCCGGCCCCGGCTCGTGTCCTATCTGCGGTATGGCGCTTGAGCCCGAACTTGTGTCGGCCGACACAGGGCCCAATCCTGAGCTCGCCGATATGTCGCGGCGGTTTTGGATCGGCCTTGCGCTGACGGTGCCGGTGTTCGCGCTGGAAATGGCCGGGCACCTCACGAACCTCCATCAATGGATCGGCCAGCAGACATCGAACTGGATACAGCTCCTGTTGGCGACGCCTGTCGTCCTGTGGGCCGGGTGGCCGTTCTTCGAGCGGGCCTGGACCTCCCTCAAGACGCGCAATCTTAACATGTTCACGCTCATTGCCATGGGTACCGGCGTGGCGTGGATTTACAGCATCGTCGGAACCCTGCTTCCGGCCGTATTTCCGGCGGCGATGCGTGGCCATGACGGCTCCGTGCCTGTCTACTTTGAGGCAGCCGCCGTCATCACCGTGCTCGTTCTCCTGGGACAGGTTCTCGAACTGAAGGCCCGCGAGCAAACCAGCGGCGCCATCCGCGCCCTCCTTGATCTCTCGCCAAAAATTGCCCGCCGCATCCGGCGTGATGGCACCGACGAAGATGTGGCCCTCGATCAGGTTGTCGTTGGCGACTTTCTACGCGTGCGGCCCGGCGAGCGCGTGCCCGTCGATGGCGAAATCACCGAAGGACGCAGCGCGATCGATGAATCCATGGTGACGGGCGAATCCATGCCGGTCACCAAGGGCGTCGGCGAGAAGGTGGTTGGCGGGACCATGAACCAATCGGGCGGCTTCGTCATGCGCACGGGCAAGGTCGGCCGCGACACGGTGCTTGCGCGGATCGTGCAGATGGTGGCCCAAGCGCAGCGGAGCCGCGCGCCCATTCAGAGGCTGGCGGATCAGGTCTCGGGCTGGTTCGTGCCCGCCGTGATTGTCGCGGCCTTTCTGGCTTTCGTGGTGTGGTCGATCTGGGGACCGGAGCCGCGCTTCACCTATGGACTGATCGCAGCCGTGTCTGTGCTTATCATCGCGTGCCCGTGCGCCCTTGGTCTCGCCACGCCCATGTCGATCATGGTCGGGGTCGGACGCGGCGCACAATCGGGCGTGCTGATCAAGAGTGCCGAGGCCCTGGAGCGACTGGAGAAGGTCGATACCCTGGTTGTCGACAAGACCGGCACGCTTACCGAAGGCAAGCCGAGCGTCGTTGCCATCAAGACCGTGGCCGGCGTCGACGAAAATGAACTCCTGCGCCTAACCGCTAGCCTTGAGCGTAGCAGCGAACATCCGTTGGCCGCTGCCATCGTGCGTTCGGCGAGTGCGCGTGGCCTGCAACTGGCATCTGTCGAGAATTTCGACTCACCCATCGGCAAGGGCGTCACCGGAGACGTGGAAGGGCGCAAATTGGTGATCGGCAATCTGCGGATCATGACCGAAGCCGGTATCGATACGAGCGGTCTCGCCAAGATGGCCGATGAACTTCGCAGCGACGGCGCCACCGCCATCTTCGTGGCTATCGACGGCAAGGCCGCTGGCGTCTTCGCTATTGCTGATCCCATCAAGGTGACAACACCGGCCGCAATCTCCGCCCTCCAGGCGGCTGGCATACGTGTTGTCATGCTCACGGGCGACAATCTGACTACAGCCAAGGCCGTGGCACGGAAACTCGGGATTGAAGACGTCGAAGCCGAGGTCCTGCCTGAGGACAAGAGCAAGGTCGTCGAGCGGCTCCGCAAGCAGGGCCTTGTCGTGGCCATGGCCGGTGACGGCGTGAACGATGCGCCCGCCCTTGCTGCGGCTGATGTTGGCATTGCCATGGGTACGGGCACCGATGTCGCCATAGAAAGTGCCGGTGTCACGCTTCTAAAAGGTGATCTCAATGGCATCGTCCGTGCGCGCCGTCTCTCGGCGGCAACCATGGCCAACATCCGCCAGAACTTGTTCTTCGCCTTCATCTACAATGCGGCTGGCGTCCCTGTAGCCGCAGGCGTGCTTTATCCTTTCTTCGGCATCCTGCTATCCCCGATCATCGCCGCTGCGGCCATGGCGCTCTCTTCCGTCAGCGTCATCGGCAATGCCCTGCGCCTCAACCGTGTGAGGCTTTGACGCCGTGAACAAACTTAGCCGCTCCGTTACGATCGAGGCGCCCTCCGAGCGTGTGTTTGCCTACGTCGACGATATCCGAAACCTCGCGCGGCACATGAGCGAAAGCCGCTCGATGCCCATGATGGGCTCCAAGCTCAAACTGGAAATCATGACGCCCGAGACGACGGGTGTCGGTGCCGTCTACCGGTACTCCGGCCGGATGATGGGATTGACGATCGACTTTTCCGAGACGGTCACCCAATACGTTGCCGGCCGCGAGAAAGCTTGGCGCACGATAGGCGAGCCACAATTGCTGATCATCGCCGGCTATGAGATGCGGGTCTTGGTGGAGCCGATATCACCAGGGTCTTCGCGCCTCACGATCAGCATCGACTATGAGCTGCCGCGCTCTGGCATCTGGCGAGCCTTGGGCTGGGCCCTCGGTGACACCTACAGTCGCTGGTGCCTGACAAGCATGGTCGAAGGCACCAAGCTCGATCTCGAGGGAAGCGGTTCCAATCCATGACCAGCGATCGGGCGCATCGAGCCGTTCGGCTTAAGGCCTTACGCTGCTATTTCGGTGTGTCAGTGGTTGCCAACCTTATTTGGGAGTTTTTGCAGCTACCGCTTTACACCCTCTGGCAAACGGGTACGCGCAAAGAACAGGTATTCGCGGTTCTACACTGCACGATCGGCGACGCCATGATCGCCGGCTTCTCCTTGTTGGCGGCGCTTGGGCTGTTCGCGCACAGAATGTGGCCGAACGCTCGTGTCGCTCCTGTTTATGCGGCAAGCCTCGCCTTTGGTGTCGCTTACACCCTTTTCAGCGAATGGCTAAACACCAGCGTGCGCGGGAGTTGGGCCTACTCGGATTTGATGCCCGTTGTGCCGGTGATCGGAACAGGGCTCGCGCCGCTGATGCAGTGGCTTCTGATTCCAACACTGGCGCAGTGGATCGCGGTGGGCCGCCCGCCGTGGGTCGATCGGGAATTTAGAGCGTTCGAGACGGCAAAAGGAGAATGACATGTCAGGATTCAAAACGTTTCTCGGCTCGACGCCGGGACTGTTCACCTGCCTCGCCGCCGCTGCCCTCGGCGTCTACCTGCTGGTCTATCACCTGACGCATGTTGCTCTCGTGCTGCCTTACCTCGTTCTGTTGGCCTGTCCGCTCATGCACGTCATGCATCGCGGCCACCATCATCACGGTGCCAACAAAACGGATTCAGGCACACCTTAGAAGCCTGAGCATGCACATGGAGACATCATGAAGCCCTCCGGCAATCCCTGGACGCTATCGTCCATTCTCCTGGCGCTGACTGGAACCACCCTGGTTGTCGCGGGCCTGTATTTTGTTTTACTCCGGCCACCACTTCTGCCCGAAGACGTGCGTTACATGAGTTTGTCAACCGTGGAACTCGATGCCGTCCGGCCACGCCTGGAGGCGTGGCTGACGCATGTGTTCCGGGTCATGGGCGGCTACGTGATCGCAACCGGCGTGCTGACGGTGACCCTGGCGGCAACGTCGTTTCGCGCTCACCATCGGGGCGCAGGAACAGGCGCTCTCCTTGGTGGTGCCGCATCGATCGGCTGGATGGCCGTGGTTAATTTCATGATCAACTCGGACTTCAAATGGGTGCTGCTCGCCATGGCGCTGGTCTGGGCGGCGAGCCTTGCCGTCTTCTGGTTTGAATTGAAGGGTCAGGAGCGCCCGCAGTAACAATCCGTCTAGACGACAAACACCGGCGCGAACCCGCCGCCGGGAGTCCTGAAGTTCGTCGTCTGTCCCTGGTAGAGGCGTGCTGCCGTGAGCAGTATCTGACCGTCGTAGACATAAAGGCGCACATCCGCCTTGCGAGCCTGGAGAGACCCGTCAAGTTTGATCATCCGCTCACTCGGCGCGGCAAATTCCTGAGCGACATAGCCACCACGAATGATTTCTGCCCAGACACCCTTCGTCACCTTATCCCCGCGATAGACAGCCTTGCCGCCATGGCCGCCGGCCGGCTTGAAGAACAGCGTCTTGCGGCTTTCCCAAAGGTGTTCCGCATTTTGCGAGGTGACGAGCACCGTGTGTGGCACTCCGGCAAGATCGCGAATCATCTCGGGTGCAAGCCCCCACGACTGAAGTGCCACCTGATCGGATAGCAGTATCAGATTGCGCTTATCGGCATAAAGCGCATGCGCGCGCGGGTTCGGCGTCACGACGACAGCGTCAGCGAGATAGGCAGCGCGCAACGCCGCGTGCTCGGGACGCTCCAGGGCAAAGTCGACCAGCCGGTTATAGACGAGATCGACGGGCTGGCCCTCGGCCAAGAGCGCGCCGCCCTCGTACCGAAGGTCCCCGGCATCGGCAACCACTGCCTCCATGCCGTACTTCAAAAAGAAGCGCTGCGCCAGGAGGAACTCCGGATAGAGGTACTGCTCCAGGGGTCGGTCATCGACGATGGCGATCCGGCGTGGCGTCCCATCCCTGTGCTGGCGCGCCCACTCCTTCTGAAACATTTGCAGCACGGCCGTATCGAAATCATCCACCCCGGATTGGGTCAGTGCCTCCTCGACTTCGGCGCAGCACGCACGTTGGGCGTTGGCGAGCAGACCGTTCAGGAAGGCGCCACCGGCGTTGGTATTGACCTCGATTAGCCTCGGCCCCCGTGCCGCAAGATGGAAGTCGTATCCCATGAAGGTGCCAAGCGGCCCGAAATCACGCCGCGCGATTTCCGGCGCCCAGGACAAAACGGCCTCTCGATATCCGGGCAATCGCGCCGCGGCCTCGATTGCCCGCACCACACGAAGCATCGCGGCTATCTCGGATTGGGAAAGAAAGACCGGAGAACTGGAGAAGAGGTGGGGGTGGGTTTTGATGAAGGCCGCCCCGAACTCTGGCTCATCGAGTTGTTGCTCCAGAGCCTTATCCAGCGCCGTACGATCGAGCGTTATGCAGAAACACCCTTGGTTCAGACGCTCCGAGACCGGTCGACCACCCTGAAGAGGAGCATCCTCGATCGCAGCCACGCATTCGGCTTCCCCTGGCTTTCTGACTTGCATATCGATCTCCTTATTGGCGCCGACCGCAGCCAATGAGCGAAGCCTACCACGCCAGCGTGGCGTTCTTTCTGTTCTTCATGGCGAAAACGCCCCATGGCATGACGAGATCGAGCAGGTGCGCCGCGTGGTAGGACCGTACCGCGCCCGCAACGTCTTAGGACAGACTCGAACGGCCGACTGGCCGGGCTGGGGCAGGTGCGATCGACACGTCACAAGATCGTGGTGACGACCTTCAAGAAGGTTGCGATGGCCGTCACCAGCCATGTGAAGTAGGTCGAGAATAGCGACCCGAACAAGCACCAGACCTGAGGGCTCGGATCGGTGGATGACGCTTTGCACCCGTCATATTCGTAAATCCATGTCGCGATGAAACCGACAATGATTAGCCATATGACAGCGCTTGCTATCTGCCTTGTTCCACCGGCCACGTTTTGCAGAGCGCGCATGTGCCACCTCATCGGCTTGTTGAAAATGGAGCAGAATTGACGAGGACGCTCACGTAGAACCGCGCCGTAACGACGCAGAGCTTCAACACCTCCCGCTTCAGCACCTCCCCGCACCGGATTCTCCAATCGGGAATCGTCCGGGCATCGCAAATCTTCTGGGCTTCAGCGCGAAGCGCCATGTCCGGCATCGTCTTTCCTTCGTAGTTGATTATGTCGACAGCATCCCGCGGGCTACGGTTGACGACTTTCCAGCGCAGCGCATGTGCCGGATGTCCTTGCGTCGCAACGAGCAACCGAACCAACACGCCGGTGGTCTCTTCAAGGAATTCCTGTTTCTCCGCGTCAGACACGAAGCGCTTTTGGCCAAGCGCGAGCGCATCGATGCGCTTGTCATATTCAGCCCGGTTCAGAAGGTCGCGCTGCCGGATGATCTCATCATCAAGCGCCTTCTGTTCCTTCCGCCTTTTGTCCTCTTCAGCGGACCTCTTCTCCTGACGCTTTTTCTGCTCGGCATCGCGCGCGGCATCCCGGGCCACCATGCAACGTGCGCGAGCTTCGAGCGACATCCCCTGGACATCGCAGTTCAGCGTTGCGTCCGGGTCTCTTTGCTCGACCACGCGCGGCGCCCGCCCACCCGCACGCTCGAAAAAGCCCGCGATGCAGGCGTAGGCCAGAAACATCACAACGGCAGCGCCGATGAATCTGAACTTCCATCCGAGCACCGACGGCCAGGCGGTACTGCCTTCAACCCTCGGCGAGCCACGCCCACGCGGAGGCACGGTGCCGTATCCAGCTTGCGGTTGATCCGCTCGCTGGAAAGCGGCATTGGGGAAGGCTGCAGGTCGCATCTCGGGTCGCATCGCGTATCCGCTCTTGCATTGAAGCAGGAGCGGAATCTAACCGAGCGCTGGCAGCTCTTGATACGTACCGCGCACCGTCACGACTTACGGTTTTCGAGCGCGCGTTTTCGGTTTGCGCCGTTCCATTTACGAGGTCGAGCTCTATGGCTCGTAGCGGACACTCGGCAGCTTGGCATCAGCGCCTAAAAAACACGATGGTCCTCAATGCCGACGCGAGCGGCGATGAAGAAGCCGAGTTGGCTGCAAGGTTTTTGGATGAGTTAAGCGAGGAAAAGAGGCGGCCGCCCTTCGAGTCTTTGGATCTGTGATACGCAATACTCCCACTCGTACGCAGAACTGGCGGGCGGCTGGCC